>ERZ1673746.755-NODE-755-length-30698-cov-11.908723_pt1 | contig 30698 bp, 23 predicted proteins | sample MGYA00580205_ERZ1673746 | MGnify/ENA primary metagenome ERZ1673746 (study PRJEB41218, sample SAMN15661771) | gut metagenome | host: Homo sapiens | place: Canada: London | collected 2015-08-20/2019-03-30 | study: EMG produced TPA metagenomics assembly of...
GGGAGCCGTTGCCATTTTAACGGTGGCCCGTTCGAGTCTGCAGCATTGCGCCGGGAGCGGCATGCCGCTCCCCTACATTGGCCGGTGCAATTCGGCAGTGCCTTCCCGAGATTGCACCCCAAGGGCACTTCCTCGCGCTTCGCGCTCAGGGCGCCACGTCGGCCTGCGGCCTCCTCGCAATGACAAATCGGGGGGGCCATCCTTGTTTTATCGACGGCCCGCTGATTACGCCGGTGCAGCGCCGGGAGCGGCATGCCGCTCCCCTACAAGGCGCGTGCGGTCGGCGAGGGCGCTCGGTAATTCTCGGGTGCGCATGGCGCTCGCTGAGCGCCGCTACAGACGCAATCGGTGCGTGCCGTTTTAACGGCACATTGTTCCAATCGTTCGTGCAGCGCCGGGAGCGGCATGCCGCTCCCCTACAAGGCGCGTGCGGTCGGCGGGCATGCCCCGCCTCTGCTAATATACCATAAAATGACCGCCCGCCGGGGTTACCGGCGGGCGGTCGTGGTTTATCGATCGCGGAAAAACTCCCGCGTCTGTTCGGCGTTATGCAGGATGGCGGCGCGCAGCTCGTCGAGGCTGTCAAACTTCCGCTCCGGGCGGAGGAAGGTGTAGAACTCCAGCCGCAGCGTGCGGCCGTACAGGTCCCCGTCAAAATCCAGGATCCACGGCTCCACGGTCACATGCGTGCCGCCGACGGTCGGGCGCGAGCCGATGTTGACCACGGCGGGCAGGCGGCGGCCGTCAAAGCAGGCCAGCGCGGCATAGACGCCGTGGCGCGGGCACAGCAGCTGCGGCGGCAGGGCCAGATTCGCCGTCGGAATGCCGATGGTCCGGCCAAGGCGGCGGCCGGAGACGACCGGGCCGGTGAGCACATGCGGGTGGCCGAGGCAGCGCACGGCCTCTGCCATGTCCCCGGCCTCCAGCAGAGCGCGGATGCGCGTGGACGAGACGGGCGCGCCGTCCAGCTCGATGACGTCGATGCGGTCAAAGCCGATGCCGCGCTGCGCGCAGAAGGCCGCGAGCTTCTCCGGATTGCCTGCGCCGCGGTCGCCGAAGCGAAAATCGTGGCCGCAGACGAGGTGCACGGCGTGATACCGCCCGAGCAGCGTCTCCTCCGCGAAGCGCTCCCACGGCTGCGTCATGGTCTCGCGGTCAAAATGCAGCGTGAGCACCTCATCGATGCCGTAATATTCGCGCATGAGCGCGGCGCGGTCCTCCGGCGTGTTCAGCAGCGGCACGCTGTGTCCGGAGACAAGTGTGTCCGGGTGCGTGTCAAACGTCAGCGCTGCCGCAGGAACGCCGAGGCGGCCCGCCGTTTCGCGCGTGCGCCGCAGCAGGCCGCCGTGGCCGATGTGGACGCCGTCAAAAAAGCCGAGCGCCAATACACAGGGTCGTGTCATATGCATCCTCTCAAATCGCAAAAAAGCTCTTCACGGTCTCCATGCGCCCGTCCCGGACCTCGCCGAGGGCGAGAAATTCGCCGCTTTCGGCATACAGGCGATAGCGGCCGGGGGCGAAGCGGAGTGTGAACGAAGCGCCGTTGCGGCAGCACTTTTCCTGCGCGGGCGTCAGCGTCAGTGCAGGATGGGCCGCAAACAGCGTGTCGACCGGCAGCAGCAGGGACTCCGGCGCAGGGTGGGCCAGAATGTCCGCCAGCGGCACGGCCTGCGCCGCCGTATAGACCCCGGCTGCGGTGCGCCGCAGCGCGGCCATGCAGCCGCCCGTTCCGAGCGCCGCGCCGAGGTCGTGGCACAGCGTGCGGACATACGTCCCCTTGGAGCAGTGCACGCGCAGGGTAAAGTCCGGCGGCGCGCACGAAAGCAGCTCCAGCGCGTGGATCGTGATGGCCCGCGCGGGCCGTGCGACCTCCTGCCCGGCGCGCGCCAGCTCATAGAGCTTCTTCCCGCCGATCTTGATGGCGGAATACATCGGCGGCACCTGCTTCTGCGGGCCGAGGAAGTGCGGCAGGGCCGCGCGCACGTCTGCCTCCGTCACGGAGGCGGCATCGCGCTGCTCCAGCACGCGGCCGGTGATGTCCTGCGTGTCGGTCACAAGGCCGAGGCGCAGAACGGCCTCATACGTCTTTTCGGCATGCTCAAAGAACTCGACGGCGCGCGTCGCCCGCCCGAAGAACACGGGCAGCACACCCGTGGCCATGGGATCGAGCGTTCCGCCGTGCCCGGCGCGGCGCTCGTGCAGCGCCCCGCGCAGCTTGGCCACGACATCCTGCGACGTCCAGTCCTCCGGCTTGTCGACGATCAGGATCCCGCTTGCCATCAGAGCTCGACTCCGCTGTCGGCGATGGCCTGCAGAATGGCCTTCTTGGCCGCGTCGAGGCCCTCGGGCACGCTGGCTCCGGCCGCGCCGCGGTGTCCGCCGCCGCCCAGCCGGGCGCAGATGGCGGCCGCGTCGTATTTCGGCGAGCAGCGCAGGGAGATCTTGCCGCCCTCCGGGCCTTCACGCAGCATGACGCCGATCTCGACGCCTGCGATCTCACGGCTGAAGCCGGAGATGTCGTCCACGTCGTCCTCCGTCAGGCCCAGCTCCACGAGCAGGACGTTCGGGAGGGTGTTCACGGCGACGGCCCCGCCGGCGTAGAATTCCATCTTCTCCGTCAGGCGCGCCTCAAGCTGCAGGCGCGGCAGGCGCTTTGTCATGAACAGGGCCGTGTTGATGGCGAACGTGTCCGCGCCGGTGTCCTTGCAGGCGGCGGCGCAGCGCAGGGTGTCGGCCGTCGTGTTGTTGAAGCGGAAGCAGCCGGTGTCCGTCGAGATGGCGACATACAGGGCCGCGCCCATGGAGGCGTCGAGCTTGACGCCCATGAGCTGCAGCAGCCGCAGGATGATCTCGCCGCAGGCCGCGGCGCTTGCGTCCACAAAGGCCTGCAGGCCGAACTGGCGGTTCCCGGCGTGGTGGTCGATCTGCAGCTCGACGGCGCAGTCCGGCAGGTCAAACGGCAGCAGGTTCTCCGCCGCAATGTCCACGCTCACGACGCAGGCGCTGGACGGCAGCGTCTCGCACGTCAGCTTGCCGAGCCACGGGCGGAATTTCTCCGTGAACTGCGGATTTTCCAGCACATGGGCCGTCTTGCCGAGGCTGCGCAGGCCTGCGCACAGGGCGGCCGCGCTGCCGATGGTGTCGCCGTCCGGACGGCGGTGCGTCAGGAGGACGTAGTTGTCATTGCGCAGCAGAAAATCCGCCGCTTCACGAATGGTCAGCTGTTTCATCTTCCGTGTCCTCCGGGATGTCGAGCTTGGAGAGAATGTCGAGAATGTGCGCGCCGTGGACGATGGAGTCGTCCTCCTGCCACTGCAGCTCCGGCGTGTAGCGCAGCTGCAGGCTCTTGCCCAGCGCGCGGCGCAGGAAGCCGCCCGAGGACTTCAGCCCCGCGAGAACCTCCTTGGCGTAGCTGCGGTCGAGCAGCGAGACGTAGACCTTGGCGTAGCGAAGGTCCGGCGTCGTCTCCACATGGGTGATGGAGACCATGGTCTTCTGGACGCGGGGGTCCTTCAGCAGGCGGAGCTGCTGGGCCAGCTCGCGCTGGATTTCCTCATTGATGCGTCCGATGCGGTTGGATGCCATAAAAATTTCCTCCTTCCGGCGCGCCGGTGCGCGCCGCGTGCGTCAGGGAGCAGGTACTCCGGGCCTGCGGCGAATTCGCCGAAGCCGTCAGCATGTTCCGCGGCGTCTGCCGCGAGATTGCCACGGGCGCAAAGCGCCCTCGCAATGACAGATCAGGGAACCCCGGCGCAAATATAAGAGCGGGCGCGGAGAAGCACTTTCCCCGCGCCCGCGTGTGAGAAACGGTCGGTCGACCTTAGCGGGGGATCTCCTCCATGACGTAGCACTCGAAGATGTCGCCCTCTTTGATGTCGTTGAACTTGTCGATGGACATGCCGCACTCGTAGTTCTGCGCGACCTCCTTGACGGAGTCCTTGAAGCGCTGCAGCGAGCCGATCTCGCCCTCGTAGATGACGATGTTGTCGCGCAGCACGCGCACCTTGCTGTCGCGCGTGACCTTGCCGTCCTTGACATAGCAGCCCGCGATGGTGCCGATGGCGGAGACCTTGTAGGTCTGGCGGACCTCGGCATGGCCGATGATGGCCTCACGGTACTTCGGCGCGAGCATGCCCTTCATGGCGGCCTCGATCTCGTCGATGGCGTCGTAGATGACGCGGTACATGCGGATATCGACATTGGCGCGCTGGGCCGAGGCCTGCGCGGCGGCGTCCGGACGGACGTTGAAGCCGACGACGATGGCGTTGGCCGTGGAGGCCAGCAGGATATCGGACTCGTTGATCGCGCCGACGCCTGCGTGGATCACGCGCACGCGGACCTCCTCGTTCGACAGCTTTTCGAGGCTGGCGCGGACGGCCTCGGCAGAGCCCTGCACGTCGGCCTTGACGATGAGGTTCAGTTCCTTCATCTCGCCCTCCTGCATCTTGGCAAAGAGGTTGTCGAGCGTGACCTTGCTGGCCTGCTTTGCGGCGGCATCCTTCTCGGCCTGCTTGCGCTGCTCGACGAGCTGACGGGCCATGCGCTCGTCGGCGACGGCGTCGAACTCATCGCCCGGCGTGGGCGTTTCGGCAAGGCCGGTGATCTCGACCGGGATGGACGGACCGGCGGACTGGATGGCGCGGCCCTTGTCGTCCGTCATGACACGCACGCGGCCGACGGCCGTGCCCGCGATGATGAGGTCGCCCTTGTGGAGCGTGCCGTTCTGCACGAGCAGCGTGGCGATGGGGCCGCGGTTCTTGTCGAGACGGGCCTCGATGACGGTGCCCTTCGCGGCGCGGTTCGGGTTGGCCTTGAGCTCCTGCATCTCGGCGGTCAGGATGACCATCTCGAGCAGCTGATCAATGCCCATGCCCGTCTTGGCAGAGATCGGGCAGACGATGGTGTCGCCGCCCCACTCCTCGGGGATGAGGTCGTATTTCGTGAGCTCCTGCTTGATGTTCTCAGCGTTTGCGCCGTGCTTATCCATTTTGTTGACCGCGACGATGATGGGGATGTTTGCGGCCTTGGCGTGGTTGATGGCCTCGACGGTCTGCGGCATGATGCCGTCGTCCGCCGCAACGACCAGAATGGCGATGTCGGTGCACATGGCGCCGCGGGCACGCATGGAGGTGAAGGCGGCGTGGCCCGGCGTGTCAAGGAAGGTGATGGGCTTTCCGTTGATCTCGACGGTGTAGGCACCGATGTGCTGCGTGATGCCGCCGGCCTCGCCGGAGACGACGTTCGTCTTGCGGACGGCGTCGAGCAGGCTCGTCTTGCCGTGGTCGACGTGGCCCATGACGACGACGACCGGGCTGCGCGGGACGAGCTCGTCCTCGGTGTCCTGATGGTCGTCGATGAGGCGCTCCTCAATGGTCACAACGACCTCGCGCTCGACCTTGCAGCCCATCTCCGTGGCGACGAATTCCGCCGTGTCGAAGTCGATGGTTTGGTTGATCGTGGCCATGACGCCGTTCTTGAGCAGGGTCTTGATGACCTCGGTCGCGGTCTTCTTCATGCGGGAGGCCAGCTCGCCGACGGTGATCTCATCGGGGATCTTCACGGTCAGCGGGGTCTTCTTGATGACCTCCAGGCGCAGGCGGCGCATCTTCTCCTGCTCCTCGTTGCGCTGCTTCGAGCCGAAGGCCGGCTTCTTGCCGCCCTTGGTCTTATTCTTGTTCTTGCTGGCGATCTTCTGCTTGCCGCCGGAGAAATTCTGCGCGCGCTCGGAGATGAGCACGTCCACGCGGTCGTCAAAGCGGTCGGCGTTGACGGTGACGGCAGAGGTATCGACGACGCGGCGCTCGCGCTTGCGCTGCTCCTGCTGGGGCTTGGCGGCCTTGTCGGCGCTCTGCGCAGCGGGCGCGGCATTTGCGGCCGGAGCGCTGCCCTGTGCGGGCTGGGCTGCGGGCTTCGGAGCCTCTGCCTTCTTCGGCTCGGTCTTCTTTGCCTGCGGGGCCACGGCGAACACCTGCTCCAGCGAAGCGATCTGGTGCTTCTGCGTTATCGCATCGAACACGACGTTCAGCTGCTCGTCCGTCAGCACCTGCGTGTTGCTGCGCGGCTTCTCAAAATATTTTCCAACGATCTCCGCAATATCCTTCGGCGTCACGCCAAAGTCAGCGGCGACCTCCTTCACGCGGTATTTCACAAAACTCATATTCTCGCCACCTCCTGATTGACACACTTACGATTTCCCATGCCGGACGTTCCTGCGGTGGGCCTTTTCCTCGGCGCGCCGCTTTTCCACGCGCTTGACGCGCTCGTCCAGCTCCTGCAGCAGGTCCGCATACTTTTCCGGCTCGCCGAGCGTCTTGACAAACGCCAGCGCAAGCTGCACATCCGTGATGGCGGCAATGGCGCAGCTCGTCGTGCCGAGGGCGTCGCCCAGTTCGTCGCGCGTATAGGGCAGCGTCAGCAGCGGCTGCGCCGTCCCGGCCACGAAGCTCTTGGCCCGCCGCACGGTGTGGCCGCCGGCATCCGAGGCCAGCAGCATCAGCCGCGCGCGGCTGGCGCGGGCCGCTGCGCCCGCCTGCTCCTCGCCGAGGACGATGTTTCCGCCCTTGCGCGCGAGCGACAGCAGACCCAGACTTTTATTCTGTTCCATCCGGCAGCGCCTCCATTTCCAAACGCAGGGTTTCGTACAGCTCCTGCGGCACCGTTACGCCCAGCGCGCGGTCAATGGCGTGCGAGCGCATTGCTTTCTTCAGGCATTCCGCGCTGCGGCACACATAAGCGCCGCGTCCGGGCGCTTTCCCGCGTGCGTCGAGGCTGACCTGCCCCTCCGGGCTGCGCACCACACGGGTCAGCTCACGCTTGGGCTTCATTTCGCGGCAGCCGAGGCATTGACGCATCGGCACTTTCTTCGGCACGGTACATCCCCTCCGATCCTACTGTGGAAAGGCCCGAGGCCTTTCAAGAAAACGATTTGACAGAATGATGTGCAGTTCCCGAAAATTATTCGGCAGCTGCTTCTTCCAGCGCCTCGGCCTGCGAGGCGGGCTTGATATCGATCTTGCAGCCGGTCAGGCGCGCGGCGAGGCGGGCGTTCTGGCCCTCCTTGCCGATGGCGAGTGACAGCTGGTCGTCCGGCACGATGACGCGGCAGGCCTTTGCGCCCTGCTGCAGCTGCGTGACGGAGATGACATCCGCCGGGGACAGCGCGGAGGCCACGAACTGGCAGATGTCCTCGGACCACACGACGATGTCCATTTTCTCGCCCTGCAGCTCCTCCACGACCGCGCCGACGCGCGCGCCGCGGGCGCCGACGCAGGCGCCGACGGGATCGATGTTCTCCTCGGCCGCGTGGACGGCGATCTTCGTGCGGGAGCCGGGCTCACGCGCGATGGAGCGGATCTCCACGGCGCCGGAGCTGATCTCCGGGACCTCCAGCTCAAACAGGCGCTTGACGAGCGCCGGATGCGTGCGGGAGACCATGACCTGCGGGCCGCGGCTGCTGCGGCGGACCTCGATGACATAGACGCGGATCATGTCGCCCTCGACGAAATGCTCCGTCTTGACCTGCTCACCGACGGGCAGCAGGGCGTCGGTCTTGTCCGTGCCCTGGCCGATGCGGATGGTCATGTCGCCGTTCGGCTCGAAGCGCAGCACCGAGCCGGTGAGGATCTCGTGCTCCTTCGAGGAGAAGCTCTCGAAGATCATGCCGCGCTCGGCCTCGCGGATGCCCTGAATGATGACCTGCTTGGCCGTCTGGGCGGCGATGCGGCCGAAGGCCTGCGTCTTGATCTCCACGTTCACGAGATCGCCGAGCTGTGCGTGCGGGTCGACCTTGCGCGCGGCGTCGAGCGTGACCTCGGTGGCGGGGGTGATGACCTCGTCGACGACCTCCTTCTGCGCATACATGCGCATGGCGTCCTCCGTCAGCTCGACGTAGACGTTGTCGGTGTAGCCGTCGCGGTCCTTTTTATAAGCGGCGACAAGCGCCTGCGTGATCTTTTCGACCATGTAATCCACGGGGATGCCGCGTTCCTTCTCCAGCTGGCGGAGCGCCGCAAAGATTTCAGCGTTCATGATTTCTCTCCTTCGTGATTAGAACTCCACGCGGAGCCGCACGAGCGCGACCTCCGCCTTGTCAAACGTGACCTCGCGGCCGCGCATCTCGATCGTAATTGCCCCGTCCTCATAGCGCACGAGGCGGCCGGGAAACTCCTTCTGGCCGTCGCGCGGGCGGTAGAGCTTGACGAGCACCGGCTCGCCCAGATAGCGCTCGAAGTCTGACGGACGCTTGAGCTGGCGCTCCAGCCCGGCGGAGCAGACCTCAAAGCGGTAGCTCTCGGGGATGGGGTCCTTTTCGTCAAGGACCGGGTCGACCGCGCGGGACACGGCCTCGCAGTCGTCGATGTCCACGCCGCCCTCCTTGTCGAGGTAGAGCCGCAGGAACCACTCGCCGCCCTCGCGGACGTATTCCACGTCCCAGAGGCTGCAGCCGCAGGCCTGGACCAGCGGCTCGGCGAACTCCCAAACCTGATCGGTGATCTTCATGGAAATGCTTCCTTCCTGCCGGGGACCGGCGCAGAATTTCAGAAGAAAAGAGAGGGGAAAACCCCTCTCTTAGTAAAGTCTACTATAGATTGTCCTTATTATAACACTGAAATACCCGGAATGCAAGAGCTTTTTGAAACTTTTTCCCCGAAAATCGGCCTGTTTTCTCCGCGGAGAAGGACATTTGTCCGCCGCTTCGATATGTGTGAAAAAGTAGGGGCGAGGCATGCCTCGCCCGGCGACGCACCTGCCGCCCGTACAGGCTATCGTTAAAATGGTAAATGCCCCCCCAAATTGTCATTGCGAGGGCGCTTTGCGCCCGTGGCAATCTCGGGAAGGCACTGCCGATTCGTACCGGCTGCCGTTAAAATGGTATGCACCGATTGCATCTGTAGCGGCGGTCAGTGACCGCCATTGGCAGCTGCAAATTTCCGGGCACCATCGTCGACCGCACACGCCGTTGTAGGGGAGGGGCATGCCCCTCCCGGCGCAATGCTGTCGATACGCACAGACTATCGTTAAAATGGAACCGGTTCCGACGGGGCCTGTAGCGGCGCTCAGTGAGCGCCTTGTACGGGATAATTCAACCGCGTAAGGGCGCTGGTGCACCGCCGTACCACCCTGACGTGTCATTGCGAGGCCCCGAAGGGGCCGTGGCAATCTCGCAGTACCCGGCCGGATCACAGGAAAGCCCCGGCAAAATCGTAACTGCCTTCCCGAGATTGCCACGTCGGCCTGCGGCCTCCTCGCAATGACATATCAGGGGAGCATGGCGCCGGGAACGGTGCATTGCACCGAATTGGCCGTCCGATTGCCGCTTCGCGGACGGGCCTGGCTGTCCCCGCCCCTACAGCATCACGGAGTCATGGGGAGCCGTCTCAGCCCTGCTCCACGGCCATCAGCTTTTCGATGCGGCGCTTATGGCGCTCTCCGTTCGAAAACGGAGTGTCAAGGAACGTGTCGACGATCTCCAGCGCCAGCAGCTCGCCGACGAAGCCGGCGCCGAGGGCCATCATGTTCGCGTCGTTGTGCTCGCGCGTCAGGCGGGCGGACACCGGGTCGGACAGCAGGGCGCAGCGGATGCCGTGCACCTTGTTCGCCGTGATGGAAACGCCGATGCCCGTCGTGCACATCACGATGCCGCGCTCACATGCGCCGGAGGCGACGGCCTCGGCCGCCGGGCGGGCAAAGTCTGGATAGTCGCAGCTGTCCTTCGTAAACGTGCCGAAATCCACGCACTCCAAGCCGCGCTCGGTCAGATGGGCCTTCACGGCCTCCTTCAGCGCCAGCGCGCCGTGGTCACAGGCAATTGCAATTTTCATAAGATAACCTCCTGTATCAGAACATAAAAAGTATGGAAGAGACGGCGCATAGCGCCAGCACGGCGGCCGGGACCGCTGCAGAGACGGCCGCGCCGCGGTCGCACAGCCTCTGCCAGACCCACGCGAGGGCCATGGCCAGCGGCAGCGGCAGCAGGAACAGGCCGGAGAGGGCCCACAGCGCCGCAGCGGAGACGAGCAGCAGCAGGATCATCGCGCAGCGAAGGTCGTGCCCGCGGCAAAGCCCGTGCAGCAGCTCCGGCAGCGTCAGAACGGCAAGCGCGCCGAGCGCCAGCTCCGACGGCGAAAATCGTCCCGGCAGCGTCACGGCGGCGCGGACATTTCCGCACAGCGCGGGCCAAAGCGCCTCATAGAAGCGGAAAGAACGCAGCGCCTCAAGCGGCGTGCCGCGCCCCGCCATCCACCAGCCGAGCACGGCCACGCCCAGCGCGCCGAGCAGACTCAGCGGGAGCGTCAGCGCAAGCGACCGGCCGAGGCCCGTGCGGCGGGAGAGCCGCGTGCAGACATAGCCGATCAGGTACAGCGGCAGCAGCAGAAGCAGCGCCCGCTCCTTCAGCAGACCGGCGGCGAAGCATATCACGGACAGCACGATCCAGCCCCCGCCGCGACGCTTTGCCGTGCGCCAGAGCACATAGCCCAGCAGCGCTGCCGTCACGGCCGGGGAGCCGTCCTGCAGCAGGCCGAAGAGCAGCGCGCCGGACAGGGCGGGCAGCATCCCGCCCAGCAGACGGCGCAGCAGCAAATGGGCGCAGCCCGCAGCCAGCCCGGCAAACAGGACCGGCAGCAGCGCCCCCGGCGTTACGGGCAGGGCATGGAAGCGCAGCCAATGCTCCAGCAGGCGCAGACCCGTCACGGCGAGGCCCAGCAGCAGGGCCGCCGGGGCATCCATCCCGTGCAGGGGGCAGCCCGAAACCGGCTGCCACGGCGGCGGCGTCAGGCGGCCGATCCATTCCGTCGTCCCGGCGCGCGGGCGCAGCACGGTAAAATACCGCGCCAGCATCCAGATGGCGGCTGCCAGCGCGCAGCCGGGCATGGCAAAGCGAACGATCTCGCGGAGCATCGGCCTTCCCCCCTTTTTTCATCGCCCTTATCTTATCATAGGACAGCGGAAAGTGCAACGGTAATTCCGTGGGAAGGCCATCGACGGGACGTTGCAGGGGAGCGGACAGCCGGGCCCGGCGCGGTACCGCCGGACCGTACAGGCCATCGTTAAAATGGTGAACGCCCCAAGTTTGTCATTGCGAGGAGGCCGTAGGCCGACGTGGCGCCCTGAGCGCGAAGCGCGAGGAAGTGCCCTTGGGGTGCAATCTCGCAGTACCCAGCCGGATAACAGGGTACTCCCGGCGAAATCGCAACTGCCTTCCCGAGATTGCCACGTCGCTTCGCTCCTCGCAATGACAATTCGGGGGCTATTATCATTTTAATGTTAGCCTGTTCCGTTCGCCGGTGCAGCGCCGGTCGGGGCATGCCCCGACCCTACAACGCACAACCGGAAACTTTCCGTTTCTATTCGCCCCGCCTCGCGCTTTTCTTTTCTCCCGAAATATGGTATCATGGGTGCAGGAGGTGCTCTGCATGGCGAATGTGTTTGACTATCTTGACTGGCGCGGCGATCTGACGCTCGATCTCGTGCCGCTGTGCGACGTAGACGCGCTCGTGCTGTCCCGGCTTTCCTATCTGCCGCTCGACGGGCTTGTTCCGCCGGAGGGAGCGACGGTCGGCGCGCTCATGCGGCAGCTCCTCGCTTCGAAGCCGCCGCTGCTCCTGCCGGAGGACGGGCGGTTCATCCCTGCCCTTGCGGCAAGCCAGCGCTTCTGCGAGATGCGGATCATGGATTATGTAAACCAAATCGACCTCGAGAGCCAGACGCAGTTTGCGGCCATCACCGTCGCCCTCGGCGACGGGCGGCATTTTGTCGCCTTCCGCGGGACGGACGGCACGCTCGTCGGCTGGAAGGAGGATTTCAACATGGCCTTCACCTGCCCCGTTCCGGCCCAGCGCCTCGCGGCGCGTTATGCCGCCTCGGCCATGCTGCGCTTTCCGGGGGAGTTCCTGCTCGGCGGCCACTCCAAGGGCGGCAACCTCGCGGTCTATGCCGCAGCGTTCTGCCCCGCAGCCCTGCAGGAGCGCATCGCAGCGGTGTATAACAACGACGGCCCCGGCTTCGACGCCGATGTGATCGCCCTGCCGGGCTACCAGCGTATCTGCGCGCGGGTGCAGACGTTTGTGCCGCAGTCATCCATCGTCGGCATGCTGCTCGAGCACGAGGAGGCCTATACCATCATCCACAGCACGGGCGACGGCTTCGGCCAGCACAATCTCTATACCTGGGAGGTGCTGCGCGACCGCTTCGTTACGCTCGAGACCGTCACGAACGGCAGCCGCTTCCTCGACCGGACGCTCAAGCAGTGGCTGGCCGGGCTGGAGCCGGAGCAGCGCGAGCGGACGATCGACACGGTCTACCACATGCTGTGCGAAACGAACGCCGAGACGCTGCATGAATTGAAGGAGAATCGCTTTTCCCGCGCGCTGGCGCTGCTGCGCTCGGCCAAGGGGCTGGACGAGGATACGCGCAAGCTGCTCGTCCATGCCGCAGGGGTGTTTTTCCGCAGCGCGGGCCGTTCCCTGAAGCAGGCGCGCGTCCCTGACGAACAGGAATCCTGAAAAAACGACCGGGACGGGATGAACATCATCCTGCCCCGGTTTTTTGTAGGGGGTTCGTTGGCGCGTTGCAGCGGCGCCCGGCCAATTGCACACGCCATTGTAGGGGAGGGGCATGCCCCTCCCGACGGTGCACCTGCAGTCCGCATCGGCCGCCGTTAAAACGCCATGCACCCCCGACTTGTCATTCCGAGGAGCGAAGCGACGTGGGAATCTCGTGCAGGCACTTGCAGCCCGTACAGGGTAACGATAAAACGTACCAACCGATTGCGTCTGTAGCGGCGCTCATTGAGCGCCTTGTAGGGGACAATTCAACCGCAGAAGGGCACTGGTGCACCACAGCACCCGCCTGATGTGTCATTCCGAGGAGCGAAGCGACGTGGGAATCTCGCAGTGTCCGGTTGGATAACAGGCAAGTTCGGGCGAAATCGCAACTGCCTCCCCGAGATTGCCACGGCCCCTTCGGGGCCTCGCAATGACAAATCGGGGGCCATCACTATTTTATCGGCGGCTTGTACGTGCCGCAGGTGTGCCGCCGGGAGGGGACAGCCCGGCCCCTACAATTTCACTGCCTTACTTCAAAATTCTTGCGGCGCTTTCTTCGGCAAACTGGCGGGTATAGAGGTCGTGGTAATAGCCGCCCTTCTGCAGCAGCTCCAGGTGCCTGCCCTGCTCGACGATGCGGCCGTCGCGCACGACGAGGATGAGGTCCGCCTTGCGGATGGTGGACAGGCGGTGGGCGATCAGGAACGACGTGCGGTCGCGCAGCAGGTGGTCGATGGCGTTCTGGATAAGCTGCTCCGTCTGCGTGTCGATGGAGGACGTCGCCTCGTCGAGCACGAAGATGCGCGGATCGGCCAGCACGGCGCGCGCAAAGGAGATCAGCTGCTTTTCGCCCGTGGACAGGCGGTCGCCGCCCTCGCCGACGTCGCTGTCCCAGCCCTTTTCGAGCTTGGCTGCGACCTGATCGGCCGAAACGGTCCGCGCCGCTGCCTCGACCTCGGCGTCCGTGGCGTCCAGACGGCCGTAGCGGATGTTCTCGCGGATCGTGCCGGAGAACAGATGCGGATTCTGCAGCACATAGCCGATGTTCGAGTGCAGCCACAGCTGGCTGCGCTCACGGTAGTCCCGGCCGTCGATGAGGATCTGGCCGGAGGTCGGCTCAAAAAAGCGGCAGGCGAGATTCACGAGCGTGCTCTTGCCCGCGCCGGTCTCACCGACGATGGCAACGGTCGTCCCGGCGGGGATTTTCAGGGAGAAGTGCGACAGCACGTCCTCGCCGCCGTCCGGATAGCGGAAGGTGACGTCGCGGAACTCGATGTCGCCGCGCAGCGGCTCCCAGTTTTCGCGCTTGGGGTGGAAGGCGTCGCCGTAGCGGGCGATGACCTCCGGCGTGTCGGCGATCTGCGGCTTTTCGTCCAGCAGGCCCGTCACGCGCTCGATGGAGGCCTGCAGGGAGATGAATTCCGCGATATTCGCGGCCGTCATCTGGATCGGCTCGAAAATGCCGACGGCGTAGGTCGTGAAGGCCGAGAGCGTGGCGATCTGCAGCACCTGCTCCTGCACCATGTAGCCGCCGCGCAGCAGCACGATGGCCACGGCCGCCGTGGAGCAGAACAGCACGAGGGGAATATACACGGCGTTCAGCCGCGCGGCGCGGATGCCGCAGTCGTGCATCTCCTTCGTCAGCGCGCGGAACGAGGCCGTGTTCTGCTCCTCGATGCCGAGCGTTTTCGACGTCTTTGCGCCGGTGATGCCCTCGTTGAACGCGCCGGTGATGCGGGAGTTCAGCTTGCGGACGCGGCGGTTCCAGTGCAGGATGCGATTCTGAAAATAGCCCGTGAGGACGGCGATGACCGGCACGATGACGATAACGACAAGGGCGAGCTTCCAGTTGAGCAGCAGCATCGCGGCGAACGTGCCGAGCACATAGAACATGGCCCAGAGGATATCCGTCAGGTTCCACGCGACCATGGAGGCGATGCGCGAGGTGTCGCTCATGACGCGGCTGAGCAGATAGCCCACCGGCGTGACGTTATAGAACGAGAACGACAGCGTCTGCAGGTGCGTGAAGAGGTTCGCGCGCATGTCGCGCCCGGCGCACATCTCGATCTTCATGGAGTTGCGCGCAAAGGCCACAACGGACAGGGCCTGCAGCAGGATGACGCCGAAATAGCACAGCGTGTAGGGCAGCAGGCCAGACAGCGTCCCGGCCTCGATATAATTTGAGATGGCATAGCGCTGGAACAGCGGCAGCACGACGTCGATGGCGGCCGTGATCAGGTTGAAGGCGAACATGCCCGCAAAATCGCGGCGGTATGGCCGCATGACGGGCATCAGGCGCTTCCAGATGCCCCATTGGAACGATTTGGTATAGTCCTGTTCATCAAAGGCAGGCATCAGACTCCCTCCTTTCCGAGCAGGCGGCGGTCGTCGCTGCTCATCTGGATGTCATAGATATCGCGGTAAATGCCGGGCGTGGCGATGAGCTCGGCGTGCGTACCCAGCTCCGAGACGCGGCCGCCGTCGAGCACGAGGATGCAGTCGGCCTGCATGAGCGTCGTTACGCGGTGGGAGATGAGCAGCACCGTCGCCTTGCCGAGCGATTCGTGCAGGGCGGCGCGGATCTTTGCGTCCGTCTCGGCGTCCACGGCCGAGAGCGAATCGTCAAACACCATGATGGGCGCCCTCTGCATCAGCATGCGCGCAATGGCCACGCGCTGCTTCTGCCCGCCGGACAGCGTCACGCCGCGCTCGCCCACGAGCGTCTCATAGCCCTCCGGGAATTCGCAGATGGCCTCGTCCACGCAGGCGATGGCCGCGGCGCTGCGCAGCTCCTCCTGCGGCGCGCCGGGGCGCGTGGCGGCGATGTTCTCGCGGATGGTCTGCGAGAACAGGAACGGCTCCTGCAGCACAAGACCGATCTGGCTGCGAAGGCTCTCGCGCGTAAAGCTGCGGATGTCCACGCCGCCGATGGTGATGCGGCCCTCCTGCAGGTCGTACAGCCGGTCGAGCAGATGCACGAGCGTACTCTTGCCCGAGCCGGTGCCGCCGAGGATGGCAAACGTGCTTCCCTGCGGGATCGTGAACGAGACGTCCTGCAGCACGGGCGTCTCGCCGTAGCCGAACGTCACATGGTCAAAGACGATGTCGCCCGCCGCGCTGTGCGGCGCGGCCTCGGGCGCGTCCTTCTCCTCCGGCGCGCGCAGGATATAGCCCACGCGGTCGAGCGACACGCCCGCCTTGCTCATGTCCGAAAGCACGCGGCCGAGCGAGCGCACCGGCCACGACAGGGCCTCGTTATAGCTGATGAAGGCGAGAAATTCGCCGAGCGTCATATTGCCGTGCACGCTCTCGACGATGCCGCAGACGATGATGACCATGACCTGCAGGCACGTCAGCAGCGTGCCGGAAGCCCAGTAGACCGAGAGCAGGCGGCCGAGGCGGATCCACAGGCTGGCAAATTTCTCGTTCTTTTCGCAGAAGCGGTCCGTTTCAAAGCGCTCGCGGCCGAAGGCACGCACAACGCGCACGCCGGTCAGGTTCTCCTGCGCACAGGTTGTCAGGTCGCCCTCGGCCTCGTCCGCCGCCTGAAAGCGGCCGGAGATGCGCCGGTAGAACACACCGGACGACAGGCCGACGATCGGGATGAATGCCAGCGCCACGAACGACAGCCGCACGTTCATCCGGAACATGATGACGAGATATAAAATGATGAGGAAGACCGTGCGCACGACCTCGACGAGCTGGTTGCACACGAACGTGCGGATGACGTCGACGTCCGAGGTGCAGCGCTGGATGATCTCGCCCGTGGAGTGGGCCGTGTGCCACGAAAAGCTCAGGTGCTGGATGTGGTCATACAGCCCGTCGCGGATGCGCTTGACGAACGACTCCGATCCGCGCGAAAGCTGCGTGCGCTGGCCATAGTTGCAGAAGCCGCGCAGCAGGGCCAGCAGCAGCACGGCCGCGGCCGCGAGCCACAGCGCGTGGAGCTTCTGCGCCTGCAGCAGCGGCAGAAGCGGCTGCAGAAACGCCGGGAGCGACGGCTCCTCTGCGCCGAGGATGGAGTCCACCGTCAGGCGGATGACCTGCGGCGTGAGGGCATTGAATACCATCCCGAGGCAGGCGCACAGCAGGGCCACGACAAAATAGTGGATGCTGCCGCGCAGAAAGCGCACGATGAGCTGCACCTTCTCCCGCCACGGGATCGATTGCGTTTCCATAGAAGATCTCTCCTTTTTTCTGATTGCCGGGGGATGTTGATATGCTGACTGTAACGGCCTTCTCTCTCAAAGGCAGGACCGCATGATTCAGCGAGAGTATTCGGCGAAAAAGGTCCGACGAAGGCCGAAGCTGCTATCATGCGGCACTGCCGCAATAAATAAAAAACGCCTCTCCTGCCGGAGAAGCGCACAACAAGGAACAAAACAGGGCCTTTTATCCCCGCTTCCGGGCGCGCAAAACCGACAGACCGGTCCCCTGAACCAAAATAGAACCCGCTGCAAAGTACAGATAGGACATTCTGCGCGCCTCCTTTCGTAAAATCTGATATCCAGTATAGGGGAAAACTGCGACTTTGTCAACCCTGATGTCAGAAATAATTCGGGAAGCACCGCATTATTTCTCAAGAGCGTTCGGCGAGAGCTTTTTGTCAAGACAAGGCTTGAAACGTGCAGAGTGCTTTGTGTATCTGCAGGGGGCAAAGCCGCCAACGGCTGTGCAATACATCAGGCCTTTCGAGCCGATAGATCGGCGAAAAAGATCCGTCGAAGGCCGAAGATGCAATTGTGCGGTGCTGCCCCAGAGGTTTTTCCTTGCCGTTTTGCCGCATTTGTGGTATGATCGGGGGAGAATTGCAACGGAAAGGAACGAAGAAACCATGAAATGGATCATTGCCTCGGACCTGCACGGCTCTGCCCACTACTGCCGCCAGCTCCTCGAGGCCTGGAAGCGCGAGGAAGCGCCGCGCATGCTCTTCCTCGGCGATCTGCTGTATCACGGCCCGCGCAACGACCTGCCCGAGGGCTATGCGCCGAAGGAGGTCATCGCCCTGCTGCAGGAGCGGCAGGCCGACATTTTCTGCGTGCGCGGCAACTGCGAGGCCGAGGTCGACCAGATGGTGCTGCCCTTCCCCGTCCTTGCGGATTACTGCCTGCTCGAGTCGGCGGGCCATCTCATCTATGCCACGCACGGCCACCATTTTAACGAGGACCATCTGCCGCCCCTGCATCCGGGCGACGTCCTGCTCCACGGCCACACGCACATCCCCCGCCGCACCCTGCGCGACGGCGTCTATGTCCTGAATCCCGGCTCCGTCTCCATCCCGAAGGCCGGGAGCTGGCATGGCTATATGACGCTGGAGGACGGCGTGTTCACATGGAAGACGCTCTCCGGCGACGTGCGCGACACGCTGCGGCTCTGAGGGGGCTTATTATGGAATTCACAGCAGCGCAGGAAGGCCTGCGCGTGGATGTCTTTCTGGCGGGCTGCCTGCCGGAGCTGACCCGCAGCGCCGTGCAGCGCCTGCTCGCTGAGGGCGGCGTGACCTGCGGCGGCGCGCCCGTGCGGAAAAACGCGCGCACGGAGGCCGGAGCCGTCTACGCCGTCACCCTGCCGGAGGCGCGGCCCGTCGAGACCGCCGCGCAGGATATCCCGCTCGACATTGTCTATGAGGACGGGGACGTGCTCGTCATCAATAAGCCGAAGGGGCTTGTCGTTCACCCGGCCGCCGGGCACGAGGACGGCACGCTCGTCAACGCCCTGCTCTATCACTGCGGCGACAGCCTGTCCGGCGTGGGCGGCGAGCGCCGCCCCGGCATCGTCCACCGCATCGACCGCGACACGACCGGCCTGCTCATCGTGGCGAAGAACGATTTTGCCCACCAGCGCCTTGCCGCCCAGCTCAGCGACCACACGCTGCGCCGCACCTATGAGTGCATCGTCCGCGGCGGCTTCCGCGAGGACAGCGGCACGGTCAATGCGCCCATCGGCCGCGACCCGCGCGACCGCAAGCGCATGGCCGTCACGGAGAAGAACAGCCGCGAGGCCGTGACGCACTGGGAGGTCATCGCGCGCTACGGGCAGTATACGCACCTGCGCTGCCGCCTCGAGACCGGCCGCACGCACCAGATCCGCGTGCATATGGCGTGGATCCGCCACCCCATCGCGGGCGACCCGGTCTACGGCATCGGCAAGCCGGAGCTCGGCCTGCATTCCCAGTGCCTCCACGCGAAGGAGCTGACGTTCCTGCACCCCCGCACCGGCGAGGAGATGACGCTCTCCTGCCCCCTCCCGGAGGAGTTTGAGAATGCGCTGAAGAAGCTGCAGAGGATGATGTGACAAGGCCGGTGGAGTGTGGAGGGTTGAGAGTAGAATGTGAAGAGAGAAAAGCTTTCAGATTTGTCATTGCGAGGGCGCTTTGCGCCCGTGGCAATCTCCTGCAACAGCTTGCGAATTCGCCGAGGCCTTCCTGCTATCTACCATTGTACTGCGAGATTGCCACGTCGGCCTGCGGCCTCCTCGCAATGACAAATCGGAGGCTTTTACCATTTTAACGACAGCCTGTTGATTGTGCCGGTGCTGCGCCGGGAGCGGCATGCCGCTCCCCTACAACGCTCCATCGATACCCTCATTTTCCCATAAAACCACCGCAAGCCGGAGGCATTGCCTCCGGCTTGGTGCATATTCTCAAGTGCTGCCTCATACTAGAATCTGATAAAAAGCTTTAAAAGCTTTTTATAGCGCCGAGGGCGCGTCAGATTCTGCATGAGACGGCGCAGCGTGCGTCAGCACGATGCGAGTGTGCGTAGCACACGGGATTCCTGATTAAATGTTTTAATCAGGAATCAGTATCAGAACTTTCCCCCGCCGCCGCCGAACGACGAGCCGCCGGAGCCGGAATGCGCGTCGCTTCCGCTGCGGTCGTTGTCCTTCGGGCGCGCCGTGCGCGTCGTGTTGGCATAGAGGAACAGGTCGGACTGCTGCGTCAGGTGCAGGCTGTCCTGCACAACATAGCTGTTCGCAGCGGGCTGACGGCGCACCGTCTTATGCTTCGCAGCCATCACGCCGACCGTGATGCCGCCGATGAGCGCGCCGAACAGCAGGCAGGCCACGACCCACAGGAAGCCCGGCGCTTCAAACGGCTCGTCAGGCAGGTTCCCCGTGTCATAGGCGGAGCCGTTTCTCGCTTGGTTGACATAATCCTCGCATTCCTCCGCGAACGTGGAAAATGCCGCGGCATATTCGGCGTTCGAGAGCTGGGGCAGGAAGCGGTCCGCCATGGCCTCGCGCCCGGCGGGCGTGATGGCGGTGATGCCGAAGCCATGCGTGGCAATGTACCAGTCGCGCGTGTCCATGGCCACAAGCAGGAGCGCGCCGTCGCGGTCCTCGCCGAGGCCGTAGTTGTTGTACCAGAAGAAGTCCTCTGCGTAATTCCGCGGCGTTTCGCCGTCGAGCGAGTCGACGGTCACGATGACGATGTCGAACTGCAGCGCCTCGCTGCGGCTGTCGAGGTCGGCCAGCAGCGCTTCCGCGTCATCCGCCATCAGCAGGTCTGCGTTGTCCACCAGCCGGGGCAGGTCCGCCGCAGCAGCGGGCAGGACGAGCAGCGCCAGCAGGGCAAGCAGCAGCGTGAGCAGGGTAAGCGTTCGTTTCATATCCGTGCCCTCCCTCAGTGCAGCAGCTGCCACAGGCACACAAGGCCATAGGCTGCCGCAGCCGCGATGCCGCTGACCAGACCGAACCAGCGCCACTTTTTCCCCTTGTCGACGGGAAGGTCGCCGACGAATTTGCCGGTCTGGCCGTTCATGGCGAACGAGAACGTTTTGCCGTTCCATACGGTGTTCAGCAGCCACACGGGGTAGAGCGCATAGTGCACCCTGCCGTTGGCCAGGCGGACGGATGTGCTCTCGGGCACGACGGTGTGATAGCCCACGACGGTCGAGGCGAACACGGACTCCGTGCTCTTTTTCACGCGCTCGTTCGCGCGGCCGATGCTGTCGTCTGCGTTCACATCATAGCGGTCGGCAAGATAGCCGGACAGGTAGGCCGTCTGAAAATCGACCGCGCTGGAGAAGTCAAACGGCTCGATGGATTCCATCAGGTCGTTCGGCATGCGGGAAGAGCCGTCCACCGGGACGTGGGTGAAGCTGAGGTCGCCGCTGCGCAGGATGGCATAGTGCTGCGTCTCGGTATAGTCATAGTCGCGGTCGCTCCAGGTGCGGATGCGCGTCGCGTGGTAGCGGATGTGGGCGTCGGCGTCGGCGTCGAACAGCCAGAACGGCACATACACGCCCTTGACCTCGGAGATGCGGTTTTCGCTGCGGAACAGATTCGGCAGCAGGCGCTTGCCCTTCATATGGTTGCGCAGGGCGGCCTCGGCCGCCTTTTTGTCGAGCTTGAAGGGAATGACGTAGTCGGGCTTCAGGTCGCCGGACAGGCGGCCGGTCAGCACGATGGGATTGCCGCAGAACGGGCAGGCCGTCGCGGCGGTGCTCTCGTCGCACACCAGCTCGCCGCCGCAGCTCTTGCAGGTGTAAACGCCCATCTGCACGTCGTCCCACGGCTGCTGCGCCGCGTCCCAGTGCATGTCGTCCTTGGCGTCCTGCTTCAGCGCGTCGTCATAGCCCTCGAGCGTCTCTACGTCGAAGGTCGTGTCGCAGTACGGGCACTTCATCTTCTGCAGGCCGCTGTCGAATTCCAGGCGGCCGCCGCAGCAGGGGCATTTGTACTGGATCGTTTCAGCCATGCGAGGTTCCCACCCTTTCGTCAGATCTGATCGTTGAAGTCAAAGGGGTCGCCGCACTCGGGGCAGAATTTCGGCGGATGGCGCGGATCCTCCGGCTGCCAGCCGCACTTGTCACAGCGGTACTGCGGCTCGTTCGCGGGCTTCTTCGCACCGCAGTTCTGGCAGAACTTGCCCTGATTCACCGTGCCGCAGGCGCAGGTCCAGCCCTCGGCAGGGCGCGGCTTGCCGCAGGCGGAGCAGAATTTTCCGGTGTTCCTCTGGCCGCAGGTGCACGTCCAGCCGTTTGCGGCAGGCTGCGGCTTCTTTGCCCCGCAGCTCGGGCAGAAGTTGCCCGTCGCCGTTGCGCCGCAGCTGCATTTCCAGCCGTCTGCAGCCGGTGCAGCCGGTGCAGCCTTCTGCTGCTGGCCCATGGCATAAAGCTCCTGCGCATTGAGGCCGCCTGCCTGCTGGGCCATGCCCATGCCCATGAAGCCCATCATCGCGCCGTTCTTGTTCCCGGCGGCGGTCTTCATGGCCTCGGCCTGTGCACCCGTGAGCGTGGCAGCCGCCATGGACGGATCGCGCAGCATGGCCGTGCGCTGTGCCTGCTTGATGAGCTCCGCGTCCTCCTCGGGGAGGCTGATGGGGTTCATGGCAATGGAGACGACCTGCAGGCCGCGCAGCTCGCCCCACTTGCGAGAGAGCGTCTCGTTCATGAACGTCGAAAGCTCCTCGGCGTGGGCGGGCAGAGCGCTCGGGCGGACCTCCAGCTCGGAGATGCGGGCAAAGGCGGGCTGCAGCGCGCTGATGAACTCCGTCTTGAGCATGCTGTCGATCTCGGAGCGCTTGTAGTCGCCCTCGACATTGCCGCACACATGCGTGTAGAACAGCATGGGGTCGGAAATTTTGTAGGAATACACGCCGTTGCAGCGGACGGACACGTCGATATCCAGCCCGATGTTGCGGTCGACGACGCGGAAGGGGATCGGGGTGGCCGTGCCGAACTTGTTGTCCACGATCTCCTTGGTATTGAAGTAGTAAACGCGCTGGTCCTTGCCCGTGTCTCCGCCGAACGTGAAGCGGCGGCCTACGGTCTTGAACGTATCGAGCAGGCTCTTGCCGAATGAGCCGGTAAAGATGCTCGGCTCCGTCGAGGTGTCAAAGACGAACTGGCCCGGCTCGGCGCAGAATTCCACGACCTTGCCCTGCTCCACGATCATCATGCACTGGCCGTCCGCCACGGCAATGACGGAGCCGTTGGAGATGATGTTGTCGCTGCCCTTCGTGTTGGAGCTGCGCCCGGAGACGCGCTTTTGGCCCTTGACGGCCAGCACCTCCGGCGACAACGCGTCGCAGTAGAAAAATTCCTTCCATTGATCGGCGAGCGTGCCGCCGAGCGAGCCGGCGCCGGCTTTGATCAGACCCATAATATGCTCCCTTCCCTGCTGCAAGCAGATTTTTTTCCCATTATACCAGCTTTGACGGGAAAATGGTAGCCCTCGGCGCAGAGAATTTTGCGTGACAGGGGATGCGCAGGCGCATCGCAAGTCCATTTCGGTGTGCAAAAAAGCCTCGCAGAGTTCGCCGCCCGCAGGCGGACGATCCGTGCGAGCAGCGGACTGCGGTCCGATTGCCGGAAAAGCCTGAAGGGATTTTCCGGCAGTAAAAAACAGGCCGCATTGCTGCGGCCTGTTCGGAAAATATGCAATTACTCAGCCTTCGGGCCTGCGGCGACCAGAGCCTTGCCGACCTCGTTGCCTTCGTACTTGACGAAGTTCTTGACGAAGCGGGAGGCCAGATCCTTTGCCTTCTCGTCCCACTGGGAAGCATCAGCATAGGTGTCGCGCGGATCGAGGATCTTCGGATCGACGCCGGGCAGCTCCGTGGGGACTTCGAAATTGAAGTACGGGATCTTCTTCGTGGGGGCGTTCAGGATCGCGCCGCTCAGGATGGCGTCGATGATGCCGCGGGTGTCCTTGATGGAGATGCGCTTGCCGGTGCCGTTCCAGCCGGTGTTGACCAGATAGGCCTTTGCGCCGCTCTTTTCCATCTTCTTGACGAGCTCTTCGGCGTACTTCGTGGGATGCAGCTCGAGGAAGGCCTGGCCGAAGCAGGCGGAGAACGTCGGGGTCGGCTCGGTGATGCCGCGCTCGGTGCCGGCCAGCTTCGCGGTGAAGCCGGAGAGGAAGTAGTACTTCGTCTGCTCCGGGGTCAGGACGGAAACGGGAGGCAGAACGCCGAAGGCATCTGCGGACAGGAAGATGACGTTCTTCGCAGCGGGCGCAGAGGAGATCGGGCGGACAATGTTCTGAATGTGGTTGATCGGGTAGGAGACGCGGGTGTTCTCGGTGACGGACTTGTCGGCAAAGTCGATCTTGCCGTTCTCGTCGAGCGTGACGTTCTCGAGCAGGGCGTTGCGCTTGATGGCGTTGTAGATGTCGGGCTCGGAATCCTTGTCAAGGTTGATGACCTTGGCATAGCAGCCGCCCTCGAAGTTGAACACGCCGTTGTCGTCCCAGCCGTGCTCGTCGTCGCCGATGAGAAGGCGCTTCGGATCGGTGGACAGCGTGGTCTTGCCGGTGCCGGACAGGCCGAAGAAGATGGCGGTGTTCTCGCCGTTCATGTCGGTGTTGGCGGAGCAGTGCATGGAGGCCAGGCCCTTGAGCGGCAGGTAGTAGTTCATCATGGAGAACATGCCCTTCTTCATCTCGCCGCCGTACCAGGTGTTGATGATGACCTGCTCACGGGAGGTGATGTTGAAGGCCACGCAGGTCTCGGAGTTCAGGCCGAGCTCCTTGTAGTTTTCGACCTTCGCCTTGGAGGCGTTGTAGACGACAAAGTCCGGCTTGAAGTTCTTCAGCTCTTCCTCCGTCGGCTTGATGAACATGTTGGTGACGAAGTGGGCCTGCCATGCGACCTCGACGATGAAGCGGATGGCCATGCGGGTGTCCTTGTTCGCGCCGCAGAATGCGTCGACGACGAACAGGCGCTTGCTGCCCAGCTCCTTCAGAGCGATGTCCTTGACCGCCTTCCAGGTCTCTTCGGTCATGGGATGGTTGTCATTCTTGTAGGCGTCGGACGTCCACCACACGGTGTCCTTGGAGTTCTCGTCCACGACGATGTACTTGTCCTTGGGGGAACGGCCGGTGTAGATACCGGTCATAACGTTCACGGCACCCAGCTCGCTGACCTGGCCCTTTTCGTAGCCGGTGAGCTCGGGCTTGGTCTCTTCCGCGAAGAGCATCTCGTAGGAAGGATTGTGCACGATCTCGGTGGTGCCGGTGATCCCATACTGCTTCAGATCGATTTCAGCCATTTTGGATTACCTCTTTCTTTGAACTGTCCGGCTGCCGGAGCAGCCGTGAAATTACTTCTGCACTACGTTTCCCGTAGTTTCGCATCTATATATTACGATTTTTTTCGGACAAAATCAATCCTTTTTTATCGTTTTGCAAAAAGTTCATAATTTTGCCGAAAAAGGGACGGAAAAACCGCCGATGGAGCGTTGTAGGGGAGCGGCGTGCCGCTCCCGGCGCAATGCTGCCGATCCGAACAGGCTGACGATAAAACGGCATGCAGCCCCGATTTGTCATTGCGAGGAGGCGCAGCCGACGTGGCAATCTCGGGAAGGCAGTTACGATTTCGCCGGGAATGCCTTGTTATCCGACCATATTCTGCGAGATTCCCACGTCGCGTTGCTCCTCGGAATGACAAACTTGGGAGCCTTGCGCCGATGAATTTGTGCCGTGATCATTGCCGGCCTGCATGGCGCTCACTGAGCGCCGCTACAGACGCAATTGGTTTTTACGTTTTTATCGGTGGCCTGTACGAATCGACAGTGCAGCGCCGGGAGGGACATGTCCCTCCCCTACAACGCCCGGCTGGCGGCCGTGCCGAAAAATTCCCCGGAGCATGTGCTCCGGGGAACGGCTTCTTTCAGTCGCGGACCTTCGTGTCGATCTCCGCACGGCACTTCGTGCGGAAATCGTCTACACTCATGGCGCCGAGATCCACACCGGCACGCGTGCGGACGGACACGGTCTGGTTCTCCATGTCGCGGTCGCCGACGACGAGCATATACGGGATCTTCTGCATCTGGGCCTCGCGGATCTTGTAGCCGAGCTTCTCGCTGCGGTAGTCAGACTCGGCACGGATGCCCGCGTCGCGCAGACGGTCGACGATCTCCTGCGCATAGTCGTGCGCGCGGTCGGTGATCGGCAGAACGCGGACCTGCGTCGGCATCATCCACAGCGGCAGCGCGCCTGCGTACTTCTCGATGAGGTAGGCCAGCGTGCGCTCGTAGCAGCCGAGGCTCGTGCGGTGAATGATATAGGGACGGACCTTCTGGCCGTTCTGGTCGGTGTACTCCATGCCGAAGCGCTCGGCCAGCAGCATGTCGATCTGGATGGTGACGAGGGTGTCCTCCTTGCCGAAGACGTTCTTATACTGGATGTCGAGCTTCGGACCGTAGAACGCGGCTTCGTCGAAGCCAACGGTGTACTTCACGCCGAGGTCGTCGAGAATGCGCCCCATGATCTCCTGTGCCTCGTTCCACTGCTCGGCCGTGCCCTCATATTTATTGTTGGGGTTCGCGGGGTCCCACTGCGAGAAGCGGAACGTGCAGTCCTCGAGCAGGCCGACGGTACCGAGGCAGTACTTGGCAAGATCGAGGCAGTGCTTGAACTCCTCCTCCAGCTGATCCGGGCGCAGCACGATGTGGCCCTCGGAGATCGTGAACTGGCGCACGCGGATGAGGCCGTGCATTTCGCCGGAGTCCTCGTTGCGGAACAGCGTGGACGTCTCGCCGAGGCGCATCGGCAGGTCGCGGTAGGAGCGGGCGCGGTTCAGGTAGACCTGATACTGGAACGGGCAGGTCATCGGGCGCAGAGCGAAGCATTCCTTCGTCTCGTCGTGCGGGTCGCCGAGAACGAACATGCCGTCGAGGTAGTGGTCCCAGTGGCCGGAGATCTTATACAGCTCGCGCTTGGCCAGCAGCGGCGTCTTCGTCAGCAGGTAGCCGCGCTTTTCCTCCTCGTCCTCGACCCAGCGCTGCAGCGTCTGGATGACGCGCGCGCCCTTCGGCAGCAGGATGGGCAGGCCCTGACCGATAACGTCGACGGTCGTGAAGTATTCCAGCTCACGGCCGAGCTTGTTGTGGTCGCGCCTGCGGGCTTCCTCCTGCTTCTGCAGGTATTCGTCCAGCTCCTCCTTCTTCGGGAAGGCGATGCCGTAGATGCGCTGGAGCATCTTGCGCTTCGAATCGCCGCGCCAGTAAGCGCCGCAGCACTGCGTCAGCTTGAAGGCGTTTGCCTTGATGCGGCCGGTGTTGTCCAGATGCGGGCCTGCGCACAGATCCGTGAACTCGCCCTGCGTGTAGAACGAGATGACGGCGTCCTCGGGCAGGTCGTTGATGAGCTCGACCTTATACGGCTCACCGAGCGACTCCATATAGGTCACGGCCTCGGCGCGCGGCTTCTCGCTGCGGACGAGGGGGAGCTTTTCCTTGCAGATCTTCTTCATCTCGGCCTCAATGGCGTCGAGGTGCTCCTGCGTGAAGCTGAAGTCTGCGTCAAAATCGTAGTACCAGCCGCTGTCGATGGACGGGCCGATGGCCAGCTTGACCTGCGGATACAGGCGCTTGACGGCCTGCGCCATCACATGGGAGCAGGTGTGCCAGTACGTCTTGCGATAGGCCTCGTTTTCAAACGTGTACAGATTTTCTTCGGACATGGTGTTTCCTCCTTCATTCTGAGGGGCAATAAGTGAACCTCTGTATAAAATCAACTGCGGTGCCTGCCGGATCTTTTTCGCCAATCCATCGGTTCGGAAAACTTGAAATACATACCAGTATTCCGGCGTTTCCCAAACCTTGGCTTGACAAAAAATATCTTGCCATTCACGCTTGTTGATTTTATCAGAGGTTCAAAAAAATCACCCCTGATCCAATCAGGGGTGAGATACAGATCCTGTATTCCACGGTTCCACCCTGCTTGCAGCGCATGGCGCTGCCGCTCGTTGGCGCAGTAACGGGCGCACCCGGCTCAGCCTACTGGAAGTTCAGCGGAGCGGCTCGGAAGCGGTTCGGCGGCAGGCGGGTGCAGGAGCTTTCACCAACCGCTCCCTCTCTGGGCAACCGGGCCTGTTCCGGTCTTCGTCACAGCCTCTTTGATATCGCCAATATAGCACGTTTGCCCGGCCGTGTCAAGCGGTGCGGGCAAAGTTTTTTGCCTGCGGCGGGGCGGTTGCGTTTTGTGGCCGTTATGTTAACCGTTTTGTAATTCTTTCACAATATCTTGTGCCTCCGCGCGCCGTGTATGCGGATATCTAGTCCGCCGGAAAACGAAAATAATAGCATAAAAAGTTTGACGAAAACAGGAAAATAAGAAAAAAGCTTGACAAATCGTGAAAGAATGTTATAATTGCGCGGTAGTTACAATATAGTAACAATAGTTGCAGCCTGCAAACAAAACCGGCCGCTGCAGCGAAAATTCTCAGAAATTGGAGGAGGCAAGCATGCAAAGAAGCACACAACATCCGCGCCGCCGGGCGTGGCTGCGGCGGCTCATCGTCGTCGCGGTGCTGGCCGCCGCTGTCGGCGCGCTGCTTTCGCAGACCGTCTTTGCCCAGACCAGCTATATCATCACGGACGGCGACCGCGTCACCGTCCACCGCTCCTACAGCTCCGATCCCTATGAGGTGCTCACCGAGGCGGGCATCGAGCTCGAGGAGGAGGATACCTATGAGACCGGCTATGCCGACGGCATGAATCAGATCACCGTCCGCCGCATGCAGATGGTCACGGTCATCAACCGCGGCGCGCAGAGCGTCATCGGCACCTATGGCGAAACGACCGGCTCCCTGCTGGCCCGCATGGGCATCACGCCGGGCGCGGGCGACACGCTCTCGTGCAGCAGCGAGACGCAGACCTACGACGGTATGACCATTGAGCTCGTGCACACGGAGACGCGCATCGAGGAGGAGGATACGGTCGTCCCCTATCCCGTCAATTATTATGAGGACCCCGACCTCGAGCCGGATGCCGAGATCGTCCTCGTGGCCGGGCAGAACGGCCTGACCCACGTCAAGAGCGAGGTCACCTACTGCAACGGCAAGGAGGTCTCCCGCGTCATCGTGCAGGAGACGGTCCAGACGAAGCCCGTCACCCAGCTCGTCATCCGCGGCGTCGACCGCACCATCATGGAGCAGCCCGCCGACCCGGAGCCGACGGAGCAGAGCGTTTCGTCCGGAAGCACGTCTTCGGGCGGCAGCTCTTCTTCCGGCCCGTCGACCTCCGGCGGCTCACGCTATGACGGCTCCGCCGAGACGGATGGAAACGTCATCATGACGTCCTCCGGCGAGAGCTACACCTACGTCGATGTGATGACCTGCTCCGCCACAGCCTACACCTGTGAGGGCTATGTCGGCCACACCTATTCCGGCACGCTGGCCCGCGTGGGCGCCATCGCGGTCGACCCGACCGTCATCCCGCTCGGCACGAAGATGTATGTCGTTTCAAACGACGGCCAGTATGTCTATGGCTACTGCGTGGCCGAGGACATCGGCGGCGGCATCAAAGGCAATAAGATCGACCTGTATTTTGACACCTATGCCGAGTGCTGGGACTTCGGCGTGCGCATGTGCACCGTCTATATCCTGGGCTGAATGAAAATGAAATAATAATAGAGAAGGGCCGGACTGCACGTCCGGCCCTTTTGCAATGCAATGTAATGTTGTAGGGGAGCGGCATGCCGGGCCCGGCGCTGTACCTGCGGAATTGACAGACTATCGTTAAAACGGTGAACGCCCTCGACTTGTCATTGCGAGCCTTGCGGAGCAAGGCGTGGCAATCTCGCAGCACCGGCCGGAACACAGGAAAGCCTCCGGCGGATTCGTCACTGCCTGCTTGAGATTGCCACGTCGGGCTTGCGCCCTCCTCGCAATGACACGGGAAGAAAGCACTCCCAAGTTTGTCATTGCGAGGCTCCGCAGGAGCCGTGGCGCCCTGAGCGCGCAGCGCGAGGAAGTGCCCTTGGGGTGCAATCTCAGCAGCACTCGGCCGGATCACAAGACACTCCCGGCGAAAACGGAACTGCCTGCACGAGATTCCCACGTCGCTTCGCTCCTCGGAATGACAAATCGGGAGCCATCGTCATTTTAATGACAGCCTGTTCATTTCGGCAGCACTGCGCCGGGCCCGGCTGTCCGCTCCCCTACAACGCATAATTGGCGGCCCTGCGCATCCCCCGCATTGACGCGCGTGGTACAATATCATAAAACACCACACAATGGAGGGTGCAATGGATCAGTTCAATGCGCAGTATCATCTGCCGGGCCTGTTTGAATTTTATGCGCTCTACCGCCTGTTTCTGCCGCTGTTTTTTGAGCACCGGGAGTATTTTTATGACTGGTGCGGCATCGGTTCGATCTACGGCGCGCCGGAGGGCTGCCTCTGGGGCGGCGGACGCGTCAGCTGCGGCGACTGCGACCCGCGCGACGCGCTTGCCCTGCTGCGGGACTACGGTATCTCCGCCCGCCTGACGTTCAGCAATTCCCTGCTGCGGCCGGAGCACCTGGCCGACCCGCGCTGCAATGCGCTGTGCCGCCTGTTTGAATCAAGCGGAGAAAACGGAATCATTGTCCATTCCGACCTGCTGGTGGATCACCTGCGGCAGCATTATCCGGGGCTGTATCTCGTCTCGTCCACGACAAAGGTCCTGACGGACTTCTCTGCGTTCCGTCAGGAGCTGGCGCGGCCGGAGTTTCGGTATGTCGTGCCGGATTTCCGCCTGAATCCGGCGCTGGAGCAGCTGCGCGCCCTCTCGCCGCAGGAGAAGGCGAAGGTCGAATTCCTGTGCAACGAATGCTGCCGCTTCGGCTGCCCGGACCGCCGCGCGTGCTATGAGGCCGTCAGCCGCAAGAACCTCGGCGAGCCCGGCCCGGAGCACCGCTGCACCGCGCCGGACGCCGCGCAGGGCTACCGCTTCTCCAGAGCAATGGAAAATCCCGGCTTCCTCAGCGTCGGCGACATCCGCGATACGCGTCTGCCGATGGGCTTTTCTGAGTTCAAGCTCGAGGGCCGCGGCCTCGGCAGCGCGATGGTGCTGGAGTTTCTCCTGTATTACATGACAAAGCCGGAGTATCAGATCCATGTCCGTGAGGCCATTTACCTCGATGCCATGCTGGACCTGTTCTGAGGATCAGCAGCGCGTTGTAGGGGAGCGGACAGCCGGGCCCGGCGCTATACTGCCGATACGTACAGGTTGGCGATAAAACGGTAATAGCCCCCGACTTGTCATTGCGAGGAGGCCGCAGGCCGACGTGGCGCCCTGAGCGCGAAGCGCGAGGAAGTGCCCTTGGGGTGCAATCTCGGGAAGGCAGTTGCGTTTTCGCCGTGGCTTTCCTATTATCCAACCGTGTACTGCGAGATTCCCACGTCGCTTCGCTCCTCGCAATGACAAGTCGGAGGTGCGTGC
>ERZ1673746.761-NODE-761-length-30456-cov-27.251965_pt1 | contig 30456 bp, 25 predicted proteins | sample MGYA00580205_ERZ1673746 | MGnify/ENA primary metagenome ERZ1673746 (study PRJEB41218, sample SAMN15661771) | gut metagenome | host: Homo sapiens | place: Canada: London | collected 2015-08-20/2019-03-30 | study: EMG produced TPA metagenomics assembly of...
ACAGCCGAGGGCATTAAGAAAGCCAGAGAAACGGAGGTTCCAAAATAAGGGCCTCTGTTTTTTTTTTTGCGCCATTTTAAGGGCTGTCGCTAAGTGGCAAGCAGGGCAAGTTGGTACCAACTTGCGATTTTTGAATCGGATTTTTCAAATCTAAATTCAAAATGCTTGTTGGGCTGTGCCCAAACCCCTTTCGATCTGCATCGTGCCGATGCAGGCTGCGCGTTTGTTCCAAACACTTCTATAACAAAAAGGACAGCCTAGGACTCTCCCACAAGGAAGAATCCTAGGCTGTCATCGTTTATCGGGACTGTGCTTTTTCGGTGGGGTTCTTTTCTTCGGCAAAGAACAAATCTACGTTACGCTGCGCACGAAGAAGTTCCTGCATCTCGTCTTTCGCTTTACGGTAATCCGGGTAGGCTGCTTTCTTCTCTGTCAGCAGCTTGGAATATTCTGCGTCCAGTTCTTTCACTTTGGGGAGCTTTTTCAGGTCGGCTTCATTGAAAGCCGCTTTTGCGGCCTTGTGCAGTGTGATCTCCGCACGATGGCTTTCCAGAAACCGCTTGCTGTATCCGGCCTTGCGGTAGGCATCATAAACAGGCCGGGTCTTGGCATAGTTGACAATGTGCGCTTTCAGCACCGCAATTTCTGCCATGCGTGTTTCTGCCGTCTTGATGGAACCGCCCAGCTCGTGATAGCGGGCAGTAGCAGCGTTCACGCGCTCCTGCATTTCCGCTACGCTGCCGATTTTCTTCTCCTGCAAGAAAATCAGCGTCTTGGACATTTCTTTCAGATTGTACTTTTTCGCCCACTGCGCATAGCCGCAGCTCTTGCCCTCGGCCAGCTTTGCCTGCACATCCACCAGAAGATTGAACGGTTTTTCTTTCACCGTCTGCTTCTGGCGCGGACGATGTTCGGCTTCTCCAGCAATCACAGCTTTCATTTCTTCTTCGCTGTATCCTGCACCCAGCGTTTTGAAGCGGATGAAGCGTTTCTGCCGCTTTCTCTTGACGGAAGTATATTTTCCGCGTTTGACTTCATAGCCCTGCTGCTCCAGCTTTTGCAGAAAATCTTCGTAGCCTTTAGGCTTGCCGGCCAGAATGGTGTCGATCACGCTGCATAGACGGTCACGATTGCTTTCTTTGGGCGGGTAGAGTGTCCGCTTTTGCCGTTCCCGGTAGGGCTTTGTTTCAATGACAGAAAGCTGATGCTCCAAGCAGATCAAGTCGCTCAATCGCTGCACGGCCAGCCCGGACAATAAAAAATCCCGGAATTTCCGGGTGCTGTCCAGTGCAGTGGAGTTGTAGATAATGTGGTTATGAATATGCTCCCGGTCTGTATGGGTGGCAACGATAAAAGCATATTTGCCTTTGGTCAACCGCATCGCAAGTTCGTAGCCCACCTTGTTGGCTTCCTCGGCGGTGATCTCACCGGGCTTGAAAGATTGCCGAATCTGATAGGCGATCACATCACTTTTCTGCCTACGACCCGTGGCAAGTTCATACTGCCGCTTGGACAGCATAAATTCTTCATCTACTGTTAGAGGGCTGCACTCGTAGCTGCTGACCAATTCGCCCCGCTTGGTTTTGTCTGGATTCTGCGCATAGTCCGTGCGGCTTTTCAAGCAGGCCACAACGGTTTTCCCCTTATTTTTGTGCAGCGCAATCAAACGTGTTGCGGCCATGTCCACCACCTCCCACAGTTTTATCTTTATAATATGTAGCCCCACAGCCGAAGCCGCAGGGCAAAAAATCAGAGGTCAGCCAGCCGGGAAAGAATCTGCTTGCCAATATCAATCAGTTCATCCAACCGGGTGCGCAAGTCCTCCAGATCGGCGGCATAGACCTGACCGTTTTCGTTGGCAGCTTTGGTATACTGGTTGAGATTGTTGCTGCACATTTGCAGGAGATAGGCCATGCGCCGCAACTCTGGCAAATCCAAACGCAGGCAGTAACCGTCCAGAGCCATTTTTCGCAGATAAGAGCCAATGCTCAAAATACCGCTGGATTCCATCTTGCTCCAGATCCGTTCCAGTTCCTGCTTGCTGACACGGAAATGCAACTGCTGGTCGCGGAGGCCATTCATCGAGCATCACCATCCTTGTCCAGATAGCTTTTGAACGGCTTGATGGGCTCTACCTTATCAGACTTTTCTTCCAGAGCCGCCAGCACCGAGGAACGGCGAGGTTCCTCATCCTGTTCCGGCTCGTGGCTTTTTTCATCCATATCCAACTGTGCGTTCAGCTCCGCAAGGCGAGCTGACTTTTCAGCCAGCTCTTCTTCCTGCGGGAACGGCTTTTCCACTTCAATCTGTGCCGCCGCCTGCTGCTGTTTAAGCGTGGCCAGTTCGTTTTCGACGGAACTAATGCGTTCTGGGAAATTGTTCAAAGAATTGTCCAGACGGATGATGCAGCCAAGTGGGTCTTTGCCCAGTGCTACCGGATATTTCCGCTGACCTTTCAAAAGAGCCTGATATTCGCTGTGATAGGTGTCGAAACGCAAGGACAGTTCAAAACCGCGATAGCTGCCGATCACTTTTTCCTCACTGTTAGGCAGTTCGGAGCAAGCGAGGAGAAGCCGTTCGCCAGCGGTCTTTTTCTCATCGTAGGTCACACACTTGATGGTAATGCCGCAGAAGCCCTCTTTCTCCTGCGGATGGGCGGTAGCAAGTTCTGCATCCAATTTCACTCCGGCAAGATAGGCGTTCGTTTCCTGAATGTCAGCTGGGAATTTTGTGAGCAGCTTATCCTCCAAACGGAACTTCTGGCTCTGATGATCGGCTTTCAGAACTTTCAGCTTTGCGACCTGCACATCCAAATCCATCTTTTCCTTGATGAGCGGATTTCCAGCACACAATGCCTTGATCTCTGCATAAGACAAAGCCTGTTCGTCCACATCATCGCAAGAGCGTACCGGGGATTTTGAAGTCATGATTTGGCTGATGAATCGCTGTTTATTCTCCAAAGTTTGGAACAAGTAGCTGTCAAAAGTTCCCTCTGTGACGTAGTTGAACACCTTGACTTCCTTATTCATATTGCCCTGCCGGATAATGCGTCCGTTGCGCTGGGTCATGTCGCTGGGCTTCCAGCCGACATCCAAGTGATGCACCGCCGCAAGCCGCTGTTGGACGTTCGTTCCGGCTCCCATTTTTGCGGTGCTGCCGAGCAGAATCCGCACATCGCCGGAGCGCACTTTGGAGAACAATGCGGCCTTTTTTGCTTCGGTGTCGGCATTGTGGATGAACTCAACTTCACTTTCCGGCACCCCGGCGGCGACCAATTTCTTGCGAATATCATCGTAGACATTAAAGTTGCCATCGTTCTTTGGTGTCGAGAGGTCGCAGAACAGAAGCTGCGTCAGCTTTTGCTCCTTGCCATCCGCCCAGATTTGCAGCACGTTCCGAACACAGGTGTTCAGTTTGCTGTTGGGGTCGTCCGGCAGGATGGGGTTCATCAGGCGAACATCCAGACCAATCTTTCGGCCATCGTTGGTGACGCACAGCATATTGTCCTCGGACGCATCCACCGCGCCGGAGTGGATTTTCGCAGCGCGTCTGCTCAGTTCCTGCACCATTTCTTTCTGAATCTCGGACGGTTTCGCTACCACGGTTTCAAACTTTGCATCCGGCACAGGCAGATGAAGCTGATCGCTGGTTTTAATGTCGGCAACCTCTTTGAACATCGACATCAGTTCCGGGAGGTTGAAAAACTTCGCAAATCGGGTGCGCGCACGATAGCCCGTACCCTCCGGGGCAAGTTCAATGGCGGTGGTGGTTTCACCAAAAGTAGATGCCCAGCAGTCGAAGTGTGTCAGCCCTTTTTGCTGGAGTGTGCCATATTGCAGATAGCGCATGACCGTGTACAGCTCCGACATGGAGTTGCTCACGGGCGTTCCCGTAGCAAACACCACGCCGCGCCCGCCTGTGATCTCATCCAAGTAGCGGCACTTTCCGAACATATCGCTCGATTTTTGCGCTTCACTTGTAGACAAACTAGCGACATTGCGCATTTTTGTCGTGAGGAATAGGTTCTTGTAAAAATGGCTCTCATCCACAAAAAGCCTATCCACGCCCAACTGCTCAAAGGTGATAACATCATCCTTTCTCGCATCGGAGCGTAGCTTTTCCAGCTTGATTTCCAGCGTTTTGCGTGTCTTTTCCATCTGCTTGATGCTGAAATTTTCGCCAGCAGTGGCTTTCAGTTCGTTGATGGCGGCAAGCGTTTCATCAATCTGCTCCTGAATAATGCGTTCTTGACGCTCATAGGACAACGGGATGCGCTCAAACTGTGAATGACCGATGATGACCGCATCGTAGTCCCCAGTCGCAATTCTAGCACAGAATTTTTTGCGGTTGGCGGTTTCAAAGTCCTTTTTTCGAGCCACCAGCAGCTTGGCATTGGGGTATAGGTGCAAAAACTCTGCCGCCCATTGCTTCGTCAGATGATTTGGCACCACAAAAAGACTTTTCTGACACAGCCCCAGCCGTTTGGCTTCCATTGCGGATGCTGCCATCTCAAACGTCTTTCCGGCTCCCACTTCGTGTGCAAGCAACGTATTACCGCCATAAAGCACATGAGCGATGGCATTGCGCTGATGCTCCCGGAGCGAAATTTCCGGGTTCATACCGACAAAGTGGATGTGGGAACCATCGTATTCGCGCGGTCTGTTGCTGTTGAACAGTTCGTTGTACTGCTTCACCAGTGCAATGCGCCGCTGGGGGTCTTGCCAGATCCAGTTGGCGAAAGCATCTTTGATTACCTGCTGTTTCTGCTGCGCCAGCATGGTGTCCGTTTTGTTCAGGACGCGCTTCGGTCTGCCTTCTTCATCTTCAATGGCATCATAGATGCGCACATCTTTCAAGTTGAGCGTATCTTCCAGAATCTTGTAGGCATTGGCGCGGGATGTGCCATAGGTTTCGGTGGAGGTAATGTCGCCTCTGCCCATAGCCGACTTGCCCTCAATGCGCCATTCTGCGGTATAGGGGGAATATCTCACTTTAACTGCATGACGCAGATAGTAGGGGATCCGGAAAGTTTCTGCCATAAACTTTTGGATGATCTCCGGCGCAAGCCATGTTGCACCCAGCCGCACATCAATTTCAGACGCTTCAAGGTCTTTCGGCTGCGCCTTTTCCAATGCGGTGACGTTGACTGCAAACTCCGGGTTGGTTTCAGCAGCAAGCTGTGCTATGCGCAGTTTTGCCCGGACATTGCCGGACAAGTATTCATCCGCCATTTGCCAGCCCGCTTCCGTGTCAGTGGGGTCTGCGCCGGGGTCTTTGAAGATTACGCCGGACAGTTCGCTGGTGATGCGCTCATACTCGCCGGGAGTGCCGAGCAGCTCTGCCATATAGGGCAAGTCTACCCGGCCACGCTCTCCGATAGAAACCGCAAGAGCTTCCGTGGGCGTATCCACACTGGTGACGGTGCGTTCCGGGCGAATCGTCCGTTTGGTAAACATTGCCGCCTTGCTTTTGAACTGTCCCTGCTCATCCAGATTTTCCAGAGAACACAGCAGATAATAAGAGGAATCCTGCTCAAATAATCTGCCGTTCTTGCGGTCATTCAGCAAACCGTATTTGGCGGCAAAAGCATCATAGGCGGTGTTCAGCTTTTCCTGCGTGGCCTTGATGTCAGCATCCGGGTAGTCGTTCAACTGTTGCTGAATCAACTCGTTGACAATCTGCCGCAGTTCTACCATCCCGGTCACACGGCCTTTTGCGGTGTCGGAAAGCTCCACTTGTGTCATGACGGAATTTTCCCGGTAGTACACTTCACCGTCCACCACGGTATAGGAGAAATTTTTTACATCCGGGTCTGCCGGGAGAATGTGCTTCTCATTTTCTGCGTCCGCAATATCTGGTGTTTCCACCTCGACTTCGGTGTACTGCCCCTCAATATGCTGTACCGCTTCGGCAAGCTGGTCTGCCAGCACTGCGCCCTCGATGGGGTGCACGGTGCATTCCTCACGGCCATACTGGGTACTTTCAGAAGTCAGCTCACCCAGCACCATCTCCGGGTGGTCTACGAAATATTGATTGATGGCAAAGCCATCTTCCGTTTTGCCAAGCTGCACCCAGTCCGGCTCATGGTCGATAGTGCGGTCACGTTTTTGGAGGAAAATAATATCGCTGACGACTTCCGTTCCGGCGTTGGCCTTGAACGCACTGTTCGGCAGCCGGATAGCACCCAGCAGATTAGCACGTTCAGCAATGTGTTTGCGGGCAGAAGAATCCTTGCTGTCCAGTGTGTAGCGGCTGGTGAAAAAGGCCACGATGCCGCCCGGACGTACTTGGTCGATAGCCTTGGCGAAGAAATAGTTGTGGATGCTGAAACCTAATTTGTTGTACGCCTTGTCGTTGACTTTATACTGGCCAAAAGGTACGTTACCGACAGCCAGATCGTAAAAGTCATGCCTGTCGGTAGTTTCAAATCCGGCCACTTTAATGCTGGCTTCTGGGTAGAGTTTTTGCGCAATGCGGCCTGTGATGCTGTCCAGTTCCACACCGTACAGGCGGCTATCCTGCATGGTGTCCGGCAGCATACCAAAAAAGTTGCCAACGCCCATGCTCGGCTCCAAAATATTGCCGCTGCGGAAGCCCATGCGCTCCACAGCATCATAGATGGCACGAATCACGGTGGGGCTGGTGTAGTGGGCGTTCAGGACGGAGCCACGGGCGGCGGCGTACTCATCTTCGGAGAGCAGTCCTTTCAGTTCGGCGTACTCTTTTGCCCAGTTGCCCTTGTCCGGGTCAAAGGCATCCGGCAGACCGCCCCAGCCGACATACTGTGATAGAATTTCCTGCTCTTCGATGGTGGCTCCACGGTGTTCCTGCTCCAACTGGAACAGGGTGCGGATAGCTGCAATGTTCCGGGCGTATTTCTGTTTTGCACCGCCCTCGCCCAGATGATCGTCCGTAATGCGGAAATTTCCAGCAGCTTCCGGCACAGGTTCGGCATTCAGGGCTTCGTCTGCGGCGGCTGCATCCGGGAATGTCTGCCATTCGCCGTTGACCTCCACAGAAATAGGCAGCTTGTCCAGTGATTCATCAGACGTAGGCTCATCCCGTCGCAGACTGTTCTCGAACTGCTGTTTGTTCAACACCTCGTTGCTCCACGAATAGCCCTGCGCACTGGTGTCGATGCGCACATCGGTTTCACCAACATAGCCGACCTTTCCCTCGATGGTTCGGGTAGACAGTTCAACAACGACATCATCCCCGACCTTATAATCGACTGCTTTTTCGGGAGCGGTGTCAAGAGCTTCGTCTTGCTGTTCGTACAATTCCCGGACAACAGACAGCGGTTCTTCCCGAAAAATCGGCACCCGCATATCGGCCAGTGCCATATCCTGCAAAGAAACTTTGCCCTTATCAAAGTCCACCCTATCAATCCGAAATTCACGGCTATCCATATTGATAACGGAGCCGATGGGAAGGTAATCCTCTTTGCGCAGGTGCTTGGTTTGATGGTGAGTGCCGTTCTCGTTTAACCCGGCAAGGTAAACATCGTTGCCCGCAGACCACAATTCTTTTGACCTTCTTGCCCATAAGCGAGGAGAAAAGCCTGTGACCTGAACTTCGCCCAGCGCGGTGTCTCTCGTGAACAAAGCACTGTTGATGATTTTGGCAACTTTAGCGGCATCTTCTCCATAGAACATAAAATTGCCACCTGCTTCAAATCCAACGAGAGTGTCCGGGTACTGTTCCTTTAATGCCGTGTATTCGGCAGCACTGGCGGCGTTCAGCTCAAGGGGGAAGTCAATGGTTCTTTTCTCTTTATCCGACAGATAGCGGTCAGACTGAATCATCAGGTCGATATATTTTTCGACCTGATTCCAGCGGAGAAGCGCTTTCTGATGGTCTGGATAGTGTTCAAACGTCAGCCCCTTGCTGTCATGATCGAGCCAACCATTGCTTCCGTCCAGATAGGTGTGCGAGGAGCCGCCGGGTCCGTTTGGGGCGTATTCTTTCGCAAGAGCTTTTGCCCGGAGCTTTCGGTCAGGCTGGAGCTGATAAATTTTCCAGATGCGAAGTTTGCTGTTTTCAAAGTTAGAACCTCTCCGCAGCGCGTTTTCGATCTCAGCCTGTGACAAAGAGAAAGCGGAGGGCGATTTTTCGCTCTCCGCTTGGTCGATGGATTCAATTTGTTCAGCTTCGGTGGGAATGTGTGCATCGAAGAAACTTAGCTGTAAATCAGCTCGTTCATCACCAGTTCCTCGGCCTGTGCTTTTAGGCTGTTCATGTGCTGCACCCACTCCATCTGATGCCGCTCTTTGTTCGGAGCCGGGTTCTGCTTCAGCAGTTCCTGCATGGTCTGCTGCATCCGGCTCTCTGCGGTCTGTTCCACTTCCAACAGGTGCGGATGCAGAGTCCCCGACAGGAGCATCGAATTGTACAGCACCGGGCGATGCTCCATCAGGTAAGTCCGGCGCAGTCTGCCGTATTTGCCCAGTGCTTTCTCCTGCTGGGGCAGGGTCAGGTTCGGGAGCTGGTAGTCCCCGATGGTCGAGTAGGTCACGTTCCTGCTGTTCATATTCATATTGGCTCCTTTCTACATTGCGGCGGCGGATCGTCGTCTTTACAGTTCGTTCGATGTTGCGCAGCACATCCCGGCTGCACTCGCTGACTGCGGTGCCCAGCGCATACACGGCGGCAGGAGTGGAAAAGAAGAAGATGGCCTGAAAATCGCCCCGGTCAAAATGTCCTTCCGGTTCAAAGCCGCAGCGTTCGAGAACGACATAGGTGATGCTGATGGCAGCTGCACTCTTAAACTGGAACTCCTGTCCGGCTTCATCATAATCCATCAGAAGAGAGCCGTCAACGATGTCGAGAATGTCACCACTGTTGTTATCCCAATAGGAATCCACCAGTTTGCCGCAAATGTCTGCGATTTGCTGGGTGATTCGTTCATGCCGGATGCCGTACTCTCTAGCGAGCATTTCCGACACAGGCTGAACCAGATCGGGGCCGAGCTGCCATACTTCCGGATCACGCGAATTACGCCGTACTCCAGTGTCGCTCACATCGAAAACGTAGTGCAGACGCGGAACACTGCTGGACTGGTCTAACAGAGCGATGCCTTTGGAGCCACGCCGGACATAGCGGTTCATGCGGTCATTCCAGAGGTCGAAACTGGCGCAGGCGGTGGCATCAGGCCGCTGGGCGTAAATCATAAGCTGGTCGGCAAAGTTGTACTTGTACAGCCGGGATGCTGTGGTCAGGTAGTCCGTCCAGTTTTCCCAATACCGGGTCAGTTCCTTTGCCGTTTGCTGGGCAAGGTTGAGGTATTCTTGCGTTTTATTTGGCATTGCGTTCCTCCTTTCGATTTTAGGATATAAAAAGAGCGACCTTTGTAAAGGCCGCTCTCAGGAAAATAGCGTTCGGATGTATCGTGATTTCCAATAAATTAGTAAAATTAAAAGGATTTAGTCGGAATTTTGCAACAATCTCTTATACCAGTCGATTTCATAGCAATTCTCAAACGAATTTGTGGCGCGGCCTAATATTCCTTGAACATTTCCTTTATAAATATTCTCCACAACGTTACTTGTGGTTTCAGCAGCGATTCCAACCAATAAGCCAATAGTTCCGCGTAGATAATTTTCAGAAATAATAATCTTTTTGCCTTCCAAAAGAGTACTTTGAGGATTTTCTCTTATATATTTCTTGTCAACTCTACCGGAATTATGGATTATGGCATTTCGTCTTCCTAAAATCTCACTATATAGAGAAATGGCTAAACGGTATTTGGAAGAAAAAAGTGTTCCCAACTCTAATTTGCACTTATCTTTCAAAAACACATCAGCAGGGTTTCCATAGAAAATACTTCGGACCTTTTCTTCAGCAAGCGTGTCAATCATTTCGTCACGCGTGCTACAACTTAAAATCAATTGGAATGCCTTAGAGGTTTCGGTTTCAGAATCAGATCCCTTCATCTTTTGAGGATAGTCTATAAACACAACCTTAGCTAAAGAGGAAATATATACTTCAAACCGCCCAACAGAATTGATGAAATGACTTCTTGAATTGCCACCGCTCAAAAACCTAGTTTGCATTCCGCCAGCATCAACAATAGTTTTATGCAATACACTGTCACTTAATAGGCTATTAAACTCAAAAGGTTCTTTAGTCGGCTTTCTTATGCAATGATTCAAGTAAGCATACTCTTCCCACTCATTATACATATCTTGTCGAAAGATACGATACTGATTGTGTATTTGTTGGACTTTAACTAAATCCATCTAAAACCTTCCTCCTTCATTTACTATATGTGATGCTACTAGTATATCACATATTTGAGGGAAGAAAAGATATTCATACTACTTATTGGCCATAAAAATTCAGTCGAGCGGAAATTCCAGCTCGGCAAACTCGGCATCGGTCATAAGTTTCAGCTTTTCAATGACCTGTTCGGACAGTTCTCTCAGGGCAGTTTCATCAGGCATCAGGTAACACTGCATCAGCCGCAGCTCCTGCATCAAACCCGGCCGGGAGCCGGAATTGTAGAGCATCATCAGCGTCAATTCTTCGCCATTAAAGTTCATGAGCATCCCTCACTTTCCGGCACCCAACGGGGCTGCACTCCGGGGCATCGCATTTTTCTTTTGCGCCAGCCAGTGAAGCCAGCTTTTCCAGCGTGGAAGGGCGGCTGTTTAGCCCCAGTTCTTCGGCTTCGGCGGCTCTGTCCATGATAAAATCGTAGTCCTGTATCAGCCGCCGACCTTTTTCCATGTGATGTGCTTCCAGAATTTCTTCCCGGACTTCCTGAATCGTCAGCTCCGGCGCGTCGATCTGGCCGCTGTCCATCACAGAGTAATCGCTGTGATAGAGGGTGTAATCCCAGCCATCGTCACAGGACTGGATGGCAATATAGCCTTTTCCGCCTAGTTCCCATGCACCTGTTTCATCCTGTGTCTGGATTTCCGGGTAATAGCTGGCTCCATTGCGCTCCATGACCTCGGCAAACTGGCAGATGTGGAACATATCGCCCAGTCCACCAACATCAAAATGATACTCGTCCCAATGTTCCAGCCGTGTTGTGAAACTTCGGCCATCCGGGTAGTCCACCTGAATCACACTGCCATTGGGAACACGGTATAAGTCCTTGTAGTTGCTGTCGATGAGCCGCACATCATTCATAGTAATGGACGGATCTTCCCAGATACGCCGCTTGCGAATGCCGGAATCCGGGATGTTGTCGAGGATTCTCACACTTTCAAGCTGGATAGCCCTGCGAGGATCATCGGATAGCTCAAAAAGGAACCAGTTCCGGGCGGCAGGAATAGCATTTCTGCCATCGGGCGGCAGATGCTCAAAGGGAATCTGTCCCTTTTCCAACGGCAACAGGGTCAGCTTGTCATAGGTGGCGTAGCCAACGCCGGAAGTATTTTCCCGCAGATGCAGGTATTTTTCGTTGTTCAGCAGATAAACGGCTTCATCCTGTACCCTCATCAGCGGCCACCCTCAAATTCCAGCGAAAACTTGCTGCGACCATCGGCTTCGGTAGACAGCAGGACAGTGGCGTTGTATACCTTGCCCTTGGCACTCTTGCAGTCCTTCAGACGGACGCGGCCATCCCGCAGCAGCTTGTCGGCCACATGAGCATCCAGCCGTTTACCCAACCTCTTGAAGAAAGCATTGTCTTTCCACAGCACGAAACGGCAGGGATTGGATTCACAAAACCAGCCCTTTTCACGTTCCACAACAGATTTGCCACAGTTCGGACAGACACCAATCACTTTATTTTTCATAAGCACATTCGCTCCTTTCACGGCCTCGGTGGTGTTCACCAACGAGGAGATCATATCTTTGATTTCAGTCATAAATGTTTCCGACTCCATCTCGCCGCGCTCCACGCACAACAGTTTTGTTTCCCAGTCGGCGGTCATTTCCGGGGATTGGATTTCTTCGGGCATTACGGTAATGAGGGCTTTTCCCTTATCCGTGGGCAGCAACACCTTGGTCTTTTTGCTGCCCTTGCGCTCCAGAAAGCCCTTCTGCACCAGCTTCTCGATGGTGGCGGCTCTGGTTGCCGGGGTGCCGATGCCCTGACGTTCCACACCCTCCGGCATACTGTCTGCACTAGCGGTTTCCATCGCATGAAGTAGAAGGTCCTCGGTAAAGTGCTTCGGCGGGGACGTTTGACCCTCTTTCAGTTCGGCACCGGCAACGCTACACTGGCTCTGCTCCTGCACATCGGGCAGAGCAGCCACTTCTTTCTGCTTGCCCAGCAGTTCACCCAGCATTTTCCGCTCCATGGCTTTCCATCCCTCGGACAACACCACCTTGCCTTTGGCGGTAAATTCTTCGCCTGCGCAGATGGTAGTCAAGGTGGTTTCTGCATAGCGGTGCGGTTCGCCTACGGCGCAGAGCAGCCGTGCAGCAATCAGCCGCAAAACATTCCGCTCTCCGGCAGGGAGGGCGGCAAGATCTGCATTTGCCATGCTTTTCGTAGGCAGCAGCGCATGGTGGTCGGTGACCTTGCTGCCGTTGATGACCTGCTGCACATGGATGGGAAACGGCTCTTCCTCAGCAAACGCCCTGCCCGTGTCCGTCACCAGCCCCGGAAGGGATGCCGCCATATCCTCCGTCAAAAATCGGCTGTCCGTGCGGGGGTAGGTGATGAGCCGTTTTTCGTAAAGACTTTGGGCATAATCCAAGGTCTGCTGCGCCGTAAATCCCAACAGACGGTTTGCATCCCGCTGCAATGCGGTAAGGTCATAGAGCTGCGGCGGATTTTCGGACTTTTCCTTGCGTTCCATCTTCTGCACCGTAACACGCTCCTCCTTTCGGCATTTGGAAAGCAGCAGTTCGGCATCTGCTTTCTGTGCAAACCGCTTGCTGGATGCGGTGCCGCCGTCCGCAAGGGTCAGGGCAACCGTGTAGAATTTCTCCGGCACAAAGGCGGCGATGGCGGCTTCCCGCACCACCGTCATGGCAAGCACCGGGGTCATAACACGCCCTACCGCCAGCGGTTGACCGTACAGGCACGAAAAAAGCCGGGACGCATTGATGCCGACCATCCAGTCGGCACGTTCCCGGCAGAGTGCTGCATTGTACAGCGCATCGTATTCAGTTGACGGTTTGAGGTGGGCAAAGCCCTCCCGGATGGCGTTTTCCTCCATGCTGGACAGCCACAGACGGAAAAAGGGCTTTTTGCAGCCTGCTTGCTGGTACACCAAACGGAAGATCAGTTCTCCCTCCCGGCCGGAATCGCAACTGTTCACAATGCTATCTACGTCCGGGCGGTGAATCAGCTTTTGCAGGATGCTGAACTGCTTTTTGGTGCTGGCAGACACCAGATACTGCCACTTTTGCGGCAGGATGGGCAAGTCTGCAATGCTCCACTTGACGTACTTGGCATCGTAGACATTGGGTGGAGCCAGCTCTACCAAATGCCCAACACACCAGCTTACCAGATAGCCGTTGCCCTCCAGATAACCGTCCTGACGGCTAGTCGCACCGAGGACTTTTGCATAGGACATAGCGACAGATGGCTTTTCTGCCACGACTAATTTTGCGATAAAAATCCCTCCAATCTGTTTCTGATTGCAATATGTACGGCGGCAAACGCCGCCTTAAAATCAGATAGGTTCGGTGTCCTGCTCGTCCGGGGCTTCGTCCTCGTCCGGCACATCGGTCGGAATCTCAAAATCGCCCTTGTCCTCGGTGTAATCTGCATCGGGGTCAAGGGCTTCTTTTTCTGCCTTTTTCTTCTGCATCTGCTGGCGATAGAAATAGAAGCCGCCGCCCGCAGCCAGCGCAATCAGGGCGACTATGCCCAGAAATGCGCCTGCATACTTTGTGATTTTGTTTTCCTTGGGCGGTTCAGCGGTTGCCGCTTCTTCTTCGGCTTTCTTGGCTTCTTCCTCGGCTTTCAGCCTGTCCAGTTCAGCCTGTGCCGCTGCTTCTTTCTCCGCAGTGTAGGCATCGGCAGCTTCTTCCTCCATCAGAGCCAACAGGTCGGCTTCATCCACCAGATTCATAAAGTGTACGGTTTGTGCGCCTTTACTGTTCCGATCGATTACCAGATAAAATGTCGCACCCGATTTCGATACCAGCGTGATGAACTGCTGTCCGCTGCCATCGGAATAGTCAGTGTGGTAATCGTCCACCAGCGTCAGGTTGCCCTCCGGGGTCAGGGCACCAGAAGTTTCATCCGTGACGGTGACAACATCTTCCTCCACGACTTCCGGCAGAACCGGCTGCTCCACCGGGGCAGCTTCGCCCTCAAAGGCAAAAGCGGGAGCCGCCATGCCAGCGCACAGTGCCGCCGATACCAGCAGCGCACCCAGTTTCTTAATCTTCATCTGCATCGACCTCCTTCTCAAAAGTTGCACCCACGGCAGACAGCGCAGCCGGGTTCGGGGTGGCGGTAGCCGACTGCCGCAGCAGGGCGGCAAGCTGTTCCGGCGTGACCTTTGCAGTTCGCACCATCTCGTTGACCTCGGCGGAATCCTCCTCCTGAATGCGCCGTTCCAGAATCTCGATGCGGTTGTTCAGCTTGATGCGGCGTTCCTTCTCTTTTTCCAGCATCGCCCGCAGCTTATCCGATTTTTCGCTCATAGTTGAACCCTCCGTTTCATTTTGAAAGTCGCCCAAAACCGGACAGGTATTTCTGCCAGTAGGACGAGTGAATATCAGCATACTTTATGGGGTCTCCGGCACTGACCATCTTGCCATTTCCAAGGTAGATGCCCACATGACTTTTCCCCGGGGTATCATACGTTCCCTCGAAGAAAACAAGGTCACCGGGCTTTGCTTCGGCCTCGCTGATGTGTTGGCACTTGTTCCACAAGCCGTTGGCGGTGGTGCGCCCCACATCATAGCCGTTCTGGTTGTACACCCAGCAGACGTAGCCAGAGCAGTCAAACCCGGTTTCCGGGGTGGAACCGCCCCAGACGTAGGGCGTGCCCACATACTTTTGGGCTTCCTTGTAGATGGCAGCAAACTCGCTGTCGGTCAGGGCTTCTGCCGGAACCTGATAGTCGATGCCCGGTGTACCGGAGCCATCGGAACCACCGGGCGGCAGACCGCCGTTGAACAGGTAGGGCCGACCACCCAGTGTGTCCTGAAAGATCTCGTACCGTTTCCACTGGTCGTTGTCCAGTTCCTCCCGGATAACGACTTCCAGCCCTTTATTCACCAATTTGGTGTGGAAGATCTTGTACTCGTAGGGCACCTGCGTGGGAACCGGGATTCCTGCCGGGCTGATGACCCAGACGGTCTTATACCGTATCTGCACCTCTACCCATGTGGTCAGCTTGTACTGCTTTTTGAAGGTCTCCTTCAACTTGCCCTGCACCTCCGACCGGGTATAATCGTCATACAGAGTCGTGAGAAAAGAGGTCAACTGCCACGGGTCATGCTCGATGGGGTCGAGATGGTACTGGTACTCGTTGTAGCCGGGGTGGTCGGTGGGAGTGCGCTTGATTTTCTTGTCCAGTTCCTTTTCCAGCTTCTTGTAGTCCTGTTCTGCGCCCCGGATGTCCCTGTCCTCGGCAGAATACATGGTCTGCCCGGACACCTGTGTGCCGCCGGAAAAGAGGATGCCGCAGGACGAAAAGCCCGACATCACCATGAGGATGAGCAAAAGAAAAACGCCCACGATCACCAGAACGTGTGCGTTGCCCTTGGCGGCATTCATCAGCCCCTTTACGGCGGTACTGACGGCGGTTTTGCCTTTTTCTACGGCCTGTTCCACACCGGACCGAGCGGCAGATGCGCCGTTGGATGCCGCCTTGCCGCCTGCGGTCTGCGCCGCTGTGCCCGACCGGGCGGCGGCATAGTAACTTTGCCGGATGTCCTGCTTCTGCCGCCACCGTGAAAGCCAGTTGGAGCCGCCCTCGCCGGTGCTGGACGCTCCTGCATCTTGTGCCGCAGTCGGTTCCTGTGCAGAAGATCTTGCGGTTTTGGTGTCTTTCTTTCCCTGTGCCTTGGCTTTCTTCTTGAGTTTGCGGGCATAGCGGCTTTTGGAAATATCACGGACATTTCCTGCCGCCTTTTCGCCCTCGCTCAGAGCCTGTGTGCCCACATTGTCATCCTCGTATTGGTCAACCTCCCGGTGCACCGCAGAGCGGGCGGCATGGGCGGCGTACATTTCACGCTTCTGCGCCTTGCTCAACCGGCTCAACTCGTCCGGGGTCAGTTCCGCCTTGCCAAACCGCAGATGCTGTGCCTTTTCCGCAGCTTTATCTGCATCGGTTTTCAGCTTTTTCTTTTTGGGCACCGTCTGCTCTACCTTGGCTTTTTTCGGGGGAGAACGGGTCTTTTTTGCGGACGTTTCCTCTTTGATGTTCAGCTTCGGTTCACTCATTTCTGCACGTCCTCCGAGATCTCGTTGAGTTTAGTCGTGAGGATACGGTAGAGTTCAAGGTCTTTCGGGAAGTGGTCAACAAAGGGCAGGATCACGTTGCCGAAGAACAGCAGCCCTTCACCTTCGCCGGAGTGGGTCACATAGGAAAGCTGATGGGGCGAGATGTTGAGCTGCTTTGCGAGAATCTGTCGGTCTCCGTTGGCCTGATTGAGCATATACACAAAGTCCGAGTTCTCGAAAATGTTCGATACTTCGGGGCTTGCCAGCAGATCTTTGACGTTCTGCGTTAGGGCTGTCGGGATGCCGCCCCACTTACGGAAACGCTTCCAAATCTCCACAGAATAAGCGGCAGTCTGCTCCTCTTTCAGCAAAAGGTGGAATTCGTCTGCATAGTACCGGGTGGATTTTCCGGCACTGCGGTTGGCGGTAACGCGCCCCCACACGGCATCCTGCACGATGAGCATTCCCAGCTTTTTCAGCTGCTTGCCCAGCTGCTTGATGTCGAAGCAGACGATGCGGTTGTGGATGTCCACGTTGGTGTGGTGATTGAAGATGTTCAAAGAACCTTTGACGTAAATCTCCAATGCCGCCGCCACATGGCGCGCTTCCGGTTCGTCCTGCGTCAGCAGAGCGTTGTACAGATCTTCCAGTAGGGGCATATTTTCCGGGGTGGGATTCTCGAAATACTTGCGGTAGACCACATGAACACAGCGGTCAATGACCGTCTTTTCCACAGGTTGCAAGCCCTCTTTTCCGCCTACCACCAGTTCACACAGCGAAAGAATAAAGTCCGCTTTCAGAGCCAGCGGATTGTCCTCCTCGCTGTAATTGCTGTTGATGTCCATGGGGTTGATATACTGAGTGCTGGCAGGGCCGATGTGGATAACCTGCCCATGCAGACGCTCCACCAGCGGAGCGTATTCTGCTTCCGGGTCGCAGATGATAATATCATCATCCGTCACCAGAAATGCGTTGGTGATTTCACGTTTTGCTGAGAAACTTTTGCCAGAACCGGGAGTGCCCAGAATCAGGCCGTTGGGGTTCTTCAGCTTCTTCCGGTCCACCATGATAAGGTTGTTGGACAGGGCGTTCAGGCCGTAATACAGGCTTTCTTTGCCAGACTGGTAAAGTTCCTGTGTGGTGAACGGAATGAAGATGGCAGTGCTGCTGGTGGTCAGCCCTCGCTGAATTTCGATCTGACAGTCTGCCAGCGGCAGGCTGCTCATCAACCCCTGCTCCTGCTGAAAATCCAACCGGCACAGATTGCAGTTGTGCTTCTGGGCGATGCTGGATGCCTGAAAAACATTGTTTTCCAGTTCCTGTTCAGTCCTGCCGGTGTTCAGCACCAGAAACGTGACGAGGAACATCCGCTCGTTCTGGCTTTGCAACTCTTTGAGCAGGGCTTTCGCATCCCGTCCGTAAGTTGCCAAATCGGACGGGATGATGTCAATATCATACCCGGCACGGATGGCTTTTTTCTGTTCCTCGATCTTGCTGCGGTCCAGTTCCGTGATGGTACGCTTCACCGTCTTGATGGCACGGTTCTGGTCAACGGACTGGATGTGCATGGTGACGATTTGGGACGAATCCATATCCAGAAAGTCCTTCAAAAGCTGGTCACTGATGTCGGATGCCGTGATGCTCAGAAAGCTGGCGGCGCAGAAGATACCGCCCATCTGGAAGGTACGGCTGTTCTTGAACGCAAAGGCGGTGGGCGCAATGGCGTCTTTTACGGAAAGCCCGCTTTTCACAAGGTCTTTCCAGTCAAAGTGAAACTTGCTGGCACCGTCCATGTTGAACATATCGTGCATGAGTTTCAGCCGCTGGGCACCGTTCAGGGGCTTTGCCTGCACCCCCAGCCGGTGGAAGTTGTTGAGCAAATCGTTCTGGATGTGGTCGAGCCGGGGCTTGACCTGCGCCATGCTCTCGCCCTCCACACCAAAGGTGATGAATTTGGTCTTGGTCAGACCATTATTGCCCTTGGCAAGCTGCTGGCGCAGCATCTGGCTGTACTCCGCACGCACATCGTCGAAACCATCTTTCTGGTACGGGATGCGGATGCTCTTCTCAAACTCTGTGCTGTCCGTTGCCATGTTCACAAAGGACAGTTCAAACTTGATGGAACTGTCGAAAAAATTGAGGAATGAACACCATTCCTCAAAAATCGCAGTCTTATCCTCCTGCTGCGCCAACTGATAATTGATATCCTGATAGGCAATCGTCCGAGTATAATAGTTCGGCTTCACCCGGCAAGTGCCATCCTCGAACATCCGCTGCATGGGGATGGACTGCTGTGCTGTCCGGGGAACAGCAGACTTCGGCGGCTTTTTCTTGCCGCCCTTATCGGTCTTTTTCCAAAACGGCATTGGCTGACCCTCCTCTCATCAAAATCGCGTAGTAGTTGTTGGTCTTATAAGGTCGAATCTTCGGGCGCAAGAATCGCGCCTGAACATAGTGCGACAGCAGTTTTTCCAGCGGCTGACCATTTTTCTCGTACATACCCAGAAAAAATGCAGGCAGCATAACGGCCATCATGCCAAGGGTGGCGGCTGTGTTGCCGCCGGAATCCCGGAGAACGAAAAACAGCGGCACTCCAATCAGTGCCGCCGTGCCGAAACAAAGCAGTTGCCGTTTCGTCAGGTTGAACGCGACCTTCGATTTTACTTTCGTCAGGTCACGGGGAACGGAAATATACGCAGCCAATAAAGCACCTCCTTTAATGCGCTCCGAGGACGGATTTTGTCACGGAGCTGGTCTTAAACAGGCTGAAACAGAGCAAAACGGTGTAGCCCACAATGCTCCAAATGGAGTTGATGGCATCCCCGGAAATTGCCACGCTCTGGATCAGCACGGCATAAATTGCCACGCAGATGAGGATGAGAAAGCCCTGAAAGCCCAATGCGAACAGGCATTTCAGGTAGTTCTGCCCCATGTGCGATTGCTCGTGGTTGCCGAAGGTCGCCATCGGGATGGGTGCAAGGCTCACCATGCAATATATCTCAATCATTCTTCCGTACACGATGACAAAAATAATGATGCTCAATATCCGCATGGTGATGCCGATGAAGAAACTTTGCAGGAAACGCCCGAACAGGGGGCCTACATCCATCTGCATCAGGCTGGATTGCAGCATGGACAAACCAATGTCATTGACACGGGTGTTTCCGGCAATGATGCCGCTGGAATCGGACACTACCTTCTGGGTGATGTCGAACACCGCCATCACAATATCGAAGGTGTTGGAGATAAACCACACCGACACCGCCGTTTTGAAGATCCAGCGCATGATGAGCGCAGGCTCAAACTGTGCCATATTGTTGTGCTGTGTGATCATCTCGATCAACTCATAGCAGGCGATAAAGGTCAGGATGATGCCTGCAATAGGCAATACCACATTCCGGGAGAGGGCTTCGATCATGGCGAATACTCTCGGCTCAAAACTGGAGGGCTTTGTGCCCACCTGCTGGGCGATGTTGCCCACTTGGGTGTTCACATCGTCAAACAGCCCGCTGAGATTGGACATAATGCCTGCCGTCAGGATGCCTTTGATCCAGTCGGCAATGGCTTTGAGAACGGTTTCCATTCAGCAGTCACCGTCCTTAGCTGAAGTGGTTGATAAGGGTCTTGAGCAGGTTAAGCAAAAAAATAAGGTGAGTCAGAATCTGCATAAAAATCGCCTTCCTTTCAGGTAACAGTGAATATTCGTTTTGCAATGCACTTCCTATTATAATAAGGGCTGTTATCCACAGCAGAGATGGAGCGATTGCGTATGTACAGGCGGGAAAACCCGCCTGCGGCTCTTAGCCGAACAGACCAGACAGCAGAGGAATCAGGGTGATGCCCACCAGAGCGACACCGCCGCCAGCCATGAGCTGCTTCATGCCCTGACTCTTTGCTAATGTGCGATAAAGAAGTAATAGAAGTGTAAAAAATTTTGCCGTTCCTATCCGGCACTTGGCCATTGTGTCGGATAGGTCGGGCGTTAGGCTTCGGGCAAGTCAATCTTGCCGACAAAGCTGTAATAAATCTCAATGTCCTGCCTGCGGGTGCCGTTCTCGTCATAGCTGCACTCATGCACGACGATTTTCTCAATCATTTCCCGCAAGAGGGTGGGGGTCAATTCCTCAAAGGCAAGGTGCTTTCGGACGATACCCATAAACTTTTCCGCGTTGACGGTGGCGGCCTGCGACTTGTCCAGTTCGGCCTGCAAAGCGGCGGCGCGGTCTTTCAGTTCCCGCTGTTCCTGCTCATAGTCTGCCGACAGTTCCATGAAACGCTCGTCGCTGATTTTGCCGTTCACATTGTCCTCATACAGCCGCTTGATAATGCGGCTCACTTCGGCAATGCGCTCCTGCGCCTGTTCAAGCTGCTTGGTGGCTGCGGCGGTCTTTCTCTTGCCGCCGATCTCGTTCTGCTGGATAAGCAGCTTCACAAAGCGGCTCTCATGCTTGGCGGCGTACTCGGTCACTTGCCGGAGATTGGAGAGGACACCGGCGGTCAACAGGTCGGTGCGGATAAAGTGCGCCGTACAGTCGCGGGTGCGCTTCTTGTAGCTGCCGCAGATGTAACAGTCCTGCTTGCGGTTCTTGTTCTGATACCGCTGCTGGTACATCACATGGCCGCAGTCGGCGCAGAACAGCATACCGGAGAACAGCCCCACTTCATCATAGCGGTTCGGGCGTTTGCGCTGCTTGCGTAACTCCTGCACGCGCTCCCATGTTTCCCGGTCTATGATAGGCTCATGGTGGTTCTCAAAAATGGCCTGCTTCTCGACGGGGTTCTCTACACTGTGCTTGACCTTGTAAGAGGGCTTCTCCGTCTTGAAGTTTACCAGACAGCCGGTGTACTCCCGGTTTTCGAGGATATGCACGACGGTGTTCGTCGCCCACTTGCACTCATAGCCGGGGTGGTAGCGGCGGGTGCTGCCCGTCCTGCGGTATTCCAGCGTCCCCGGCGTGGGGATTTGCTGCTCCGTCAGCATACGGGCAATCTTGGTCGGGCCATTTCCCGCAAGGCAAAGCTGGTAAATCTGCCGGACAACCGGGGCGGCTTCCTCGTCAACGATATAGTTCTCGTCCTTGTCCATGAGATAGCCATAGACTGGCTTGCTGGTTACAGGCTTGCCGCTCATGCCTTTTGCTTTCTTTACTGCCTTGATTTTCTTGCTCGTATCTCTCACCAGCCATTCGTTAAATAAGTTCCGCAGAGGGGTAAAATCATTGTCCATGCCGCCGTTTGCGCTGTCCACGTTGTCATTGACAGCGATAAAACGCACGCCCTTTTGAGGGAACAGCATTTCCGTGTAAAATCCCACCTGCAAGTAATTACGCCCCAGCCTGCTCATGTCCTTGACTATGACGGTGCCGACTTTCCCGGCTTCAATGTCTGCAAGCATGGCTTGAAATCCGGGCCGCTGGAAGTTCGCACCTGAGTAGCCGTCGTCGGTGTACCAGCGCAGATTGGTAAAGCCGTTCTGCTTGGCGTAGGCTTCCAAAATCCGTTTCTGGTTGGAAATGGAATTGCTCTCGCCTTGCAATTCGTCCTCATGGGACAATCTCGGATAAAGGGCGGTAATGAGGTTTTGGGTGGCTTGTCTTAACATAAAATCCTCCGTTTCCGACAGCCAGCCCCACTATTCCGTGGTTTCATTGTACCACGGAACAGGGCTGGTTGTATAGCGGCAAAAGTGTCAAATCTGCTTCTTTACAGCTTGTCAAATCGCCGGTTTTTGTGTAGCAGCGGCTTCCGCTTCCAGTACCCGCGCCATTTTGTCGGCGGCGGTGGTCGTGGTGTCTTTCTTGAAATAGCCGGACACGACAAGGACGGAATTGCCCATGCGGATTTCCGTCACGCAGTCGGGGCGGCGGGTGGTGCGGGTGTCGTGCTGCTGTCTATCTGCCATAGGCAATACTCCTTTCAGTCGGTAATCAGTTTCTTCATGCTCTCCATTTTCCGCTGCGCGGTTTCCTGCCGGAAGTTGTCGCCGGTAAAGCGTACCGGGACGCACATGGAAAGCAGGCGGTCATAAATCCGGGAATGGGCGGTGTCCTCCGGGTTCCGCAGGTCGTCCAGCGTGAGGTTGGTCGTGACGATCAGCGGCTTGCCGCTGCGGTAACGGCTGTCAATCACATTGAAAACCTGTTCCAGCCCGTACTCGGTGCCGCGCTCCATGCCGAAGTCGTCAATGATAAGCAGCGGATAGCGGCAAAGGCGGGAAATGTACTCGTTGCGGTTCTCAAAGCTGGCGGCAAGGTCGTTGAGGATAAGGGCAAAGTTCGTCATGTGGACGGGGATTTCTTTCTCCATGAGGGCGTTTGCGATACAGCCCGCAAGGTAGCTTTTCCCGGTTCCCACGCCGCCCCAGAACAGGCAGCCGATATTGTCGGCTCGCATATCCTCCCAATGTTCCACATACCGGCGGGCAATCCCGGCCTGCGGGTTCCTGCCGTTGTCGTTCTCAAAAGTCCAGTCCCGCATGGTGGGGTCGGTAAAGCCCCGGCGTTTCAGTTCTTCCACGGTGTCAAGGTGCCTGCGCCGCTTCTCGGCGGCCTCCCGTTCCTCGCGGGCGGCTCTCTGGCAGTCGCACTCTGCCGGGTGGCGGTCACGGCCAAAGATAGCGGCCTTATCCGGCGCAAAATAGGCTTCTTTCGGCTTGCGGCACTTGCCGCAGTACAGTAAACCGTCCTCGCCGGTGTAGTCCTCCGGCTCCGGGGTGGCAGCCGTCATATTCTCCAAAACAGCGTTGATTTCGTTCTTCATAAACTCTCGCCCTCCTTGCATGAGTAGTCTGGTATGCCCTTTTTCGGGGCTTCCTTTTTGTCGTTCCCCGCCCATATCCGCAGGGCGGCGGCATAGTTCTGATAACTTTTCCCGTTGGCGGCAAGGTAGCGGCTCATTTCCTCGATGAACCGTTCCAACCTGTCGGGGTACTCTGCCTGCAACTCGTCGTATTCGGTCTGCGACAGAAAAATATTCTGGTATCGGCCATAGGGCGCGGGCGGCTCCCCACTCACTCCCATTGTTTGGCTCTCTGTAAGGTTGTTTATAGTAGTTTGGTTAGGGGACGGTTTTCCGACCATCATAAGGTCGGTTTTCTGACCATCAGTAGGACGGTTTTCCGGCTCTATGAGGGTCGGATTTCCGGCCATCAGTTGGTCGGAAAACTGTACCTGTGGCACACGCGGCACTTTCACATACAGTCGGTTCGGTGCGGAGAAGCCGCCCCGTTCCCGTTCCAGCAGCCCCGCCATGTCCAGTTCATTAAGCGCCCCCTTTATGGTGGTGCTGCCTTTATCCAGTATTTCGGCTATCTCCGCGATGGGATAGATAATATAAATCCTGCCCTCGCCGTCCTGCCACTTGTTCTTCTGGGAGAGGGTGGAGCGGTCTAACAGCAGCGCATAGAGCAGCTTGGCGGTCTGGGAAATCTCCATTTTCAGCAGGAAACGGGGATAGGGCAGATAGGCGGGCAGCTTCGTGTCTGCCATGATATAATCAGCGATAGGATCACCTCCCTGTGTTCGGGTTGATTTTGACGGTTTGTACGCATTTAGAACGCTGTTTCCGGGGGAAAAGGATAAATGTATCGCGTACCCTTTGACACCCACGAAAAAAGCCTTGATTTATGCGGGTTTGAAAGGCTCTAAAGCGTGACATTTCTGCCTTTGTTTCCGCTTTCTCTCGGCGGCTTTGCGTTTCTTCATGCGCCCGGCGCAGCCGGGGCAGTATTTCCCCCGGTTGGATTTGGGGACAAAGGCCGCCCCGCAGACGGCGCAGCGTTTCCGGCTCCCCCGGTACAAGAGGGCTGCGGCCAGCTCCCCGTCAAGGGGCAGGACAGCCACACGGAACCAGCGGCACATGAGGGAAAGGGAAATGCTCTGGACGCACACGCAAGGCTCCCCGTCGTCTAACAGCAGGCAGTTCCCCTCGTCGTAGTTACAGCACTCATGCACCAGCCGCCGCGCCCGCCGGTGCTGGCGGTAGTCCATGCGGGGCAGGTTATCGCTCATGGCTCTGCTCCTTTCTGCGGTGGGGTTCCTCCCGGCGCAAAATCTGGTCGATGTTCCGCTTGACGGTCTGCAACTCCTTGAACCGCTGTTTCTGTTCGTGATAGGTGTTATACAGGCCGTCTTTCTCGGAGATAAGCTGCTCGATCTCGGCCTGCAACGCTTTCCGGGCGGGCAGCTTGGTAATGCCATGCGCCTTGAAATACCGGGCGGCGGCTTCGGCTATGATAAAATCGCTCTCATGGGCCTGCCGGTATGCGGCGCGGGCTTTCTCGGATTTCTGTGCCCGCAGCCCGTCGCGGGCGGCCTTGGTCTGGGCGTAGGCCAACACCTGCCGCTGCAACTTCTTTTTCCCTTGCAGCTTCGTTTCCAGTGCTTTCAGTTCGCCGCTGGTCTGGCGCATTTCCTGATAGGCGGTAGCAACGGCGGCTTCAAGCTGTTCCGGGGAAGAAAAGCCGTACTGTTGGTAGATGGTCAGGGTCTTGGCGGCCTGTTTCAGATTGTGTATCTTCGCCCATCGTTCATAGCCTTTGCCCTTGCCCTCGGCCATCTTCTGCTCAATGTCCACAAGCCGCTGCACACTGTCCTGTCTGGGGTCGATTTTCCCTGTCTTTTCGCCCTGTAAGCGGCCTTTCCCGGCGTGTAGGTATTCGGGTATGGCTGCGGTCTGTTCGGCGGCTCTGGCGGCTTGGTGCTGCGGGGTGTAGCGAACCGTTACGCCCCTCTGGGCGTTCTGCTCCAAAACGGCAAGGACGGCGGTGCGGTCAAAGTCGCCGCCCAGCTTCCGGGCGGTGATAGGCTTCGTCCTGTCTGGCGTGAGGTAGGACAGCCGCCCCCGGCTCTCCTTGACGGTCACACCCTCCCGCAACAGCAGAGAGGAAAACTCGTCAAAGCTGGCAGCGGTGGCAAGGGCTTTCCGTAGGGTCTGCCGCAGCTTCTCCTTGTTCGTTTCAAACTTGGTCTGCCGGGGCGTGATACCGCCTGCAATCATGGGGGCGTTCTGCTTGTCCAGCGCGGCCTGTCCCTTTTTCTGCGCCCAATACTCCCGGTCTGTGACGCGGTTCTTGCTGCCGTTCAAGAGGTCGATTTGGTAAAGCCCCTCCCGGTGGCACATCTCCATGACTTCGCTCTTGAAATATTCCATAGCGGCGTTGGTGCAGCGGTGCTTGCAGCCCTCCCGTGTGTCGGCTGGTCTGTCCATGTAGGGCAGAAGCGGGACTTCGTAAATCCGCAGGGAGTTGATGACGATATGCACATGGATATTGCCGCTGTGGTTATGCCCGTCCGGGTGGGTGCATACAAGGGCTTGGTGGCCGGGGAAATGCTCTTTACAGAATTGTTCCCCCAACGCCTGCGCCCGGTCTACGGTCAGGCCGTTGTCCGGCCCGTCCCGCGGGTCAAAGCTGATGATGTAGTGGTGGCTTTTCACATCTTCCCGCCGCTGGTTTTTCTGATAGCGGAGATTGGCCCGCATACACGCAACGGCAAAATCCTCCCCGTCGCAGTTCAGCGTGGACAGCCGGTAGTCCTCGCGGGGGATAAGCCTGCCGGTTTCATCAAGGACGGGCTTCATGGTAAACTCGTCATGCTCAAAAAGCAGGTATTGTTCGGCGGCTCCGTAGTCGGCGTTTTTAGAGTTGATATGCTTGAGTGTTGCCAACCGCGTCACCTACTTTCTTGAGGACTTCATACTTGAGGGCGGCAAGGTCGGCTATGGCGGCGCGTACCTCGCCGGACAGCGCATTGTAGGGTACGCCGTACTCGTTCAGATACCGGGCAATCTGGTTGAGGTTGCCGCCGATCCTGCCGTACTCGGCTGTGAGTTTCCCGACAGCGGAAAGCAGCTCGTCATTGACCGCCGACACATGGATAATTGGGCGTATGGCGGTGCGCCGTATCGCCTGCCGGAGAAATTCGGACTGGCTGATACCATAGGGCGCAAGCCGCGCTGTGAAGTCGGCGTATTCATCTTCGGACAGCCGGGTTTTCACAACGCGGCTGCGGTGGGGTGTGTTGTATCGCTTCGGCATGGGCTGTAAACCTCCTTTCACTTATCACAAAAAATGGGCTGGTCTGTTAGCTATTTTCGGGGCATTTCCTGTCTGCCGGACAGAAATATTTTTGCGGCGTAAGCCGCATAGCAGGGTTTGGGGAAGGCACTCCCCAACAAGTTTCCCGCGAGGGGCAAAACCGCAGAATTGCGGATTTTGGCACCGTGGTAGAAACTTGCTCTAAGTAAGCCGTAGATTTCCCCTTGCACTTACTACTCGTATAGCTGCCGCCTGTTTTGGCCGGATTTCTGCAAAAATCTTACGGCGTGGGGCGATTTTTACCCGCAGTTCTTTCTTTCCGCTAAAGATACATTTCAAAGGCCGCCAGCTACCCGCTTGCCGGGAATTTTCTCAAATTTTCCTTTGCCTTAGAAATACAGAAAATGCAGATTTGGCTACCGCCGCAGAAAATTTTTTGTTTCCGGCTTCACCTACCTACTACGGATGACTTTGCGATTTTGCCAAACGGATAAAGAAAAAAGCAGCAAATCTTTTTCAGACTTACTGCTTTCGCTGGCCGCCGATGGGCGGTGGATATTCAGTTTTGAAAGTTCAGGTCAGGTTGGCCCGATGATGGATAGCACAATAAATTCCTGTTTTCCCTTTAAGGCATTGTGCATTTTTTCTATTTCTCTTGATGATTATTTTTTTCATAATCAATCAATGTACCTATAACAATTCCAATCAACATTCCGATACCTGCACAAATAGAAATAGCAAAAAGATTTTGCAAAAACGCCCATGCCAACACACCTATGCAACCACCGACAATAAATCCTGTTAATAAGCCAATAGTTAAGTATTTATTACTTTTCATATTGCTATATCTCCCCTAAAAGTATATTTGTCGTTGGTTCTATTATACTATGACCTGCTTCCTTTAGGAATAGATGAATTGTAAACTGGCTGGAGTGAAACCGCTAATGACAGCCAGTGTTTGTTCTTTGTTTATCGGTCAAAGCGAAATTTGAACAGGGCGGCAATGAGCTGTTGCTTTATATGTTCCTCAACTTCGGCGTTGACTTTCCCGTGTACTTTGGAACAGTAGCGGATATATCCGGCATAGTGGGAAAGAATGGTGTCGATTGCGTCCGGGTCGCCCTCATGGGCTTTGACGATTGTTTCATAGGGGAGAAGTTTACTCATAGTCATTTCCCTCCATGAGCCGCCTTAACCGCTGCAAGGCAAGCCGGATATGCCGCCCCGCTGTGCTGCGTGTCCGGCCAATATGTACGCCGATCACTCGCTGCGGCTGGCGCAGGAAATAGTAACGAAAAATTTCTTCCTGCGTCTGCTCCGGCAAAGCGAGAAAATGCCGCTTTTTGCTGTCGGCAAGGGCGATGTCCTCCACCTTCTGCCCGTCCAGCACATGATCCCGGATGAACTGGTAGTGGGGCAGGATGCGGGTCTCGGTCAGGCCAAGGCCGTTCATCCAGCGGGAGTAGTGCGGGTCGGCGGCTTCGCCCGGTTCCTCGGGCGCGGCGTACACGATGTGGGCGGCGTTCATGCTGCCGGCACTCACGCCCAGCACGATGCCGTGGTAGTTGTGGAACAGCCCCGGCAGGCCCAGCTGAGCAAAAAAGTGGTTCTGGGTGGGTACGTGCCCGCCGCACAGCATCACAAAGCCGCTTTGGGGCAGAAGAGAACCGATCTCCTCGGCATTGCGGGCATCGCAAGGGATGAGCGCCGTCAGGGGCAGGTGGGCGTTCGCAAAGCTCTGGGCAAACACCCGGCACATCTCGTCGTTCTGCTCGTAGGCATAGGGGTCTGCCGCAATGGCAAGGCCCAGCACGGCGTGATCCGGCCAGACGGCCCGCAGGTTCGCCACAAAGTGGTTGCGCGTGTCCAGCACCGGAATATCCGGCCCCGGCTCAAAGGGGCAGCCGCTGGGGCTGCTGGTCAAAAACAATGTCATAATGATTCCTCATAAAAAGTGAATAAAGGCTGTGTCCATTTTAACACGATTTTGCTGCCAGCGGCAGAGCCAGAATCACCAAAAAAATCCCCCGCTTTTCGCCGTTTCGCAGAAAGCAGGGGATCTTATCAGGCCTTTCGGTAATGGAACACCTTGTCCTTGGCAAGGAGCATGGCAGCGCTCACGGCCAGAGCCGCCAGCTCGGCGGCGGTGACGGCCAGCCAGATGCCGTCGATGCCCAGCAGCAGCGGCAGCAGGAGAATGGCGATCACCTGAAACGCCAGCGTGCGCAAAAAGGAGATTAGCGCGCTGGTCACGCCGTCGCCCAGCGCCGTGAAGAAGGAGGACGCGTACACGTTGAAGCCCATGATGAGGAAGCTCAGCGCATACAGCCGGAAAGCCCGGCTGGTCAGGGCCAGCAATTCCGCATCGTAGCCCACGAAAATGCGCGCCACACAGGGGATGATGAACATGGAAGCCAGCGTCAGGGTCACAGCCACCACGGCGATGAGCCGCAGGCTTTTCCGGTAGAGGTTGTGCACCTCGGTGTGGTTGCGGGCACCGTAGTGGAAGCTGACGATGGGTGCACTGCCCACGGCATAGCCCTCGAACACCGCCACGAACAGGAAGACCGCGGACATGATGACGCCGTAGGCGGCCACGCCGTTCTCACCGGCCAGACGCAGCAGCTGGTAGTTGTACAGGATATTGACCAGCGACATGGAAAGGTTGGTCATCAGCTCGGAAGAGCCGTTGATGCAGGCATCCCGCAGGACTTTGCTGTAAAAACTGGTCTTGCACAGGTGCAGGCGGCTGGAGTTGCTGCGGTCGATGAAGTAGAACACCGGCAGTACGCCGCCCACCAGCTGGCTGATAAAGGTGGCAATGGCCGCGCCCTCCACGCCCCAGCCCCAGACGCCCACCATCAGCACATCCAGCACCATGTTGGTGCAGCCTGCGCCCACGGTGAACCAGAAGCCGAGGTGCGGCTTTTCGGCGGTGACAAAAATGCTCTGGAACATATTCTGCAGCGCAAAGGGCGGCAGAGCCAGCATCAGGATGCGCCCGTAGCGCACCGCATAGTCCAAAAGCTCCCCCTTTGCGCCCAGCAGCACGGCAATGGGCCGCAGGAACACAATGCCCAGCACGGCCAGCACACTGACCGAGACCAGAGCCGCCAGCAGGAACAGGGTGAAATAGCGGTCGGCCTTTTTCTGGTCGCCCTCGCCCAGCGTGATGCCCACGATGGCACTGCCGCCGGTGCCCAGCATAAAGCCGATGGTGCCCAGCAGCATGGGCAGCGGCATGATGAGGTTGACCGCGGCAAAGGCCGTCTTGCCCACAAAGTTGGAGACACACAGGCCGTCCACGATGCCGTAGATGGAGGTGAACAGCGTGGTGCCGATGCAGGGCAGCACGAACCGCAAAAGGCGGAAATAGGTAAAATGATCGGAAAGCTGGATACGCTGCTTGGACATGGTGTCCTCCTTTCTGCACAAGGTGCAAAAAACGGGTCGCATAAATGTCCGTGAGTGCACGCCCGGCCTCGATCTGCTTCGTCACTACGGCAACGAAACCTCCGGCGGGGCGCTGTCTGCACGGCATCTTATCCGGCCCGTTTCAAATTACGTTGAAAACGGTCCTCCGATGAAGCGAAAAAAGAGTATATCAGAATTTATTTTTGTTGTCAAGGCAGAAAAATCAAAAAAATCGGCATTCGAGGGTCAAAATTCATAAACTGTCTCTTCTCTTTTTTTTCACATGTTTCCATTTTTGTTATTACCTCCTTCGCAAAATCGTCCATGTGGACTCCAAAAAGAAAACAAATTTTTTTCAACGTATTTAAATCGGGTTCATTAACATCTCTCTCCCAATTCGATAGCGCCTGCCGGGTAACATTCAATTCCCCAGCCAGTTCTTCCTGTGTCATTCCCGATTGTGTTCGCAGATGACGTATTTGCTTTCCTGTTGTAATATCCGTCTGTTTCTGGTTCAAAATGGTTCCTCCTCTCTGATGCTGATTTTATCAATGATATTTCGCAATAGCCAGCAATGAACGCTTGCATTGCGCAAGACGTTACATTATCTTCTGAAACATATGCCGGATCTTGTCTAAACGGCTGTTTGGACGGCGGGGCTGGATGACCGGCTGACCGACAGCGGCCTGATATC
>ERZ1673746.763-NODE-763-length-30389-cov-8.074240_pt1 | contig 30389 bp, 26 predicted proteins | sample MGYA00580205_ERZ1673746 | MGnify/ENA primary metagenome ERZ1673746 (study PRJEB41218, sample SAMN15661771) | gut metagenome | host: Homo sapiens | place: Canada: London | collected 2015-08-20/2019-03-30 | study: EMG produced TPA metagenomics assembly of...
TCGCGGTGGTGGGCCGCACGTGCCTTGGGTGGGGGAGTTTGGGGGCGATGTGAACGGCATGTAAAGGGACGTAAAAATCGCCTCAAGGTCAACTTGAAGGTTGAGGTTGAAAGGCGGGGTGCTACAGGTGGCATCCCGCCTTTGCTCTAAACACAACATATTGTGTTTTCGAACATATGCTCGGGGGTGTTTTACAACATATTGGGGGTGGAATGGTGGGGCGGGGTGGGGGAAGGGGTGGGGAAAGGTGTTGAAAAATGGGGCGGTTCCCCATATTATTGATGACGTCGACAGGCGGGGTGGTTCCCCGCGTACGTGCCATCTGAGTAACCGAGGGGAGGGCGCACATGGGAATGACTGGTGCATACGAGCGCAATCTCGATGCAAAAGGTCGTCTATCCCTGCCTGCACCCCTTCGCGAGGAGCTTGGAGAGCACGTTCGCGTGTTTAAAGCCCTGGATGTCGATGCTCTGTACGTGTTCTCTGCCGAGGCCTTCGATAAGTGGGTCGAAGGACTCTTCGCGGGTCGTGAGGGCCACGAGGGTTTTAACCCGCGTGACATTAATGACCAGAAGCTCATGAGGGCGATCAACAAGCGCACCACGTCGATGGACGTGGACAGCGCCGGTCGTATCGGTCTTTCCGAGTCTCTCCGCAAGCAGGCGAACCTCGACCGCGAGGTCACGGTTGTGGGCAACTACGACCACCTTGAGGTTTGGGATCGCGCCGCGGCCGATGAGGACGATGACGATGAGGCCCTGCTGGACCTCTTCTTCTCGTAAGGGCAAGGCACGGGTAACGGATGGAGCGTGGGATCTTGACACAAGAATATCGGCATGAACCTGTCATGCTCGGCGAAGTGCTTGAGTCGCTGCGGCTAAAGAGCGGCTCCGTTGTCTGCGATTGCACCCTTGGCGGTGCCGGCCATTCGGTAAAGATGGCCGCGCAGGTGGGGGAGACGGGCCTTTTGCTCGGCGTCGATCAGGACGACATGGCCCTCGAGGCCGCTGGCGCCCGTCTGGACCGCGAGGTTCCCGGAGTTCCGCATCAGCTGCTGAAGGGCAACTTCGGCGACTTGGACGAGCTGCTTTGCTCGGCCGAGGTGCCCGGGGTCGATGGCTTCCTGTTCGATTTGGGCGTTTCGTCACCGCAACTCGATATCCCTGGCAGGGGCTTTTCGTATAACGAGGACGCCCCATTGGACATGCGGATGGATCCGGGTAATAACACCTTAAACGCAGCTGAGGTCATCAACACCTATAACGAACACGACCTCGCCCGGATTCTACGCGTCTACGGCGAAGAGAAGTTTGCCTCGCAGATCGCGCGCGAGATCGTGCGCCGCCGCGAGCAAGAACCGATCGAAACCACCGGCCAATTTGTCGAGATCATCAAGGCGGGTATCCCGGCTGCCGCTCGTCGGCATGGCGGACACCCGGCCAAGAAAAGTTTCCAGGCCATTCGCATCGAGGTCAATCACGAGCTCGATGTGCTCGAACGAGGGCTTGATGCCGCCACCAGGTGGCTCAACCCGGGCGGACGTATCTGCGTCATCTCGTATCACTCGCTCGAGGACCGTATCGTAAAGAACCACTTTAAGGAGATGAGCCAGGGGTGCACGTGTCCGCCGGAGATTCCGGTGTGCGTGTGCGGCAACGTGCCGATACTCAAGGTCATCACCCGCAAACCCTTGGTTGCCCAGCCTGATGAGGTTGAGCGCAACCCTCGGGCGAGATCAGCCAAAATCCGCGTGGCGCAGCGTCTGTAGGTGCGACCGCGCGATATTGGACCTCCCGCTCGCACCATAAACGAAGCTTAAACACACTACCAACGTACTCGGGATGGGAGGCGGCATATCATGGGCTACAACACTTCAAGCGCAGCACTCGCCTATGATATGAACGCCATGCCCGCCTATCGTGAGACGCCGCAGGCCCCCGTTGCTCCCCGTGAGCAGCGCACGCCGCGCTTTGATGTCTACACGGGCGCGGGCCGTCAGGCAAACCAGGCGGTAAGCCCGGTTTTCATGAGCGTTCTTAAAACGTTTTGCATCATTGCGGCTATCTTCATGACGATCGGCGTCGCCCGCGTGGCACTCGCCGGCGTTACGGCCCAGGTGCTCAACAGCAACGCCGAGCTTACCAACACGCTCGAAAAGGCGACCGATGAGAGCTCCGACCTGGAGGTCATGCATTCGGTCTATGGCGCCGACACGCGCATTCGCGACCTTGCGGGCGCTTATGGCATGGTGGAGCCCAGCGAGAGCGTTACACTTGACTTTTCGCAGGATGCAGCCGCGGGCGCCAACGCGACCGCGACCGCTCAGTAGCAAGACGGTAGCTGAGTATGACAAATGACTATCGCCGCGGTTCCGATGGGGGCCGCGGTTCTGGACGTCCCTCGTCGCGGGGACGTTCTGGTTATCAAGGAACGGGTCGGCAATCTTACAACGCCGGGCAGTCCCGTGGCAACGACCCGGCGTCGCGACTTCGCGGCTCGGACGGCCCTCAAATGCATAACACCAGGTCGCGCAAGAGTTCGTCGACCGAATGGCTCACAGGCGCGCCTCTGCCTCGCCGCAAAGCCATCATGGGCTTCATCGGGCTTGGTTTGGGCTTGGGCGTCTTTCGCCTTGCCGACTATCAAATTGTCGAAGCCGATAAACTGCGCGAGCGTGCCGATGCGCGCCGCCTGCTTGCACAGACCCTCTATGCCAAACGCGGCACCATCTACGACCGCAACGGTAACGTGCTGGCGTCGTCGGTCGAATGTCGCAACATCGCCGTGAACCCGCAGCTTGTCGAGGATGTTGACAAGACGGTGTCGGCGCTGGTCAAGGCAACTGGAATCGATAAAAAGACCTGCCGCAAGCTCGTCGAGTCCGATGGCACCTGGGTGTATATCAAGCGCCAGGTGGACGAAGACGATGCTGCGGCGCTGGAGAAGAAGAACCTGCCCGGCGTGCTTTTTGAGCAGGCCATGAAGCGCGTATATCCATACGGCAATCTGGCATCGCAGGTGCTGGGTGTAGTGAATGTAGACAACGACGGCTTGACGGGTCTCGAAAAGCAATACAACAAGCTTCTGACCGGCACGAATGGTACCCTCGTGCGCGAGCGCGCGAGGGACGGCAGCTATATCGCGGGCGGTGCCTATAAAAAGGTGGCTGCGGTCGACGGCGTTGACATCGTGACGACGCTCGACGTCAATATGCAGCGAGCGGCTGAGGATGCTTTGGCGGAGGCTGTCGAGAAGACAAAGGCCAAGAACGGCTCGGCTTTGGTCACCGACCCCACGACTGGTGAAATTCTCGCCGCCTGCTCGTACCCGACCTACGACCAGACCGATCTGGAAAACGCCAAGACCGAGGATATGAACTTGCGCCTGGTCACCGACGCCTACGAGCCCGGCTCGGTCTTTAAGACGCTCGTGGCGGGCGCCGGCTTCGACTTGGGCGTCGTGCGATCGAGTACGTCGTTTGAGGTGCCGGCGAGCATCAAGGTGGGTGACGATACCGTCACCGATGCCGACAAGCGCGACTATGCCATGACCATGGATGTGCGCGAGATGATGCGCCGTTCGTCCAACGTGGGCTTTGTCCTGGTGGGGCGCAAGATCGGTGCGGATGACTTTGCCGCCTATGTGGACAAGTGGGGCATAGGTCACAGCTCCGGTGTCGATTTTCCGGGCGAGAGCCTGGGCATCGTCAAGGAGCGTGACCAGTATGACGGCGCCACGCTGGGTTCGATGAGCTTTGGACAGGCGCTGTCCGTCTCGCCGATTGAGATCGCACGTGCCGTGGGCGGCATCGCCAACGGCGGCGTGATGATGACCCCGCACTTCTATAAGTCCAGCAAAGGCGACGAGAAGGACTGGGGCGAAGGCGAGCGCGCGATTTCGGAGGACGCCGCATCCCAGGTGACATCGTGCATGCAGACGGTCGTGTCCGAGGGAACGGGCGTTGGCGGCGCGGTTGACGGCTATGACGTGGCGGGTAAGACCGGTACGGCCGAACGAGCCGACGAGAACGGCGGCTACCTCAAGGAGAACTACATGTCGTCCTTTATGGGCTTTGCACCGGCACAATCGCCCAAGGTGCTGTGCTATATCACGCTCGACGGAACGCCGAGCGGCTCAGATGCCGCTGCGGTGCCGTTCCAGTCCATTATGGCCAACGCGCTCGACGTGCTGGGTATCCCGCACACGAAGTAGGGGGTTACAATCTTTGGGGCGTGGTTTGTTGTCCCATATGAGGGGTGTTCACATGCCCTGCACCACGCATGCGCGGCGCTGGGATACAATACGCCGATAGCATTATTAGGTTTACAGGGGAGCTGCAATGATAGAGATCGCCGTCAACAACCTCGCGGCCGCAACAGGGGCCCGAACCGTGACGGGAGAAGCCGATCAGGTATGCCGCGGGTGCGTTATCGACTCGCGCCAGGTCGAGGAAGGGACGATTTTCGTCGCCTTTCCCGGTGAAAACGTCGACGGCAATGATTTTGCTTCCCGTGCCGTCCAGTCGGGTGCCGGCGCCGTCGTGATGACGCGTGAGCCCGAGGCCGAGCTGGTCTCGCTGGCGCAGGACAAGGGCTGTGCCATCTTGCTGACCGATGATCCCGAGGAGTTTCTGCTGCGTTTGGCGCACACGTACCGTCTGGAGCTTGGCTGCCTGGTCGTTGGTATTACCGGTTCCATCGGCAAGACGACGACCAAGGACGTGCTCGCCGCTGTGCTCGCCAAGCGCTATCGTGTCTGGGCCACCAAGGGCAATTTCAATAACCTGATCGGCATGCCACTCACGGTGCTTTCCGCTCCGGCCGATACCGAGGTCCTGGTGCTCGAGATGGGCATGAACCATTTCCACGAGATCGAGCGCCTGTCCCAGTCCGCCAATCCCAACCTTGCCATCGTGAGCAAGATTGGTACCTCTCATATCGGCATTTTGGGTAGCCGCGAGAACATCGCCCGCGCTAAGGCCGAGATTGTCCAGGGTATGTGCGCCGCTGGCGACTTCTTGCCGCTGCTGGTTTTGGGCGGCGAGGACGACTTTACGCCGTTCATTCGCGATACGTTCGCCCAGCCTGCTGGTATCGACGTGATGCTGGCCGGCGTCTCGGACGATGATGAGGTCCGTGCCCGCGACGTTCGAGTTGATGACGAGGGCCGTCCGGTCTTTACGCTCGATTTTGGTCAGGGCGAGACAATCGATACCATGCTTGCCATCCCCGGCGTGCAGTCCGTCCCAAATGCCGTTAAGGCCGCCGCGGTTGCCTATCGCCTGGGCGTGACGCCCGAGCAGATCGATGCTGCCTTTAGGGGCCTCACGATCACCGGTCACCGCCAAGAGATCAAGCGCGCCAAGAGCGGTGCCCGCGTCATCGACGATTCCTATAACGCCAGTGCCGAATCCATGGCTGCTGGCCTCGATCTGCTGTGCTCGCTTTCGTGCACGGGGTCTCGCATGGCGATCCTGGGCGAGATGGGCGAGATGGGCGATGAGGCTCCTCGCATGCATGAGCTCGTGGGCGCCTATGCCGCCGCCAAGAAGCTCGACATGCTGGCGTGCGTGGGTGGTGAGCTGGCCCAGCTTATGGCCGATGCCGCGCGCATGATGGGCATGGACGAGGACCGCATCCAGGTGTTCTCCGATTATCAGCAGGTGCTCGACCGCATGGGCGGCGCGCTTGAAAAACATGATGTTGTACTGGTCAAGGGTTCCCGCTTTGTTGAGCTCGACCGCTTTGTGGAAGGTGTGTGCTAGCCCATGTTCGGCAATCCCTCGTATCCAACGTATCAGGCTTTTTTGGGGCTTGGCATCGCCGCTGCCATTGCGCTGCTGCTCATGCCGTGGTGGATCAAGCTGCTCAAGGTCGAGGGTATCGGCCAGCAGGTTCGTGCCGACGGCCCCAAGCGTCATTTGGTTAAGCAGGGAACGCCCACCATGGGTGGCGTTGTCATCCTCGTCGCGATCTCGCTGACCTGCCTGCTGATGGGCAAGCTCACCACCGAGCTCGTGCTCGTGCTCCTCGCCACGCTGGCGACCGGCGTGCTGGGCCTGATCGACGACCTGACCTCCGTTACGCATGGGCGCTCGCTCGGTCTGACGCCTCATGCCAAGATGATCGGCCTAACCATCATCTGTGTCACCTTTACGGTACTTGCCGTCAACTGGTGCGGCGTCGCCCCCGAGATTCGTTTTCCCGGCGGCCTGACGATTGACCTCGGTGTTCTTTCGACCACCATCTGCGGCCTTTCGTTCCCGTGGCTCTACATTGTCTTTTGCTGGCTGATGATTGCCGGTCTTTCTAATGCCGTGAACCTGACCGATGGCCTTGACGGTCTTGCTGGCGGCACCTCCATGATTGCCATGCTCGCCATGGCTGCCATGGCGTTTTTGCACGGAGACGTGAACCTGTCCATCTTCTGCACCGCGTGTGCCGGTGCCTGCTTGGGCTTTCTGTGGTTCAACTGCTATCCGGCGAGCATCTTTATGGGCGATACCGGCTCGCTTGCCCTGGGCGCCGCGTTTGCCTGCACGTCCATCATGACCAACACCGAGGTCGTCTCCCTCATCATCGGCGGCCTGTTTATCGTTGAGACCCTGTCGGTCATGATTCAGGTTGTCTACTTCCACTTTACGCACAAGCGCGTCTTCCTTATGGCGCCCATCCATCATCATTTCGAAAAGAAAGGCTGGGCCGAGACCAAGGTCGTCATCCGTTTTTGGATTATCGCTGCGGCCTTTGGTGCCGTTGGCCTTGCTTTGTTCTTCCAGTTGGGATAGTGGTCTTTCATGCCTCTTGCTGATGTCTTTAGCCTGCTCGTTTTGGGTCAGGGCAAATCCGGTCTCGATGTCGCCCGCTGGGCGCTGGCACATCCCGAGCGCGTAAGCGCCGTTACCGTGTATGGCGGCGGCACCTCTGAGCCCAATGACGCCACGCGTGCGCTCGAGGCTGCTGGTGCGTCGTTTGTCTATGGGACCGAACAGGTCGAGGACGCCTATGACGTATGCGTGACGTGCCCGGGCATCTCGGAGTTCTCGGGCTTCTTTAAGGCCGGGCGCGAGCATGCCGCCCAGATTATGGGTGAGCCCGAGTTTGCCTATCGCCTGTCGCCCGATAACTGGATTGCCATCACGGGTACCAACGGCAAGACGACTACCACGTCGCTGACTGATTATCTGCTCAAGGCTGCCGGTGAGGCCAGCGTAGCTGTCGGCAACATCGGCGAGCCGCCGGTCAACGAGATTGACGGCCGAGCTCATAACGAGTGGTTTGTGGCCGAGCTCTCGAGCTACCAGATTGCTACGACCGCCGAGCTTCATCCTCGCGTGGCGGTGCTGCTCAACATCACTCCCGACCACTTGGGCTGGCATAAGAGCCATAAGAACTATGCGCTTGCCAAGATCAAACTGTTTGACAATATGGTCGATGACGATCTGGCGGTTGTCGACGTCGAAGACGCCGGCATTCACGAGTTCGATGAGTACATCTACACGCCGGGTCGTCGCATCTGCAAGGTTGCCTTTGACGAGCCTAAGGGCGAGGATGCCGCCTTTGTGCGCGATGGCAAGATGATCGTGCGCCTGAAGGGCGTCGAGACCCCGCTCATCGCTACATCCGAGCTCAAGATTTCGGGCCATCACAATGTTATCAATGCCCTGTGCGCTGCCACGGCTGCCCTGGCAGTCGGTGCCGATGTCGATGGTGTCTGCCGCGGTCTGGCCTCGTTCCAGCCGCTCGAGCACCGCGTGGAGCCGTGTGGCGAGATTGACGGCGTGCGCTACGTCAACGATTCCAAGGCGACCAACACCGATGCGGTCGAGAAGGCGCTGACGGCATTTCCCGATGACGACGTGATCTTGCTGCTCGGCGGCCACGATAAGGGCACGCCGCTCACGGACTTCGCGCGCGTTGTTATGGATAACGTACGCTCGGTCGTCTGCTTTGGCGATGCGCGCGAGCGGTTCACCGCCGCTATGGACGAGGCCGATGTCGATGGCGATGTGGATATAGCCCAGGCGGATGACCTGCGCGATGCCGTGGACGTCGCCCGTTCGCTGTCGAGCCGTGGCGACGTGATCTTACTTTCTCCTGCCTGCTCTTCGTTCGATGAGTTCTCGGGCTATGAGGAGCGCGGCCGCGTGTTTAAGGACTACGTGGCCCAGCTTGCCGCTGCGGCGAAATCGCAAATGGAATAGGGGCTGCCGGTGAGAGAGGAGAGCCCCCGACAAGGTATGAGGAGGCCCGACTCGGACCGTGCTTCCTCGCGGCGCAGCACACCGCGTTCCGGTCGCGGCGGGCAGTCGTTTAGCGAACGCTATATTGCCGGCGTTCCCGCCCGCATCATGCGTCCCCGTTTGATATTCATGGCCTGCTTGTTTACCTTGGTATGCTTTGGCCTGCTGATGGTGTACTCGGCGTCTTCGGTCGAGGCACTGCACGAGAATGGCTCGGCGACGTTTTTTCTGGGTCGACAGGCCGCGTTTGCCGTGGTCGGTGTTCTGGCGCTGATTGCCATCGTGCGCGTTTTGCCGGACAGCTGGTTTGGGGAGGATGTGCTCAGGATCTTCCTTATCGGCATGATAGGGCTACTGCTTCTGGTGTTCTTGGTGGGCAGCGGCAGCCGTGGCGCCACGCGCTGGCTCAACATCGCCGGTATTCAGTTCCAGCCTTCCGAGTTTTTAAAGCCATTTGCCATTGCGTATTCGGCCATCATGCTTGATCGCTTCTTTTCGCCCGGTGGCAACATCAACGAATTCCTTCACAAGATGGGCATCTACCTGGGCATTTCGCTCTTTCTGATCTTTATCCAGCCCGATTTCGGTACTGTCCTGATCATCCTGTTGACCCTCATGTGCATGGCGTTGTTTGCGGGTCTCGACCCCAGATTTATCATCGGCGTGCTAATCTTCGGCATTCTCGTGATCGTGATTGCGCTTGTCGCAGAGCCGTACCGTATGGTGCGTATTCAGGTTGCCTTGAACCCTTGGGCCGACGAGTATGGTGACGGCTATCAGGCCACGCTTGCCATCATGGCCTTTGCCTCGGGCGGTCTGTTCGGCCGTGGCATCGGCAACTCAACCATGAAGTACTCGTATCTGCCCGAGGCGCACAACGACTACATCCTGGCCATCATTGGCGAGGAAGTCGGTTTTGTCGGAACCGTGCTGTTCTTCTTGGTGTTTGCGATGCTGATCTACTCGGCGTTTCGCATTGCCGAGCAGGCGACCGATCGTCGGGGCGCGCTTATGGCGTCTGGCTCCGCGGTCATTCTCGCGGTGCAGTTTTTGATTAACGCGTTGGGCATCCTCAACGTGTTTCCCATGACGGGCAAACCGTTGCCGTTTATTAGCTACGGCGGTTCGTCGATTATTGTGTCGCTTATGCTTGCCGGATTGATCCTGCGCGTTTCGTACGAGAGCGCCCGTCGCGATGAGTACGACCGTCGCCGCGAGAGCTTTGCCGTTATGGATGAGAGTACCGCCGGCGTGCCCCACGTGCGCGGCGAGCGATCTTCGCGTAACGGTTTTACCGTCCTGGATGGCTCTGCGACCGAGCCGGAAGTCCGCCCGCGTCAGCGAACGGCGCCGCAAGGTCGTCCTCAGCGCCCCAGCCCTCGCAACGCGGGCGGCGGATATAATCGAATCGATTTGAACTCGGACCCGTCGGCGCGTCTGCGCACCGACGACCAGGGACCGCGTGTACGAAGGGACTACCATGACCGATAAGATGACCGTTGCTATTGCAGCCGGCGGCACGGCAGGACACATCAACCCCGCGCTCGCCTTGGCCGAAGAGCTGCGTGATCGTGGCCACCACGTTGTGTTCGTGGGCCAGTCGCGCAAGCTCGAGGGTCGTCTGGTCCCCGAGGCTGGGTTTGATTTTGTGCCCATTACGGTCACTGGCTTCGACCGCTCCTGTCCTTGGACGGCGCTGACCTCGCTGTGGCGTGTCAACAAGGCCAAGCGTGCGCTCGCCAGTCATTTCTCAAAGGTCGGCAAGCCCGACGCTGCCATCGGTTTCGGTGCCTATGTCGAGGTTCCGCTGCTGGGGTGGTGCAAGGGCGCGGGCGTTCCGTATCTGCTGCATGAGCAGAACTCTGTTCCGGGCCTGGCCAACAAGATGATGAACTCCCACGCCGCCCGCGTGTGCATCTCGGTGCCGGCAGCGCGTTCGGTCTTTGAGCGCGAAGGTGACCCTGGCCACGTGCTCATGACAGGCAACCCCGTACGTCGCTCGGTAATCGAGGGCGATCGCGCTCGCGGCCGCAAAGCACTTGGCGTTCCCGAGGACGCTACGCTGCTGCTCGTCTTTGGCGGTTCACTTGGCGCCCAGCACCTCAACGAGCGCGTGGTTTCGCTCAAAAACGAGCTGCTTTCGCGCAAGAACCTCTATGTGTTGCATTCGACGGGTGCCGACGGCTTTGAGGAGACCGAGCGCGCTTTGGCGCTGACGCCCGAGGAGGCGAAGCGTTACCGCGTCCAGCCTTACATCGACAACATGGGCGATATGCTGGCTGCTGCCGATTTGGCGCTCTCGCGTTCGGGTGCATCGAGCGTGGCCGAGATTGCTGCGCTCGCCGTGCCCTCGGTGCTCGTGCCGTATCCGCATGCGACGGCCGACCACCAAACCACCAATGCCCGTTATCTAGTCGACGCCGGGGCCGGTGTGCTCTGCGCCGATGCCGATATCGACAGTTCTGCCTTTGCCGATGAGCTGCTGCACCTGGTCGATGACGCGGCGGCGCGCGACGCCATGCGTCAGGCGGCGCGTGGTCTGGCTCAAGATAGGGCCGCCGCTCTTCTGGCGGATGCGGTAGAGGGTTTGCGTTAGTTAGACGGGATATCGTCGGTCGCCCTCGCGCTGATGCGGTAGGTGCGGTACAGTTAACGGGTTACAGGCAGTGTTTACGCAAGGAGTACACGAGCACATGGCTGATTCCCAGACTGCAACCTCCGCGCCCGAGTTTAAGAGCGCCCACTTTATCGGTATCGGCGGCGCCGGCATGAGCGGCATCGCCCTCGTTCTGCACGAGCGCGGTTATGCCGTTACCGGCTCCGACCTTAAGACGTCACGTTATATCCGCCAGCTTACCCGCGCTGGTGTGAAGGTGCATGTGGGTCATGAGGCCGCCACGATCGACGAGGTCAAGCCCGACGTGGTTGTTGTCTCCACCGCTATTCCGGAGTCCAACCCTGAACTCGTGCGCGCTCGCGAGCTTGGTATTCCCGTGTGGCCCCGTGCCAAGATGCTCTCTGCTTTGGGCCACGGCTACACGACTGTCGCTGTTGCCGGCACGCATGGCAAGACCACCACGTCTTCGATGTGTGCCACCATGCTCGACCGCATGGGTCTGGATCCGAGCTTCTTGATCGGTGGCATCGTCGAGGGCTATGACACGAACGGCAAGAACGGCTCGGGCGACTACTTTGTCGCCGAGGCCGACGAGTCCGACAGTTCCTTCCTGTTCCTGAACCCCAACGTAGTCATTGTGACCAACGTCGAGGCCGACCACCTCGATCACTACTCGGGTATCGAGGAGATCGAGGCGACTTTCGCCAAATTCATGAGCCTGGTGGGCGAGGACGGCACCGTCATCGTCTGCGGTGAGGACCCGCATCTGGTCGAGCTCGCCAAGTCGACGGGCCGTCACGTGCTTTCCTACGGCTTTGCCGAGAGCAACGACATCGTCTGCATGCACCCGGATGTTAAGGGCATCCAGAGTGACTTTATCGCTCGCTTTGAGGACGGCACTGAGCATGCTGTGGAGATCAAGAGCAATCCCGGTCGCCACAACATGCTCAACGCCACGGCGGTGCTCACCGTCGCCCATGTCCTGGGCCTTGACATCGACGCCGCCGCCAAGGCGCTCTCGAGCTTTGAGGGCGTCCGCCGTCGCTTTACCCACGTGGGCGATATCGATGGCATCACCGTGGTCGATGATTACGGCCATCACCCCACCGAGATCAAGGCGACGCTTGCTGCCGCTTCGTCGCTGGGCTACAAGCACGTCGACGTCGTGTTCCAGCCGCACCGCTATTCGCGCCTGCAGGCCCTGTGCGACGACTTTGCCGATGCATTTGCCAATGCCGATAAACTGCTGCTGATTGATGTGTTCTCGGCTGGCGAGATGCCCATTCCGGGTGTCACCTCTAAAATGCTCGCCGATACCGTGCGCGCCAAGCATCCTGGCAAGGAGGTCGTGTACTGCTCCAGTCGTCTTGAGCTTAATCAGGAGCTCGAGCAGATGGTGGGCGAGGGCGACCTGCTGCTCACCATGGGTGCCGGTGACGTTACGACCGTCGGTCCCGAGTTTATCGAGTATCTGACTGCCAAGAAAGACGCTTAAGTCTAATGGGTCTGTTTAACGCCGTCATGGCGCTCTCGGGCATGATCGACACGGATGTGATCGAGGACGAACGCCTTGCGCGTCATACGAGCTATCGTATCGGCGGCAAGGCCGACCTCTTTGTGACGTGCCATAGCTATCATGCCCTCCGCCGCGCCGTGGCGGTGCTCGATCGCGAGCAGGTGCCGTGGGTCATCATCGGCAAGGGCTCCAATCTGCTGGTTGCCGATGGCGGTTATCGCGGTGCCGTCATTTCGCTCGGACGTGAGTTTCAGCGCACGGTTGTTGCCGATGACGGTTGTACGCTGACGGTCGGTGCGGGCGTGATGTTTGCGCGCCTGGTCAACGATGCCCTGTCGCGTAGCCTCTCGGGCCTTGAGTTTGCCGTTGGCATCCCTGGTTCGGTCGGCGGTGCGATATCTATGAATGCCGGCACACGGACCGAGTGGATTGGCTCGCTGGTTGAGGATGTCGTAACGTTTGACCCGGCATCCGGTATCAAGCATTATGCGGGGTCCGAGATCACTTGGGGCTACCGCGAATGTAGCCTTCCCCGCAATGAGATCATCCTCGAGTGCGTGCTCAAGCTTAAACCGGCGCCCAAGGCCGACATTCGCGAGCGCATGGAGCGGTACCTGACGAGGCGCAAGCGTACGCAGCCCATGGGTCGCGCATCCTGCGGGTCGGTCTTTCGCAACCCGCCCGATGCGAGCGTGGGCAAGCTTATCGAGGATTGTGGATTAAAGGGTTTTTCGATTGGCGGCGCGGAAGTTTCGCCCGTTCACGCTAATTTTATCGTTAATAACGGAACTGCCTCGGCCGATGACGTTGCCGCGGTTATCAGACATGTGCACGGAAAGGTGAGGGAGGCGTATGGCATCGAGCTCAGACCGGAAGTTAAATTCCTCGGCTTCTAGAGCATCGAAACCCACCTTCCGCCGCGCCGGAGGGCGTTCCGGCGCGCCTGCCAAACCTCAACGCAATACCGTCGCGCGCTCTAAGTCTGTCGGGCATGCTCGACAGACCAGTCGTCCGGTCGTCGGCTCGCAGCTCGGTAATCGTCCGGCCGCAAAAAAGTCTTCGCGTCCCTCGGTGACGTCAAAGCCTGTTATGGGCGCCAAGCCTGCCCGTCCCATGGCAACTCCTAAGCCCTCGACGGGAACTAAAGCGCCGCGTCCAGGTCGCACGCTGGGCGCATCGAAACCGCGCTCGCTGACATCGGTGCCGGCTACCGCCAAGAAGTCTTCGGGTAAAAAAGGCGTCAACCCGTTGTCTTCACTTGGGGCGATGGTAAATAAAACATCAGACGCCGCTTCTGTCGTTACAGGCAAAGGCAAAATCGTGGGCGGCGTTCTGGCCGTCTTGGCCGTGCTCGTCGTCGTTGCCATCGTGGTGATTAACTCTGGATTGTTTACCGCCACTGATATTCAGATTCAAGGCAGCGAGCATGTGACGAAGCACGATGCTATCCAGCTGATCGATTTGCCCGAGGGAACGTCGCTTTTTAACGTCGATCCCGACCAGATTACCGAGGACCTCAAGCAGAACCCGTGGGTCTCGGGCGTGGATGTCCAGCGTCAGTTCCCGCATACGCTCATCATTACGCCGATGGAGCGCAAGGTCATCGCAATTGCCTATATCAGCTCCGATGACCTTGCCTGGGCCATCGGGGATGATGACACCTGGATCGCCCCGCTGTCGACGTCGGTCGAAGTGGACGACCAGGGCAACGTCATCACAACAGGGCAGGGTTCAAATACCTTGACCGGAATCGATGCCGCGCTGGCGCTCGCTAAGCATTATGGCGCGGTGCTGTTGACTGATGTCTCGGCGGATGTCGCTCCGGTTTCCGGCCAGGCGGTGAGCTCCAAGGCCGTTAAGGCCGGCCTGGATTATGTGCGTGGTTTTTCGAGCGAGTTCTTGGGACAAGTCAAGGATATTTCCACGCCTTCGGTCGAAGCCATCTCGGCAAACCTCAATAACGGCATTGAGGTGTCGCTGGGCGATTCGGACGATATCGCCAAGAAAGAACGCGTAGTCACCAAGTTGCTTTCGCAGGTAGAGGGCGTAACGTATATCAATGTGCGCTCTCCGGGTAACTATACATTTAGGAACGCTCCGACCTCGTAGCGCTGGTTGATGCTTTGTTGAGGGGCCATACCACGCCGTTTATCTGGTTTGTTTGGTTTTCACGGTCAATTATTTGACTGATACGTTCATAATGTGCAAACATAATACGGTTTACCTTTGCATTTACTTTCAACCTGAAGGTTAATGTGCGCAGGGGTCGACCCATGCTATGGCTATAACCTTTGTTCGGAGGACCGACATGCACGAGACAGAGATCAACAACTACCTTGCCGTCATTAAGGTGGTCGGCGTCGGCGGCGGCGGTACCAACGCGGTCAATCGAATGATCGAAGAGGGCATCCGCGGCGTCGAGTTTGTTGCCATCAACACCGATGCTCAGGCACTCGCGATCTCTGATGCCGATATCAAGGTGCACATCGGCACCGACCTTACCCGCGGCCTGGGCGCCGGCGCCAACCCCGAGGTTGGCCGTAAGGCTGCCGATGAGTCCCGCGACGACATTGCCGAGGCGCTCGCTGGCGCCGACATGGTGTTCATCACCTGCGGCGAGGGCGGTGGCACCGGTACCGGCGCTGCTCCCATCGTTGCCGATATCGCGATGAACGAGGTCGGTGCGCTGACCGTCGCCGTCGTGACCAAGCCCTTCACCTTCGAGGGCCGCAAGCGCAAGAAGAGCGCCGAGGAGGGCATTAAGACCCTCTCCGATTGCGTCGACACCATGATCGTCATCCCTAACGATAAGCTGCTCGACATCGCCGAGAAGAAGACCACCATGCTCGAGGCCTTCGCGATTGCCGATGGCGTCCTTTCCCAGGGCACCCAGGGCATCACCGACCTCATCACCGTCCCCGGTATCATCAACCTGGACTTCGCCGATGTTAAGACCATCATGAAGCAGGCCGGTACCGCCATGATGGGTATCGGTACCTCTTCTGGGGACACCCGTGCCGTCGACGCTGCCCAGCAGGCCATCTCCAGCCCGCTGCTCGAGAGCTCCATCGATGGTGCCACGCGCGTGCTGCTCTCCATCGCCGGTTCCAAGGACCTGGGCATCCAGGAGATCAGCGACGCCGCCGACGTTGTCGCCAACGCCGTCGACCCCGAGGCCAACATCATCTTCGGTACCGTTGTCGACGAGTCCCTGGGCGATCAGGTGCGTATCACCGTCATCGCTACGGGCTTCTCCGACTCCAACGTCAACCGTCAGGACGAGCTCTTTGCTGCTCAGCAGTCTCAGAGCAAGGCCGCTGCCTCCGCTGAGCCGCAGCGCACCGCTCCTGCCACGAGCCCGGCTCAGGCCGCTCCGACCCGCAACGTCGGTGGCACCGAGCTTCCTAACTTCGGCAACGATCAGTTCGAGCTTCCCGACTTCCTGAAGCGCGGTAGCTTCTAAGTCGTTCTTTGCATTGTTGTGCACAGGGGCGTGTCCGTATGGACGCGCCCTTTTTATTTCGACTTTGTAAACTAGAACCTCCAATCTCTTTACGTTCCCTTTACGATTGCCTCCAGCGCAGCAGGTATCCTTTTAGAGAAGTATGACAGCCGTATAAACGCGGGCTGTAGCGGCGATGCCGCGGTACTTGTGTTATTAGGAGGCTTTAGTATGGCAGCACGTGCGGACAAAGTTTCGCGTGTCGACCATGATGGAGTTACGTTGGTGGAGGGCGCGACATCCGATGTTCGCTTTGCCTTCACCGAGCGCGCCGGTGGCGTTTCCGAAGATGCGTACTCCTCACTCAACTTGGGCTCGCATGTTGGCGATGACCCCTTTGCTGTTCAAGAAAATCGTTGTCGTGCGCTCGAGGCTATGGGTGCCGCCGAGTGCGAGCACAACCTGCTCGTTCCCAATCAGGTCCATGGTGATCATATCGTTGCGGTGACCTCGAACGGCGCCGATGACCTTGAGGACGTTCGCGAGCAGATTGCCGAGGGCTGTGATGCCATCGTCTGCACGGCGCATAACGTGCCCGTGCTGCTCTGCTTTGCCGACTGCGTTCCCGTGGTGCTGGTGGCCCCCGGCGGATTTGCCGTGGTGCACTCCGGTTGGAAGGGCACGATTGCACGTATTTCCGCCAAGGCGTGCCAGGCGCTTTGCGATGCTGCCGGTTGCGATGCGAGCGACGTTTCCGCCTATATCGGCCCCCATATCTTGGGTGACGAATATGAGGTATCCCAGGAACTCATGGATCGCTTTGCCGCCGAGTTCTCTTGCATCGATGCGAATACCTCTCGCATGCTTGATCTTTCCGCTGCCATTCGCGAGGCGCTGGTAGATGTCGGTGTCGACGCGGATAATATCGTGGATACCCAGCTTTCGACCGTGCGTCAGAACGACCGCTTTTATTCCTACCGTAACGAGGACGGCACCTGTGGGCGCCATGCTGCGATCGGCGTGATGCTATGAGAAAGATCGTATCGGTCCTGAGCGCCGCTGTGCTTACGCTTACGCTGTGCGCCTGTTCTTCGGGATCTTCTACCTCTTCCATTACCGTGGCCGGCTCCACGACCTGCCTTCCTATCGCCGAGATTGCGGCCGAGGGCTTTAAGGAGGAGACCGGCATCGACGTGCTCGTTTCCGGTTTGGGTTCTTCCGCTGGGATCGAGGCCGTCAGCGCCGGCACGGCCGATATCGCCAGCTCCTCCCGTGGACTCAATGCCGACGAACAGGATCTGGGCCTGACTCCCATCGTCATTGCCCACGACGGTATTGCGGTCATCGTGAACGACGACAACCCCGTCGATAACCTCTCGACCGAGCAGCTCCGCGATATCTACGCCGGCAAGATTACCAATTGGAAAGAGGTCGGTGGCGAGGACCTGAGGATTCAGGTCATCAACCGAGACGAGGCGTCCGGTACGCGCGAGGCCTTCCGTACCATCGTGATGGATGGCACGCCGTTCGATCGCCGCTCGGCTGTTCTTTCGGGTACGGGCCAGGTGCGCGACGTGGTATCTCGTTCGCGTGGGGCCATCGGCTACATTTCGCTGGGCTTCGTCGATAGCCTCAACGCCAAGACCTCGGTCAAGGCCGTCTCGGTCAATCATGTTGAGGCGTCCGAGAAGACGGTCGCGAGTGGCGGCTATCCCATCTCGCGCGACCTTTACTTCTTTGTGAAGGGTGTGCCTTCGCAGCAGGCGCAGGATTACATCGACTATGTGACGTCCGAAAAGATGGACAAGCAGATTCGCGAGGCGGGCTTTATTCCCGTCACCAACGACGAGAAGGGGAGTGAGTAGCATGGAAGCACAGGAAAACTCCCAGACTGAGCAGAATGTTCAGACGCCCAAGAAGCGCGAGCTGGCGCTCGTATCGCGCAGTACCTATATCAAGGAGAAGGCGCTGCAGTGGATCTTCTTTGCCTGCGCGTTCTTGGCGGTCGTTACCGTCATCCTGATTTTTGTCTTTACCACGTACTCGGCGCTGCCCGTCTTTACTGACATCGGTCTGGCTGACTTCTTTAGCTTTACGTGGGCGCCTTCCGAGGGCCACTACGGCATCTTGTCGCTGCTTGCTGGCTCGGGTCTGGTGACCGTCGGTGCGCTCGCCATGGGCGTGCCGCTGGGCGTGGGTACGGCCGTTTACCTGGTCGAGATTGCCAGCAAGCGCGTGCGCAAGCTCATCAGCCCCGCCGTTGACCTGCTGGCGGGCATACCCTCCATCATCTACGGCTTCTTTGGCATGGTCATCATCCGTCCGTTTATCGCGCAGCTGACCGGCGGTCTTGGCTTTGGTGCGCTGACGGCGTGGTTCGTGCTCGCCATCATGATCGTTCCGACCATCACCACGCTTACCATCGATGCCCTCAATTCCATTCCCATGGGCATTCGCGAGGCGTCCTATGCCATGGGTGCCACCAAGTGGCAGACCATCTACAAGGTCGTGCTGCCTGCAGCCAAACTGGGCATTGTCGATGCGATTGTTCTGGGTATGGGGCGTGCCATCGGTGAGACCATGGCCGTGCTCATGGTCGTGGGCAACGCTCCGGTCATCCCGGACAGCATATCGAGCCCCATTTCGACGCTCACGAGCCAGATCGCACTCGACATGAGTTATTCCTCGGGCCTGCATCGCTCGGCTCTGTTTGGCATGGGCGTGGTTCTGTTTGTCATCTCCGCTGCACTGGTGGGTATCGTTCGTCTGATTTCCAAGAAGAAGAGGGGGTAGGCTATGTCCGATTCCGTTGACACGACGGTCGATACGACCTCGTCGCGCGAGCGCATCAAGCGTGCCCTTTCCCATGGTAAGAAGGGCCGCATCAACAAGGACCTATCCAACAAGATCATGCTCGGCGTTTTTCGCGCCGCGGCCTATATCACCACGCTGGTGTTGCTCGCCATCATCGCCTATGTAGTTATCAACGGCCTGCCGCATATTTCGCTCGACTTTATCTTTGGTTGGCCGCAGGGCGTAAATGCCGAGGGTGGCATTTGGCCCACGATCGTCTCGACTATCTACGTGACGGCACTCGCCATGCTCATCTGCACGCCGGTTGCCGTCTTGGCTGCGGTCTATCTGGCCGAATACGCCAAGCAGGGCAAGATTGTCGATATCATCCGCTATGCTGCCGATGCCCTGGCCTCGGTGCCTTCCATCGTTATGGGCCTCTTTGGTTACGCCTTGTTTGTTGAGGCCATGGGCCTGGGCCTTTCGATGGTCTCGGCCGCACTGGCGCTGGCGCTTCTGATGTTGCCCATCGTCATGCGCACCACCGAGGAGGCAATCCGCGCCGTTCCGCGCTATATCCGTTGGGGCGCATATGGCCTGGGCGCCACCAAGTGGCAGGTCGTCTCCAAGATCGTGCTTCCTTCGGCCTTTGGCCGCATCGCCACGGGCATCGTCCTTGCCATCGGTCGCGCCATCGGCGAGACCGCGGTGGTGCTCTACACCATGGGTCAGGCCATCAACCTGCCTATATCGCCGCTCGATTCCGGTCGCCCCATGACCGTTCACCTCTATTTGCTTGCCAACGACGGCATCAACATGAACGCAGCCTACGGTACTGCGCTTTTGTTGATGGCGATTATTCTGGCCTTCAACCTGTTTGCGCGTTATCTGTCGCGCAAGCGCCGCTAGTTAAGGAGTCCCATGTCCGTCTATCAGTCCGCTCCCGCGCCGGAGCAAGCGGCCATCACGGCCAAGGATTTCAACTTTTGGTACGGTGACTTTCATGCGCTGACGGGGCTTGACCTCAACATCGCCAAAAACGCCATCACCTCGTTTATCGGTCCTTCGGGCTGCGGCAAATCGACGTTTTTACGCTGCATCAACCGTATGAACGACCTTATCGAGGGCGCTCGTGTCGAGGGCGTCATGACGCTCGACGGTAACGATATCTATGCCGAGGGCGTCGACCCGGTCGACCTTCGCCGCCGCGTGGGCATGATCTTTCAGCAGCCCAACCCGTTCCCGAAATCCATCTACGAGAATGTCGCTTTTGGCCCTCGTCTGCAGGGCGTGACTAGCAAAAGCGACCTCGATGACATCGTGGAAGAATCGCTCAAGCGCGCCAACCTCTGGAAAGAGGTATCCAATCAGCTCAACAAGGATGGTTTGGCGCTCTCGGGCGGTCAGCAGCAGCGTCTGTGCATCGCGCGCGTGCTTGCGGTGCAACCCGATGTCCTTCTGATGGACGAGCCCTGCTCCGCCATCGACCCCACGTCCGTCTCTAAGGTCGAGGATCTGATGGCCGAGCTGGCGCCCGAGATGACGATCATCATCGTCACGCATTCTATGCAGCAGGCAGCTCGTATCAGCGACTACACCGCATTCTTCTTGCAGGAAGTTGCCGGCGAGCCCGCCACGCTCATCGAGTATGGTCAAACCGACGCGATCTTCACCAGTCCGGTGGACTCGCGGACGGAAGACTATATCACCGGCCGCTTTGGCTGATCGGTGCGACTAGTCCCAAGCTGATCGGACCTGGTCCGGTGTGTATTCACTGTGCGGGCGGCATGACCGCACCCAACTGATTGGAGTGAACCATGCGCAAACTGTTTTCCCGTCAGCTCATCGAGGCCCGTCACGAGATGCTGAGCATCTACGAGGCCGTCGATCTGGCCCTCCACGATGCCGTGAAGGCCTATGTGACCGACGACCGCAAGCTCGCCACCAAGACCAAGAAGCGCACGCTTTCGGTTGACGCACGCTGCGCCAACCTGGAGGCCGTCTGCTACAACCTGATTGCCACGCAGTCACCGGTCGCCTCCGACTTCCGCTTGCTGCAGACGATCATCTACGTCGACTTTAACCTGCAGCGCATGACCGATAAGGTTCGCCAGATTTGCCGCGCCACGCGTCATATGATCAAGGCCGACATCTCGCTGCCCAAGGAGCTTGTCGGCACGGTCGAGGCCGAGGCTGAGGCCGTCTACCAGGTGCTGGGCTCTTCGCTTTCCGCGCTCGTCACCAACGACATGTCCATCATCTGCAACTTGGCCGTCGAGGACGAGCCAGTGCACGCCGCCTACGAGAAGTTCTTCCGCACCTTCAACCGTATGGATACGGGCGACTTTATGGACGACGACAGCAACTATGACGACCTGCGCCGCGCCATCATGGTTTCGCGCTACCTCGATCGCATCGCTTCGATTTCCATCGATGCCGCCTGCCGTCTGACCTTCCTGTTGACTGGTCAGCGCATGAATGCCGGTGATATCGCCCGTACAGACGAGGATGAGCTCGAGAGCATGCGCGTGCCTTCGGGCGAGGGTGTCATCATGAGGCCCGCCGTCGACGCTCACTACGTTGCCAAGGTGCCCGCTAACGAGGTCAGCGAGGGTCTTCGCTACCTGCTCGATCATCTTGAGGACGAGGACGATGGCGAGGACGACGAGGAGTAAGTAATTCCGTTCGTCGAAAGATTGTAAATACCTAAGTGAGCGCGGCCTTGCACATGCGGGGCCGCGCTCTTGCGTTAGCATGGGACTACTTGTTTGGCTGTCAGCGGAGGCGATTGGCAATGGATAACTATTTGGACTTGATGCGCGCTCGCCGCGAGCAGATTCTGGAACGTTTTTATGCGGCGCTCGATCGCGCAGGCCGTCCCCACGACGCCGCGCGCCTCATTGCCGTGTCCAAGACCGTTGGTGTCGATGAGACCGTTGCCGCCATCCAGGCGGGGTATCGCCATTTTGCCGAGAATCGCCCGCAGGAGCTGGTTCGCAAGCTCACAGGTTTGGCGGAGCATCCGGAGCTGCCCGAGGTGCGCTTCGATATGATCGGCAACCTGCAGACCAATAAGATCAATGCGGTGCTGGGCTCAGCCGAGCTGATCCACTCGGTGGGTTCGCTGCATCTGGCGCAGGCGATCTCGAGCCGTGCTGTCCGCAAGATTGAGGCAGGCGAGCTCGCCGGCCCCCAGCGTGTGCTCATTGAGGTCAATGTGAGTGGTGAGGAGTCGAAGGGAGGCTTTTCGCCCGATGAGATTCGCGTCGCCGTGGGTGAGCTTGCGGAACTTGAGGGAATTTGCGTACAGGGGCTTATGACTATGGCGCCCCGGGGGAATAAGGATGTGGCACGCCGCACCTTTGCGGGGCTTCGTGAGCTGAGGGATGAGCTGGAGGCGGCGCATCCCGATTTGAACCTGCCTGAGCTTTCCTGCGGCATGAGCGAGGACTTTGAGCCTGCCCTTGAGGAGGGCTCTACGCTCGTTCGCCTGGGCAGGGTAGTATTTAGCCCGGAGTTTGCAGTAAAATAAGGCTCTGAAGTGCGCACTGATTATCGGGGCGCCTGCACTAAACCGCGAGAGGACACAACCATGGGCTTCCTTGACGAGATTAAAAATAAGATGCACCTGGGCGGCCAGCAGGGTTACGACCAGGGTTATGGCCAGGACGACGACTACGGCTACGATGACGGCTATGACGATAGTTATCAGGGCAACGGCTACAGCGGTGCTTCGGGCGAGGGCTTCTACACCCAAGACGAGCCGAGCAACGGCCTGCTTGGTCAGACGCGCCGCGGTGAAGCTGAGTCGGTTGCCGTGTATACGCGCTCCGGTCAGCTGGTCGGCGATGACTCCCGCCATGCTACGACGTATAACCCGCCTTCGCGCTCGCAGGACAGTGTTGCGAGCGGTTATCGTCCTGGTGCCTATGACACGCCGTCGAGCTACGCCGAGAACACCCGCGCCCGTGCCGTCGCTGCGCCCGCGCCTGCACCGAGCGATGCCTCGGCCTATGCGAGCAATATCATCAACGCCACACCGCAGCTGCCGGCCTATGTCCTGCGCCCCGAGAGCTATGACGACGTGGAGACCGTGGTGCGCCGCGTTCGCACCAAGCAGCCTGTCGCACTGATTTTTGTGGGCGTACGCACCGAAGTTGCCAAGCGCGTCTTGGACTTCTCTTACGGCTTTGCCTGCGGTCTGGGTGCCACGGTCAAGGAGGTGGGCGACCGCGTGTTCATGGTGCTGCCCGCCGGTTGCGAGGTCAAAGATTCCGATCTCAAGAAGCTTCGTGCCGACGGCTACCTTAAGTAAAGACAAGACGAGGAGATTCCCATCAACATCTACACTATCGTCCAGCTGGTCAACACGCTGTTCAACTTCTATTCCACGCTTATTGTCGTCTACTGCTTTATGACGTGGATTCCCATGAAGCAGGGTGGTTTGCTTCAGGATATTGCCGCGGTGCTTGATAGCGTGTGCGGTCCGTGGCTTAACCTGTTCCGTCGTTTCATCCCGCCGATGGGCGGTATCGATTTTTCGCCGGTCGTTGCGATTATTGCGTTGCAGTTGGTGCAGAGGCTGGTTCTGCAGCTTCTTATAGGTATACTCGTGTAGAACTGACTTAGTAACTTACGTCGGGCGTGTAGCGCCGAGGCGATGAAAAAGGAGACTTGTTATGGCTATTACCCCTGCAGACATCCAGGCTCAGACTTTCTCTGAGGCCAAGCGTGGCTACGATCCTGCTGAGGTCGACGTCTTCTTGGAGACGCTGTCCTCTGAGGTTGACGCTATGCTCGCTAAGATCGTCGACCTTAAGGGCCGTCTGACTGCTACCGAGCAGCAGCTTGCCGATGCGCAGGCTCAGCTTGCCCAGGCTCAGGATGCCCCCGCCCAGGCCGTTCCTGCCGCCCCCGTGGCTGCTCCCGCCCCTGACTTCTCCGCTCAGGAGCGCCAGATTTCCGCTGCCCTGATCGCTGCCCAGCAGACCGCTGAGACCATCGTCAACGATGCCAACGAGAACGCTGAGCGTATCCGCAACGAGGCTGACGCCAAGGCCCGCGAGGTTATCCGCCAGGCTCTGACCGAGAAGCAGGCCGAGCTCGAGGAGATCGATCGTCTCAAGGCTTCCCGTGAGGAGTTCAAGGCAGAGTATCTCAAGCTCATCCAGCACTTCATGGACGATGCCCAGAATTCCTTCCCGGCCGATCTGATGGCCTCCACGCCGGTCGGTTCTGCCGCTTCTCCTGCAGTGACTGTTCCCGCCGAGCCGCTGCCCGTCGCTGACCCGGTTGTCCCCGTGGCCGATCCCTTCGCCCTGATCGACAACTTTGCTGCCGACGACCTGGACTAACATTCGGCCTACAATTTAGTGCCTAGAAAGGACCCGCAGCTTGCGGGTCCTTTTTTATGACTGTACCGGGGCGCGCAACATAAAAAACCGAGCCCTGCACATAGTGGCGCAGAACTCGGCGAACCGGTGAGCGGTCAAGGATAGGTTTTAGGGCATGTCCCAAAATCTACTTGAGGAGGAAGTCGGAGAGGGGAATGTTACGGGCCTCGCGATGCTCGGGATCGGCGATGTGGTCGGTAGGATATCCGCAGACGAGCATGTGATAGGGATAAACGCCTTTGGGCAGGTTGAACTGCTCCTGTGCCACCTCGGGCTTAAAATGGCATACCCAGCACGTTCCCAGGCCCTGCTCGGTGGCCTCCATCATCATCTGATCGCACACTATGGACGTATCGATTTCACTGGAATTCATCTGGTCATACGGGCGCACCCAAGCGTCTTCGGTAACGCTACAAATAAGGAAGATGAGCGGAGCGCCAAAGATAGATCCATCACGAGCAAACCGAGGCTGACAAGCAGCAGCCTTCTCCAGAAGCTCAGGCGTATCCAACACCATCACACGGGTTGGATGATTATTGCAAGCAGAAGGAGCAATACGCCCAGTCTCAACAATGGCATCCACCACAGCCTGCTCAACAGAACGATCCTCAAACTCGCGACAAGAATAGCGACCCCGAGCCAGATCCAAATACCCCATAACCAAACCCCCCAAAGTCAGCAAATCAATCCAAAGTAAACCAAAGGGTACCCAAAGCCCCATCCACCCAAACGCTCAGCACGGCCCCAAAGTATCCATTTGGGCATAAAAGGCCATATCGACCAAGACCCAATTACATTCAAGCTATCAGCCAAGGTTCCCAATGGTGGTACGTAAGGCGAAGGGCCGACCACGGTTTACTTTCGAACGACTCTGCAAAGCAGCCGGAGTGAGAAAGCAAACCGTGGCCGGCCCTTCGCCGGTGGGATACGTACAGCTAATTAACTGTTCTTCATGACAATCGAATCCACAACATCGGCCACATTCTCACAGCAGTCAGCGCAGTACTCCAAGAAGGCGTACACGTCACGCCAAGCGATGACCTCGAGCGGATCCTTGCCGTTAACGTGCAAGTTGCGCATGGCGTTGATGTAGAGCTCGTCGGCCTCGGACTCGATGGTGTTGATCTCGATGACCAGCTCGCGCAGCGTTTTGGACTTGCGGTAGTTGGGAAGCTCGACCATCAGGTCTTTCATGGCGCGGCAGGCGTCAGTCACCTTGTGGGCGATGACGATGGCGTCGGGATGGATGCTCTGAATGTTGGTGAAGTAGACGCGCTGCACGACGCCCTCAATACGGTCGAGCACGGTGTCGAGCGCGCAGCTCATCAGATCCAGATCCTCGCGCTCGAGCGGGGTGATAAAGGCGGTGAGCAGGGCGTCTTCGAGCTCGTGGTGCTTCTTGTCTGCCGCATGCTCAATCGCATGCATCTTATTGAGCATGTCGTGAATCTGCGCGGGATCGAAGTTCTCAAAAATCTGGGTAAGCAGCTCGGCGGCCTGGACGGCGAGGTCGGCGCAGGCGACGTAGTTGTCAAAGTAGAACGAATCGGGTTTCTTAGCCATGGGTGGGTCCTTTCGAGGCGAAGACGGGTGGGCGAAGTGTTGCGGTCCAGATGGACGTTCGGTTTGACTAGAGGAACATCATGAACAGCTTGGCCATGACAAAGCTGATGAGTCCGCAGGCGGGGAAGGTGAAGAACCAGGTGAACATCATGTCCTTAACGACGCCGAAGTTGATGGCCGAGAGGCGCTTGACGGCACCGACGCCCATGATGGCGCAGGTCTTGATGTGTGTGGAGGACACGGGGATGCCGGTAAGGGTGGCAAGCAGCAGGTTCGCGGCGCCCGCGAGGTCGGCGGAGAAGCCCTGATACTTCTCGAGCTTAACCATGCTCTGGCCGACGGACTTTATGATGCGCTCGCCGCCGACGCTGGTGCCGATACCCATGGTGGCCGAGCACAGCAACATAATCCAGATGGGGATGCCGGCATCGCCGACGCTGGTCTGGCCGTTTGCGAAGGCCACGCCTAAAAAGAGCACGCCGATGAACTTCTGTCCATCCTGCGCGCCGTGCATAAAGCTCATGGCCGCAGCGCTCGCGATCTGAGCGTATTTAAAGAAGACATTGGCACGTCGCCTGTTGGCGGCGGCGAAAAGAATCGAGACGAGTTTGCACAGGACCCAGCCCATGACAAAGCCCAGGCCGATGGAGAGCGCCAGGCCGTAGATGACCTTCATCCACTCGTGGACGTTGACGCTGCTCGCGCCGCCGAGGGCGATAGCGGCACCGGTCAGGCCGGCGATAAGGCTGTGGCTTTGCGAAGTGGGGATGCCAAAACGCGATGCTGTGGCGCCGTAGACGACGATGGAGAACAGCGCTGCGCAGAGGCACGCGAGCGCCATGGTGCTGTTTCCGCCAAAGTCGACGATATGTGAGATGGTGTTGGCGACGCTCGCATTAAAGTGCGTCATGATGAGCACGCCGAGGAAGTTGAATGCGGCGCTCATGAGAATGGCGGCGCGGGCGGGCATGCAACGCGTAGTGACGCAGGTCGCGATGGCGTTGGGCGCGTCGGTCCATCCATTGACGAAGATGGCGCCGAGCGCGAGGATCACGGTGACGGCAAGGACTGGGTTCGACACAATTTGGCCGAGGAAGGTTGAGAACGTTACGTCCATATATGGGCTTTCTCGAAGTTTGCAGGCACGTTACAAAAACATGATAAATCGTATCACCTCCTGTGGGTTTCTTAACGGAGTTCTGACGTGAGAAGTGGATTTTTTGGCACTAAAATTGAATATTAGTCCTGTTGACCGCGGGTATTCTTTTTGCTAACACGCCATGCGGACACGCGCGTTCGCTCCGACACTCCAAAACCACAGTCTGTTCGCTTTACAACATGCAAACATGCGTTCGATAATAGGAGACATGGAATATCGACAGACAGATGGCAAAACTCGGCGCGTGCACAAGCAGTATGTGGACGTCGTGGCTCGCATCCTCGCGGGCGGACAGGTCGTGCCGGTCACCGTCTGCTGGGTCGACGGTCGTTGCTTTACGATTGACGAGATTGTCTCGTCCACGGGCTTTGGCTTAACGGTTCACGGTGTTCGTACGGCAACGTATAAGGTTCGTTTTGGCGGGCATGCGACCGAGTTGTATCTGGAGGACCAGACGCGTGAACGACCAAATGGCTCGCAGGCCCACGTGATGCGTTGGTGGGTCTGGGCGTTTGATCGTACGCTTGAGGGCGAGCGCCGTAGGTAAGGACGCACGGCGTTCGGGTACAATGACAGGAATCTTGTCAGCTACTGCGCCGTTATTTGTGGCGCTTTTTGAAAGGACGAACCTATGAACGATATCCAGGGCTATCAGAACGGCCCCGTCGAGAGCAGCGCAAGCCGTGCCAAGGAGATGTCGCCGCGCGCGTACAATCTCGCCATGTCTGCCCTGATCTTCTTGGGCTTTTGCGCCATGGGCGCCGGCGCCTACTTTACGAGCACCATGTCGTTTGCGCGCATGATGATGAGCGGAGCCGCCTTGCCGCTGGTCTTTGGCTCGTTTATTTTGACCATCGTCGGCATGGTCATGATGTCGGCCGCCGCCAGCAAGCAGTCCGTGGGCCTGTCCCTTGTGGGCTATGTAATCTTTGCGAGTACCTTTGGCCTGACCGCGTCGTTTGGCCTTGCCAACTACGACCTGCCCACCATCAACACTGCCTTTATCGCCACGGCCGCCATCACCTTTGTCTTTGGCGCCTTGGGCGTGACGTTCCCCAAGTTTTTCCAGCGCGTATATGGCATCGGTTTTGGCATTCTGCTCGCCACTATTCTGGTTGAGATCGTGCTGATGTTCATGGGCGTCTCGCAGACCATCACCGACCTGATCGTGATCGTGGTGTTCGCCGGCTTTATTGGCTACGACACCTATGTTGCCACGACAGTGCCGCCTACACTGCCCAACGCCGTGCTCATGGCGTCCAATCTGTTCGTGGACATTATCAACGTGTTCCTGCGCATTCTGAACATCCTCGGCCGTCGCGACTAGTGGCGAATTGCGGCGGTGCTTGCCGTGCATGCAAATCGATGCGAAAGGCGGTCCTTCGGGGCCGTCTTTTTTGTACGCGGCGGGGTATCATGGATGGAAAAAGCCGATAGCGGCAGCGACAGGAAAGGTGACCACTTATGGCAGACGTCGACAACAGGAACCGTAACCGCAGGTCTAATCGCGCGGGTCAGCCCAATCCCAAGCGCGAGGCCCGTGCCAAGGCCGCCGAGCGTCACGTGGCAACTGTGTCCGAAGCGTGCGCCAAGGATATCGAGCGTTCGCTTGCCGGTGTTCGCGAGTTTGACGGTATGCCTGCCGGCTTTGTCGCGGCGATGAAGGCCAGGGTCCAGAGTGCTGTGGCCACCGAAGAACAGGTTGCCGAGGACGTCGAGGGCGCGGAGGCTGCCGAGGTCGAGGCAGCGCTCGAGCCCGTCGAGGAGCCTGCCGAGGAAATCGCCGAAGCTGAGTCCGCGCCTGCTGAGGAGCCCGCTCCGGTTCTGCCCGAGGTCACCGTGCTCGATGCCTCCACCACGCAGGCCATCTTGGACAACGGTCGTGGCTATGCGCAGTTCTGCGACATGGCCGTGCTCGCCTTCGCCTCGTTCACCAATCCGGGCGGTGGCTATATTCAGGGTTATCTGGGCCAGGAGGCCACGCTGTGCGCCGATTCGTATCTGTACAACGTTCTCGATAAGCAGCGCAAATGGTACGGCGAGAACCGTCGCCGCAACATCAACTGCGAGCTTTACCGAAACCGTGCGCTGGTGGTGCCTGCGGTGCGCTTCGACCGCAACCACGTGCATGCATACGCCGACGTGATCGTGGCCGCCGCGCCCAACGTTAAGCGCGCCCGCCAGGAGTATCGCGTGAGCGACGATGCTCTGCTGGATGCCCTGCGCGACCGCATTCGCTTTGTGCTTGCCATCTGCGACGAGCTAGGTCGCGAGAAGCTCGTGCTGGGCGCTTGGGGCTGCGACAACAACGGCTTTGACGCAGAGGCCGTGGCCGAGCTCTTCCGCAAGGAGCTCGCGTCGGGCGACTTTAAGGTCAAGCAAGTCTTCTTTGCCGTGCCTTCTACGCGCTGGGATGAGGATTTTGCCAAGTTCGAGCACGTGCTGGCAAACTTCCCCGAGCGCAACGAGGAGTCCTATGCCCAGGTTGCCGCTCGCGCTGCGGCAGCTCGCGCCGCCGAGCAGATCCAGGCTGCTACCGAGGATGATGAGGACGAGGACGATTGGCGCAAGTACCTGTAATCGGTACGTGCTGACAGATAGGTCGAGCCGGCGGGAGAGGCTGCTTCCGTCGGCTTTTTACTGAGCGAGGGGCTTACGATGAAAAACGTTCTATGCTTTGGCGACAGCAACACCTATGGTTACGATCCGGCGGGCATGCGCGACGGCACCGCGGTGCGCTATGCGCAGGATGTGCGCTGGTGCGGCGTGGCCCAACGTGACTTAGGCGAGGGCTGGCATGTAATTGAAGAAGGCCTCAACGGCCGCACGACGGTACGCGACGACATGTGCCATCTGAACACCAATCTTAACGGCATCCGCGCACTGCCGATGCTGCTCGAGGCCCATAAGCCGCTGGATGCGATCGTTATTATGCTGGGAACCAACGATTGCAAGACGGTCTTTAGCGTGGGGGCTGCCGATATCGCTGACGGTGCCATGGCGCTGATTCGCACCGTCCGTGCGTTTCCCTGGACCGAAGCCGCGCCCTGCCCGCGTATTCTGCTGATGGCGCCTATCAAGATTAAACCGCAGATCGCCGATGTGTACATGACCGACTTTGACGAGCGCTCCGTCGAGGCCTCGGAGCATTTTGCCGAATACTATGCGTATGCTGCTAAACAGTTTGGCTGCGACTTTTTGAATGCCGCTGATTTTGCCGAGCCGGGCGATATCGATTATCTGCACATGATGCCCGAAAGCCACGAGAGCCTGGGCCACGCCGTGGCAGCCAAGCTCCAAGAGATGCTTGGTGAGTAGCGCGACCCAAAGCAGTACAGAAGTTCCCCTTGCGACGGCTTGTTTCGTTGGTTTGTTTTGATCTGTAACAGTTGTAAGGCCGAAAACGGGCTAGATGTTACAGATTAAGATTATTTAGGTCGATATCGGTCGTTTGTCTCGATCTGTAACATCTAGGGTCGATTTTGCCGAGTTACTGTTACACATCGAGATTATCTTCTCAGTGGAATTTGGATGTCTCGATTTGTAACAGGTGGGCCGAAAAATGGACTCTAACTGTTACAGATCGAGATGTTTGTGGGAACCACCGCAAGTGAACTGCGTCCCGAATCTTGGCCTTCTTTATTAGAAGCGAACACTAGGACGC
>ERZ1673746.785-NODE-785-length-29512-cov-42.585565_pt1 | contig 29512 bp, 29 predicted proteins | sample MGYA00580205_ERZ1673746 | MGnify/ENA primary metagenome ERZ1673746 (study PRJEB41218, sample SAMN15661771) | gut metagenome | host: Homo sapiens | place: Canada: London | collected 2015-08-20/2019-03-30 | study: EMG produced TPA metagenomics assembly of...
TGGTGTGAGAGGTCGGAATTTCTCAATCAAGAGAAATTCCTCCTACTCGATTATTGCCGCCTACGGGCTGGGCATTGGCATTTACCTCTCATCCAGGCGCAACTACCGCAGGGGCGAGGAACACGGCTCCGCCAAATGGGGCGATCCGCGGGCCGTGAACCGGAAATACCGGGATAAAAACCCGTTTCAAAACCGCATTTTTACCCAGCACGTCCGCATGGGGCTGGACGGGAAAAAGCACCGCAGGACGTTAAACACCCTGGTCTGCGGCGGCAGCGGCGCGGGAAAAAGCCGCTTTTATGCAAAGGTCAATATCTGCCAGGCCAACACCTCTTTTTTCATCCTGGACTGCAAAGGAGAGCTGCTGCGGGACTGCGGCGGCCTGCTGGAACGGCAGGGCTATGAGATTAAGGTGGTTGACCTTTTGAACATGAACAAAAGCCACTGTTATAACCCCTTTGCCTATCTGAAAAACGACAACGATGTGCAGAAGATGGTGACGAACCTGTTCAAAGCCACCACCCCCAAAGGGAGCCAGTCAAACGACCCCTTCTGGGATACGGCGGCCAGTATGCTTCTTATGGCGCTGGTGTTCTATCTCCACTACGAGGCCCCGGAGGACGAGAAAAACTTCCCCATGGTCATGGAAATGCTGCGGGCCGGTGAGGTGCGGGAGGACGACGACAGCTATCAATCCCCGCTGGATGAGCTGTTTGAACGGCTGGAAATGCGCTCCCCCGACCACATCGCGGTGAAGTATTACAAGGACTACCGCTCCGGCAGCGCCAAGACCTTAAAATCCATCCAGATCACGCTTGCTTCACGTCTGGAGAAGTTCAACCTTTCATCCGTGGCGGCCCTCACGGCCACCGACGAGCTGGAGCTTGCCAGCCTGGGGGAAAAGAAAGTGGCGCTCTTTGCCCTCATCCCGGACAACGACGCCAGCTTCAATTTTTTAGTGAGCCTTTTGTATGCCAGCACCTTTCAGGAATTGTTTTACAGCGCCGACCGGGTACACGGCGGGAGCCTGCCTGTGCCGGTGCATTTTTTGATGGACGAGTTTGCCAATGTCAGCCTGCCCGATGATTTCGACAAGCTGCTGGCTACCATGCGCTCACGGAATATTTCTGTGTCCATCATCATCCAGAACATCGCCCAGCTCAAGGCGCTGTACGAGAAACAATGGGAATCCATCATGGGCAACTGCGATGAATTTCTCTACCTGGGCGGCAACGAATCGTCCACCCACAAGCTCATCTCGGAAAGCTATCTGGGCAAAAGCACCCTCTGGCTGGACACCTACGGCAAGAGTACCGGCCATTCGGGCAGCTACTCTACCAACAACCAGATCACGGGCCGGGAGCTGATGACCCCGGACGAGGTGCGTATGCTGGACAACCGCCTGGCCCTGCTCTTTATCCGGGGCGAGCCGCCGCTGATGGATGAAAAGTACGAATTGCTAAAGCACCCCAATGTGAAATACACCACCGATGGCGGCGCGCCAGCCTATGCCCACGGCGGCACGGAAAACGCTGTGGCGGGCTTGACCATCAGCCGCCTTACCCCCGGCGACCTTGCAAATCTCAAGGAGCCGGATGTGACCTGTGAGCTTCTGTCCGACGAGGACATGGAGAAAATCTTTCAATTCAAGGAGGAAAAGCAAAATGAAACTGTTTAACAAGGAAAGCAAGAAGAACAAGGAAACCCGCAGCCTGCCTATGAGCAAAAAGGGCAAAAGCGCCCTTACCGTCTACTCGGCCCTGGTGCTTATGCTGTGCTGCTGCACCACCACGGCCTTTGCTGCCAGCGACCCCTTGACGGTTATCAACAACCTCAGCGACTTCATTTTCGGCCTCATCCGGGCTATTGGTATGATCCTGCTGGGCTTCGGCGTGGTGCAGATCGGCCTCTCTCTCAAATCCCATGACCCCAGCCAGAGAGCCAACGGCTTCCTCACTTTGGCAGGCGGCGTTGTGATTACCTTTGCTAAAGAAATCTTAACCCTGATTACCGGCTGATGAAAAACGGCGGCATAGGGGCGGGCCACAGCGGCCCGCCCCTGTTTCTGCCGGAAAGGAGGTCTTTGAATGTCCGATAACTGGGTTGTGCAAAACCTGCAAAATGCCCTTGACACCTGGAACAAGTATCTGTCTGAAATCTGGCAGCTTATCACCCAAAGCCCGGAGCAGTTTAAGGGCGGCTCCATCTGGAGTGTGATCGTCAACATCCACGACGCGGTGCGGGCTATCGGCCTTGCGCTTCTGGTGCTGTTCTTTGTCATCGGGATTGTGAAAACCTGCGGCAGCTTTGCCGAGGTGAAAAAGCCGGAACACGCCTTAAAGCTGTTCATCCGGTTTGCCATTGCCAAGGGTGTCGTGACCTATGGGCTGGAGCTGATGATGGCCCTCTTTAACATTGTCCAGGGCCTTGTTTCCACCATTATGAACGCGGCGGGCTTTGGAACCGCACAGCAGACCGTTCTCCCACAGGAGATCATTGACGCGGTGGAAAGCTGCGGCTTCTTTGAGAGTATCCCTTTGTGGGCGGTGACGCTCATCGGCGGGCTGTTCATCACCGTTCTCAGCTTCATTATGATTATGACCGTCTACGGGCGGTTTTTTAAGCTCTATTTATACACGGCCATCGCGCCGGTGCCTCTGTCCACCTTTGGCGGGGAACCCAGCCAGAACGTGGGCAAGAGCTTCATCAAAAGCTATGCCGCCGTGTGCCTGGAGGGGGCAATCATCGTGCTGGCCTGCATTATCTTCTCCCTGTTCGCGGCTTCACCCCCTGCGGTTGACCCCAACGCGGCGGCAGTTACCCAGGTGTGGAGCTATGTGGGCGAGCTGCTGTTCAATATGCTGGTGCTTGTAGGCGCTGTGAAGATGGCCGACCGCGTGGTGCGCGAGATGATGGGCCTGTAAAGGAGGAAAAGTCAATGGACGATACAAGAAACGAGGTTTGCCGCAAGGTGCTGGAAACGCCTCTTGAGGACATCCGGGAGGATGTGTTCTTCCGCGCCGACAACTTTCAGAATGAGCCGTGGTACGGCGAGTTTCAGATCTACCGCAATCTGGGCGTTTGCCAGCCCAAGCCGGAACACGTCCTGGAGGTGCAGAAGGCGCTGAAAGTCATGGGCTATCCCACCCACGCTGCCGAGCGGAACGGGAAAACCTATCTTCTCCCCGGCGAAAAACAGCCCGAAAGCACAAAGACGTTGAGGGAGGAATGGAAAATGGCGCGGCTGGAGGAACAGAAAGAAGCTGCCTCTCGGCTGTTTTAGAAATCTTCCCGGCAAAAGGGCCGGGAGCGTTAAGAAACGGAGGGATATGTTTTGAACATGAGCAAAGAAAAGCTGATGAGGCTTGCCGGGCGCGCCCTAAAGCGTACCGAATCCTATCAATGGAACCGGGGGCTGGATGTGCCGGATGAGGAAAACTACAAAATCGACTATCTGCTGGTCAAGGGCAGCAAGGCTTCCCCGGAGGACGTGATAGCCTATGCGTCCTTTGAGGACGATATGGTGCGGTTCCATCCGCTGCGGGAAAACGACCAGCCTTTTGCGCATTACGGCGAGTGCTTCACTTACGATTCCGACCTGTTTGAGCCTTTGGAGCAAGGATATTCCCTGGCTTGTATGTCGCCGGAGGCCCATGCCTGCGCCTGGTATGAAATCGAAGATTTACAGGGCGGGATCGAACACCAGGCAGGTATGCAGAGCTATTTGCACTACTGCAAGCAGCACGGCGTTACCAGGGTGCAACTGGCCCGTCTGGCGGACTATGACGGCATGGATGTGATGAAGCTCTATGACCGGCAGGCTGTCAGAGGGGCGCAGGGCAAGCAGAAAAAAGAGTTTGAGCGATAACGGGAGGTGGCATTTTGGAAGTCAAGATCAACCGCGAAATCCGCAACTACACCGAATCCATGTTTTTCGGTTTGAGTATGCGGCAATTCATTTTTTCCATTCTGGCCTGCGGCGTGGCCGTGGGCCTTTACTTTCTCCTGCGCCCCTACTTTGGCGTGGAAACCCTTTCCTGGGTTTGCATTTTGGGCGCGTCCCCCTTTGCCATGCTGGGGTTTATCACCTACCACGGCATGACGGCGGAACAATTCATCTGGGCGTGGCTGCGCTCGGAAATGCTGGAGCCAAAGGAGATAAAGTTTGAGGACGGCAACTATTACTATGCTGCTTTGAAAGATGTGATCGAGGGGCGGCAGACCGGGCGGCCCGTCAGAAAGCAGCCCAAAGAGCCGAAACAGTTTTACAAGCGGAAGGAGGCAACCCATGATTAAAACGTTGAAAACCATGTCCAAGCAGGACAAGGAGCGATATACCGTACCCCGGAAGGTGCAGGATGTGATCCCCGTCCGCCGTATCTGGCAGGACGGCATTTTTTTGACCGGAAACAAGTTCTCCAAAACCTATCAGTTCAGCGACATCAATTATCTGGTGGCAAGCCGCGAGGATAAAGAGAGTATGTTCCTCATCTACTCGGAGCTTCTCAACTCCCTGGATTCTGGAGCGGTGACGAAAATCACCATCAACAACCGGAGGACGAATAAGGCAAACTTTGAAAACTCCATCCTCATGCCTATGCAGGAGGACTTCCGGGACGAGTACCGCAGGGAATACAATCAAATGCTGCTCGATAAGGCCACCGGGGCCAATGGAATCACCCAGGAGAAATATATCACCATCTCTGTGGTGAAGAAAGATATTGAGGAGGCCCGCGCCTACTTTTCCCGCGTGGGGGCCGACCTCATTTCTCACTTTGCCGCCCTGGGTTCCAAGTGCGTGGAGCTGGACGCTTCCGAAAGGCTACGTATCCTGCACGATTTCTACCGCCAGGGCGAGGAGGCAGAGTTCTCCTTTGATTTGGCGGCTATGGCAAAGCGCGGCCACGATTTCAAGGACTATATCTGCCCCGACAGCATGGAGAAGAACAGCGACTATGTGAAGCTGGGTGACAAGTTTTGCCGGGTGTTGTTCCTCAAGGATTTTGCCAGCTATATCAAGGACAACATGGTGACGGAGCTTACGGATTTCAACCGCAATCTGATGTTCTCCATTGACGTGGTTCCGGTGCCTACGGATGAGGCTGTGCGGGAGGTAGAAAACCGCTTATTGGGCGTGGAAACGAACATCACCAACTGGCAAAGACGCCAAAATGCCAATAACAACTTTTCCGCCGTGGTGCCCTATGACATGGAGCTTCAGCGCAAAGAGAGCAAGGAGTTCCTGGACGATCTCACCACCCGTGACCAGCGCATGATGTTTGCGGTGATTACCCTGGCGATCACCGCCGACACCAAGGAGCAGCTTGACAGTGACACCGAGGCGGTGCTTTCCGTGGCAAGAAAGCATATGTGCCAGCTTGCGGTTCTCAAGTTCCAGCAGCTTGACGGGCTGAACACGGCCCTGCCCATTGGGGTGCGCAAAATCAACGCCTTCCGTACCCTCACCACCGAGAGTTTGGCGGTGTTCATCCCCTTTAAGGTGCAGGAGATCCAGGACAAGGGCGGCATTTACTTTGGGGAGAACGCTATTTCCCACAACCTCATCATGTGCAACAAGGCGAACCTGTTAAACCAGTCGGCTTTTTACCTGGGCGTTCCCGGCGCGGGAAAATCTTTTGCGGTGAAAGAGCTGATCGCCTTCCTTATGCTCCATCCCAATTACGCCAATGATGAAATCCTCATTTGTGACCCGGAGGGCGAGTTTGGCGCACTGGTGAAAGCCCTGGGCCGCGAAAAGGCTACGGTGGCCCACCTGGTGGCAGGCGGAAAAGACAAGCTCAATTCCATGTATATGGTGGAGGGTTACGGCGAGCAGAATCCCATTGTGGAGAAGTCGCAGTTTGTTATGTCCCTCATCGAGCAGATCGACAAGCGCGGCGTGGGGCCGCAGCATAAATCCATCATCGACCGCTGCACCGCCCTTGTTTACCCGGAGGCGGAAAAAGAGGGCCGGGCCGCCACTCTCTGCGACCTGCGGAACAAGCTGCTGGAGCAGCCGGAGGAAAAGGCAAAGGAGATCGCCCTTTCCCTGGAGCTTTACACCACCGGCTCCCTGGACATCTTTGGCCGCGACAGCACGGTGGATTTGAATAAGCCCTATGTGGTGTTCGACATCCACGGCCTGGGCGAGCAGCTAAAGCCAGCCGGTTCCCTCGTCATCACCGACACCATCTTGAACCGCGTGACTCTCAACTGGAAACGAGGCAAGCGCACCCACGTCTTTATCGACGAGTTCCATGTGATGTTTGAAAATGAGCAAAGCGGTATTTTCTTTAACAGCGCATGGCGGCAGTTCAGAAAGCGCGGCGCTTATCCTACGGCCATTACCCAGAACGTGGAGTACCTTTTGGATTCCGTCCAGGCCAGCACCATGCTCAGTAACTCGGAATTTATCGTCATGCTCAACCAGGCGGCTTCCGACCGGGAAAAGCTCTCCAAGCTCCTCAATATCTCTAAGGAGCAGATGAGCTATGTCACCAACGCGGACGCGGGCTGCGGCCTCATCCGCTACGGCAGCGCACTGGTGCCTTTTGTCAACCGTTTCCCGCGCAATACAAAGCTGTATGCCCTGATGACCACCAAGCCCGGTGAGGGCGTGTTCGGCGGCGAGGAGGTTTTGGTATGAACAGGCTCAATATCCGGTTTGCGTCCGCAGAACACCGCGATTTCTTTTTGCGGATGATGAGTGAGGCCCGGAAAAATGACTGCTATCATCAGTCTTTCTTTTATGTCATGGGGATTGCCCCGGAAACACGGGCCAACATCCGCCAGATGTTTGATTTCAAGCAGGACTGTATCAAACCGGAGGGTATGCACGGCGGTTGGCAGACCAGCGGCACCGTCCGGGTGTGCCGTTTGGCCTTTAACCTTTGGAACGGCTATACCGAGCCGGAACACAGCAACGCCTATTCCCCGGAAGATCTGTTCTGCTGCGAGTTTGCCCCCTATTTCATGGAGGGCATGAAAATCCGTTACCCGGAATACTGCCGGGAGCTGCCGCCTGCCAGAAAGCAGGCGGAACCAGCCCGATAATGGCTTTGATAGGAGGAAAATAAGATGGCTGAATTGACCTATACGCTGGGGGAACATCCCCAGATCATCGAGCTTCTCTCTGTGCTGGAGAAAAACAACCTTCAAAGGCAGAAGGAAGAAGTGCAGGCCCTGGTGGGGTATATCGACGGCATGGAGGATAAGCTGGCCCAGATGATGGAGGAGATGAAAGAAATCCGTTTGGAGGTTGGCAAGCTCCACGACAAGGGAATCCGGGCCAAATGCGCGCAGCTTGTGACAGCGGCGGAAGGCAAAATCCAGCAGGTAAAAGCGATGGTTTCCACCGCCAAGGCAAACCTCATTTCCTCTGCCGGGCGCATGGTGCAGACCTTTCAGGAAAAGGGGCGCTCCGCCCTGCGTCATGCGGTGCAGGCTTTGCGTATTCCCGCCGTTCTCTCGCGCATGGAACACGGCTTCTCTCATGCCGGCAAGGCGATGGAGCAATGCGCCGGGAAGCTGGATGTATTCCGGGAGGAGCTGCATCAGGCGGGAATCCACATGAAAAGCGCCGGGCGCGCCCTTGCAGGCAAAGAAGTACAGCAGGCCCAGGAGCTGGAGGCCGACAAAGGCGTGCTTGCCAAGCTGCGGGGCCTGTTTCTGTCCTGCGGCAAGACCTTTTCCGGGATGGAGCGCGGCGCGGCCCGGCTGGCTGAAAAAGCAGGCAGTGAGAAATCATCCGTAAAATTGGAGCTGCGGGAACTGAAAGCGGCCCCGGACGCACCGCACCGGCAGGCAGCCAGCAAAGAGCAAGCGCGATAAGGACAAGGAGGGTAAAGAAAATGAGTGATAAAGTGAAAACCAGACGGATGATCGCAGGGGCGGCCTTTTGTGCCGCCCTTTTCCTTTTCTCCGGGGCTATGCTGGCCCGTGAATATCTCGACCAGAAGCAGAGCGCCGAAGCCTTTGAAGAAGTGGCGGAGCTGATAAAGGAGGATGTGGAGCTGCCCGCGCTGGAGCTGGAAAACGCCCCGGCCACGGAAGAAGTAACTGCGTTTGAGAAATACGCTGATGTGTACGCCAAAAACAGCGACCTGGTGGGCTGGGTTTCCATCCCCGGCACCCGGATTGATTACCCTGTCATGCAGACCAAAGACAGCCCGGATTTTTACCTCAAACACGCCTTTGACAAATCGTACAGCAGTTACGGCGTGCCTTATCTGGCCGAAAACTGCGACGTTGGCATTTCCGACAATCTGGTGTTGTACGGCCACCACATGAACAACGGCACAATGTTCTCAGACCTGTGCAAGTATGCAAGCGAGGATTTTTACCGGGAGCATAAGACCATCTGTTTTGATACCCTGGACAGCTTTGGCGAGTATGAGGTGATCGCCGCCTTTAAGACGGTGGCCTATTCCGGGGAGGGTTTCAAGTATTACCACTTTGTCAATGCGGAGAGCGCCGAGGCTTTTGACGAGTATATTGCAGAGTGCAAGGCGCTGGCCCTTTATGATACGGGCGTGACTGCGGAATATGGCGACAAGCTCATTACCCTCTCCACCTGTGAATATTCCCGGACAAACGGCAGGATGGTTGTGGTGGCAAAGCTGCTTGACGCATAAGGACGCGCCCGCCCTGGGAAGGAGGTGAAGCCTATGGGCAAGGGTATTAAGACAAGGAGTGTTGCGGATAAGACGATCAAGGCGATTGATAAAGCGGCGGTTGCTTCAGAACGGATGAAAGAAGCATATATCCGCACCAAAGACAAGGGCGAGCATGGCCTGTATGCAGAGGAAGGCTCTCCCGGCGAGTATGCGTCCGACCGCATTTCTTCCGGGGTTGAAAACACGGCCCGTGAAGCTGTCCACCAATTTGACAAGCAGGGCCGCAAAGGGGTTAAGACCACCAAAGAGAACATTTCCAAGGTCAAAGAAAAAATCCAGAAGCACAAGGCCGCAGCCGAACAGCCTAAAAAACAAGCGGAGAAGCAGGCGGCAAGACAGACCAGACAGGCCGCAGACCGTCTTTCGGAGCCGGTGAAAACCATCCGGCAGGAGCGCGGGGCTGTCAAGACACTGGATCGGGGCCAGAAAAGCATTAAAACAGTGGACAGGAGCCGCAAGACCATCAAGCAGGCGTCCTCTACTGCCAAAGGGACGGTGAAAACCGCCAGCAAATCCATCAAGACGGCGGAAAAGACAGCCAAAGCCAGTATCAAGACTACCCAGCAAGCAGCAAAAACGGCTCAAAAAACAGCCCAGGCCACAGCCAGGGCCGCCAGAGCTGCCGCCCATGCTGCCCGCGTTGCGGCGAAAGCGGCTGTGACTGCGGCAAAGGTGGCGGTCAAGGCCACCATCGCAGCGGTGAAAGCCATCATAGCAGCAACAAAGGCGCTGATTGCTGCCATCGCTGCGGGCGGCTGGGTTGCGGTGCTGGTGATTATTGTGATCTGCCTCATTGGCATGATTATCGGCTCCTGCTTTGGGATTTTCTTCTCCGGGGAGGACTCCGGCACCGGGCAGACCATGCAGACCGCTGTGCAGGAGATCAACGCCGAGTACGAGGAAAAGCTGGAGGAAATCAAAACTTCCCACACCTACGATGTGTTGGAGATGTCCGGCAGCCGGGCGGTTTGGAAAGAGGTGCTTGCGGTTTATGCGGTGAAAACCACCACCGACCCGGACGCTGCCCAGGAAGTCGCCACCATGGATGACTCCAAAAAGCAGCTCTTAAAGGATATTTTCTGGCAGATGAATGAGATCTCATCCAGCACCTCTACCAAGACGGAAACCATCATTGAAACATCCGATGACGGGCATGGGAATATCGTGGAAACAGAAGTCACCGTCACCCGCACCTATCTGTATATCACGGTCAGCCACAAGACGGCGGAGGAAATGGCCAATCAGTTCAGTTTTCACGAAGATCAACGGGAACAGATGGCAGAGCTTCTGGCCGATGAGAACAGTTCCCTCTGGAGCCAGGTGCTTTATGGCATTACCGGAGGCGACGGCGAGATCGTCACCGTGGCGCTCTCCCAGGTGGGGAATACGGGCGGTGCGCCCTATTGGAGCTGGTACGGCTTTGACAGCCGTGTGGAATGGTGCGCCTGCTTTGTGAGCTGGTGTGCCAATGAGTGCGGCTATATCGACGCTGGTGTTATTCCGAAGTTTGCGGCCTGTGCGTCCCAGGGTGTACCCTGGTTTAAGGAGCGCGGGCTGTGGCAGGACAACAGCTACGAGCCGCGCCCCGGTGACATCATCTTTTTCGATTGGGATGATGGAGGCCAGGACGGCTCATCCGACCATGTAGGGATTGTGGAGAAGGTGGAGAATGGCCGCGTCTACACCGTGGAGGGCAACTCCGGTGATTCCGTGCGCCAGAACAGCTACCCCGTGGGATACTATGAGATTTATGGGTACGGCACCCCTGCTTATTAACAGCCTCAAAAAAGAAGAAGCCCAGCCGCCTGCGCGGCTGGGTACATAGAAATCAGGCGAAATAACAAAATAAGAGTAGGCTCCACTTGACAGTAAAACAAAAATATGCTATTCTAACTTTTGTTTGATAATCCGATTATCTTAAATAAAATGTTTATCTAAGAAAGGAGGAAATATTTTGAGTTATTGCTCCGACTTGACAAAAGAGCGGATTATGGAATGTGCGAAAGCAGAATTCCTTAAAAAAGGCTTTCAGGCAGCGCAACTTAAAGATATTGTTACCGCTGCAAAGGTTACAACAGGTGCAGTATATCGTCATTTCAAGGATAAAGAAGCGCTATTTTTGGCTTTGATTGAAGATGTCTACCATTATACATTAGATTTTATGGATAATGCAGAGCCTTACGATAAAGTTGGAATTAGAGAAGCCATTGAGAGGGATTCTGTTGAAGCGTCATATATGCAGGCCATGACATACATTAACTATATGTACGATCATTTAGAGGAATTTCAGCTCTTGTTGAAATGCAGCAAAGGCTCTCGCGTCGAAAATTTTATAGAAGAAATTACAAACCAATATGCGAAGCAGAATTCCGAATTTGTAAAAGCGGCATATGAAGCGGGATATACAAAATACCTGCCAAGCGATATAGAAATACATATTTTGACACATGGCTATATTACTGCACTATGCGAGTGTATTTTGCACGATGTTCCTTATGAAAAAGCGGAGGATTACGTAAAAAACATCATAAAATTCCAGCATTATGGATGGTATGGTGTATTAGGACTTCCGTTCAAATAAGTGGCTTTGGCCATTTATTTTTTACCAAATGGTTAGTTTTTGCTAACTTATTTAAGGAGGATTCTTTCATGGAGAAGAAAAAGAAATCCGGAGCAATTCATCAACTGCTGGATTATGCCGGAAATAATAAAAAGCAACTATATCTTTCAACCTTTCTTGCAACGCTGGGAGAATTGTTTGGGATGGCTCCCTTTATTGCAGTGTCATTATTAGTTGCAGAATTATTTAACAAAACAGCGACCATTCAAAATGTATGTATCTTGTTTGCGGTTGCTTTGGGTGGACAGATATTAAAGCTATGGCTTACATACCAGTCCTCTTTCATGTCGCATAAGGCGACATATAAAATATTGAAAAATATCCGTAGTATGATTGCAGATAAGATGCTTCGGGTGCCCATGGGCGTTATGCTGGATACACCGACCGGCAATTTCAAAAATTTGATGGCGGATACGGTTTCAAAGTTAGAGGATTCGATGGCTCATTTCATGCCTGAGATAACCTCTAATATAGTGGCTCCCCTGTGCTGTATACTACTGGTATTTATTCTTGACTGGCGCATGGGATTAGCGGCATTGATAACAATTCCTCTCGGACTTTTGGGATACATTGGAATGATGAAAGACTATGTGAACAAAAGTACTACTTACATGAAATCGCAAAACGCGATGAACAGTACGCTGGTTGAGTATGTAAACGGGATAGAGGTTATTAAGGCTTTTAATCAAGGAAGCGCCTCTTATAGTAAATTTACAGGTGCAATCAACTTCTTTCACGACAGCACTCTGGCCTGGTGGAAGCAAAGTTGGCTTTGGTCAGCCGTGATTCAAGCTGTAATGCCTACAACATTGCTGGGAACGCTGCCGATTGGAGCATGGCTTTATATGACTGGAACATTACCTCTGTCAGATTTTATCACTTGCATTATCCTTCCCATTGGATTTATTGCTCCGCTTATGCGAGTTGGGAAGTATTCTGAACAATTTAATATGGTGAAAGCTTGCCTCGACCAAATACGAGAGTTTATTGAGAAACCGGAATTGAGCCGTCCAGAAAAAAATGCTGTACTGGATGAAACAGCCTATCGCTTTGAAAATGTTTCTTTTGCTTATAATGAAACAGAAGTTCTGAAAAATGTGTCCTTTGAAATCAAACCCTGCACGGTTTCAGCGATTGTCGGCCCTTCTGGTTCCGGCAAATCAACGATTGCAAAACTCATGGCTGGTTTTTGGGATGCTACAAAGGGAGAGGTCATTTTCGGTGGAAAAAATATCAAAGAGATTCCTTTTGCCCAGTTGATGGGTGAGGTCAGTTATGTGGCTCAGGACAATTTTTTGTTTGATGAAAGTATCCGTGAAAACATTCGTCTCGGAAAGCCAGATGCGACAGACGATGAGGTGGTAGCTGCTGCGAAAGCTGCCTGCTGTCATGACTTTATCGTAAATCTGGAAAACGGATATGATACAAATGCCGGAGACGCTGGAGAAAAACTTTCTGGCGGAGAGCGTCAGAGAATTACTATTGCAAGAGCGATTCTTAAAAATGCAAGAGTGATTATTCTTGATGAAGCTACAGCCTATGCTGACCCAGAGAATGAATATCTCATTCAAAGTGCTATCAGCAAGCTTGTAAAAGGAAAAACGCTTATTGTAGTGGCTCATCGTCTTGCAACGATCCAGAATGCAGATCAAATCCTCGTGGTGGAAAATGGAAAGATTGTCGGCTGCGGCAGACAGAAAGAGCTTCTGTCAAAATGCCCGCTTTATCAAAGGTTATGGAGAGATTATGTGAGTTCAGCAGATCAAGTGGAAGGAGGATTTTAATATGTTTTCAATTATAAAAAGGATTTTACGGTTATCCGGAAAATATCGTTCCCGTGTAATTGTCGGGTTGATCTTCAATGCTCTAAAATCCTGCTGCGCTGCCTTTGTATTTTTTGCGGTGCTATTGGTAATGTTGAATATCGAACACTTGACAGGAACTGTCATTTTACAGGCATTTGGAATTATTGTACTTAGTGTTTTAGGCCGTTTTTTATTTCAGTATCTAAGCGATGTGTTTATGAGTGCGTCTGGATATGAGATTTTTCGGGAAAAGCGTCTTGAGATTGGAAATCAGCTAAAACGGGCACCGATGGGGTATTTTACAGAAAACAATCTCGGCACCGTACAAACGGTATTGACAACAACAATTTCCGATCTGGAAGGAAATTGTATGCTTGCATTGACTTTTTTGGTGGGGGGCTTTGTTCAGGCACTTGCCATGACGTTAATGTTGGGTATATTTTGCTGGCAGATTGGCCTTTTAGCCTTAACGGGAATTTTAGCAGGAATTCTTGTGTTGGGCCAGATAAAAAAACGAGCCGGAGCACATACAGAAGATATGCAAAATGCCCAGGAATTGCTGGTGGGGAGCGCGTTAGAATATATAAAAGGTATTTCTGTTCTGCGCATATTTGGGAAAGGCAAAGAAGGGAAAGGAAAGGTGGATCAAGCCTTTGAAAACAAGTGTCGCAGCGATATAGCGGTTACAGTCTCTACTGCTGGAATTATGAAGATATATGAAGCCGTATTTAAGATTACAAGCTGTCTATTATTTTTGTTTTCAGCCCTACTCTATTTATGGGGAGTTATTACCTTACCCTATTGCCTTTTGTTTATCATCTGTGCATTTTTAATGTTTATGGAACTGGAACTGATGAATGATGGAGCTTTTTTGAGTAAAATGCTTGCTACGCAGTTAGATCGGCTGGATCTTATCTCAGATATACCAGTTTTAGATGTTGGCGGAAAGGACATTGCTCTGAAATCATATGAGATTGAACTAAAAGATGTTACTTTTGCTTATGACAGCCGTTCCATTTTGGATGGAATTAACTTAAAAATTCCCCAAAACTCTACCTGTGCTATCGTTGGGCCGTCAGGTTCTGGAAAAACAACTTTGTGTAATATCATTGCAAGGTTTTGGGATGTAAAGTCCGGCAGTGTTAAAATTGGAGGGCATGACGTAAGAGAATTTACCTGCGACAGTCTTTTGTCATATGTAAGCATGGTATTTCAAAAAGTGTACCTGTTCAATGATACGATTGAAAACAACATCAAATTTGGCAAACCTAATGCGTCTCATGCAGAAGTAGTGGCGGCAGCCAAAAGAGCTTGTTGCCATGATTTTATTGAGGCACTCCCTCAAGGATACGAAACGATGATAGGAGAAGCAGGTTCAACCCTGTCCGGAGGTGAAAAACAGAGAATCTCAATAGCAAGGGCAATATTGAAAGACGCACCCATCATTATTTTGGATGAAGCGACATCCAGCGTAGACCCGGAAAATGAGAAAGCCCTTTTGGACGCAATTTTTGAACTAACCAAAAACAAAACATTGATTTCCATTGCTCACAGGCTATCCACCGTTCGGACAGCAGATCAAATTGTTGTCATTGACCAGGGGCATATTGTTCAGCACGGAACTCATGAGGAATTGGCAAAAAAAGAAGGGGTTTATCGTACTTTTCTGGAATGCCGGGAAAAATCCATCAGTTGGAAGTTATGAGGTGTGCCGCCATGAAAAAACAAATTCCAATTATATCCTTTGAGCATACCTCTTTTCAATATGAAGGACAGATACAGGAAAATCTAAGGGATGTAAACCTTACTATAAAATCGGGAGAATTTCTTGTTATTACCGGGCAAAGTGGATGTGGAAAGACCACGTTAACCAGGTGTATCAATAATTTGATTCCACGCTTTTTTGAAGGTGTATTATCCGGTGAAGTTATTGTGTCAGGGCGATCCATTAAGGAATCAGACGCTGGTGAGGCTGGAAAGGAGATTGCCTCAATCTTTCAAGACCCACGCAGTCAGTTTTTTACTACTAACAGCTCCAGCGAGGTTGCGTTCGCCTGTGAAAATTATGGAATCCCTCATGAAGAAATCGTCAAACGTGTTGACAGAGCCTTTCAATCATTGGATATGGAAAATCTAAAAGACAGAGATATTTTTACTCTGTCCAGTGGAGAAAGGCAAAAAATCGCATTTCTTGCAGCGACTACGCTTAATCCTCAAATTTATGTACTGGACGAACCATCGGCTAATTTAGACATTCATGCAATTTTACAGATGAGGAAAATCCTTTCTGCCTTGAAAGCCGCAGGACACACAATCATTGTCTCCGAACACAGGCTATTCTATCTATACGGGCTTGCAGATCGATTTTTAATTATGAAAGAGGGACGAATCTGCGAAGAATTAACAGGTGAGGAGATGGCAAAGCTATCTGCTTCTCAAATGCGCAGCAGGAGGCTTCGTCCGTTAAATCTCAATACGATACAAATAGAAAAGATAGAGCCGATTGGGCATTCAGAAGTATTTCTCCAAATTAAAAACATGAGTTTTTCACATAAGGCTATGCCGGAGCTTCTTCACAGCATTTCAATAGAAGCTCATAAGGGAGAAACGATTGCTCTGGTTGGAGAAAACGGCTGCGGAAAAACAACATTTGGAAAAATCCTGTCCGGCTTGATTCGTTGTCGACAAGGGGGGTTCTTTATTGATGGAAAGAATGTGAAGCAGCGAAAATTGTCCGATTATGTGTACTTTGTTATGCAGGAAGCAGATCACCAGCTTTATACAGACAGTGTGACAGAGGAGTTGAGGTTAGGAAACAAAAAGATTCCGGGCATAGATGAAAAAGTGTCTCGAATTTTGAAAATGCTTCATTTGGAAAATTTCAAAGACTGTCATCCGTATGCTCTGTCAGGTGGTCAAAAGCAGAGGTTGACAATAGGGGCCGCAATGCTTTCAGAAAAACCAATCATCGTTTTGGATGAGCCTACAAGTGGATTAGATTGGAACAATATGTATGCCGTTGCCAATGCTGTTAACTTTCTGCGCAAGTCTGGGAAAGTGGTTTTTATTATTACACATGATCTGGAGTTTATCAGTCTGACCGCCTCGCGCACTTTGCTTTTGAAGGAAGGGATTATCAAAGATGATTTACAAATGACAGGGAAAAGTACATTCAAAATTGTAAAGGATTTCATGATGAAAGGTGGTGAATAAATGAGAACACATCATGGCTTATATTACGATTCGCGTATAAAACTACTTTTGATTTTGTTGACGTCGGCGCTGGCATTTGCTTTAGGTGGTGGTCTGACAGGACTATTGCTTTTTGGTGTTGTTTGCCTATTTTCCTTCCTGAGTGGGCTTTGGAAAACAAGTATTAAATTTTTAACGGCTTATATAGCCTTACTTATGCTGGCACAAATCCTTCCAATCCATTTATCTTCTGTGATAACTTTCTTCTTATTAAGGATTTTAACCATTGCACTCGCTTTGAACATCTTATTTCAGACTACGGAAATAGCGGAATTGATAGCCTCGCTTCAAGTGAGCCATATCCCCCAGGCCATTGTGATTCCAATAGCTATTATTTTGCGGTTTCTCCCATCTCTAAAACAGGATGCGATTTATATAAAGCAGGGAATGAAAACGAGGGGTGTGGGATTATCTTTCTGGCGAGTGTTAAGTCATCCAGCGCAGACATACGAAGGCTTTTTAATTCCTATACTTATGCGACTTTTGATGACAGCAACTGAATTATCTGCATCGGCAGAAACGCGAGGGATCAGCTATCCCTGTAAAAAAACTCACTATATATTAGTTGATTTCCGCTTGAGAGACGGCCTTTTATTGATAGGTATGCTTGCTCTTTTTGCGGTTGTCATATGGACATCGTTCCAGCCAATATCATTATTTTAAGGAGGATTTATTCCATGCAAAATGAAAACAAAAAAGGCTTTCAAGTAAGAGACTTGATCGTCACAGCTCTTTTATCTGTATGTGCGCTTGTCATTTATATTCTTTGTGCGTTTTTGTCCTTTTCTCCCTATACTATGTTAGTAGTAAGCCCATTGTGGGCATTACTGGCAGCTATTACATACTTCCTTGTGGCAGCTAAGACGAAAAAACCGTGGGCATTATTCATTTTTTGTGCAGTAACAGGGATTTATGGTTTTTATCCACCTATGATAATTTGCTGTATTATTGCCGGGATTATTTCTGCGCTGATTGCCTGGAAAACAGGTTGTACGAATGGAAAGACACTTACAATCAGTTATATTATTTACATGGTTTTAGCAGCATTCAGTGGAACATATATTCCTTTCCTGTTTTTCTCAAAACAAACGCATGAACAGTACGCAGGAATGTTTGGCGAAAGCTATTTGGGGATTTTGCAGACGTTGGTATCGCCTATAACGGCTATTATAATGCTTATTGTTGTTGGCCTTTGCGCTTTTATCGGTGCGATTATTGCTAAGAAATTACTCAAAAAACATTTCCAGAAAGCTGGCATGGTGTAAATAACTTTATTTGTTCAGAAAAAAGGAGGTGTGCTATATGCCCTTAACATCTTCTATGGAGGACTATTTGGAGGCTGTGCTGGTGCTTCAGCAGCAAAAGGGCTATGCCCGCTGTGTAGATGTAGCGGAGTTTTTGAATGTAAAAAAGCCTTCCGTGAGCCGAGCGGTCAAGGAACTGTCTAAAAAGAAATGCCTACTAAAAAAGGACGATGGCACACTCTCCCTCACAGAGCAAGGCTGGCAGATCGCCCAGCAAATCTATGAAAAGCACCAGTTTTTTACCAGACAGCTTATTGAGGCCGGTGTTCCCCATGATATTGCAGCACAGGACGCTTGCAGGCTGGAACACGTTATTAGTGAAACAAGTTAAAAGAAGCTGCCTGGACAAATGCCCAGGAGGTGATACCATCGGAGAAATAATCATTATGAAGCTGAACGAGGACGAAAAAAAGATTTTTGAAGATTTCCTTTCATTTTTGCAGCTTCATCCAGAGCTGAAAAAGTGGGAGCTTACCTCGGAACCGGTGCTATCTCTCTCCGATCTTGAGATTGATCCCAGCCAAAGGCTGGTGCGCTGTAATCAGAAAGAAGTGGCCTTAACAACAAAAGAATATAATCTCCTTTGTCTGCTGGCAGTTAATAATGGGCGGGTATTAAGCTATTCCCAAATCTATGAAAAGGTGTGGGGCGAAGCTCTAACTGTCAATGAACGAGGCACCGTAGGCTACCATGTCCGAAACCTACGCAGAAAACTCTATTCCGCCGATCCGCACCATCCCTTTATCATCGAGAGTATTCGTGAAATCGGGTATCGCTTTCAAACAACTTCATAATATCCACAAAGCGCAGTCTTGATAGAGGCTGCGCTTTTCCTTTCCATAAAGCGAGGTCATTCGGGACGGTTTTTCAAATCTCATATCTTGTCGCTTGTGTTTGACAAATCACACACGGGACGTGTCTAAACTTGCGATGAAACTATGCAAATCCTCTTTGAAGCCTCGCTGTTTCCTCTTTTTTATACATTATACTACCCCTATCAACATTTCAATTTGGGGAAAGGTGGTGGTGCTTGTCAGCTTATCCCCATAAGGGGATAGCATGGAGCCAGAAAGAGAAAAGCCGGGCGGCTTCCCGCCCACAACCGAACAAAAACCATATTTCGTACATACCGCAGTCCTTACGGGGATTGCGGTATTTTTTTGTTCGACAGACTTTTTTCTTTTCTCCGGGTCTTACCCATCATCAGGCAAAAACCAACAGCCGAGCGCACGCGCCTTTTGGTGTGTGCGCTTTTACTTTGTCGGTAAATGCGGTTTTCTGGTATTTCCCGGTGGGACAAGCCTTCCATGTTGCAGAGGGCCGCCGTCCGTCTGGACTTCTTCTCGAAATTCAGACGAAACGGAGGTACACAGCGTGGACGCTGGCAAAAAAAGAATATGGGTTCGCGGCCAACTTATCGAGGTCACGGATGAAGTGTATGCCGCCTATATGAAGGGCGACCGGAAAATGCGTTACTTTGAGAAAGATTTGAAGTGTGAACGTCTTATTTATGGCAGCAACGGTGAAATCAAACAGGTTATTCCCAGCCGGGAAGATTCCCTGGACAGGCTCATGGAAGAAAACGCCCGTCAGTTTGCAGCTAATGCAGAAAGCGTGGAGGATGTGGTGTTCCGAAAACTTACGTTGGACAAGCTACATACCGCGCTTTTGCAACTCCCTAAAGAGGAACGGGCGTTGATCTATGCCCTGTTCTTTGACGGGAAAACGGAAAGCGAAGTGGCAAAGCACCTGGGCGTTTCCCGGCAGGCCATACAGAAGCGGAAAAACAGGATACTCAAAAAATTAAAAAAATTTTTTGAGTAAACAGGGTTGTCAAACCTCTCACTCAGCGGCAAATAGAGTGAGAGGTTCTTTTTTGGCCTCTCCAGGAACCTTGAAAACCGAATACCCAATCATCAAGCACATTCCCGCTGCTTTGGCGAAAGCCAAAGCCCAGGCGGCGGCTGCGCGGTGATCTGCCGGAAGAAAACAACGAGACTCCACCGAAAAAGAGAAGTAGGTCTTTGGTTTGTACTTCCTGGCAGGGAGCGAGAAACAGCAGGCTGCCAGTACCGGATGGCTCCCGGTACGGCCACGACCAGCAGCGGGGACAATGATACTCCCGTCCAGCCTAACGTCCGAGCGTTGAAGCGGCTCTTGCCGTGATCCGTCGCAGGCAATGGGGGCGGTTGCGTGAGAACCACGCGAGGGGTGAGATTCCCCGTGGAGCTGGCAAGCCGCCAGCCGTTTGATGACTTCCCGCAGCAAACCGGGGTGTCGAGGACAAATTGGTTTGCTTTGAAATATGGGCCGTACAGCAGGACAGGCCAATGAAAACAGGAGAATTGTTTTATCTCTCCCCGGCCTTCATTCTGTTTTGCTGCACGGCCTCTACATAGGCGGCCTTTGCCGCCTAATTTTTAAAAGGGAGGTCAAATACCATGAACAAAACATACTTGCGCGGCGATATGTACTATGCCGATCTGGGCCGGGGTATCGGTTCTGAACAGGAAGGCTATCGCCCTGTTGTCATCATTCAAAACAACACGGGGAATAAATACAGCCCCACCGTCATTGTAGCTGCTATCTCCAGCAAGGTGGACGCAAAGGCCAAGCTCCCCACCCACTACCTGTTAAAAGCAGAAAGCGGCCTGGAGCTGCCCTCTCTTGTTCTTTTAGAGCAGCTTCGCACCATTGATAAAAAGCGGCTGGAGACGTACATCGGCAGGCTGGAGGAAAAACACATCCGCAGGATCGACCATGCCCTGGCCGTCAGTGTGGGGCTGATCGAGGAGGTTCCCGAAAACTTAATCATGTGCCTTTGCCCGGCCTGTGCCAATAACTTTTATGGCACAGGCTCTTATTATTTGAGGAGAGTAAACCCCGCGCAGCAGAAACGGGACATCTGCACCTATTGCAGCCAGCGCCCCGGCTTTGACTATGAAGTTGTCAAAAGAGCAGAGAGAAGGTGAGTATTGAATATGGAAAAACTGATTACCCGTAAAGAGGCGGCAAAAATATTAGGAATCAGTTTGACCACTCTGGATGAAGCCAGAAATAGCGGTTTGATTTCCTATATTCAGTATGTGCCTAATGGCTGCGTCTATTTTACCCATACCAGCCTTCAGGAGTATATCGCAAAAAGTACGCACAGAGCGAAGCCAATAGAGAAAAGAGCAACATATCGCAATGTGCGAAGATAAAAATCGCACCTTTGATGAAATAGGCGCGTTCTGATAAAACAAGAGTACGGCGCTGAAAATTATTTTTGGAGGTGGTGGAATGGCTTTAAGAAAAAAGCGAATCCCCAGATATGGTACAGTTCAAGTGAACGGTCATAAGTATTATAGAACCGATGTTGAGGACGCAGAGGGTAAGCGTGTAATCCTTTACGGCAAAACTCGTGAAGAACTATACGATAAGGAAATGGCGGCATTGGAGAAGGTTGACAACATCACATTCCGTCAAAAATCCCCTACTGTCGCAGAGTATTGTGAAAAGTGGTTGCTTATGCAGTCTGTCCATATTCGTAATACGACATTGACAGATTACACATCCAAGGTACGGCGACATATTATTAAGGAGCTGGGCCAAAAGAGGATGGCAGAAGTAACATTGGACGACATCCAGGTTGCGCTTGTTCCGGTTTCAAAGAAATCCGTATCTGTGTATAAGTCGGTTATCATCCTGTATAAGTCCATTTTTCGCGCAGCACAGGAAAGTCATGTCATTGATACGAACCCAACAATATATCTCAATGCCAAAGGCGGCGGGATTCCTCAAGAGGACAAACAGGCGTTGACAGATGAACAAGCAGAACGGCTTTTAGACGCTATTCAGGGATTACCGCCCTATGTGTTTGTTATGATTGGTTTGTATGCCGGTTTGAGGCGTGAAGAAATTCTTGCGCTGCAATGGGATTCGGTATATTTAGACACAGAGGCTCCCTATTTGACGGTTCGGAGAGCGTGGCATACAGAGCATAACCGGCCAATTATTCTCACAGAGTTAAAGACAAAAGCTGCGGAAAGGAATATCCCCCTTCCAGATCGTTTGGCGGATTGTTTGAGAGAGGCAAAGAAAAAATCGACATCAGAATATGTGATCGCCAATCGGGATGGGGAGCCGCTTTCCTATACGCAGTTTAAGAGATTGTGGCAGTATATCGTTACCAGAACAGCAAAGCCTCGAGTATATTATAGGTATGAGAACGGAAAACGTGTGAAGCATACCGTCAATCCGGTTCTCGGAGAAAAAGCAGCACATAACGGGAAAGTGATTTACAGCCTCGATTTTGATGTTACACCGCACCAACTACGTCACACTTATATCACCAATTTGATTCATTCATCAGTAGACCCTAAAACAGTTCAATATTTGGCAGGGCATGAGAGCAGCAAGATTACCATGGACATATATGCAAAAGTTAAATATAACAAGCCGGATGAACTGGCAGGAGTTTTAACGGACGCATTTGCTCAATGGGACGAAGCCGAATATGGAACAGCACAGTAAAAAATGAAAACATTGCGAAGGCGAGGGGGAACCCTCGCCTTTTGCTATTACATAAATCGCACCTTTGAAAGAGCCATGGATTTTCAGTATAAAGATAGTATCAGCGCTGAACTACATAATAATAGGAAAGGAACTGAAAGCATGGCTAAGAAAAAAGTGAGTATTCCTCAGTATGGAACTGTTATGAGGAGAGGAATCCAGTATTATAGGACGCGGATTACAGACGCAGACGGTAAGAGAGTAGACTTATACGCTGAAACGAGCGAGGAGCTTTATGAAAAAGAGTTGGAAGCTCGACGCCAAGTAGAGGAGGCAGTTTTCCGCAGAAAACATCCGACAGTTGCTGAGTATTGTGAGAAGTGGCTGCTCATGCAGTCAGCCAAGGTATCTTCAAGCACTTTGAAAGGCTATACCCAGAATATGAACAACTATATTGTGAAACCTCTGGGAGATATGTATTTGTCAGAAGTGACAGCAGACGATATTCGGTTGGCACTCATACCATTATCCCAAAAATCAGCAGGGTTATACAGCACGGTCAATATGCTTTTGAAGTGTGTGTTTTATTCGGCGGAGCGTAACCAACTCCTTGACTATAACCCTTGTGTGGGAATATCGGCAAAGGGAGGTAAACCGGGGAAAAAGAAAAATGCTTTGACAGATGAACAGGTGAAGCTGCTTCTGGAAACCGTCCGAGAGCTGCCACCGTATGTATTTATTATGATCGGTCTTTATTCTGGCCTGCGGCGGGAAGAAATTCTTGCGTTGCAGTGGGATTGCGTGTTTCTGGATGTACCTACGCCATATATTTCTGTAAGGAGAGCATGGCGCACGGAACACAACAGGCCGGTGATTTCGACAACATTGAAAACGAAGGCGGCACAGAGGGACATTCCTATTCCAAAGTGTCTGGCAGATTGTCTGAGGCAAGTAAAAGCAACATCCATATCCGAATATGTGATTGCAGACAGCAAAGGGCAACCGCTGGCCGATTCGCAGTTTAAGAGGCTATGGCAGTATGTAGTTGTTCGGTCTACAAAGGAGCGCACCTATTACAAATATGTAAATGGGCAAAGCATTAAATGCAAGGTTACGCCGATTCCTGGCGGTCATCAGAAGAACAATCCTAAACTTGTGTATAGTCTGGATTTTGACGTTACACCACATCAGCTACGGCATACCTACATTACCAATCTTTTGTATGCTGGCGTTGATCCAAAGACAGTTCAGTATCTTGCGGGGCATGAAAACAGCAAGACAACTATGGACATCTATGCGCAGGTGAAGTATAATAAGCCCGAACACCTTTTGAGCGTTGTAAATGCCGCATTTTCCGCGCCCGTGGGTGCTTAGAGTGCCCCCATTTTTATGATTAAAGGGTGGGGCAATTTTAGTGGAATACCCTGAAAAACCTTGAAAAATCAAGGGAAATCGCCATTCAGAGGATTTGAATACGGTCTCAAGGCAGCCCGTCGTGCTCCGCAGTTCAGCAAGCGTTAATCGGCTGGATATTTACAATCAAAAAAGCTCAAAAACCCCGGAAAATCAAGGCTTTCCGGGGTTTTCTTATGCCCCAAATCGCTGATACTGTTTGTTCTGATTTGAAATGATTTGGTGTGATTTGACCCTGTTTTTAGTAGTTAACGATGGGGGAACCAGCGTTTTTGACCCCATTTTAGTTAACGGATGGGGGAACCTTTGCCCCATACCTTTACCAGTTAGTAGATTACTCTGAGATCAAGGCGCTGGCCACCGGCAATCCGCTTATCATCGAAAAGTGCAATCTGGATATGGAGGTGGGCAAGCTCAATATGCTCAAGGCCAGCTACCTGAGCCAGAAGTATGCTCTGGAGGACATAAGAGTAAGCGACCAAATGTATGGGTATCTGAATTGAATGGATGGACAAAAATACGAATAGATTATAGCATGCGTCCTTTTTCGTGGCAGGAATATGTAGCTGATGTTGACGAGATAAGAACCAATGTCAATGATTTGGTCGTTGAGACAATCAAACTTATTGATGATGTATACAGGAAAGGGAGATATACGCAGGATCGAGGAAAAAGGATTGATGATCGGCTAAAAGTGTTTAGAGAACACACATTCGCCGAAAATCTACTCCCTTATTTTGCTGTTGACCCATACTGTCTTTATTCTGAAGGAAACGCTAAAAGCCCTGTTGCGGAGTATTTACCAATGCGCCAATTGCTTTCAGTTGGTAAGTATGAGAACTTCAGAAAATACTTGAATGATGTATATTCCTCATTAGACAATTTCTATAATCAATTTGCAGAAGTTCTGCGTGTACGAATTAACAAGCAAGATATTAGCACTGTTGAAAATCCAAGGCTTGCTATGTTTAATCTATACTCTGCAGCAAAAGCTCTTACAGATTTTCAGAAAGAGTATGATTTATTATTTTCTAACTATAGTTCACTTAATGAAAATTTTGCAAAAGAAGAGCTTGAAAATGTTCTTACTTTAGTTAATGTCTGGCGTTATGTACTTGATAATCAACAGAAAGGTTATGCAATTGCCTACGATGCAAAGCAAAAATATCGCAAGGGAACAAATTACTTTGGCGATACGCTTTCAAAAGCTGTTACAGCGGTGGATGGTACGCTTTTCAAAGGTGAGAAATACGCCTATATCATTGTTGATTACAAAATGGATGATAGTAATACGCTTGACAGAATTGCAAAACCAATGTTTCCTTGTGAAATAGAGCCGGCATTGGTCGAAAAAATTAACGCAAGCGAAACTTTGAACATTTGGGTTGATTCCATGAGAAAGCTGGGTGAAATGAAGTTGTACATTCAGCGTTATCAGCAAGTTATGCAAGTGTCAGTCGATGAAAAGTGTCTTTGTAGTTTAACATCCTTCACAGAATTGCTGATCGAACAGATTAATTCACTCTGGAAGGACTTTTTTTGTCCGAAGATATCGTAAATAAAATGATTGAGGGAGCGGATGAGCAAAATAGTGAGTTATTAAATGTTGTACAGCTTTTCTTTGATTGCTACAAAGAAATTGAAACGGTTATAAGAAATAAAAAGGATCCAAGTGAACTCATACAGATAATCGATACAGTGTCTATAGTAATGTTTGCTTTACAGCCTTTTGTATCGGAGCATGGTTCTCATTACGAATATGCTTAAAAATCAGCCGAGTGGTTTTAACTGCTCGGCTGACCATTTTGTTCCAATGATTTTCCATATAACTAAACTAGCGGTGATGCTTGGATTGCAAATCGTGCGCTAAAAGAAAATTCGATGACTAGATGTGCTGATTGTATAAATCGAAGATTGCTTTGCCTATATATCCAATAAGCTGAATACGGAAAAGGAATACTACGAATACTACTATGATGAAATCATTATTCCAGAGGAGCCGTGCGGAGTTCACTACAAAGCCGCGATTCAAAAGCGAAACCGATGGATGGTGGACAGAGCCGATTGCCTGATTGCCTATCTATTCCGGGATTTTGGCGGTGCCTATGAAACCGTCAAATACGCGAAAAAGCAAGGCAAGCCGGTCATCAATCTTGCAGAACAGAAATGAAATTATACATTTGATATTGCCCTGCCCTATGGGTATAGTAAAAGAAAAACAGGAGTGAAAACCATGAGTGACACATATTTTGATTTGCCCTCCCGTCTGGAGGATTCCTTCACGGAGATCGACAGTGATATTGTGACTGACCTGCGGAAAACCAGCGAAGAATACGCGGACATTCAACAGCAGATTTCTGATCTGAAAAAGCGGTTCCCGTGTATTATGAAAGTGATGGAGGACAAAGGTGAGATTCGCCTGACCGCAGAAGAACACGCTGCATTTGTCCAATGCCTTCGGTTATCCCGGAAGCTGGATGATATGGAGCATCTACAACATGTTACAAACTTCTCAAAAATAAAAGTTTATAGTATCAATTCTACAAACTTGATTTTTTTACGAGATTTGTGATATGATTCTAAGCGAAAGGTGGTGCTTTCTTTATGCAAAAAACAACGCTGCGAAAACGTGACCTCTATCTGAATCGAATTATCGCATTTCAAGATACAGAAATGATCAAGGTCATGACCGGTATCCGACGCTGTGGAAAATCCAGTTTGATGAAGCTGATGGCGGAGCATTTGCGGGATACTGGAGTGACTGATGACCAAATTATCGAAATGAACTTTGAGTCTATGAGTATTCCGGATATGGACGCAAGAGGATTTTACGAATATGTCAAAGCGCGCATTTGCCCGGATAAACGGACATACCTCTTTTTTGACGAGGTGCAGAAGGTGCGTGGTTGGGAAAATGCGGTCAACTCTTTCCGGGTAGACTTTGACTGCGATATATATATTACGGGTTCCAATGCCTATCTACTTTCTTCTGAGCTTTCCACTTACCTATCTGGACGATATGTGGAAATCAAGGTACTGCCATTATCCTTTAAGGAATTTCTGTATTTTCACGGCTATACCCTGACGGAACGGAAGTCGCCTGCAGGTGGTGTCAGAAAGCGGATCACAGATACAGAGGGCGAAACTTATGATGTAAAAGAACTTTTTGACGCCTATGCCAGATTTGGCGGTATGCCCATGCTGGCAGATGTGGGCTTGGAAATTGACCGGGTGACAGCCGCTTTAGACGGTGTGTATTCTGCTGCCGTTATCAATGACATCCTGGAACGGGAAAAGAGAAAAGGTCAGCGAAATATCACAGACCCAGTGCTGCTGAGAAAAATCATCTTGTTTTTGGCGGACAATATTGGCAACAACACTTCCGCAACCTCCATCGGAAACACCCTAGTCAATGAGGGCCTTTTGGAGAATGGAACCCGAAAGACAAAGCCTGCCGTACAGACAATTCAGGCGTATATCGAAGCTCTGACAGAAGCCTATATCTTCTATGAAATCAAGCGCTTTGATATTAAGGGCAAGGAGTATTTGCGTACGCTGGGCAAATATTATATTGTGGACATAGGTCTGCGAAATTACCTGCTTGGTTATCGTGACGGTGACAGCAGACATATTCTGGAGAATATCATCTACTTTGAACTGTTGCGCCGTGGCTATGATGTAGCCATCGGTAAAATTGACAATCAGGAAGTTGACTTTATTGCCACCAAAGCAGATGAGAAAAAATATATCCAGGTTACAGAATCAATGAACGCTCCAGAAATGAGAGAACGAGAGCTTGCGCCTCTGCGTAAAATCCGGGATAGTTACGAAAAGGTTGTTATTGCCTTGGAGTGTGATCTTACCCAGACACAGGACGGAATTAAAATTATTAGAGCGCTGGATTTCCTTCTGGAGTGACAGACCGTTTCAACACATACAAACTTCTTTTCTGTCTCATAAAATTAATCGTCTCGATTTTCTTTCTCAATGAGATTTTTTTGAATCATAATGGTATAATGGTTTGAGTAAATGAACAAAGGAGATAAACCTATGTCCGAACATAGTAATGAGATAAAACAGCTTGCTGAGGAATTTGAAGCCTGTCAAAAGGTTTTGTTGGCACTTGGAGATGAAAATCGCCAGCACCTGATTCTGGAAATGATGAAAATTGATGAGTGCGGCGGTGTGCGTGTCGGTACTATTACGGAAAAAACCAATCTATCCCGTCCTGCGGTGTCCCACCATATTCAAATTTTGAAGGAAGCAGGCATTTTGAAAATGCGTCGGGAAGGCACGAAACACTATTATTACTTTGACGCAGATACAGAAGCGATGAACCGCCTGATTCATATGCTGGAGCATGCCAAACGCTTTATGGAACAGTTGCCTGACAGGAGTGTACAGAAGGCGGAACGTAGATTATAAGAAAGGAACTTATCATCGTATGCTTGCAAAAATTATTGTATGCCTGATTGCAGGTGCGGGAGCCGGGTTCGGCACTGGACTTGCCGGACTGTCCGCAGCCGCCGTGATCGCACCGATGCTGGTGACATTTCTCCATGTAAACGCCTATGAAGCGGTGGGCATTGCGTTATCTTCCGATGTGCTGGCTTCGGCTGTCTCGGCTTATACCTATAAAAAGAATAAAAATCTGGATGTAAGAAACGGCTTGGTCATGCTGGCCTCCGTTTTGGTTTTCACGCTGGTCGGAAGTTATTTGGCATCTCTGCTTCCGCAAACGGCGATGGGCGGATTTTCTATGTTTATGACACTTTTTGCGGGCCTGAAGTTCATTTTTCGTCCCGTTATGGAGGCCAGGGAAAGCAATAAAAACCGAAGTAAACAAAAAGCTGCAGTTCAGTCCATTGTCTGTGGGGCGGCTGTTGGTCTGATTTGCGGCTTTGTAGGCGCTGGCGGCGGGATGATGATGCTTTTGGTACTGGTCAGTGTGCTGGGTTATGAATTGAAAACCGCAGTGGGAACCAGCGTGTTTATTATGACTTTTACTGCACTGACCGGAGCCATCTCCCACTTTGTTATCGAAGGCGGGATTTCCGATTACTCAATTTTGATTATGTGCATTATTTTTACTTTGATCGGCGCAATGATTACCGCAAAATTTGCTAACAAAGCATCACCGAGAGTAATGAACCGAACGCTCGGATTCGGGCTTGCGATAATGAGCGTGGCTATGATTATTGTCAATTATATATAATGGAGGGATAAAACATGAGCATTACAGAAGTGATGAAAGCACGCCACAGTGTGCGCCAGTACAAAAATCAACCAATCGGCGCAGAAACTCTTTTGGTACTGCAATCAGAGATTGACCTCTGCAATAAAGAAAGTGGTCTGCATATCCAGCTTGTCACAAACGAACCGAAAGCCTTTGACGGATTTATGGCGCACTATGGGAAGTTCAGTGGAGTGACGAACTATATTGCTCTGATCGGTGAAAAGAGTTCTGCGCTTGATGAGAAGTGCGGTTATTTTGGTGAGCGATTGGTGCTAAAAGCGCAGGAACAAGGTTTGAACACCTGTTGGGTTGCAATGACATACAGCAAAATTAAAACTGCTTTTACTGTAGAAAAGGGCGAAAAGCTCTGCGCTGTCATTGCACTCGGATATGGGAAAACGCAGGGCGTTCCGCATAAATCAAAAGCAATCTCTGAGATCGCCAAAGTGGAAGGAAAAATGCCGGAGTGGTTCAAAAACGGTATTGAAGCGGCACTGCTAGCCCCCACAGCTATGAATCAGCAGAAATTTATGTTTACACTGGATGGAAGCAAGGTATCTGCAAAAGCCGGAAGAGGCTTTTACACAAAACTTGACTTGGGGATTATTAAATATCATTTTGAAGTTGGAGCAGAAAAAGAATTCTTTTATAAAACATATGGGGCCGTTGCAAAATAGATGAATAATCATCTATGGAGCAATGGCTCCATTTTT
>ERZ1673746.821-NODE-821-length-28506-cov-11.188464_pt1 | contig 28506 bp, 24 predicted proteins | sample MGYA00580205_ERZ1673746 | MGnify/ENA primary metagenome ERZ1673746 (study PRJEB41218, sample SAMN15661771) | gut metagenome | host: Homo sapiens | place: Canada: London | collected 2015-08-20/2019-03-30 | study: EMG produced TPA metagenomics assembly of...
GTCCCGGCAGACATTACTGCCGGGACTGAAACTGTCTTACGACCACCCGCATTTCTGGGCGGCCGCTTTGTTATGTTCCTTATTTGCAGAGCTGTACGATCATATCGGCGCAGGTATCTACGCCGAGCGCGCCGCTGTTGAGGCAGATGTCATAATTCTGTGCCTGCCCCCAGACGCGGCCCGTGTAGTTCTTATAATAGACCTTGCGCTTCTGGTCCTTCTCGGCGAGACGCTTCTCCGGTGCCTTCTGCGTCTGGCCGTAGCGCTCGACGATGCGGCGGGCGCGGCTGGCCATGTCGGAACAGATGAACACATGCAGACAGTCCTTCCGGTCGCGCAGGATATAGTCCGCGCAGCGGCCGACGATGACGCACTTGCCCTTTTCCGCCAGCTCCTCGATGATCTTGCTCTGCGTGATATAGAGCTGATCGTGCATGGAGAGGTTGTCGTGGCTGTAGCGCTCGGCCGTGGCCAGATAGAACAGCAGGCTGTTGCGGGCGTTGGCATATTCGCCGTGCTCCTCGATGTACTCCGGCGCAAAGCCGCTGCGCTTTGCGACCTCATCGACCAGCTCGCGGTCATAGAACGCATAGCCGAGCTTCTCTGCGACCTGCTTGCCGATGCTGCGGCCGCCGCTGCCGAATTCACGGCTGATCGTAATGATATTCTTCATGACGGTTTCCCCCCGTTCTTTTACATACAGACTGCCGAATAAGTTCCCTCTGTCCTGGCAGGTTTTCGACAGTCTGATAGAAATAGTATAGCACACAATGCGCAAAAATGCAAAATGCAGGAATAAAAATTGCAAAAAAATCACCTTGACGAAAAATTCCCTCCGGGATTTTTCGTCAGGGAAACCTTCGGCTGAGCAGATTTTTTTTGACAGTCTGTTCCGTGCATCAAAAAGCCTCGCAGAGTTCGCCGCCCGCAGGCGGCGAATCAATTGAAATCATTTTTTCCGGCGGCGTGTACGTCGGAAAAATACCGCTCAGTCCGCCAGTGTGCGGGGCGTCCGCTTTTGGCGGACGATCCGTGCGCGCAGCGGACTGCGATCTCCACGTCGGAAAAGCCCGCCGGGCTTTTCCGAAAAAAATCACCCCGCCGGAGCGGAGTGATTTTGGAAAAGCGATTACTGGGCCTTCTTGGCAGTCTCGACGAGAGCGCCGAACGCAGCGGCATCCGTGATCGCGAGCTCGGAGAGGCTCTTGCGGTTCATCTCGATGCCGGCCTTCTTCAGGCCGTTCATGAAGCGGGAATAGTTCATGCCGTAGGGCTTGACAGCGGCGGAGATACGAGCGATCCACAGGCGGCGGAAATCTCTCTTCTTCTGCTTACGGCCGATGTAGGCATAAACGCCGGACTTCTTGACGGCCTGCTTGGCCATCTTGAAATGGGTGGACTTGGAGCCCCAGTAGGACTTCGCAAGCTTCAGGGTCTTATTTCTTCTCTTGCGCGTCATCATCGCGCCTTTTACTCTTGCCATCTTTTGAATCCTCCTATCCGATTATTTGTACGGGATCATCTTTTTGATGCTCTCGACATTGGTGACATCCGCGTAGGTCGTGCTTCTCAGGCGACGGCCGCGCTTGGTGTCCTTCTTGGTGAGGATATGGCTCTTGAACGCGTGCGCTCTCTTGACCTTACCGGTCTTGGTGAGATTAAATCTCTTCTTCGCACCGCTGTGGGTTTTGAGTTTCGGCATGATTCTTCTCCTTTGTGATTATTTTGCATTCTTCGGCGACAGGAACAGGGTCATGAACCGGCCGTCGAGCTTGGGCTTTTTGTCCACGTTTGCGACTTCGGCGCATCCCTCGCCAAACCGGATCAAAAGCTGCTCGCCGATGTCGGTATGCGCCATTTCACGCCCGCGGAAGCGCACCGTGACCTTCACGCGGTTACCTTCCTTCAGGAATTTCATCGCGTTGCGCATTTTCACATTCAGGTCGTTCGTGTCGATGCCCGGGGACATGCGGATCTCCTTGATCTCGACGACGCGCTGATTCTTCCGGGCTTCCTTTTCCTTCTTGAGCTGGTCAAAGCGGAACTTGCCGTAGTCCATGATCTTGCACACGGGGGGAACGGCGTTGGGCGAGATCTTCACAAGGTCGAGCTCCTGCTCCTCTGCCTGGGCCAGCGCCTCCTGTGCGGAGACGATGCCGAGCATGGTGCCGTCCGCTGCGATCAGGCGGATCTCCTTATCCCGGATCTCCTCATTGAGCTGATGATCTAATTTGCCGATGGTAAAGCACCTCCAAACAAAAAATTGCGGATGCCGCAGCACCCGCAACCGAACACACCGCGCCCAAAGCGCAGCGAGACTCGATATCAGACCCCTTTGCCTTCGCTTGGGGTGAGGTCGGGGCTGCCGGCCTTCTTCGTTTTGCGGAACTATTTTAGCACGGAAGTTCCGTGATGTCAAGCATGATTTTTTCTTTATCGCAGGCTTTTTCCGCAGAATCCAAACGAAAAAGTTGAATTCTCCCGAGAAATATGCTATTCTATTTAAGAAATCATCTGTCGGTCCCACAGTCTGCCTGCTGTGCCCCGACGCGGAAAGGACGGGCCATGATCGACCTGCATTGTCATATTCTCCCCGGCGTGGACGACGGCTCTCCCGACGCGGAGATCTCGCTTTCCATGGCGCGCCACGCCGCCGAGAGCGGCGTCACGGCCATTGCCGTCACGCCGCACTGCAATCTGCCCGGCTTCCGCCGCAATTACCGCGGCCCGGACTACCGCAGGCAGCTGAACGACCTGCGCGAGCTGCTGACGCAGGAAAACATTCCGCTGCGGCTGTACTCCGGCGCGGAGGTGTTTGCGGACCCCTCGAACATCCGCACGCTCATTGAGCAGCATGAGCTCATCACGCTCGGCGGCTCACGGTATCTGCTCGTAGAATTTGACTTTGGACTGCCCGGCTCCGTGCTGCTGCGGACGCTCGAGGCCATCGCGCAGCGCGGCCTTGTGCCCGTTGTGGCCCATCCGGAGCGCTATGACGCCGTGCAGCGCGACCCCGGCCTTGCCGCATGGTGCTTTTCCCGCGGGATGCTGCTGCAGCTGAACAAGGGCAGCCTGCTCGGTCTGCTCGGCAGCCGTGCAGAGGACACCGCCCTGCACCTGCTCTCGCACGGTCTGGCGCATCTCATCGCGAGCGACGCCCACGACGACCGCTTCCGCACAACGGGCTTCCGGTCGCTTCTGCCGGTGCTCGAGCCCATATGCCACCCCGATTATATCGCGCTGCTCCTGCACGGAAATCCCCGCAGGATCCTGCGCGATGAACCGATCCCCATTCCGCCGCTTCAATCCGACTGACCCGCAGGAGGCTTTTCATGAGGAAATTACAGATCACCCTGATCGCCCTGTTTCTGGCCGTTGCCATTGCATTCTGCGCCGTGTTCCTGCACGACCGCCTGACGGCCGATCATACCGCGCCCCGCATCGTCTCGGACGGCGTTCCGCTGGAGGTCAGCGTCAACGCAACGGACGCTGAGCTCTGCGCCGGTCTGACCGCAGCGGACGACCGCGACGGCGACCTCACCGACCGCATCATCGTCCGCCGCGTCTCGCAGCTCACGGGCGCGAACAGCGCGCAGGCGACCTACACCGTGTTTGACAGCGCTTCGAACTTCTGCACGTTCACGCGGCCGATCTACTACACGGATTATCACAAGCCGCGCTTCTCCCTGTCGCAGCCGCTCGTCTACGGCGTCGGCAGCACCGTCACCCTGCTCGACCGTCTGAAGGCCGAGGATGTGCTTGACGGCGATCTCACGGACAAGATGCGCCTGACGCTTGTGAATCTGTCCGTCGGCACGGAGGGCGACTACCGCATCCGCGTACAGGTCACGAACAGCGCGGGCGACACGTCCATGCTCTCCCTGACCGTGATGATCCGCAACCGCACGGCCCGGCATCCCGTCATCACGCTTTCGGATTACCTCGTCTATGCCACGGGAGATGAGACACCGGAGGATTACCGCAGCCTGATCACCTCCGTGCTGCAGTCGGAGCACGGGGCGAGCGTCGATCCGTCGAAGGTCGAGATCTCCGGGAAGATCGACCACGAGCATCCGGGCAGCTATGACGTGCTCTTCTCCTATACGAACGACGCCGGCCTGGAGAGCTCCGTCATTCTGACCGTCGTCGTGGAGTAAGGGGGCAGCCATGAAAGAACAGAAAACGACCAAATGGTCCAACTTCAATCCGTTGTGCCTTGCGCGCCATGTGCTGCGCAATCTCTGGATGACCGTTCTGGCCGGGCTCATCTGCGTTATGGCGGTCTATCTGCTGCAGACGCTCGTGTCCAAGCCGAGCTATGACAGCCAGGTCACCTTCGCCGTGACGAGCCGCAGCGCCTCCGCCACGGCCTCCGGCAGCATCGCCGTGACGGACTCCGTGGCAAGCCAGTTCGGCGAGCTGCTGCAGAGCAATCCCGTCCGCACCGCCGCTGCCGCCGAAATGGGCCTGAACGCCTTCCCGGGGACGTGCAGCGTCGATGTGCCGGAGAACACGAACATCCTCATTCTGACCGTCACTGCCCCGACGCCGGAGCTTGCCTTTCGCGGGGCGCTGGCCGTGATGGACTGCTACGAAGCCTATGCGGACTTCATCCTCGCCTCGGCCGTGCTGAACCCCATCAACGGCCCGACGCTCCCGTCGCAGCCCAGCGCGCAGGCCTCGCGCGACCGTCTGCTCAGGCTGGCTGGGCCCATCGGCGCGCTGGCCATGATCGCAGTCCTGCTGCTCATCGCCGTCTCGCAGGAGACGGTGCAGACCGTCCCCGGCGCGCGCGATCAGCTCGACACGAAGCTGCTCGCCACCCTGCGCCACGAGCGCAAGCGCGGCGCGCTGCTGCGAAATAAAAAATCCGCCCTGCTCATCTCGGACCCGACCTGCAGCTTCTATTACACCGAAACGGTCCATCAGCTCCGCGCACAGGTGGAGCGGGCACATGAAAAGGATGGCCGGCAGGTCTTCCTCATCACGAGCTGCGCAGAGAACGAGGGCAAATCCACCGTTGCAGCCAATCTTGCCCTGTCACTGGCGCAGAAGCATCAGCGTGTGCTGCTGCTGGACGCCGACCTGCGCAAGCCTGCGCAGTCGCTGATCTTTTCGGCCTCGCCTGCCCCCGGCACGGACCTTGGCTATCTCATCACGCACCGCCCGGACCGCGAGGCGCTGGAAAAGGCCATTGTCCGCGACGAGGCGACCGGCCTGTCCCATCTCTATGCCGCGCCGCTGCGCCGCAGCCAGAGCGAGGCGCTCAGCCCGGATTCATTCCGTCCGCTGCTCGACGCGCTGCGCGAGAGCTATTCCTACATTCTCATCGACACGCCACCCTTCAGCTTCTTCGCCGATGCCGAGGTGCTGGCCGATGCAGCCGATGCCGCGATCCTCGTCGTCCGGCAGGACCTCGTCCCCGCCGCCGTCATTAACGACACCATCGACGATCTGAACGCCGCCCACGCCGCGCTGCTTGGCTGCGTGCTCAATAATTATCAGTCGTTCCACTTCGGCAGCCGTCTCGGCGGCTATGGCTACGGCTACGGCTATGGCAGCTACGGCGGAAAATACGGCTATTACGGCTACGGCAGCAAGCAAGGAAAGGAGGCCGCTCATGGAAGAACAGACGACGCAAGGAATTGACCTTTCCGTTTTCCTGCACAATTTCCGCCGCACCCTGCAGCACTTTTTCTGGGTCCCGATCGTGCTCGGTCTGCTGCTCGGCGGCGTGAGCTGGCTGCGCGCCGCGCGCAGCTACGCCCCGGTCTATCAGAGCTCCGCCGTGTTCTCCGTCAGCGCGGGCTTCTCGTCCTCGACGGATATCCTCAGCCACAGCACCTATCTCGACAGCAACGCCGCCGCGCAGCTCTCAGCCACGTTCCCCTATGTCCTGCAGAGCGATCGCATGCAGCTGCTGCTCCAGCAGGAGCTGGGCGATCAGCGTGCTCCCGTCAGCCTGTCGGCCAGCTCTGTGGCGGATGCCGCCCTGTTCACGCTGACGGCAACGGGCAGCGATCCGCAGGCCGTCTATGACACGCTGCTGGCCGCCATCGAGGTCTACCCCGCTGCGGCGACCACCATTCTGGGCGACACGCAGATCCAAGTCATTGACCAGCCGGTCGAGCCGTCCGCTGCGCCCATCAACGCCAACACGGCTCTGCAGACCGGCATCCGCCGCGGCGTCGTCGGGCTGGTCCTCGGCCTCGTCCTTGTGGCGCTGCTCTCCCTGACGCGCCGCACCGTTCACTCTGCCGAGGACCTGCACCGCCTCATCAGTCTGTCCTGTCTCTCCTCCATCCCCGCCGTGCGCCGCGGAAAGCGCACCCGCCGCGAGGCTCCCTCGCTTCTGCTGACGCATGCGGGCACCGGCTCCGACTTCTCCGAGGCCATGCGCAACCTCAGCCTGAAGCTGCAGCGTATCACCTCGAAGCACGGCGCAAAGGTCGTTCTCATCACGAGCACCGTCCCCGGCGAGGGCAAAACGACTGTTGCATCGAACCTCGCGCTGGCGCTGGCCGCCGAGGGCAAGCGCGTCATCCTCATCGACGGCGACCTGCGCAAGCAGTCGCTCAAGCCGCTGTTCGGCATCGGCGCGCACTCAGACGGCCTTGTCGAGGTGCTCAGCGGCAAGGCGAAGAACTTCCGCCTGCTGCCCGTTCCGGATTCCAGCCTGCTGCTGCTCTCCGGCGACGGCACTGTCGCCCAGCCGCAGCGCCTGCTCGGCTCGCCGCGCATGGGCCAGATTCTGGAGCTGCTGCGGCAGAAGCTCGACTACATCCTCATCGATACGCCGCCTGCAGGCGTTCTGTCCGACGCTGCAGCGCTGGCCAAATATGCCGACGGCGCTATTTACGTCGTGCGGCAGGATATGGCAAACTCCGTCCAGATCGTCAACTCCGTCCAGTCGCTCTCCGGCGCCGTGCCGCTGTATGGCTGCGTGCTGAACTGCACGCAGGCCGGAACGACGCGCTCGGGCTATCGCTATGGCTACCGCTACGGCTATCAGTACGGCTACAGCAGCCACTACAGCCACTATAGCCACTACAGCTCCGATTCGGGCGACCGGCGCTGAGGAGGGCGGGCATGTCTCTGATTCGAAAGCTCCGCGACCGCCTGCAGGGCGCGACGCTGCACGACCTCTGGGTCGAAACGCGCTGGGTCCTGCACCACAGCAAGCGCTACCGCCGCTCCATTGCGGCCTATGTACTGCTCGGCATCGCCTCCATTGCGCTGAGCCTGCTGTCGAGTCTCTCCTCGCGTGAGCTCATCAACGCCATCGTCTATCTGCAGGGCGGCGGACGGCGCGTGCTGTTCTGCGGCGTCACCGTCGTGCTGCTGGCAGGCTCGACCATCGTGCTCAATGCTCTTGTCAGCCGTTTCAGTGCAAAGATCAACCTCCGTGTCGGCAACGAGCTGCGCGCCGAGGTCTTCGGCATGTTCCTGAACACGGACTGGGAATCCCTGCAGCAGTTCCACTCCGGCGATCTGCTCAGCCGCATCAACACGGACGTCTCGAATGTGGCGGGCAGCGTGCTTGGCTGGATCCCGTCCCTTATCCTGCGTCTGACCCAGTTTCTGGCCTCGCTGGCCGTCATTCTGGTCTACGACCCGACCATGGCAGTGCTGGCCCTGCTGAGCGCGCCCGTGACGCTGCTGCTGTCGCGGCCGCTTGTGGGAAAAATGCGCAGCTTCAACCGCGATATGCGCGCCGTCGGCAGCGAAATGACGGCCTTTCAGGAGGAGACGCTGCAGAACATCCCCGCCATCAAGGCCTTCCATCTCGTCGATGCCTTCCGCGAGAGGCTCGATCGCGTGCAGGAGCGGTATTATGACACCGGCATCGCGTTTCAGCGCTTCTCCATTCTGACCTCGTCGTTCCTCTCGTCGTGCGGCATGCTCGTAAGCTACCTCTGCCTCGGCTGGGGTGCTTACCGCCTGTGGCAGGGCCGGATCGACTTCGGCACGATGGTGCTGTTCCTGCAGCTGGCGTCCTATCTCTCCTCGTCGCTCAGCGCGCTCATCCATCTGGTCCCCTCCGCCATCGAGGCCTCCGTCTCCGCGCGGCGCATCATGTCCGTGCTGGAGCTGCCGCGGGAGCGGCTCGACCACCCGGAGCGTGCGCAGCGGCTCGTCCGCGAGGGCGTTCCGCTGACGCTGTCGCTGCAGGGGCTGGAGTTCGCGTATCAGGGCCGCGCGCCCGTTCTGAAGCAGCTGGATCTGCAGGTGCAGCCGCATGAGATGATCGCCATCGTCGGCCCGTCCGGCAGCGGCAAGACGACGCTGTTCCGTCTGCTGCTTGGCCTGCTCCACCCGACGGGCGGCAGCGCCGTGCTGACCGGCGGCGGCGAGGCGCTGGACGTCTCTCCCTCCACGCGCTGCTGCTTTGCCTATGTGCCGCAGGACAACGTGATCTTCTCCGGCACCGTGGCCGAAACGCTCCGCCTTGTGCGGCCGGACGCCCCGGAGGAGGCCCTGTGGGCCGCGCTGCGCGCCGCCTGCGCCGAGGATTTCGTCCGCGGCCTGCCCGGCGGGCTGGACTGCCCGCTGCGCGAACGCGGCGGCTCGCTGTCCGAGGGGCAGAACCAGCGGCTGGCCATTGCGCGCGCCATTCTGGCCGATGCTCCTATCCTGCTGCTCGACGAGGTGACGTCGGCGCTTGATCTGGAGACGGAACAGCGCGTGCTCGAGAACATCGCCGCCCTGCCCGGCAAGACGTGCATCCTCAGCACCCACCGGCCGAGCGTGCTGTCGCTGTGCAGCCGCGTTTACCGTCTGCACAATGCCGCGCTCGAGCTCCTGCCGGAGTCCGAGTGGCGCAGATTATATCGGAATAATTGACAAAAACGGACGCGCCCGCGCGGGTGCGTCCGAATTTTTTCATCTGGGGCAGCTAGAGCATGCAGCGGTGTTCCCTGAGCGCCCAGCAGAGGACAATTCAATCGCAAAAGGGCACAGGTGCGCCGCCGCATTTCCCTGAATTGTCATTGCGAGGAGGCGCAGCCGACGTGGCAATCTCGCAGTGCCCGCTTGGATAACAGGGAAACCATCGGCGATATCGTAGCCGCCTTTCCGAGATTGCCGCGGCCCCTCCGGGGCCTCGCAATGCCAATTCAGGCAAGTGCCGTGGTACATCAGCACCCTTACACAGTTCAATTACCCTGTACAAGGCGGTCACTGACCGCCGCTACAGACGCAATCGGTTTGTGCGTTTTTTTACGACAGTCAGTGCGAACTGCGGTCCCCTAACTGAGATTGCCACGTCGCTTCGCTCCTCGCAATCATCACGTTTTTTGAACACCACGATAAACGAAAATGCGGAAACGGCTCGTTCGGCAGGCGGATATCCGCCTGATGTGCCGCATCAATTTCGTGAATTTCGATCATCCATGCTCTCTTCCGGCCGTCAGACCGCCTCGATCTTGATAAGATTGGTGTTGCCGGACTTACCGTTCGTGATGCCGCCGGTCATAACAACATTGTCGCCCGGCTGCAGGTGCATCGTGTCGCGGGCGGCGCGCAGTGCATGATAGAACAGCACGTCCGTGGAGTTGAACTGCTCGCTCAGCACCGGCAGCACGCCCCACGACAGCGAGAGCTTATACCACACGCGCTTGTTCGTCGCCATGCCGACGATGTCCGTCGGTGCACGGAAGCGCGAGACCATCCGGACCGTCATGCCGGACATAGACGTCACAACGATGACCTTGGCCCCGATGTCGATGGCCATGCCGCACGTTGCGTGGGAAATGGCGTCCACGCGGTCGTGGATGACAAATTCGTTCGTGCGGAAGCGCTTGGCGTAGTCGATGTGGCGCTCCGTCTCCTCAGCGATCTCCGCCATGGTCCGCACGGTCTCCACCGGATACTTGCCCGCGGCTGACTCGCCGGAAAGCATGACGGCGCTCGTGCCGTCATAGACGGCGTTGGCCACATCGGAGATCTCCGCACGCGTCGGGCGCGGATTGTGGATCATAGATTCAAGCATTTCCGTGGCCGTGATGACGCGCTTGCCGAGCAGGCGGCACTTCGTGATGAGGTATTTCTGAATGGCAGGCAGCTCCGTGAACGGGACCTCCACACCGAGGTCGCCGCGTGCGACCATGATGCCGTCACAGACCTCGCTGATCTCCTCAATGTTGTCCACGCCCGCGCGGTTCTCGATCTTGGCGATGATGTCGATGTCCTCGCCGCCGTTGGCGTGCAGGAAGCCGCGCAGATCGAGCAGGTCCTGCTTGCACGAGACAAACGAGGCCGCAACAAAGTCCACGCCGTTGCGGATGCCGAACAGAAGGTCGTCCTTGTCCTGCTCGCTGAGATAGATCTGATGCAGGACCTTGTTCGGGAAGCTCATGCTCTTGCGGTTGGAAAGCTCGCCGCCCACGACGACGCGGCAGTGCACGTCCGTCTCCGTGAGGTCCTGCACCTCGAAGATCACGAGGCCGTTGTTCACGAGCACGCGGTCACCTACGGCCAGATCGTGCGGCAGGCCGGCGTAATTCACACTGACGATCGTCTCGTCGCCCTCGACCGGGCGCGTTGTGAACGTAAAGGCATCGCCGTCATGCAGCTCGATATGCCCCGCGGCAAACGTGCCGATACGGTACTCCGGACCCTTCGTATCGAGCATGATGGCGATCGGCAGACCAAGCTCCTCGCGCACCTGCTTGATCATGTCGATCTTGGCCTGATGCTCGGCATGGGTGCCGTGCGAAAAATTCAGGCGGGCCACATTCATGCCCGCGCGGCACATATCGGCAAACACGGCCGGATCACTGCTGGCCGGGCCGATGGTACAGACGATCTTTGTTTTCCTCATAGCGATAATCCCCTTTCGCCGCATACCGCGGCATAAAAAAAGACAGGACGGCAGTCCTGTCCGATCCGTGTGCCGCACAGAAGCACGGCACAGCCGATCCAGCAGGAATAGGGCCCCACGACCCTATGACAGACTCCACCGCTCCTGCTGTCCCATATTCTCACGGGAATTATTGTAGCAAACATCCCCGCCGGTGTCAATTCCCGGTGCAGAACGGAGCCGCACGAATTTCGCCGTGCAGCTCCGTGATTTTTGTTAAGAATGCCCTACTTTTGATTTTTCTCAAGCCACTTGGCCAGTGCGTCGGCCATGCCGCTGTTCACAGGCTTGTCATCCTTCTGCTGCTGCAGATACTTTGCCACATCGCGCTTGCCCGCCCCGGCACTTTTGCGCCGCTCCTGGAAGGCGGAGAGCTTTTCCCGGTAACCGCAGACGCAGGCGAACATCTGATTCTCACCCTCGCCGCGCAGCTCCATTTTCTTGAAGCAGTTCGGGCAGCGTGCGTTCGTCACCTGCGTGACGCTTTTGCGATAGCCGCACTCGCGGTCCGGGCAGACGAGCATCTCGCCGCGCTTTCCCTTGACGAGCAGCAGGAACTTGCCGCAGTCCGGGCAGGTCTTGCGCGTCTGGTTGTCGTGGGTGTATTTCGCATCGCTCGCCTTGACGGCCGCAACGAGACGCGACGCATAGGCGCGCATTTCCTCGACGAATTTTGCGTCGCGCTCCTGTCCCTTTGCAATCCGCGCAAGGCGGTCCTCCCACTGTGCCGTGAGCGCAGCCGAGCGGAGGTCCTCCGGGGCCAGCTCCACAAGCTGCATGCCCTTGGACGTCGGGACGAGCTCCTTACCGCGCCGCTCGATATAAAATGCAGAGAACAGCTTTTCGATGATGTCCGCGCGCGTGGCAGGCGTGCCAAGGCCGCTTGTCTCCGTCAGAATTTTCTGCAGGGCCTTGTCTGTGACCTGCGCCTGCGGATGCTCCATGGCCGTCAGCAGCGTCGCCTCCGTATAGCGCGGCGGAGGCGGCGTCTTGCCCACCGCAACGGACGCGCCGAGGATCGACAGCCTCTGCCCCTGCTCCAGCGCCGGGAGCGTCTGCGGCTCGTCCTCTTCCTCGTCCTCCAGCCGGAAGCTGCGGTCATAGACCCTGCGCCAGCCCGGCTCCGAGACGATGCGGCCCTTGGCCGTGAAGTCATGGTCCCCGGCGCGCAGCGTCAGCTCGACCTCCTCATAGGCACACGGCGGCATCAGCACCGCAAGGAAGCGGCGCACGACGAGGTCATAGATATTCCGCTCCGGCCCGGAAAGCTGCCACAGGTCCGGGGCCTCCTCCGTGGGGATGATGGCGTGATGATCCGTGACCTTGGCATTGTTCACCAGATATCTGGTCGAAAGCGGGCGGCGGCGCATCAGCTCCTGCGCAAAGGGCTTGTAGTCCCCCGTCATCACGGCACGCAGGCGGTCCGGCAGCGTCGGAACGACGTCGTCGGAGATATAGCGCGAGTCCGTGCGCGGATAGGTCAGCAGCTTGTGCTGCTCATAGAGGGCCTGCATAAGATTCAGCGTTTCCTTTGCGGAATAGGCGTATTTTTTGTTTGCATCGCGCTGCAGCTCCGTCAGGTCATAGGCCGCAGGCGGCGGCGTCATGCGGCGCATCCGGCGTACCTGCCGGATGGTGCAGGTCCCTGTGCGGCAGGCCTCGGCGATCCGCTCGGCCAGCGCGCGGTCAAATGTGCGGCTGTTTCCGTTTGCATCGCGCCAGACGGCCGTGAAGCCCGCGAGCTTCAGCCGGACGCCGTAGAATTCCTTCGGCACAAAGCTGCGGATTTCCTGCTCCCGCGCGGCGATAAGGGCCAGCGTCGGCGTCTGCACGCGCCCGGCAGAGAGCTGCGCATTGTATTTGCACGTCAGGGCGCGCGTCACGTTCAGGCCGACGAGCCAGTCGGCTTCGCTGCGCGCCTGCGCGGAGCGGAACAGGTTATCATAGTCCGCCGCCGGGCGCAGATCTGCAAAGCCGTCGCGGATGGCCTTATCCGTCTGGGACGAGATCCAAAGCCGCTTGGCAGGCTTGTTCCAGCCCGCCTTGGCCATGATCCAGCGCGCAACGAGCTCACCCTCGCGCCCGGCATCCGTGGCGATGATGAGGCCGGTGATGTCGCTGCGCTTCATCAGGCCCTGCACCACGCGGAATTGCCGCGCCGTCTGCGGGATGACGACGAGCTTCCTATGCTGCGGGAGCATCGGCAGGTCGGCCATGTCCCACTTCTCCCACTTTTTCTCATAGACGTCCGGGTCGGCCAGCGTGACCAGATGCCCGAGCGCCCAGGTGACAACATAGCGGTCGCCTTCCAGATAGCCCTCGCCGCCGCGCCTGCAGCCAAGCACGCGAGCCAGCTCCCGGCCGACGGAGGGCTTTTCCGCCAGAACGAGCTGTCTGCCCATCAGTCGATGACGCGGACGGCCGTGATGACCGGCTGCTCCGCTGCGGGGATCGTGCCGTTGCCGTCCGTCGGCTGCGCGTCCTTGCAGATCTGGTCGACGATGTCCATGCCGGACGTCACATAGCCAAAGCAGGCATACTGCCCGTCCAGATAGGTCGAATCACTCTGCACGATGAAGAACTGCGAGCTGGCGCTGTCCATGCTGACGCTGTTGCGGGCCATGGAGATCGCGCCGCGCGTATGCGACAGGTTATTTTCCACGCCGTTGGCAGAGAATTCGCCCTTGATCGTCTCATCCGAGCCGCCCATGCCGGTGCCCTCGGGGTCGCCGCCCTGGATCATGAAGCCGTCGATGATGCGGTGGAAGGTCAGGCCGTCATAGAAGCCCTCTTTTGCCAGCTTCAGGAAGTTATCAACCGTGATGGGGGCGGCGTCGCCGTCCAGCTCCACGGCGATGGTGCCGTAATCCTGCACCTCGATCTCCACATGGTGCTTTCCGGCCGAGCCGGACGTGTTGTCGTCCTTGCTGCAGGCAGCAAAGACGCAGACGGCCAGCGCCGCCGCAAGGATCAGAGAAAGCCAACGTTTCATGATAAATTCCTCCAGTTTTTATATCATTTATTTCGTATGTTATCGGGTCGGGGCATGTCCCGACCGGCTGTACGCCTGCAGTTCGTGCAGGCTGCCGAAAAATAAAGTTAGCCTGTAGCGGCGGTCAGTGACCGCCCAGTCAGGGGGGATTTAACCGCAGGAGGGCACTGGTGCACCGCCGCACTCCCCTGACGTGTCATTGCGAGGAGCGAAAGCGACGCGGCAATCTCGCAGGACCCGGATCGCGGGAAAGCGATCGGCGAAATCGTAACTGCCTGCCCGAGATTGCCACGTCGGCCTCCGGCCTCCTCGCAATGACAAATCCGGTGGCCTCGCGTCACAGAACATTTGCAGCAAATATTGCCAGTCTGCATGGCGGTCACTGACCGCCGCTACCGTCAAATTTGGGGGCCGGTACATGTTCCGCCTTACTCAAACGCCGGGCCGAGGTAGGCCCGCTGCGGGAGCGGCGTCCCATCCAGTGATTTAGCCATACCAAAGGGCTGCGTGCCGCCAGCCGTGCGGAAGGACGCCTCCCGGCATCCGAGCTTGTCCGCCAGCGCGGCGGCGGCCTCCGGGCAGTCCGGCAGCAGCTCGCGCACGAGCAGCGTTTCGCCGCCCCGCTCCGCCGCGGCGCAGCAGACGGCATCGCCCGTCTCGATGCGGTAAAGGCCAGCCCCGCTGCTGCGGGAGATCGTTTCCTGCCAGCGCAGCAGCTCCGGCGGATAGGACAGATGGCTGTCATAGAGCTGCAGCTCGCGCAGGCTCTGCCAGCCATCCGGCGTGAGCGGCGTGATGCTGCAGTCGCCGCGCGCCGCCGGGACCGTCTCAGTCCGGCAGGTGAACACGGTCCGGTAGCCGAAGCGTGCATAGAACCCGAACAGGCTCTCCTCCGCCGGGACGAGCACGGCCGCGCGGATGCCCTGCCTTTTGAGGTCCTGCTCCGCCTCCTGCAGGAGCAGGCGGCAGTGACCGCGCCCGCGCAGGGCCGGAGCCGTACAGACGGCATAGAGATAGGCCGCAGGGACGGCCTCGCCGTCGTCGCCGACCAGCTCCGCCGGGAGCGCACACAGCATAGCAGCCGGGCTGCCGTCCGGCGCGCGGCGCAGATAGACGGGCGTGCAGTCGAACAGCGCCTGCCAGAACGCGCGCACCTCCGCCTCGGTATCGCCGAAGCAGGCCTGCCACAGCCGCGTCAGGGCAGGCAGGTCGCGTCGCGCCGCCCTCATGCGGGCAGCTCCTCTGCCAGCAGCTTCTCCAGCAGGAGGTCCGGGATATAGCTTTCCTTCGCGCGGCGCAGGCCCTCGAGGCCCATGTCGTCCTCGCGGTTCAAAAAGCGGTAGGGCGTCTCAGCGATCCGGCGGGCAAATTCGCGGTTGATCATCGGATACGGGCCGTTCATATCGGCGCGGGCCTTTTCAAAGTTCACGTCAAACATATCCGGCCGGATGGGGTTGCCCATGGCGAAGGCGACGACCTCGCCCTCGACCTCCAGCACAAGACCCGTCATGCCGAGCGCATCGAAATGGTCGAATGCCAGCCCGATGGCACGCTGCTCCAACGCGTAGTCCGCGGGGTCGTTCTCCAGAAAATGCAGGCGATACCACTCGTCCGTAAAGGCGCGGCAGCGCGGCAGCTGGTCCGCAGTCAGCGGCAGGACGCGATAATCCGGGTAGGCCGCCTCAAAGCGGTTGCAGTGGTTACGCTTGGCCTGCAGCTTCTTGCCGTGCAGCTGGGCAAGCTGCTCCGTCTCGTAGACATAGTCCGCGCTGTCGCGCACGCTGTGGAAGCGAAAGCGGCCGGGACACAGCGCCTCGAGCCGGTCGCGCTCCTCGGGCAGCAGGCCGAACAGGCGCAGCGGGATGCCGCGCTCCCGCGCGTCCTGCCGCAGCAGCTCCAGCGTGCCCGGCAGGTCCCGGCAGCCCACGGGCCACGGGTACGTCAGGCTCCCGGAAAAATTGCTGAGGAACACGGGCGTGCCGTCCACCGACGCTACGCGCTGGTCCCCCCACAGGAAGAGATTCACAAAGGAAAACTCGCTGCCATGCCCAGCCGCAGCCTGCATCACGGGTTCGATCCACGCGCGGTCCTCCAGGCAGATGGGGCGAAAGTTCAACATAGTTTCACCACTTTCATAGAATTTGGGGATAGGATAAAGATATTTTACCATAGATCCCGCAAAATAACAAGCAGCGGCCTCTCTGCTCCGCTCCGCAATGCAGGAAAAAGCCTCGCAGAGTTCGCCGCCCGCAGTCGGCGAAGAAGGTGAGATCATTTTCTCCGGCAGCGCATACGTCGGAGAAAATACCGCTCAGTCCGTCAGGGTGCGAATTGTCCGCCCTTGGCGGGCAGTTCGTGCGCACAGCAGACTGCAAACGAAGGCGGAGGCCGCCATATGGCAGCCTCCGCAGAAATCTAAAATTTTGAATTATTCGACCGTAACGGACTTGGCCAGATTGCGCGGCATATCGACATCGCAGCCGCGGGCCAGTGCGATATAGTAGGCAAAGGCCTGCAGCGGGATGACCGTCAGGCTCGGCTGCAGCAGCGGGTGCGTCTTCGGCACGATGAGGCTGCGGTCGACATACTTTTCGATCTCCCCGGCAAAGTCCTCCGTCGTCACGCCGAGGACGTGCGCGCCGCGCGCCTTGACCTCGCGGACATTGGCCATGGTCTTATCAAAGAGCTTCTCGACGGTGGCAAGGGCCACAACGAGCGTCTCCTCCTCGATGAGGGAGATGGGGCCGTGCTTCAGCTCACCGGCGGGATAGGCCTCGGAATGGACATAGGCGATCTCCTTGAGCTTCAGGCTGCCCTCGAGGCAGGTCGCGCTGTCGAGGTTGCGGCCGATGAAAAACACGTCGTGGTTGTGGCTGAAGGCCTCCGCAGCCTCCTCGATCTTTGCCAGATTCTCCGGCACAAGGATCTGCGCCACCTGGTCCGGCAGGCGCTGCAGGCCCTCGAGCATGGCGGCATAGCACTCCGGCGCGAGCGTGCCGAGCTTTTCGCCGATATACATGGCCAGCAGGTAGATGACGGCCAGCTGTGTGGAATAGGCCTTCGTCGTGGCAACGGCGATCTCGGGGCCGGCACAGGTGTAGATGACGTCGTGCGCCGCCTTGGAAATGGCGCTGCCGACCACGTTGACAATGGCGAGCGTCCGCGCGCCGCGGGCGTTGGCCTCACGCAGGGCGGCCAGTGTGTCGGCCGTTTCGCCGGACTGGCTGATGATGATAACGAGCGTATCGTCGCCGAGCACCGGCTCGGAATAGCGGAACTCCGAGGCGAGCACCGGCTCGACCTGGATGCGCGTCGTGCGCTCGAGGATATACTTGGCGTGATTGCCGACATAGGACGCCGAGCCGCAGGCAACCATATAGATGCGGCGCAGGCCGCGCAGATAGCTCTCATCAAGCTTTACGTCATCCAGCACAACGCGGCCGTCACGGATACGGGGATTGATCGTGTCGCGCAGGGCCTTGGGCTGGTCGTAAATTTCCTTGAGCATGAAGTGCGGATAGCCGCCCTTCTGCGCAGCGGACATCTCCCACTCGATGTGCTCAGGGGCCTTGCGCACGGGCGTACCGTTTGCGTCATAGAACTGCGCGGCGTTCTTCGTGAACACGACCATATCGCCGTCGTTGAGATACACGACGCTGCGCGTATACGGCAGGATGGCCGGGACATCCGAGGCGATGAAGTTCTCGCCCTCGCCGAAGCCGAAGATCAGCGGACTGTCCTTCTTGACGGCGATCATGGAATCCGGCCGGTCGGCGCAGAGGATGCCGAGCGCATAGCTGCCCTCGATCCGGCCGAGCGTCAGGCGGACGGCCTTCATCAGATCGTTTTCCTGTTCATAATAGTATTCCAGCAGATTGGCGATGACCTCCGTGTCCGTCTCGGAGCGGAACGTCTTGCCCTGCTTCAGCAAGAACTCCTTCAGCGGCAGGAAATTCTCAATGATGCCGTTGTGCACGATGCAGATGCTGCCGTTTGTGGACAGCTGCGGATGCGCATTCTCGTCCGAGGGTGCGCCGTGCGTCGCCCAGCGGGTATGGCCGATGCCGAGATAGCCGGGGAGCGTCGCGCCGTTTTCCGTCTTTGTGCGCAGGACGGCCAGACGGCCCTTGGACTTGGCGAGCTTCAGCTCCCCTTCCGAAAAAACACACAGTCCAGCGGAATCATAGCCGCGATACTCCAGACGGGAAAGGCCGTCCAGCAAAATGGGAGCCGCCTGCTTCGAACCGGCATAACCAACAATTCCACACATAAAAATAACCTCCATACGTCAGGTCAGATCCATGATCTTCGGTGTCGTACGGAGATTATACACGATTGTTTTGTCAAAATCAACTGAAAATTTACTTTTTCCGCTTTTCGTCCGATTTCCCATCGAAAATGGACAATTGGAAGGGCCGTAACAGGGCGAGAGACGCCGGAATATCCGGCAACCTCTCCGCTCCGCAGGACTGCAGTGCCGCGCTTGCCGCCGATCCGTCGTCAAAGACGTAAAGCTCCGACATGCCGCGGCGCAGGTTCCACTGCGAACCGGACCAGGTCCCGCCCGTTCCCTCGGCGCACTGGGCCACAAGAGTCTTTTCGCCCATGGCATGGATGAGGCAGTTGCGGGCCAGGGCGCGCGGCGTGGAAAACGGCAGCTCATAGCCGCCCGTGCTGCAATACAGCACGTTTTGCCGCGCAGGATGATCCAGCAGACTGTCCGGCACAAAGCAGATCACCCGGCCGCCCGCTGCAAGGCAGGCCTCCTGCGCGGCGGTGTCCGCACCGGCAGCCCCGCCGGAGACGAGCGTAAAGCCCTCGGCCGCAGCGAGCTTTCCGGCCTGCACGGCAAAGCGGCGGTTATCCGGCCGGAGCTGCCGCGAGCCGACGAGCGCAACGCAGCGCGTGCCGAGCAGGGCCGTGTCGCCGCGGCAGAACAGGGCGGGCGGGCACTCAGTCTCGCCCATGCGGCGCAGGCGCGCCGGGAAGCCGTCCGAAAGGCGCGTCAGGACCGTGATGCCCTGTGCGGCAGCAGCCTCGAGATAGCGGTGCAGCGTGTCCGTCCGGTCGAGCAGCGCCGTGATCTGCAGGGCGGCCGCCTCCGGATAGCCGAGCGCCCGGAGATAGGCAGGCGTCACCTCGCCGTCTCCGGCCTGACAGGTCTGCCGGACGCGCCGGGCAAGCGTGCGGTACTGCGCCGGGGTCAGCGGCACATCCTGCGTGCCGAGCGCGCAGCACAGCAGGAGCAGTCCCTCCTCCGCCGGGCGCATCAGAAGCGCCTGCGGGATGTCGGGTGCTTTTCCTCTGCAGGTGCGGGCACCAGACAGCCGTATTCGTCAAAGATCATCGGAACGATGCGGAAGCCCGCAAATTTTGCGATCTCGTCCAGCTTGGCCTTCTCCGGGAACGAGCCGAGCAGCGTGAAGGAGATGCCCTTTTTCCGGGCGCGGCCCGTGCGGCCGATGCGGTGGATATAGTATTCGTTCTCCTCGGGGACGTCGTAGTTGATGACGCCGTCGACATCGTCCACGTCGATGCCGCGGGAGGCAACGTCCGTCGCGATGAGGACCGGGAGCTTGCCATGGCGGAAATCGGCCATGGTCTTTTCGCGCGTGGCCTGCTTGATGTCGCCATGCAGGCAGTCGGCGCGGATGCCCGCGCGGCGCAGGTCGTCACTCAGGCGCTGGCACATGACCTTCGTGTTGCAGAACACGATCACGCGCTCAAGCGCGCCGGAGCGTAGGATGCGCAGCATAGCCTCTTCCTTCTCCAGCCGCGGGACCGTGATGGAATACTGGTCGATATCAGGCTTGCTCTCCTCCGTCGGGGCGACGGTGATCTCCACCTCGTCGCGCTGGTACATCCAGCTGACGGTCATGACCTCCTGCGAGATCGTCGCGGAGAACAGGCCGAGGTTCGTGCGATTCTTGATGCGGTCGAGAATTTTTGTCACATCGTCGAAGAAGCCCATGTCCAGCATGCGGTCCGCCTCGTCGAGAATGACGGTCTTGATGCGGTCGAGGCGCAGGTTCTTGCGGTTATAGTGATCCATGAGACGGCCGGGCGTTGCCACGACGATCTGCGGATGCTGCTGCAGGCTGCGGATCTGCGGCTCAAGCCGCTGGCCGCCATAGACGACCGTCACACGGATATCCTTATAAAATGTGAGCAAGCCGCGCAGCTCGTCGGCGATCTGGATGGCCAGCTCGCGCGTCGGGGCCAGGATCAGGCCCTGCAGATCGTCGGACTGCGGATCGATGTGCTCGATCATCGGGATGCCAAAGGCAAACGTCTTGCCCGTTCCCGTCGGCGCCTTGGCGATGACGTCGCGCCACGCCAGCAGCGGCGGGATGGCCTCCTCCTGCACGCGCGTCGGCATTGCGACGCCCTTCTTTTCCAGCGCACGGAGGATCTCCTCGCTGACACCGAGCTCCTGAAATGTCTTTGTCGTTTCCATACCAGTTCCCCTACCTATATTCAGCTTGTCAAAAAAGTCCCTCCAGGGCTTTTTCGCCAAGCTGCTTCTGGAATTGCAAAATAAATTTTGAAGCATGATTTTGCAATTCTGCCGCTGCGGCGGGTTATGGAACGCGAAAGGACACCCTGACGGTTTCCTTTCACACTTTTCTTCCCTCCGAAACTTTTGGCTTGGCAGGTTTTTTGACAGTCTGCTATATTACCCATGCGGCGCATGCGGCGCAAAAAAGCCGAAACTCCGCATTTTCATTTCTTAGATAGTGTACCAAATCCACGCCCGATTTTCAATCCTTTCCCGCATTTTTTGCCGGGTACAAAAAAAGTTTTAGCTTATCGATAGAAAAATCGCGATTTCCTTGTAGTTTTTTATTGTTATAAGTCAAAATTCAGAAAAAAATCGCAAAAAAAGTTAGTCTCTGCCTTGCAGGCTTTCTCTATTTATAGTATAATCTGAGTGATACGAGCCCGTCCACCGGCTGCGACCGGATTATTTTACAAAGGGGACCTGTTTCCATGGCAACATTTTACATAAACGGTGCCGAAGTTACCGTCGCCAAAAAGCAGAAGCTGCTGCGCTACCTGCGCGATGAGCTGCATCTCACCTCCGTAAAAGACGGCTGCAGCGAGGGCGCCTGCGGCGCATGCACCGTGCTCATCAATGGCGAGCCCTGCCGCGCCTGCGTTCCGGACACCGAGCGGCTCGACGGCAAGCACATCCTGACGGTCGAGGGTCTTTCCGACTTTGAAAAGGCTGCCTACACCTTCGCCTTCGGCGAGGCTGGCGCCGTGCAGTGCGGCTTCTGCATCCCCGGTATGGTGCTGTGCGCCAAGGCCCTGCTCGACCGCACGCCGGACCCGACGGAGGAGCAGATCCGCTGGGCCATCCGCAACAACTACTGCCGCTGCACCGGCTATGTCAAGATCGTCGAGGCCATCCGTCTGGCCGGGAAGATCCTGCGCGAAAAGAAGATCCCCCTGCCCGCCACGACGGACTGGAAGATCGGCTCCCGCGTCCAGCGTCTGGACGTCGAGGAGAAGGTCCTCGGCACCGGCAAATACCCCGACGATTACTACCCCGAAAAAATGTGCTACGGCTCCGCCGTGCGCAGCAAATATCCGCGCGCCCGCGTGCTGTCCATCGACACGTCCAAGGCGGCCGCGCTGCCCGGCGTTATCTGCGTGCTGACCGCAGCGGATGTGCCGGGCGAGAACATCATCGGACACATCGTCCACGACTGGGACGTCATGGTCCCCGTCGGCGGCGTCGTCCACTTCCTCGGCGACGCACTGGCCCTTGTCGCGGCTGAGACGCCGGAGATTCTGGAAAAGGCCAAGAAGCTCGTCAAGGTGGAATATGAGATTTTGCCCGCCGTGCACAACCCCGAGGAGGCCGCCGCGCCCTATGCGCCGCTCGTCCACCGCAAGGGCAACCTGCTGACGCATAAGCACGTTTCCCGCGGCAATGCCGAGGAGGCCATTGCCCACTCGAAATTTGTCGTGCAGGATCACTTCTCCACCCCGTTCACGGAGCACGCCTTCCTTGAGCCGGAATGCGCCGTGGCCGTGCCGGACGGAGACGGCATCCGCCTCTACACGACGGACCAGAGCGCCCACACCACGCTGCACGAGGTCACGATGGCCCTCGGCCTGCCGCCCGAGAAGGTCAAAATTCAGAATGCCCTCGTCGGCGGCGGCTTCGGCGGCAAGGAGGACATGACCGTCCAGCCGCTGGCCGCGCTCATCGCCTATAAGACCGGACGCGCCGTCAAGTGCAAGCTGACGCGCGCCGAGTCCCTGCTCATCCACCCGAAGCGCCATCCCTTCGAGATGGACTTCACCATGGGCGTGGACGAAAACGGCATCATTCAGGGCGTGAAGGCCAAGGTCGTCTCTGACACTGGCGCCTACGCCTCGCTGGGCGGCCCGGTGCTCGAGCGCGCCTGCACGCACGCCGCCGGTCCCTATGCCTACGAAAACTTCGAGATCGACGGCTATGCCTACTATACGAACAATCCGCCTGCCGGTGCGTTCCGCGGCTTTGGCGTCACGCAGACGTGCTTCGCCGTGGAGACGCTGCTGAACCGCGCGGCCGACCTTGTCGGCATCTCCCCGTGGGAGATCCGCTACCGCAACGCCATCCGTCCCGGCGGTGTGCTGCCGAACGGGCAGATCGTCGATGACTCTACCGGCCTTGTGGAGACGCTCCTTGCCGTAAAGGACGAATACGACAACGCCAAGATCAAGGGCATCGCCTGCGCCATGAAGAATGCCGGCCTCGGCGTCGGCCTGCCGGACTGGGGCCGCTGCAAGCTCATCGTCGAGGGCGATTCCAAGGTCCATATCTATTCCGGCGCTTCGTGCATCGGGCAGGGCCTCGGCACCGTGCTGGTGCAGATGGTCTGCTCAAACACGAACCTCTCCCGCGACGACATCGTCTATGAGCGTTCCAACACCTGGATCGCCCCGGACTCCGGCGACACGTCCGGCTCCCGCCAGACGCTTGTGACCGGCGAGGCCTGCCGCCGCGCCTGCCTGCAGCTCCACGAGGCGCTGGCCGGAAAGTCGCTCAGCGACCTCATCGGGAAAGAATTCTACGGCGAATACCTCGCGAAGACCGACCCGCTCGGTGCGGATGTGCCGAACCCGGTCTCCCACGTCGCCTACGGCTACGCCACGCAGGTCTGCATCCTCGACGAGAAGACCGGCCTCATCCGCAAAATGATAGCCGCGCACGACGTCGGCAAGGCCATCAACCCGCTCTCCTGCGAGGGCCAGATCGAGGGCGGCGTCGTCATGTCCATGGGCTATGCCCTGACGGAGCAGTATCCCATCGACGAAAACTGCCGCCCGACGGCGCGCTTCGGCACGCTCGGCCTGTTCCGTGCCCATCAGGTGCCGGAGATCAAGGCCATTGTCATCGACAAGCCGGGCCTGAACGTGGCCTGCGGCGCGATCGGCATCGGTGAGATCACCTCGATCCCCACCGCACCGGCCATTGCGGACGCCTATTACCGGCTCGACGGCGAGCCGCGCACCAGTCTGCCGCTGACCGGCACGCCCTATGCACGCAAATAACGGGGAGGTTGCATGAGATGAAAGTCAGAAAGAAGTTCCCGTCCAAGGTTGCCTGCGTCCACTGCAACGGCGGCTGCCGCGCCAACCAGAGCCCGGAGGGCTACGATCTTTGCCTCTACGGCTGCACCGGCTGCGGTGCGTGCATGGAGGTCTGCCGCTTCGGCGCGATCTCGCTGAACTCCTACGGCGTGGCCGAGGTCGACGAGAGCCGCTGCATCGGCTGCGGCGCGTGCTATCAGGCCTGCCCGCAGCGCGTCATCCACCTGCGGCTCGAGGACAACCCCATTGTCGTCCTCTGCTCGAACAAGGACGCCCGCTGCCGCGATGTCTGCGCCGTGAGCTGCATCGGCTGCGGCCTGTGCGAGCGCACCTGCCCGGCCGGAGCCATCGTCGTTTCGGAAAACCGCGCCTTTATCTACGCGGATAAGTGTCTCTCCTGCGGCATGTGCGCCATGGCCTGCCCGCGCAATGTCATCCACGACAAGCGCGGCCTGCTGACGCCCCGCCACTGAAGCCCATGCGCGTTCTGATCGATGCGGACGGCTGCCCCGTCGTCCGCGAGACCGTGCGGCAATGCGCCGCCTTCCATGTGCCGTGTCTGCTGTTCTGCGACACGGCGCATGTCTTTTCCATTCCCGGTGTGGAGGTCTTTGTTGCGGACTGTGGGCACGACAGCACGGACTATCTGCTGCTGTCGCACCTGCGCCCCGGCGACGTTGTGATCACGCAGGACTACGGCCTTGCCGCCCTGTGCCTTGCGCGCAGCGCGCAGGCCCTGCATCCGGCGGGCCATGCCTACACAAAGGACAATATCGACGCTCTGCTCACCGTTCGCGCCGAGTCCGCCCGCCTGCGCCGCGGCGGTGTCCGCCTGCACCGTACGGCTGCCCGGAAGCCCGCGCAGGACCACGCCTTTTCCGTCCTGCTCTGCCGCATTCTGTCGGAAAATACCGGGACTTGACGAATCGCCGAAAATGTGGGATAATAACAAGACGACTATGATTCGTCTATCCGACGTCCGTTTTCCGGTGCCGTCCTGCGGCAGAAGGAGTTATTTATGATTGGTTTCTATGATTACACGGTCATTCTGACCTACCTCAGCCTGCTGTCTGCCGTGACCGGCATCGGGCTGGCCGTCGCCCACCACCCGCTGCTGGCAATCCTCTGTTTGATGTTCAGCGGCCTTTGCGATATGTTTGACGGCCGCGTCGCCCGCACGAAGAAGAACCGCACGGCGGAGCAGAAGGGCTTCGGCATTCAGATTGACTCTCTGTGCGACATCGTTGCCTTCGGCATCCTGCCCGCCGTCATCACGATCGTCGTGTGCGGCTCTGTCTGGTATGCCGTGCTGATTGCGGCGCTCTATGTGCTCGCCGGGCTCATTCGCCTTGCCTATTTCAACGTGACGGAGGAGCTGCGCCAGCAGGAGACGGACGAGTGCCGCAAGACCTACACGGGCCTTCCCATCACCTCAGCCGCGCTCATTTTCCCGTTTTTCTTCTGCTTCCTCGATATTTTCCAGCGTGCCGCGATCCTGCATGGGGCGCTGCTCGTTGTTATGGCGCTGACTGGCGCCAGCTTTGTGATGCCGTTCCATATCCGCAAGCCGCGCTCCAAGGAGCAGTGGGCGCTGCTCGGCATCGGCCTTGTGATCGCCGCAGGCTGCATCTTTGTCTGGGTGCGTTTCCGCATGAGGATCGTGCGATGAAGAGGCTGCTGCTCATTCTGAACCCCTGCTCGGGAAAAAAGCGTGCGAACCGCGCGCTGGCGGAGATCGTCAGCATTTTCAACCGCGGCGGCTACGACGTCACGGTCTATACTACAGCTGCCCGCGGCGACGCAACGCAGGTCGCAGCATCCCGCTGCCGCGAATTCGACTGCGTGGTCTGCGCAGGCGGCGACGGCACATTCAATGAGGTTGTCTCCGGTGTCTATGCGGCCGGAAGCGACACGCCCATCGGCTATATCCCCGCAGGCAGCACGAACGACTTTGCCAGCAGCATGCACCTGTCGCGCAACCTGCTGCAGGCCGCGCGCGACATCGTCGAGGGCGAGCCGCGCACACTGGACCTCGGCAGCTTCAACGGCCGCTGCTTCTCCTATGTCGCCTCGTTCGGCGCGTTCACCCGCGCATCCTACGCCACGTCGCAGAGCGTAAAAAATGCGCTGGGCCATCTGGCCTATGTGCTCGGCGGCATCAAGGAGCTGCCGTCCATCCGCAGCCGCCATGTGCGCTTTCTGCTCGACCACGAGACCGTGCTCGAGGACGACTATATCTTCGGCGCCATCAGCAACTCCACATCCGTTGCGGGCATTCTGACGCTCTCCCCGGAGATCGTGGACATGAACGACGGCGTGTTCGAGCTGCTGCTCGTGCGCAAGCCGCAGAGCCTGATGGAGCTGAGCGATTGCGTGCTGGCCCTGACGACGCAGGAATACCACACGCCCATGCTGACGTTCACGAGCGCCAGCCATCTGGAGATCGACGCCCCCGCCGACATGGACTGGACGCTCGACGGCGAGCAGGCCAAGGGGCAGGCGCACTGCGTCGCAGAGAACCTGCACAACGCCGTGAAAGTCATCGTGAACCCCGCCACCGATCCCAACGCCGCAGAATAAAACCGGCCCCTGCAACCGTCATGCGATTGCAGGGGCTTTTTTCGGGAGATCGCTATGAAGAATACCACGCTTTGCTATCTGGAGCAGGACGGGAGTTGGCTCCTGCTGCACCGCAACAAAAAGAAAAACGATCCGAATCACGACAAATGGATCGGCATTGGCGGAAAATTTGAAGAAAACGAAAGCCCGGACGACTGCGTCCGCCGCGAATTTCGTGAGGAGACGGGGCTGGAGCTGACAAAATACCGCTACTGCGGCATCGTGACCTTCGTCAGCGACTGCTGGGAGGGCGAATACATGCACCTGTTCCACGCCTCGGCCTGCCGCGGGAGCCTGCGGGACTGCGACGAGGGCGAGCTGGCGTGGATCCCGGAGACACAGTTCGCCGCCCTGCCGCAGTGGGAGGGGGACCGCATTTTCCTGCGCCTTATGCGGGAGCATGCGCCGTTTTTTTCGCTGAAGCTCCGCTACGAGGGCGACCGGCTGGCAGAAACCGTTCTAAACGGCCGCCCGATGGATTGACACCCACATCCTGTTATGCTATAATCAACTTGCATTCTTTGCAAAAAAGAAAGGAAGAAAATCATGAAACATGTAAAGTCTCTCGCACTGTGCCTGCTGGCGCTGGCCCTTGTCCTTGCGCTCGCCGGCTGCGGCGGCGGCAAGTCCGACCTGCCCGGTACCTACAAGATCGATCTCGATCTGGCCCCTGCCCTGAACTCCGCCATGACCCAGCTTGGCCTTGCCGAAGAGGATCTGGCCGACCTGACCCTGCCCGTTCCCTACACTCTGACGCTGGGCGAAGACGGCACCTATTCCATGCAGGCCGACAAGGAAGCCACCGTTACCGCGCTGCACACCTATCTGCAGGGCTGCGGCTCCGCCATTGAGGCGGCGCTCTACAAGACCGCCGAGGAATCCGGACTGTCCCGTGAGGACTACGACGCTGCCTTCGAGCAGAGCACCGGCTCCAGCGTTTCGGACTATGTCGCCGAACAGATCAGCCAGCTCGACGAAGAGTCCCTGCTGAGCTCTCTGGAAGAGGACGAGGAGTCCGGCGTCTACAAGGCAGCTGACGGCAAGCTCTATTTTGAGGAGCAGGAAGCCGACTTCTCCGAAGAGGACTATGTTTCCTACACGCTCGAGGGCGGCAAGCTGACCTTCACGTCCGTCACGGGCGACGCGATGGACCTGCAGTCTCTCAGCGAGATGCTGGACGATCTGTTCCCCATGGTCTTCACGAAGCAGTAAAACCCACATAAAACGGCCGGAGCGCTGAGCGCTCCGGCCAATTAACTGTTTGGAAAGAGCCCTTTGGGCTTTCCATACAAAGGGACTACAGTCCGCTGCGCGCACGATCGTCCGCCTTTGCCGGACGATCCGCACACTGGCGGACTGCGCAGTATTTTCTCCGACGTACACGCCGCCGGAGAAAATGATCCGATTTGATTCGCCGCCTGCGGGCGGCGAACTCTGCGAGGCTTTTTTGACACACCGTCGGCTGGAGGAATACATACTCCGGCCGTTTTTTCTGTCAGACCCGCGCAGGGACGCCCGCGTGGACGCTGTAGGAAGTCACATTCCGGATGGTCTCGCCGTCGATCTGCAGCGCACAGGGACGGTCAAAGCGCACCTCGATGTCATGACCCGTCAGGATCTCGACCATTTCCGTGTGCTTTACATGGCCGCCTTTGAAAATGGACGGGAATACCGCCAGTGTCTTGATCTTGCCGCTGCCGTGCATGACGCACACGCTGACCTTGCCCTCAGCATTGCCGCGATGCTGATCCGGCGTGACCATCATGCCGCCGCCGTAAAAGCGGCCGTTCATCGTCGGCGCGAGCCAGACGCGGCGATAGCGCTTCGTCTTGCCGTCGACCGTGACCTCGGCGTTAGCCGGGTGGAAGTGAAACAGCAGGCCCTTGATGGCGATGGCCGTATAATTCACGGGCTTGTCGGCCTTGCCGCGCAGAGCGTCGCCGACCTCGCAGCAGTAGCCGTCAATGCCGTAGCCGATGCCGTTGAGGAAGCGCCAGTGCTTTCCGTTCACCGTGACGGTGGGCAGATCGCGCAGATGCTGCGCCACAGGGACCGGGTCCGCGCCCTTCTCGAGGCCAAGGTCATGCAGGAAGTCGTTTCCGCTGCCGGTGGCGAAATAATAGAGCTGCTCCGGGAGGGCCATGCCGTCCGTGTCGTTGAGGAAGCGGTTCAGCGTGCCGTCACCGCCCGCGATGATAAGGGACGCATCTGCCGGGAGCGTGCCGAGCCAGGCCGCATAGTCGCTGATCGTTGTCATATCGGTATAGGAAAACGTCTCCTCCGGGAAGCGCGCGTACAGAGCGCGTGCCTGCTGCGCACCGCTGCCGTTTCCGGCCTGCGGATTAAAAAGCACATATTGCATACCGTTCTCTCTCCTTTTGGCATTTTTAAGGAACCTCTGATTAAATTGCAAGAGCGGTCAGCGAGGGATTTTGTTCCAAAT
>ERZ1673746.831-NODE-831-length-28220-cov-5.956293_pt1 | contig 28220 bp, 27 predicted proteins | sample MGYA00580205_ERZ1673746 | MGnify/ENA primary metagenome ERZ1673746 (study PRJEB41218, sample SAMN15661771) | gut metagenome | host: Homo sapiens | place: Canada: London | collected 2015-08-20/2019-03-30 | study: EMG produced TPA metagenomics assembly of...
GCGCCGCATTCTTTTTCAGAATGCGGCGCGGCCCGCTTCTATTTGAATTCAGCGTACCCGCAGGCTTTCCCGGTAAGCCGCCGGGCCGCTCTCGTACAGGTTTTCGCCCCGGCTGTCGATGACGACCGTCAGCGGCATATCCCGCACGCACAGGCGGCGCACCGCCTCGCTGCCCAGGTCCTCCCAGCAAACAAGCTCCGCGCTCTGCACACAGGCGGCAATGGCCGCGCCCGCGCCGCCGATGGCCGCAAAGTATACGGCGCCCGTCCGGCGCATGGCCGCCACGACCTCCGGCCCCCGCGCGCCTTTGCCGATCATGCCCGTCTGGCCCATGTCCAGCAGCGTGGGCGCGTAGGCGTCCATACGGTAGCTGGTGGTGGGGCCCACGGAACCGATCACCCCGCCCGGGCGGGCGGGCGTGGGGCCGGCGTAATAAACGACCGCGTCCTCAATGGCAAAGGGCAGAGGCTTGCCCTCTGCCGCCAGCGCGCACAGGCGCTTGTGAGCGGCGTCCCGGGCCGTGTAAATGGTTCCCGAAAGCAGCACCGTGTCCCCCGCGCGCAGCTTTGCCGCATCCGCTTTGGAAAGCGGGGCCGTCAGCTTATATTCCATTACAGCACCACCTCCGCGTGACGGGTTACATGGCAGTTGATGTTCACCGCCACAGGCAGACCCGCGATGTGCGTGGGGAATGTTTCGATCTGCAGCCCAAGCGCCGTGGTCCGCCCGCCGAAGCCCTGCGGCCCCGTGCCCAGTTCGTTGATCTTTTCCAAAAGCTCCTGTTCCATGGCCGCATAGTACGGGTCCGGATGGCGGCTGCCCAGCGGGCGCAGCAGAGCCCGCTTTGCAAGAAGGGCCACACGGTCGAACGTGCCGCCGATGCCCACGCCCACTACAACGGGCGGACAGGGGTTCGGCCCGGCCCGGCGCACAGCGTCCAGAACAAAATCTTTCACGCCCTGCTCGCCGTCGCTGGGACGCAGCATGGCAAGACGGCTCATGTTTTCGCTGCCGAACCCCTTGGGTGCCAGCGTCAGCCGCAGCTTGTCCCCGGGCACAAGACGCACCGTGAGCACAGCGGGCGTGTTGTCCCCCGTGTTGCCCCGGCGGATGGGGTCCGCCACCACGGATTTGCGCAGATATCCCTCGGTATAGCCCTGGCGCACACCTTCGTCCACCGCTTCTTCAAAGGAACCGCCGGTGATATGCACATCCTGGCCGATTTCGGCAAATACACAGGCCATTCCCGTATCCTGGCAGATGGGCAGGCCCGTGGCCCGGGCCGCGTCCAGGTTTTGGCACAGCGTGCCCAGCGTCTGCTTTGCAATGGGCCACGGCTCGCTTTCATACGCGCCGCGCACGGCGGCTTCCACATCGGGCGGGAGCTGGTTGTTGGCCGGCACGCACAGCGCCTTTACGGCGGCGGTGACAGCGCTCGCAGGGATGTCCCTCACAGCCGCGCCACCCCCGATTCCCGCGCGGCCCGCGCGACGGCGTCAGCTACCGCCTGCGCTACACGCGCGTCGAACGCGCCCGGGATGATGTAATCCTCATTGCGTTCTTCGTCGCTGACAAGATCCGCGATGGCGTGGGCTGCGGCCACCTTCATGGCGCTGTTGATGTCCCGCGCGCGCACCGAAAGCGCGCCCTTGAACACACCGGGAAACGCCAGCACGTTGTTGATCTGGTTGGGATAATCGCTGCGGCCCGTGCCCATCACGCGCACGCCCGCCGCCCTGGCCTCCTCGGGTGTGATCTCCGGCACGGGGTTGGCCATGGCGAATACAATGGCATCCCGCGCCATGGTGCGGGCCATCTCCGGCTTCAGCGCGCCGCCCACGGAAACGCCGATGAATACATCCGCGCCCTTTACCGCGTCGGCCAGCGTGCCGCGCATGCCGCTTTTGTTCGTGATGCCGCACAGCATCTCTTTGTGGTCCACGATGCCCACGCCCCGCTCTTTGTACAAAATGCCGTTTTCGTCGCAGGCGATCACGTCCCGCACGCCCGCCGCCAGCAGCATTTTGATGATGGCCGTGCCCGCAGCGCCCGGGCCGTTCACCACCACGCGGATGGCGCCGATCTCCTTTTTCACCACACGCAGCGCGCCCAGCAGCGCCGCCGTCACCACGATGGCCGTGCCGTGCTGGTCGTCGTGGAACACGGGAATGTCCAGCTCCTTTTCCAACGTTTCCTCAATGTAGAAGCAATTGGGCGAGGAGATATCCTCCAGATTCACGCCGCCGAAGGTGGGAGCCAGCAGGCGCACGGCCTCGATGACCTGCTCCGGGTCTTTTGTATCCAGGCAGATGGGGAACGCATCCACACCGCCGAACTCCTTAAACAGGATGGCTTTGCCCTCCATGACGGGCATGGCCGCCGCCGCGCCGATATCGCCCAGCCCCAGCACCGCCGTGCCGTTGGTCACAACAGCCACCAGGTTTCCCTTGGCTGTATAGGTATAGGCCGCCGCCGGGTCTTTGGCGATCTCCCGGCAGGGCTCGGCCACGCCCGGGGTATATGCCGCGGACAGGTCGTCCCGGGTCTTTACGGGCACCTTGGCCGTCACCTCGATCTTGCCCTTGTGCTGTTCGTGCAGCTCCAGCGCCGCTTTGTAATAATCCATATTTCCGCCGCCCTTTCGGTATTGTTCCATGCAGGTTTGATTTATATTATACAGGTTTTCCGCCGTCTTGGCTACGGGCCGGGCCGTTTCATGCCGTAAAAATCGCGCTCCCCATGCGGAAAAGCCGCAAATCCGCAAATTTTTTTAAAAAATCCATACCTTGTACACAGAATTCGTGTATAATAAGGACATTGCGGCATTGCCGCGTTTTAGAATGATTTAGGAGGCCCCCATGAAAAAGACAACGAAATTTATCAGCGCCGCCCTGGCTGCCGTGCTCTGCGCCGGTTTGCTTGCCGGCTGCAATTCCGCATCCAGCTCTTCCGGCAGCACAAGCGCATCCGGTTCCGCCAGCGCGTCTGCTTCCGCCAGCGCGTCTTCCAGCACATCCGCCGGCGCGGAGAGCATCGATTACAGCAAGGGCCTGGCTGAAAACGGCCACATTGACGGCGTCACCGCGCTGGATTACGTAACGCTGCCCGCCGATTACGCCGCCATTCCCCTGGCCGCCGGCACCGCCGACGTGAGCGATGAGGACGTGCAGGCGCAGATCGACAGCATCATGGCCCAGTACGCCAAGCCCGAGCAGATCACCGACCGCGCCATCGAGGACGGAGACCAGGTGAACATCGACTATTCCGGCAGCATTGACGGCGAGAAATTTGACGGCGGCACAGCCAGCAGCCAGAGCGTACAGGCCGGCAGCGCGCAGTTCATCGACGATTTTCTCACGCAGATCATCGGCCATACGCCCGGCGAGACCTTCGACGTGGAGGTCACCTTCCCCGACCCGTATGAAAACAACCCGGATCTTGCCGGCAAGGACGCGGTGTTTGAAGTGACCATCAATTACATCGAGGGCGAGGACGTTACGCCGGAGTTTACAGATGATTTTGTAAAAGAAAATGCGCCGGCCAGCTATGGCTGGGAAAGCGCCGAACACGCGCGGGAAAGCATCCGCGAGGATTTGCGCCAAGGCCAAATTTCCCAGTTTGTCTGGAACTATATGATGGAGAACTCCACCGTAAGCGAAGTGCCGCAGGCTGTGCTGGATTTCCAGAGCGGCGCCATGCTGAACCAGTTGAAAGGCCAGGCTTCCATGTACGGGATCGATTCCGCCACGTTCCTGCAGGCGATGGGTGTAGCCAGCGAGGAAGCGTTTCTGGAGCAATACGCGGAAGATATCAAGTCTTCCGCCACTCAGCTTCTCATCATCCAGGCCATTGCCGAGGACGCAAAGCTAAAAGCCGACGACGCGGCGCTCGCCAAATATTTTTCCGACAACATGGGCACCGAAGACTATTCCACCTATGAAGAGCATTATGGACGCCCGTATGTGTCCATGGTCGTGTTGCGTGAGCTTGCCAACAACTACCTGATGGACAACGCTGTCAACGCGTAACGCGTGCATATCAAAGCGCCGCCCCATAAAAATTCCAATCTTGCAGGACAGCATAGCCTTTGCTATGCTGTCCTGCTTTTTTCTCCTGCTGAACTTATCCCGCGCATGAACGCCGCGCGGCAGGCTTTCCCAAAGCTTGGAATAAAATTTTCCAAAAGCTTTTCTTTCATCTCGATTTTCTTTACCAATGAACGTTTTCCAATATTCTATGCTATACTGTTTACAGTTTAAGCGTTTGAACGAAAGGGAGATGTGCATGGAACCAAATGAAAAAATTTTCACTTTGGCAGAAAACTTCTCCGCCTCGGCAAAGATATTGACGGCCATCGGTGATGAAACAAGGCAACACCTCATTTTAGAAATGATGAAAATGGGGAATTGCATGGGTGTTCGAGTCGGTGATATTACAAAGAAAACAAACCTTTCCCGTCCGGCGGTTTCCCATCACTTGCAAATTATGAAAGACGCCGGAATTGTTAAAGTACGTAAAGAGGGAACAAAAAATTATTATTATTTTGACCCCGAAATGGAGGCCTTTGAACAGCTGGTTTCCACCTTACAGCTTGCCATGAAAATTTCAAAAAAATTGCCGGACAGAAGTTGTGAATAAAGAAACAAAATTGGGGGTAAATTTGCAATGGAAATATTGGAACTTATGAAACAGCGGCATAGCGTCCGTCAATACAAAGATATTGCGATTGGCCCGGAACAGCGAATCGCGCTCAATCACCTGATTGAAGAAATCAACGGCGAAGCGGGATTGCATATTCAGATTTTTTATGACGAGCCGCAATGTTTTGACTCCATGATGGCGCATTACGGCAAATTTTCCGGGGTAAAAAACTATATCGCTCTCGTGGGTAAAAAATCCCCAAAGCTTGAGGAAGCATTGGGATATTATGGAGAAAAAATTGTTTTGAACGTACAGGAGCTAGGGCTCAACAGCTGCTGGGTGGCAATGACTCATGGCAAAAGCCAAGCGGATGTTCGCAAGGGAGAAAAGCAAATATGCCTGATCGCGTTTGGTCATGGTGAAACACAAGGCGCGCCACATAAAAACAAACCATTGCAGGCAGTCTGTAATCGTACGGAAAATATGCCTGAATGGTTTTTGAATGGTATGGAAGCCGCACTTCTTGCGCTGACCGCAATGAACCAACAGAAATTTTTCTTTGAATTGTTTTCTGACAGTAAAGTCAATGCGGTTTGCGGTAAGGGCTTTTACACAAAACTGGATTTGGGAATTGTAAAATATCATTTTGAGATAGCTTCTGGCAGAAAACTGCAATCATGAGTCAACAGAACTGCTGCCCAACGGGAAATAAAAACGTTTGTTTTTCCGGCTGTATGCTCATAAGTCAAATAAAAAAGAAAAGCCTAACGGCGGTTTTGAAATATTGAATTTCAAACCGCCGTTTCTGTTTTCCAAAAAAGAATATGCAAGGTATGCTAAAGTTGCTGCCTGAGAGCCGAAAGTGGCAGAAATGGTATTGCAGTATTATTCCGGATATATTAAGCAGCGGTCCGCTTGTCAGGAGCATGTCAACGACGGCATTCAAGGCCGTCCAGGGGTTGTTTGAAAATCAAAAAAGCTGTATTTCCTCCATTTTCAAACAACCCCAATGGGACGACCCTTTTTGCAACACCCTCAATCCGCTGCGCTTGCCGCGGAAACAGAGCCGCTCTCTGAGGCAGGCACACTTTCCGGAGCGCTCTCCTCCTCTGCGGGCAGCATGCCGTCCAGCGTCATGCCCAGCACGCCTGAAAGCGCCGTCGCGTTCAGCGTGCTCACGGCGTTGGAATCCGCCAGCCGGGCGTAATAATCTCCGTTCGCATCGACGGCGCCCAGGTACAGCACCGAGGTGACGCTCTCCTGTGCGCCGGAGGCGTCGTCCGTGCGCGTCCACTCCACGGTGAGCGTGGCGGAGGGCTCCGCCAGACCATATGCCGCCAGCGCCTCGTCCGTTGGCTTAAAATCCGCGCTGCTGCTGAAATACAGTGTGGCCGCGCTGCTGATGAATGCCTGCGCGGCGGCCGTATCCGGCGTTTCAGTACGTGCTGTGTCGGATGCCGTATATGTTTTGTTCCCGTCCGCGTCCTCCGATACGTCCACCGTCAGCGTATTGCCGCCTTGCTCCAGTGTGGCGCGCGTTACGCTGTCGGTGCTCTCTACGGGCCAGTTCTCTGTCTGCTGCAGGCCGCGCTCCGTACGCGTAAAGGCTGCGGCAAAGCTCTCGGATACCGTATATACGGGTTCTTCGCCCTCCAGCTTGATATAGTATTCTCCGGTGTGGGTATTCTGCGCCCCCACCAGCACCGTACAGGTCTCGCCCGCATCGGTCGCCACTTCAATGCGGTTGGACGGCTCGTCCAGCCCGTAAGCCACCAGGTCGGCCCCGCTCTGTGTTACCAGGGCGGTGGCATTCAGCGGGGCGAGGTAATTCGCCATGCTCTCGGCGCTTGTCTGGTTCACAGGGAAATCCGCGTCCCGCCGGAGCGTCCAGGTGTCATCCAGGTATTCCAGCGCGATCTCGCCGCCCTCATTTTCGTAACAAATCACGCTGACGGCGCCCGTGGGCGAAAACGCCGCTACACCGGCGGCGGAGGAACTCTCCTCCGCCTGCTCCGCCCCCGTCAACAGCCCATAGCCCAGCCCAAGCGCCGCGGTGAGCGCCGCAGCGCCCAGCAGTACGGCTGTTTTTCTGTTTTTCATCAGCGTTTCCTCCTCATGGCCCAGATCACCACGCCGAGGACGAGCATCGCGCCCGGAATTGCGAACATCAACAGCCCGCTCCACAGGCTGCCCGCGCCGGAGGGTACCGTCAGCGTTTCTGTCGTAAGGGATTTTGCGTGGATTGTGATCCCGCTCTCGCTGCCCGTCAGCCAACTGAAAGCATTCAGCACCAGGTCGCTGTTGGAGCCGGAGACCATCTGGTCCATGGTCTCGTCCAGAAGACCGCTGGTGGAGAGCCACACCACCTTGCCGCCCGTCTCACTGTTCTGCGCCGCAGCCGCCACGTTGAACGTTCCCGTCGGGTCCCCGTCCGCCTGAGCAATGGATTCGGCGTTGTAGGCATCTGTTTTGGAATAGGCGCTGGCGGAAGTGGCCAGCAGCGCGTCCACCGAGACATTCTCCGGCATTTCGTCCAGCACCGTGATGGCGTGGGCCAGCGGTGCGAGCACATAGCTGCCGCTGTCCACCAGCGGCTGAGTGACGTCATGGCTCTTGATATTGGGCAGCAGATAATACGGATAGCCGCTCAAAAAGCGGTTCTGGTCATTTTCAATGACGATGCCGTCCCGCGCGCCCATGCCGTATTCCGCCAGCAGCGCCGTCAGGTTGGGCATGGCTTCCGTGCTGTAATCACCGTAGTTCGTCACCAGGAACAGGCTGCCGCCGCCCGCCAGATAGGTGCGCAGGCGCTCGGTCTCCTCGGCGGAAATATCCTTTGTGGGCGCATTCAGCACCACAGCCGCCGCATCCTCAGGCACTGCGTCCGCCGTCAGCAGCGCAAGCGTTTCAAAGCTCATGTTCTGGCGCTCAGCGCCGTCCGTGAGCGTGGCGGAAAGCCCGGCTTCGCCGTGACCGGACAAGGTGTACAGCAGCGGCGATTCCTCGCTGGCCACATAGGAAAGCGCGCTCGTCAAGGCTCCCTCCCCGTCAAATTCCGTATCATAGGTATAAGTCTGGTAGTTGGGCGTATAGGTGTACAGGTCTCCTGCGTCCACCACACGGTAGCGTTCACCGCACACCGCGATGATACTGCCCACCGCGGCGTCCGCCGCATCATACGCCGCGCCGAAGGTGGGATAAAGCACGGGGTCTTTCTGCACCACCTGGATGTGGGATGAAGCGTCTTTGTACTTGTCCAGCAGCTCGGTGACGGCCGCATCCTCCTGGCCAGTACGGCCCAGGTAGTAGAACGTTACGTCCTGCGTTAAGGCCGCGCACAGGTCCTCTGTCTCCTGTGAAAGGCTGTACAGCTTATTCTCCGTCATATCGTACCGCAGATACTTCGCAGGCAGCGCGCCTACAAAAAGGTTCAGCGCAACCACCAGCGCCAGCATCACTGCGCACAGCACGCTTGCATAAGCGCCGTTTTTAAATGCGCGGGAGTGCAGCGCGTCCCGCACCGTGTGTTCATTTTCCTGGGGTCGTTTGTTGTCCTGCATCGTTCGCTCCTCCTTTCTCACGACCAGCGGCGTTTTTCAAACCCCTGGCAGGTGAAGAACACAAACAGCAGCGCCACGGAAACAAAATACACCAGGGAAGAAATATCGAACAGGCCGTTGACAAAATTGTCGAACCGGCCGAATAGCGCCAGGCTGTTGAGAAGCTTCGGGAACAGACCCTCCAGCCACGCGGGCTTGAGGAAATAAACGGCGGCCAGGCCACCCTCCAGCACACAAAACACGGCGCTGGGCAGCACAAGGCTTTTCGTCATCCAGTGCAGGAACAGCGCCAGCAGAGCGGCCAGCACCGTGAATGCAGCCAGAGAAGCCGCGGCGCTGCCGGAAATCAGCCCCGCGATGCTGGGCATCAGATACAAAAACAAAAGCGAGCCGAACGTGCATACAGCGGCGATGATCTGGTTTTCCGTCAGGCTGCTCATGAACAGGCCGATGGCAATGGCCGCCGCGCCCATCAGAAAAAACGCCAGCAGCGCCGCATAGCTGCGCGCCAGCGACACCGAGCCGTAGGCGCGCATTACCAGCGGGCATATCCCCACAATGGCCAGCGGGATGGCGTACACCGTCACCAGTGCCAGATATTTTCCCCACACGATCCCCGCGATGGAGGCGCGGGAGGTAAGCAGAAGCTGGTCCGTTTTCTGGCGGCGTTCCTCAACGATGCTCCGCATGGTAAGCAGCGGCACCACCACGAGAAAGATGAATGTGGTGTTGTAAAGCACCAGGCTGAAATCGGCGTAGCCGGACTGCAGGCAGATGGCCGTAAAGTACAGGCCTACCACTACAACGACAAACGCGCACAGTACCCAGCCGATCATCCCGGTGAAGGCGCTCTTCAGGTCTTTTTTGTACACGGCTTTCATTTGCGCTCCTCCTCCCCATTTTCCGGCTGATGTGCGTGCGCTGTGCTTTCCTCCTCGGACGCAATCTCTTCCGGTGCATCGCCCGCCATTTCCAGCGCTGCCTGTGCGGCGGTCCCGTCTTCATCCTCGTCCGCGCGTCCCGACGTCTCTTCTTCACCGGCCTCCGGCTCGTCCCCGGTCAACTCCAGGAACACATCCTCCAGGCTTGTTGTTTCGGCGTCCATGCGCAGCACGGCCAGGCCCGCGCCCGCCAGCGCAATGCCCGCCGGTGCGCGCAGATCCGCGCCGCCAGAGCAGACGATGCGGGCCGTGACGGCGTTTTCTTCTTCGCAGGGAACAAATTCGACAGCCTGCGCTCCCTGCTCCAGCAGCGGGGACAGCGCGGCCTGCACCGCCTCCTGCGTTCCCAGCACCGTGATGCGCAGTGCGGCGTGCCCGGCCGCGTGAGCTGTCAGGTTTTCGGGCGTGTCGCAGGCAACCAGCTTTCCGTGGCTCATGATGAGCACCTTGTCGCACACGGCGTTCACCTCGGAAAGGATGTGGCTGGACAGCAGCACGGTATGTTCCTGCCCCAGGGAGCGGATGAGCTCGCGGATCTCGATGATCTGCTTTGGGTCCAAGCCGACGGTGGGTTCATCCAGAATGATGACGGGCGGGTCGCCCAGCAGCGCGCAGGCAAGCCCCACGCGCTGGCGGTAGCCCTTGGAAAGGTTGCGGATGAGCCTGTCGGCCACGTCTGCAATATTGGTGCGCTCCATGCACTGCTCCACCGCCGCCTTGCGCTGCTCCCGCGGCAGGCCCTTCAGCTCGGCCGCAAAGGCCAGGTATTCCCGCGGCGTCATATCCGTATACAGCGGCGGCTGCTCGGGCAGATAACCGATCTTGGCGCGGGCCTCTGCAGGGCTGTCGAAAATATCGCAGCCGTCGATCTCGGCAGTGCCGTCCGTGGCGGAAATATAGCCTGTGATGATGTTCATCGTCGTGGATTTGCCTGCGCCGTTCGGCCCAAGCAGGCCGTAGATCTGGCCCTTGTCCACGGTGAAGCTCAGCGCGTCTACCGCCGTATGGGCGCCGTAGCGCTTTGTCAGTTCCTTCACTGTGATCAAACGTCCCGTCTCCTTTACTCACAAGATTAAAAATAATTTTACCGCCGGAATATGAAAAACCGGCGCAATTTTTTTGATAGATTTGTGAAAACGGAGCGGACAGGGCCGGTTTTGTTGTCAGTCCGGCGAAAAAGTGGTAAACTGGAGCCGTCCAGAGCTGTTTTTTTGGGGGTACGCCTATGGAACCTGTTTTGTTTGCCGCTGGCTGTTTTACCGCCGCAGTCGCCCTCGCCGCGGGTATTTATGCTTCCTTTACCACGCGCGGGAAGGGGCCTGTCCTTTCCAATTCCTATTGGTTCAGCGTTTTAAAGCGGGAAAACGCCAATAAAAAGGCCGAATACCGTTTAGTGACCGTCGTGTTTTCCTGTCTAAGCGCAATTTTTCTGCTGCTCACAGTGGAAATTTTCACCCAATGGCCCTGGACAGCCGCATTGCGCTGGGCCCTGATCGCGTTTGTTCTTATTTACGCGCTTGCCGACGCGTTCCGCACCGTTCTGAAAGGTTCAAAAACCTAGTTGTCCATACGTTAAAAGGGCCGAAGCCGTTTATCACGGCTTCGGCCCTTTTCTTATCGTCCTTCCTGCTGTTCCGCCGCCTCCGGCAGGCGGAACACCCGCGCGCCCAGCAGCGCCGCGTCGCCCTCCTCGTGGGTGATGCACAGCAGCGTGCGCCCGGCCTGCATACGCCGCACATATGCGGCGGCCGCCTGCCGCGCGGCTTCGTCCAGGCCCTTGAACGGTTCGTCCAGCACCACCACGTCCGCCGGAGCCAGCAAGGCCCGCAGCAGCGCCACACGCCGCCGCTGCCCGCCGGAAAGCTCGCCGACAGGCTTCTCCACATCCTGCGGGGTCAGGCCCACAGCCGCGAAAGCCTCTGCCATGCGCGCCTCATCCAGTGCCGCGCCGCAGGCAAACCGCAGGTTCCCCTGCGCGGAAAGGCGCTCCACCAGCCTGTCCTCCTGAAAGGCGGCTGCAAAGCGTTTCCCCTTTGCGCCGCGCACCGCGCCCGCATCGGGCTTTTCCAGCCCCATAACGATGCGCGCCAACGTTGTTTTGCCGAGGCCCGAGCGCCCCATCACACAAACGGCTTCTCCCTGTGCAAACCGCACCGAAAGGCCGCGCAGCACCTGCGTTTCGCCAAACGCCTTGGACACGTTCACCAGCTCGATGCTCATGTGCCGCTCCTTTCCAGCAAAACGCTTTCCACCCGTGCAAGGCCCCACAAAAACAGCCTTTCAAACGCAAGGCTCAGCAGCACGATCACCACGGTCCAGGCCAAAAGCTCGGCCGTGGAAAACAATATCTTTGCATTGTACAGCGCTTCCCCGATGCTGCCGCTGGTGATGCCGATGACCTCCGCCGCCACGCCGCTTTTCCAGCAAAGGCCAAGGCCCACCGTGCAGGCCGAGCGGAAATACGGCAGCGCGGCGGGCACGTAAAGGTACCGCACCCGCTTTGCCGGCGGCACGCGGAATACGGCCGCCATTTCCAGCAGCCGGGCGTCCGTTTCGCGGATGCCCGCCAGCGTGTTCGTATACACCACGGGCAGCACCATCAAAAAGCTGATGAACACCGCCAGGTTGCCCGCGCTGCGCAGCCACATCAGCGCAAGAATGATAAAGCTGGCCACGGGGATGGATTTGATGGTGAGCATCAGCGGCCGCAGCAGCACCTCCACCCAGCGCAGCGCGGCGGCCAGCGCCGCCAGCACAAGGCCCAGCACCAGCGCCAGCAGGAAGCCGCCGATGATGCGCCCGGCGCTGAACGCCGCCGTCTGCCAGAAATCCGCCGTGGGCAGCAGCGCCAGCAGCGTACCGCACACCTCCAGCGGCGAAACCAAAATCAGCTTTTGCCCGATGCAGACGCTGGCCGCCTGCCAGGCACAAAGCCAGAAGCAGACAGCCAGTGTGTTTGCGATTCGGTTTTTCCGTTTGTTACGCGCCATAATAGAATGCGTCGTCGGGCAGCGTGCCGCCCACGGCCTCGGGGTTTTGGTCGTACAGCACCTTCAGATAACCGCTCACCTTTGCTTTCATATCCGCGCCGCTGATGAAGGTGATATTGCACTCCGGCAGCGCCTTTTGCGCGATGGGCTGCTTGGGCACGATCTCATAGCCCGCCACCAGCGCGGCAGCCTCGTCCACGTTGGCGTTCACGAACTCGGTGCTGGCCTTGTAATCCTCCAAAAACTCGTTAAATGCGGTCTCGTTCTGCTCCACAAACTCTTTGCGTGCCACCACAACGCCTGTCACCAGCGCGGAATCCGGCGAGACCTTGTCCCATTCCTCGGTCATATCCAGCGCCACCTTCAGGCCTTCCATCTGCATCTGGGCAGTGGTCACATAGGGCTGAGGCAGCATGGCAACGGGATAGCCGCTGGACGCCTGCATCGCCGCCAGCACCTCGGTGGCCTCGCTCATGTATTCGATGGTCACGTCCTCGCCCGGGGTAAGGCCATTCTGCGTCAGCACATAGTTGAGCACATACTCCGGCGTGGTCCCCTTGCCCGTGGTGTAAATGGTTTTGCCCGCCAGATCGGCCACGCTGGTGATGTCGTCGCCTGTGGTGACGACATACAGCACGCCCAGTGTGTTGACGGCGGCCACTTCGACGGCGCCCCCGGTCTTGTTGTACAGCACGCCGGCCAGGTTGCACGGCACCAGCGCCACGTCGATATCGCCCTTTATAAGCTGCGGGGCGATCTCATCCGCCGCGCCGTACATGGTCACTTCATAATCGTGGCGGGCCTCGCCCTTGTCGGCTTCGTCCATCAGTTTTACAAGGCCCATGGTCGTGGGCCCTTTCAGGCTGGCGATGCGGAAAGCCGTGCGCTCGGCCGCGGGCGTGCCTGCGCTCTCGGGCGCGGCGCTGCCTGCGGCGGCAGAGGACGAAACAGCGGGCGCACCGGAGGCGGACGCCGCGGAAGAAGCGGGCGCGCCGCTGCAGCCGGCCAAAAGGCCCAGCGCAACTGCCAGCGCCAGCGCGGCGGAAAGCATTTTTTTCATGTTTTTCATAACTCCTTTTCCCTTGCCGGGCCTGCCCGGCCATTCCCACGCGCACAAATTCACACAGCGCGCTTGCGGTCTGTGTCCTATTCTACTATAATAAAATAAGGAATACTGTTGCAGCGGCAACAAAAGGTGAAAAAGATGGAAGAAAATTTAACGATCTTACGGCGCTGCAGTCTGTTTGCCGGCCTTTCGGACACGCAGACAGCCGCTTTGCTGGAAAGCCTGCATCCGGTGCGCCGCAGCTTTTCAAAGGGCGAGGTGCTGCTGCTGGCCGGGTACGAGACGCAGGAGCTGGGCGTGGTGCTCTGCGGGCAGATCGAGGCGGAAAAACAGACGGCGGACGGCGTGACGCTTACGCTGACGCGCATGGGGCCAGGCGGCATCTTTGCGGACATTCTGGCGGGCAGCCGGGGAGCAAAAAGCCCGGTGACCGTGACGGCCGCAACGGACGTTACGGTGCTGCTCATCCCCTACAAAAGCCTGTTGCGGCCGGGCGTTCCGCTGGACGCCGCCCACGCGGCAGTGCTGCAAAACCTCGTGGCGGCCATGGCGGACAAATACTTCGCGCTGGACCGGCGGGTGGAGCTTCTGATGCTGCATTCGCTGCGGGAAAAGGTGCTGCACTATCTGCGCACCGAGGCCCTGCCCGCGCCGGGCGGCGCGGTGCGCACGCCGTACACCCGCGCCGGGCTGGCGGCATATCTGGGCTGCGAACGCAGCGCGCTGTGCCGGGAGCTTTCGCGCATGCGGCGGGACGGAATATTACAAATCGACGGGCGTGTGTTCCGGCTTCTGCCGGGCGTTCCGCCCCGTCAAAACGGCGGGCCCGTGCGGGCAGTCAGGGAGGAAAATGATGGAATGTAAACATTCAAGCGGTGTGACGCAGCGTCTTGCGCGTATCGCGGGGCAGGTAAACGGCATCCGCGATATGGTGGAGGAGGGCCGCCCCTGCGACGACCTGCTGGTACAGCTCTCCAGTGCGTCCAGCGCGCTGACGCAGGTGGCGCGGCTCATCATGGCCGAGCATTTGGAGCACTGTGTGCTGGAAGGCTTTGAAACCGGCGACGAAGAAACCACCGTGGAAAATCTGAAAAAAGCGCTGGAGCAATTTTCCAAAATGAAATAGCAAAAGGGCGGGGAACTCCCCGCCCTTTTTGTGTTCCGCCGTCAGGTACGCTCTGCCTCCTGGCGTGCGATGGCTTTCTCCAGCCGCTCGCACCAGGCGGCATGCTCCTCCTCGCGGGCCGCATCCGGCTGCGCGGGTAACTGCTTTTCACATTCCTCCAGCTGCAGGCGCAGGCCGTCGGCCTTATCCGTGAAATACCGGATGGCTGTGATCGTCCCGGCCTCATCCCGAACATACATGCGTGGATACCAGTTCCACGTCTCGCCAAAGTCTTCGGAAACAAGCGACACATTCTCCAGCGTGATTCCATTCAGCGGCGTAAAGCAGCGAATCTCCGTTGTCGGCCCCTGCATGAAAATGCAGCAGCCAAGATACCCGCCATAGGGCGCATCGTGCAGCGCGGCGCGAAAGTCCAGCCGCTGCCACGTTCGGCCGCCGTCTACCGTGCGCAGCACGTTGGGCTGCGGGGTAAACCGCTCGCCCATTTCATACCCGGCGGTGATATATCCCACAGAAGCGTTCACAAAACGCGCCCGCCTGACGAGGGTATTCTCTGGCAGAGGAACGGGCCACCCCTGCACCGCCCCCCGCTCCAACGGCTTGTCGGGCGCGCCCTCGCAGCGCCAGAGCCAGAGCTTTGCTGTTTGGCTTTCACCCGTTCCGGCATATACGCCCGTGATCAGATAGAACAGGTCGTCCCGAACGACCTCCATGCAGTATATGTTTTCAATCGGCGTGTTCTGCCCTTCACCCACTAGGTCCAGCGGTTGAGCCGTCCACTGTGCGCCGCCGTCGCGGGAGGTGTACAGCGTCACGCGGCCGGGGTGCTCCTCATCCGCATCACACGCTGCGGTAAACCACGCATCTTCCCGGGGCCAGTAACTGCCGCCGTACAGGATATTGCGTTTTCCCTCCCACCGGGGCGCGGGCGCGTACACCTCACTGCCGTCGGCGCTGTTGTAAGCCATCACGCATTCGCCGTCCCGCCCCGGATAAACCGATGCGCCGTAAACCAGCCAGTGCTCCTTCACGTTTTCCATGGACCCGGCCTGCGCGGGCAGCGCCGCGGCCTTGGGCTCGCTTTCCGCGGATTTAACGGATACCGGCGGCTGTTCGGCACTGCATGCCACAAAGCTGCCTGCCAGCGCAGCCAGGCAGAGGATGCAGGCCAGTGCCGCGCGGCCCGCGCGCTTTCCCGTCTTGCTGAAAATGGCCGAAAAGCGGCGCAGCATCATTTTTTTACCGGGCACAAAGCAGGTGCTGAACGGCGCGGGCCTGCCTGCTCCCGCCTTCAAAGCGGCCAGCAGAGCTTCACCATAAGCCGCCCGGACAGGCGCTCCCAGCTTTGTTCCGTGCAGCACGGCTTCATCACAGGCGAATTCCAGGTCCTTTTCGCACCGGCGCGCCAGCAGCCATATCGCCGGGTTATACCAATGCACGGCGCACGCAGACAGCAGCACCGCTTTGCAGACGATATGTCCGCGCTTTATGTGCGTCAATTCATGGCGGAGCATCCATTCCAGAAGCGGGCTTTCACACAGGGCCTCCGGGACCAGCACCACCGGACGCAGCACGCCCACGGCCATAGGGCACGGCACGGCGGCATTGGCATATATCCCCGGTGCACGGCGCATACGCACCGCCCGGCAGGCCGCGGCGTAAGCCTTTTGCGCCGCAGAGCTTTCCATCGGCCGGTTCCAATGGAACGTGCGGGCGCGCCATACCGCATAATGCGCAAGGTGCCACAGCGCACATACGCCCACGCCCGCCAGCCACACAAAACCGGCCAGCCGCGCCGGCGCAGGAAGAAGGGTCTCTCCGGAGCGGAGGACGGGAGTTTTGCGCGATGCTCCGGAAGCCTCCGTCCGCCCTTCCTCCTGTGCAGACGGCACGCCGGCATCCGCTTCCCGCGGCGCCGCCTGTGCCGTTCCAAAGGCTTCCTTTATTTCCGGTTCCGTATTTCTGCCGGATGCCTGCGGTACGGACGCTACGCTTTCCCCCGTCCCCGCAGCCTGGCCCGGGGGCGCGCCGGCTGCCTGTGTTTCCCCTGCCCGCGCCGTATCCGGCAGCGAGGCGGGCAGCTCCAGCAGCAGCGGCTGAGGCGCGGGCGCAGGCAGCGGCGCCGCAAACGGAACCAGCAGGCGTACAGCCAGCGCCAGCCATACAATGCACCGAAACCGCGCGGCATACCGCTTTTCCCAAAAAGGAGCCAGAGCCAGAAGTGCCAGCGCCGCTGCGCCCGTGGCAAGCCCCACGCCCGCGTATGCGAACAAAAGCCGTTCCATCACACGTCACCCCGCTTTGCCTTTTCCAGGTAATCCTCCAGTTCCGCGATGTCGTTGGGCGTCAGCGCGTCTGCGTCGTGCAGGGCCGCGATAAAATTGCGCGGCCTGCCGCCATACAGCGTCCCCAGCAGTGTCCGGCTCTCGGCGGCAAGGTATGCATCCTGCGTTACCAGCGCCCGGTACAGGTAACCCCTTCCCTGTTTTTCGCGGGCAATGAAGCCCTTTCCCTCCAGTCGGGCCAACAGAGCCACCACCGTTGTGGCCGCCCATTCCCTATGCGTCAGCGCCGCGTCCAGCTCCGGCCGCGTGAGCGGCGCGTCCGCGCGCCAAAGCGCCTGCATCACCGCCAGCTCGGAATCCGGCAGACGGCGCAGCTTTTCTTTCATTTTTTCGCCCCCTTCAGCATGCGGCAGATAACGCCGCTTTTACTACATTTGTAGAAGACAATTTTATACTACACTTGTAGCAGATAAAAGTCAAGCCCTGCCCACAAAAAAGCGGCGGAAGCACGCAGATGCTTCCGCCGCATATGTCATTGAGCCTGTACTTTACGCCCGCGGCTGTAAACCGTCATGTCCACTCCCGCGTCCCGCACAAGAATGTCCGGTGGCATTGCGGCAAAGCGCCATACCACATAAAAGTCTCCGGCCGCGCCCGCGATGTTGCCGATCTGGATCAAATAGACCGTCCAAAACCACGGCGCGGGCACAAGCATGCACAGCGCCAGCAGCACCACGCCCCAAACGGCCACCGGCGCGAGCGCGATGATAAAATAGCGCTTCTTTGTAAAATAAGCTTCGCTGCCCGCATACGCGTACAGCCCGGTGAAGCCGTAGCGCACGGGCGCGCCGCTGAAATATTTCATACAGACGCCATGCACCAGTTCGTGCAGGACAACATATGCCGCATACCCGGCCGTCAGCATACCCAGGCGCAGAAAATAAAAGCCGAAGCCATCGTCCATACTGAACAGCGTGCGCAGCAGCACGATCCGGTTGCCCAAAAAGACCAACGGCAGCGCGATGAGCAGCGCCAGCCCGTTGATCAGCAGCGCCAGCCGCTTGTCCTTTTGCAGGTCGATGCTGCACAGCCCCGCATAGCCGTCGGGCAGCGTCAATGTTCCTCGCATGCTGCTCCTCTCTTTCCGCGCGGCGCCTCAGCCGCCGCCCTTGCAGGCATACAGCGCGTCCTCCGTCAGTACAAAATCCGCACGCACGTCGTGGCATTCCCGGGGCAACACAGGCTCCAGCAGCACCGCGCGGCACAGGGCGATCTTCACTGCGTTGCATGCCAACGGCAGAAAGCGGTCGTAATACCCGCCGCCATAACCCAGGCGCGTTCCATCCGGCGCGGCGGCAAGGCAGGGCAGCACGCACAGCGACAATCGCTGCGGAGGCACCTTCGGCGCACCGGCAGGCGGCTCCGGAATGCCGTAAGGCCCCGCCGGCGCAAGCTCCTCCAGGCTCCGCACGGCCCGCGCCTGCATCACGCCCGGCCCCATGCACAGCGGTACGGCCAGCGTTTTGCCCGCCTCCAGTGCGGCGCGCAGGAGGGGCCGCGTGTCGATCTCGCCCCTGCGGCCCACATAACAGAACACGGAATCCGCCGCGGCCCAGGCGGGATGGGCCGTCAGCCGCCGGACGATGCCCTCGCCCGCCGCCTTATCATAAGCGGCGTCCAGCGCGGCGATGCGCGCTTTCATCACGCGGCGCAGCGCCGCCTTGGCGCTATCCACGGGACGGGACGCCCGGCACGGGGTCGTCCTTGGGCAGGGCGTCGCTCTCGGAAAAATCCTCCCGGTCCAGCGTCAGATTGGGGTTATAGAACGGGTCGCGCAGCAGGCTTTCGCCGTAGCGCCGCTTCATGCGGCGGCGCTCGCCCTCAAAGCGTTCCCGGGCCGGGCCTTTCGTGTCAAGGCCCCGGCTCTTGCTCTCATAGTGGTACAGCTCGGCGTAAGGCGTGAACAGCACCCGGTAGCCCAGCGCCCGCACGCGCAGGCAGAAATCCACGTCGTTAAACGCCACCGCAAAGCCCTCGTCCAAACCGCCCGCTTCATCGTACACCGCGGCCTTCACCAGCAGGCACGCGGCCGTAACGGCAGAAAGATCCTGCACCGTAGCCGCGCGGAACATATAGCCGCTTCCGCCGCGCTTTGCGTATTTGTGGCTGTGGCCCGCATAGCCGCCCAGCCCCACGATCACACCCGCGTGCTGGATGGTATCGTCCGGATAATACAGCTTCGCGCCCACGACGCCCACGCCCGGCTGCGCGCACAGGGCCAGCATCTCGCCCAGCCATGTGCCGTTGATGACTTCCACGTCATTGTTGAGCAGCAGCAGATATTCGCCCCGGGCGGCCTTACGGCCGAAATTGTTGATGGCGCTGAAATTGAAACCGCCCTCGTACGTCACGACACGGCAGTTGGAATGCTGCTTTTGCAGCTCCCGATAATAGTCAAAGGTGGCGGGCTCCACGGAATTGTTCTCGACGACAAGGACCTCATAGTTGGGATACGCCGTTTTGGTGAAGATGGACGTCAGCGCCTTGCGCAGATCGTCCGCGTGGTCCTTGTTCGGGATGAGGATGGAGACGAGCGGATTTCCCCCGACGGCATACTCCACCTTGTAGGTGCTTGGAAACAGGCCGTCCGTCACCGCGCCCTTTGCGCCCGTGCGCGCCAGATGCCCCGCAACGGCGCGTTTGGCCGCCGCGGCCACATAGGGCTTTGCCCCTGTGCCGCCGGAGGTGGAGCCCTCGTGCACACGCCAGTAATACAGCACCTTGGGGACGTGCGCCGGCACGGCCCGCTCGCTCAGCTTCAGGAACAGGTCGTGGTCCTGGCTGCCGTCACAGGCAGGGTCCAGCCCGCCCACAGCGTCGAACAGAGCCTTTTGGAACACGGAAAAATGGCAGATGTAATTGCAGCAGTTGAGGTAATCCGGCGCAAAATCCGGTTTGAAGTGGCCTGCCGTGGGCCGGCGCACGTCCGAAGTGAACAACGCCTCGTCGCTGTACAGAAACGCCGCGCCCGTCTCGTGCGCGGCCTTCATCATCTCGTATACCGCGTGAGGCGCCAGCACGTCGTCGTGGTCGGCAAGGCCCAGGTACGCCCCGGCGGCCAGCGCGGCGGCGGCGTTGGTATTGGCCGAAATTCCTTTGTTTTCCACCTTCGTATATACGATACGCGCGTCCCGGGCCTGATAGGCGCGCACCGTTTGCGCCACGTCACCGTGGGCCGCGTCGCTGGCGTCGGCCAGGCAGAGCTGCCAATTCGGGCAGGTCTGGCCCAGCACGCTGTCCAGCAGCTGGCGCAGGTATTTCTGCGGCGTATTGTACAGAGGTACGCAGATGCTCACCGCAGGCCAGCCCAGCGCGCCGTAATCCAGCGCGCGCTGGGCCGCCAGCGTTTCCTTTTTGGGCAGAAAACGCCCTTTTTTGCTGCCGAAGCGCCGCTTCAAAAACGCCGCCGAACGCTTGAGCGTGGGGCCGAAGCCATCCGTGCGCACCGTCTGGGCAAAGAAGCCCGCCAGCTCCCGCATGCGCTTGATTTTCAAATTCATGGATACTCTCCTTTTTAACAATGGCAAGCCTTGCCTTTTATGCGCCGCCGTGAAGCGCTTTGCGCGGCCGTTCAAACAGCGCTGCGGGCCAAAGGCCGTCCCTTTATGAACTATGAACGCGCCCCGAACCGGCGCGGCACAAAGACGCACGCGGCCCGGTTCCCGCATCCGCCGCTGCGCAGGCAATGCCGCAAGCGGGGCCCTGCGGCTCTTTCAGGTCGCGTATTTTGTATAATTTTCTTTATTTATACCCATAGTTTTCATATAGGAGCGTAAAATGCGGATTATAATACGGGTCGCCCTGCTGCATCAGTCCAGCGTATCTGGCACAAAAGCGCGCTTTTTCCCTTTCGTACCGGGCCTGCTTCTCGCCGCCCGCGCGGGTATCGTCGCCCCGGCTCTTGCTCTCATGGTGCACCGCCGCCGCAAAGGGCGTCATTACGTTCAGCAGCCCGCTCTGCCACAGCCGCAGGCAAAAGTCCACGTCATTGTACGCTACGGCGAAATTTTCTTCGTCCAGCCCGCCGAAGCGGTCGTAAAGCTCTTTTTTCACCATCAGGCACGCGCCCGTCACCGCGCACATATTCTGCGTGGTCGCAAGGCGGTACATATCGCCGCCGCTGTCCCGCGGGTGGCCCTTATGGCTGTGTCCGGCGCTGCCGCCCAAACCGATGAATACGCCCGCGTGCTGGATGGTTCCGTCGGGGTAAAAAAGCTTCGCGCCCACGGCTCCCACGTCCGGCCGCTGAGAATAAGACAGCAGCTCCCGCACGAAGCCGGGCGTTTCCACCTGGATGTCGTTATTCAGCAGCAGCAGGTGTTCGCCCGTGGCATGCCGCGCGCCGAAATTGTTGATGGCGCTGAAATTGAAGCCGCCTTTGTAGGTGAGCACGCGGCAGTTCGGGTACTGCTGCTGTGCCCGCCCGTAACAGGCGAACGTTTCGGCCTGTGTGGAATTGTTTTCCAGCACCAGCACCTCCAGATCGTCCCAGCCGGCGTTCCGGTACAGGCTTTCCAGACAGCGGGCCAGGTCCTCCGAATGGTCCTTGTTGGGGATAAGCACCGTCACGCGGCCGGGCCGCGTAACGTCATACCGGGTGTGGTATGCGCCGGGGCTGCCGGGAATGGGTTCCACGCGGCCGGGCATGCCCAGGCGCAGAAGCTGGGCCTCCACCGCCGCCGCGCCCGCCGCCAGCGCATAAGGCTTTGCCTGCATGCCGCTGGCGGTGGAGCCGCCGTGCCCGCGCCACCAATACAGCACTTTGGGAACGTGCGCCACCTTTTGGGCGCGCTCCGTCAAGCGCAGGATCAGGTCGAAATCCTGCGCGCCGTCAAATTCCGCGCGTTCGCCGCCGCCCGCCGCCGCCAGCAGCGCGCGGCTGAATACGGCCAGATGCGTGATGTAATTGCAGCCGCGCAGCGTGTCGGGGGAAAAGTCCGGCTTGAAATGGTATTCGCCCAGCTTTTTCAGCGTGGAATCCAGCACGATCTCATCCGAATAAACAAAGTCCGCCCCCTGCTCGTTGACGGCTTTCACCGCCTCGTACAGCGCATTGGGGGTGAGCACGTCGTCGTGGTCCAGCAAAGCGATATACTCTCCCTGTGCCGCCGCAAGGGCCGCGTTGGTGTTTTCGGCAATGCCGCCGTTTTTGGCAAGGCGGATATAACGCACGCGCGCGTCCCGCACGGCACGCACAGCCTTTTCCACCTCACCGTGGGCCGCGTCGGATGCGTCCGTCAGCACCAGCTCCAGGCCGGCGTAGGTCTGGCCCAGCACGCTCCGCATCATTTCGCGCAAAAATTTAGGCGGCGTATTGTACAACGGCACCACCACCGACACAAGCGGCATGCGGGCAAAGCGCGCCGCGCGCTGGGCCTTAAGCTCCCGGCGCAGCGGGATGTCGGCGCGGAAACGCCACACCTCGCCCTTTGTCATCAGGCTGATGCGGAACGACGCCTCGCGCCACAGCGCCTCGGCGCCGCGCTCCCGCAGGCAGGCGGCGGCGCGGCGGGCAAGGCTTGCAAAATGAGCCGGGCGCGCCGTGCGGCGCAGAGCTTTTGCAAAGGAATCGTGCTCCGCCGGGTTTTTGGGGGTATTTTCTTCTGGCATACGGCTTATCCCTTTCCGGTTTCATCGAAGACAGACCGCACAATTTGCACCCTGAGCTTCAGGCACTGTGCCGCCATGGCTCTCCGCCATGTTTCGCAAAAATCTCATTGCGCTGTCGGCGTCGGAATTGTGCGGTACCGTCTTATGACGCGGCGCGGCCCGGGCGGATGCGCCGGCCCCGCGGCCCGCGCCGGCCGCCGAGAGCCGCGCCGGTGATGTGCGCCTTTACGGCGCCTCAATGATCCTCTTGTTGCTGTTCGCGTTCTGAATGGCTGCGGCCTCCGGGTCCAGCGCCTTGTATGCGGCGCACACCTCGGCCGCTTCGCCCTGCATCTTTACGCGGCCCTTTTCCAGCCATGTCACGTGGTCGCACATGCGCTCGATCTGGCCGATGGAGTGGCTCACCAGCAGCACCGTGGTGCCTCCGCTCATCAGCTGGCGCATGCGCTCCTCGCATTTTTCCTGAAACATGAAGTCACCCACGGACAATATCTCGTCCGCAATGAGTACGTCCGGCTTGGTGATCGTGGCGATGGCAAACGCAATACGCGCCACCATGCCGGAGGAATAGTTCTTCAGAGGAACGTCCAGAAATTCCCGCAGCTCGCTGAAATCCACGATCTCGTCGAATTTTTCGTCGATGTACTTGGGCGTCAGGCCCAGCACCGTGCCGTTGAGATAGATGTTCTCCCGGGCGGTGAGGTCCATGTCGAACCCCGCGCCCAGCTCAATGAGCGGCGCGATGCTGCCGTGCACCACCACATTGCCCGCCGTGGGCTTGAACACGCCGGAGATCACCTTCAAAAGCGTGGATTTGCCCGAACCGTTCAGCCCGATGATCCCGTGAAACTCACCCTTATGCACGGTGAGGGAAACATCGCGCAGCGCGTAAAATTCTTCAAACTGCAGCTTGCCCTGCACGGCGGCCAGAAAATACTCTTTCAGGCTCTCGTGCTTTTCCTTTGCCATGTTGAAGCGCATGGACACGTTGTTTACTTCGATCATTTTCACAGCGGCGTCCTCCCTCAGATATGCAGGACAAATTTGTCCTGCTGGCGGCGGAACACGAACAGGCCCACAGCCAGCGCGATGACCGCACACAGGCCGCAGATCCAGACCATGCTCCAGGTGAGGCCCGTGCCGTCCAGCACCGTGGCGCGGAAGCCCGTGATGTACCAGTACAGCGGGTTGAAACGGATGACCTGGGAAAGGCTCAGCTCCACGCTTCCCACCACCAGCGGATTCATCTGCTCAGGGTCATAGAAAATGGCGGAAAAATAGTTCAGCGCCAGCGTAAACACACCCCACAGATGCATCACATCCCGAAAGAACACTGTTGCCGCGGCCAGTGCAAGGCCGATGCCCAGCGTGAATACAAACAGTGTCAGCAGCGGATAAAACGCCAGAAGCACGGTGGCGTGCAGCTTGGCTCCTGTTACAAGCATTACAATAACGAGAGCAATGAACGAGAACAGACAGTTCACCAAAGCAAAGCACACCCGCTCCAGCGGAAAGATGTATTTTGGGATATACACCTTTTTGATGAGCGGCGCCGCGCTCAGCATGCTGCCCATGGCGCTGCCTGTTCCTTCGTTGAAGAAGTTGAACAGCAGCTGCCCAATGATCAGGTACACGGAGAAATTCTTGATACCGCTGCCCCGCATGTCAAAAAGCGTGGAAAACACCACCACCATGACGACGTTCATCAGCAGCGGGTTGAGCACGCTCCACACCACGCCCAGCACGCTGCGGCGGTATTTCAGCTTGAAATCACGGCCGATCAGGTTCTGCAGCAGGTAGCGGTACCGCCAGAAATCTTTGGCGTAAGCCTTCAGCATCTGCATCCCGGTTTACCACCTTTCAAAGAATTCATAGGTCTGCTCCTTGAAGCCCCTGTGCTCCCCATCCTTGGCGGAAAGGCGGATCTCGCCGTCCACCGCGGGCCACACGATGCCCACGTCCGGGTCATCCCACTTCACGCCGCCCTCGGCCGCGGGGTCGTAATAGTCGGTGCATTTGTAAGTAAACTCCGCTTCTTCGGACAGCACCAGAAAGCCGTGGGCAAAGCCCTGCGGGATATAAAACTGCTTCTTATTTTCCGCAGAGAGCGTCACGCCCACCCATTTGCCGAAGGTCTCGCTGTTCGGGCGGCAGTCCACCGCAACGTCGAACACCTCGCCCGACACCACGCGCACCAGCTTGCCCTGGGTATGCTCCTTCTGGAAGTGCAGCCCGCGCAGCACGCCCCTGGTGCTTTTGCTCTGGTTGTCCTGTACAAAGGGGCCGGGAATGCCCGCGGCAGCGAATTCCTCCGCCTGATAGGTCTCCATAAAATAACCCCGGCTGTCGCCGAACACCGTAGGTTCGATGATGATCACGCCGGGGATCTCGGTTGCGATAAAATTGAATTTGCTCATAAACAAGAACAGTCCTCTCCTGTTTTTTCATTCCGCAGCAGGCCCGTCCGCATGGAACAAGCCAAGTATAGAATATCATAAAACGGCCCCGCGTTCAAGGTATCCGCGCACGCGGGCTTCCAAAGGCCGCGCGCAGCAAAACGCGGCGCGCGGACAACGGGTCTTCCCGTCCGCGCGCCGCCGTTCGTGCGCAGCCTTATTCTACCGGGGCGAAATATTCCGCCGGGTCCACATAAGCGCCGTCCTCCAGGAACTCCAGATGCACATGCGTTTCCATGGCGCTCTCGGCGGGCAGCTCGCCCACCGTGCCCAGTGCGTCGCCCACGGCCACGGTGTCGCCCTCTTTCACAGCGATGTCCGCAAGGCCGCATACGCGTACCGTCAGCTTTCCGGCGTTCAGCTCCACAACGCCGCCCCACTGGGGGTCCTCATAAGCGCGGGCCACCACAGCGCCGGTGGGCGCCGTTACGGCGTCGCCCGCCGCGCCGGCCAGGTCCATGCCGTTGTGGGTGCGCCAGTCCTTCATGGTGTCGTTGAACACCAGCTCGTCACCACTGAAAGCCTGCAAGGCCGCCCCAGCCCGCGGCGATGCGAACGAGGGCGTTTGCACCGGCTGCGAGCTTGCAGGCGCGGCGGGCGCGGATGAAGCAGGCGATGAGCTGGGCGCAGATGAAACCGTATTTTGCGGCTTCGATGACGAGGATGGCGATGTGGGCGCCACGGGCACGTCCTCCTGCTTTTCTTCTACGGGGGTATGCTGTTCTTCCTGCCATGGAATGTCCTCCTCACCTTGGATCTGCGGCGCGGGGTCCGCGCCCAGTTTGTCCATCATGCTGTTGATGGCAAGGAAACTGGCCGTGGCCGCGCCCGCGATGACGAGCGTCAACGCCAGATAAAAGCCCTTGCCCTTCCAAAAGCTTTTGGATTCCTGATTGTTTTTCATATTTTTCCTCCCTGCCGTGTTGCCGCCCTGGCCCGCGCGCGGCGCGCTGGCTGCGGCTGCGGCACATGATAGTAGTATTTTGGACAGGCGCGCCCCGAATATACATGCCGCCGGCCACGCGGTACGGCCGCAAAAAAATTTACATTTCCGCCGCACCGTGCGTTTTAGCCGGGCTTGCGTTTTTAATCTTAAAAAAGTACAATAATGCTATATACTTCCCGGTCGCATGCCGCCCGTTTGCGGGGCGCGGCCTTTTCAGAAAGGAGGCTCCTCCCATGGCGGGATACATTGCCGGGATCGGCGGCGCGAACGTGGACATCCACGGCCAAAGCGACGCTCCCATCGTAATGCGGGATTCCAACCCCGGCCGCCTGCATCTTTCGGCGGGCGGCGTGTGCCGCAACATCTGCGACAACCTGTGCCGTCTGGGCCTGACGGTGGAGCTGTGCAGCGCTGTGGGCGGTGATGCATACGGCGACATGCTGCGCGGCGCCTGCACCGCCGCGGGCATCGGGACGCGGCATCTGGCCGTGTTCCCCGCCCAGAATACGTCCGCCTACATTTCCATCATGGACAGCGAAGGCGACATGCTCGTAGCCATGAGCGACATGCATATTTTAAAAGAGGCTCTGACGCCCTCGTATGTGGAGGGGCTGCTGCCTGTGCTGAACGGTGCGGACGTCTGCGTGGCGGACGCAAACCTTTCGGCCGGCGCGCTGGAAACGCTCGCCACACGCTGCACCGTCCCGCTGATGCTGGACCCCGTATCCACGGCATGGGCGCGCAACGCCGCGCCGCTGGCGGGATACTTCCACACGCTCAAGCCCAACCTCATGGAAATGGAAGTGCTTTCCGGCATGCGCATCACAAACGAACGCGAGCTGGACGCCGCCTGCGGCATGCTGCTGGAAAAAGGCGTGTACCAGGTGTTTGTAAGCCTGGGACGCGAGGGGCTTTATTTCAGGCGGCAGGGCTGCGGCGCGCTGCGCAAAAAAAGCCGCCCCTTCCCCATGAAAAACGCCACCGGCGCAGGCGACGCCACAATGGCCGGTATCGTGTATGCATGGGTGAACGGCCTTTCGCCCGGGGACACGCTGGATTTTGCGCTGGGCGCGGGCCTTGCGGCCATCGACAGCGCCGATACCATCAACCCGGCGATGAGCCCCGCGCTCGTCGCCAAGCTTGTAAAGGAGTATGTATTATGAATTTGAAAGAATATCTGTCCATCACGCCGGAAATCTCCGCCGCCATCCGTGACGGCAAGCCCGTTGTCGCGCTGGAGAGCACGATCCTCTCCCACGGCATGCCCTACCCCGACAACCTTGCCTTTGCGGCCGAGGTGGAGCGCATCGTGCGGGCGGAGGGCGCAGTGCCCGCCACCATGGCGATCATCGACGGCGTGCTGAAGGTGGGCCTTACGCAGGACGAACTGGAGCTGATGTGCAAAGGCGAAGGCGTGGCCAAGGTATCCCGGCGCGACCTTCCCATCATGGTGGCGGAAAAGCGCACGGGCGCGACGACAGTGGCCTCCACGATGATCCTTGCCAGCCTGGCGGGCATCCGCGTGTTCGCCACGGGCGGCATCGGCGGTGTGCACCGCGGCGCGGAAAAGACCATGGACATCAGCGCCGACCTGCAGGAGCTGCGCCAGACCTCGGTGGCCGTGGTGTGCGCCGGCGCGAAGATGATCCTGGATATCGGCCTGACACTGGAGTATCTGGAGACCATGGGCGTTCCCGTGCTGGGCCTGCGCACGGACGACTTTCCCGCGTTCTACTGCCGCAGGAGCGGCTTCGGCGTAGATCACAATGCCAAAGACGAGGCCGAGATTGCCCGCATTGCCAAAACGAAGTGGGACCTGGGCCTGGCGGGCGGCATACTCATCGGCAACCCGGTGCCCGAGGAATATGCCATGGACTTTGACGAGATGACAGCCGTCATCGAAAAGGCCATTGCCGGCGCCAACGCCGAGGGCGTGCGCGGGAAGAACATCACCCCCTACCTGCTGGCGCACATCGTGGAATACACAGGCGGCCAGTCTCTCAAGACCAATATCCAGCTTGCGTACAACAATGCCCGAGCGGCCGGCAAAATCGCCGTGGCCTACGCCCGGCTGTAAACGCCCGCCGCCCTGCGGCGGCTGAAAATCAAGAAAACACGAGGAAGTGCAATGGACACCTGCAAAAACTGCGGCAAGCCGCTGGAAAACCCGGACCAGGAGCTTTGCCCGGCCTGCCGCGCCGTGGAAAACGCAAAGGCGCGGACCAGGCGGGAGGAAAAAGCCGGGCATGCGCGCCGCCGGCGCATGAACCGCACCACACGCAAAATGCTCATCGCCGTTTGCGTGCTCGCCGTGGTCTTCACAGGCCTGTGCGTCACGGCCACAGTGATGTATGACAAATACAACCCGGACGAGTTCATCGCGTCGGTGGACGCCGCGCTGGAGGCAGGCGACGCCCGCGCGCTGAAAAATCTGCTCAAGGGTGAGGACCTGACGGTCTCCGACGAGGGCGCCGCCGCGCTGTGCCGTGCTTTCACAGACGCGGCGCAGCGTGAAGCGCTGCGCGGACAGCTGGAGGAC
>ERZ1673746.835-NODE-835-length-28148-cov-38.256612_pt1 | contig 28148 bp, 28 predicted proteins | sample MGYA00580205_ERZ1673746 | MGnify/ENA primary metagenome ERZ1673746 (study PRJEB41218, sample SAMN15661771) | gut metagenome | host: Homo sapiens | place: Canada: London | collected 2015-08-20/2019-03-30 | study: EMG produced TPA metagenomics assembly of...
CGCAAAAATACAGAATGAGCGGACAGGAAGCCATCTGTTTCCATTGAAAGAAACTAAACAGATAGTCAAGAACAATATTCGACAGGCTCCCGCTGATCATTGCAATCCGCCCCTAACGCTTTTACAAGTGGGCCCGACAAAAACAAGCCCAGTAAGACAAACAGGACTGCAAAACAAGAAACCATATAAACGGCGTTCGTAAAAATTCGATTGGCGTTTTCGATTTTACCCCGGCTTTTTGCAATTGCATATCTCATTCCGCCGCCCATGCCAATCATCAACCCCGTTCCATTTAGCAGGCAGAATATGGGAAAGGCAAGGTTGAGAGCAGTCGATCCGATGATGCGCTCTTGGCTTTGCGGTCAAAGGGAATGGATGTCTTCCAATTTCTGGTAATTTGCATATCTTTATTACAATCCAACAAAATTTTATTATAATGATTTAACAAGAAAATAAACACTTTAAATTGACAAATTGTAGAGACTGCTATATAATGTCATATAAAGATATATAACATTATAATACATATTGCACAGAACGTGCATACCAAAGGAGAGATTGCATGGTAAAGTTTACTGCAGCAGGGTATGTTTGTATTGATTATTACCCTGAATTTGATAATAGATGCTATGTGACAGGAAATGGTGTCGATGTTCTTTTCAATCTTTTGGATATGCGGCCGGATGTCACATCTTCGATTGTTTCTGCTGTTTCGGATGACCCATATGGAAAGATGTCTGTGGAAGCTTTTCAGAAGAGAGGTATCGATTGTTCTCATTTGGAAATTATTCCTGGCGGCGAGACGCCGAGAGTGCCGCTGCATCTGATCAATAATGATCGAATGCATGGAGAACCGGTCCGGGGAATTATGGGGAACTATGAATTTTCTGATGAAAGCATTGATTTTATTTGCCATCATGACATGATGCACACAGATTTTACAGGGCGACTGATTCCGCGTTTAGAGGAGATCAGAAAGCGGGGCGTGAAAGTTTTTTTTGATCTGAGTAATACCATTGATCATCCGGATATCCGACATGTTTTGAGTAACATTGACTGCGGCCTGGTATCTTTTGGAGATGATCTGGAAAAGGGAAAAGATTTTTTGAAATATGCCCATTCTCTTGGAGCAAAGTTGATGATTGCTACTTTTGGAAAAAATGGTTCTATTGCCTATGATGGTTCTAAATTTTATAAAGGAGACATTGTTCCGGTGGAAAAAGTGGTGAATACGGTAGGTGCAGGGGATTCTTATTTTGCCGGGTTTATTGGAGCGCTTATCGATGAAAAACCAATCATTGATTGTATGTACAGCGGAGCAGCCCGGGCGGCCCGGGTTATTTCAGTATTCGAACCCTATTTGATGAAAGAATAAATGTAAAGGAGTTTATACGTATGGTAATTGATATTCATGCACATCCATTATTGCTTGATGAAATTAATGAAAATCCGGAGGATTTACAATTCCGGAGACAGGAATTTGGCGTATTTAAATCGGGAATTAATCCGGTAGATTTTGAATTGGTGTTGTTGGAGGATGCCAAAATTGATAAGGTTGTATTCTTGCCGGAGGACTATTCTACAGAGGTTGGTCGTGCCATCGTGAGCAATGACGAAATGGCCAGAATTGTTGCCAGAAGCCCGGAACATTTTATCGGATTTGCAGGAATCGATCCAAGACGTGAAGATGCGGAGACAGAGCTGATCCGGGCTTTTGACGAATTGAAACTGGCCGGTTTAAAGCTGAATCTTTCCCGTTTACATATGTATCCGGATGATGCGTGCCTGGCGCCGCTTTATAAAATATGTCAGGACAAGAACAAACCTGTCATGTTCCATGCGGGCTATAGTTGGGAACCAAACACACCGGCGAAGTATTCCGAGCCTATCCGGTTTGAGGATGTTGCAGTGGAATATCCGGATCTGAGGTTCTGCCTGGCCCATATGGGATGGCCATGGTGGCAGGAGACAATCATGATGTTGATGAAATATCCGAATGTGTATGCGGATACATCGATGGTCTATATGGATTCTCCAAGAAACTATTATGAGCATCTGTTCTCGGTCAATATGAATCTGAACTGGCTGCAGAATTGCTTCCAGGACAAGGTAATGTTCGGATCGAACAACCCAAGATTTCGTCATGTGAGAAGTCTGGACGGCATTAAGAATCTTCCACTCCGTGAAGACGTTATGGATGCTGTGTTAGGTGGAAATGCAATGCGTTTTTTAGGAATGGAGGATTAATATGGTTAAGCTGGTAGAAAATCAGGTTATTTCTCATAAAGAATTTGAGATGATCAAAATTACGGATGAAGTTCGGAAGGCCGTGGAGGAAAGCGGCATCAAAAATGGTCTGGTCGCTGTGATCACAAAGCACACGACCACAGGTATCATGGTAAATGAAGCGCTTCCGTGTGTGGAAAAAGATATTGAGATGCAGCTGGACCGTTTGGTTCCGAATGATTATCCCTATGTACATACACACATGCTTCCGACCTATGGAACATGTTCAGGAAATGCACCGGGACATTTAAAGTCCATGTTGGCGGGAAATCATTGTCTGTTTCCGGTGATCGATGGAAAGATGATGACTGGCAGCGAACAGAATATATATTTTGTCGAGCTGGATGGATTACAGATACGGAAATATTTCATCGAGGTCATTGGTGAGTAAAAGGTCGTCATGTATGGGATAGGGGGCAGTAATAATGTTCGGTTTAAATTTTAGTTTTTTAAGTAAATACTGGTTTTATTATGCGGACGGCCTGATGGTAACGTTGGAGCTGGCATTCTGGACATTGATTCTGGCCACGGCAGTAGGTGTGGCGATGGGAATGATCCGAGTGCAAAATTATAAGATCATCAGCCCGATCATCGACGGCTGGATTAATTTCATCCGTGGAGTTCCGGTCATGGTACAGATATTTATTGTTTATTATGGCATTGCGACTTCCCTGCCTCAGTTCTGGGCGGCAGTCGTGTCATTGACAGTAAATAGTTCTGTGTATATCGCTGAACATACGAGAGCCGGTATGCAGGCAGTTAATAAGGGACAGATGGAGGCCGCCCGCTGCATCGGAATGTCAAAACTTCAGGCGAATTGGTTTATCATTATCCCACAGGCAATAAAAAATATTTTACCATCATTATGTAATGAGTTCATCTTGCTGATCAAGGAAACTTCAATCGTGTCCGTTATTGCACTTCACGAATTGACATATACATCGAATTCGGTCAGAGCAAACACATTTTTAGCATTTGAACCATTGATCGTTACGGCAGTCATCTATTTTGTTATCACATATATGTTGAAAAAACTGATCGGTATTCTGGAAAGGAGGCTGCATGCACATGACTGATGGGAAAGAAGTGATCATACAGGTAAAACAATTAAAGAAAAATTTCGGAAGCCTGGAAGTTTTAAAAGGCGTGGATATGGAGATTGACCGGGGAGAAGTTGTTGTTGTCATTGGTCCGTCTGGTTCTGGAAAATCCACATTTTTACGATGTTTAAACCTTCTGGAAATTCCTACAGATGGCGATATTCTGTTTCATGGACAATCCATTTTAAGAAAAGAAATGAAAATCGATAAATATCGTGAAAAATTCGGTATGGTATTTCAGCTCTTTAACCTGTTCGAGAATCTGAGTGTTTTAGATAATGTGACTGTTGGACCGAGAAGAGTAAAAAAGATACCGAAGGAACAGGCTGAAAAACAGGCTATGGAGCTGTTGCGGCAGGTCGGACTGGAAGATAAGGCGGGGGCCTATCCATCCCAGTTATCCGGCGGGCAAAAACAGCGTGTGGCCATTGCCAGAACTTTAGCCATGGACCCGGAAGTTATTTTGTTTGATGAGGCAACTTCTGCGTTGGATCCGGAAATGGTCGGTGAAGTCCTTCAGATCATGCGTCAGTTGGCACAGCAGGGCATGACGATGGTGGTCGTGACCCATGAGATGGGATTTGCCCGTGAGGTTGGTGACAGAGTGGTCTTTATGGATGGCGGCTATATCGTTGAACAGGGAAGACCAAAAGATGTCATTGCGAATCCTCAGCATCAGAGAACGAAAGATTTCCTCAGCAAGATGCTGTGATCGGTATTATGAATATGTAACAGTAAGTCCATGACTTATATAATAAAAAGAAAAGGAGAGAGACTATGAAAAAAATGAAAAAAATTGCTGCTTTGTTTTTGGCTGGTGCTATGGTAATGTCTATGGCCGCCTGTTCTGGTAAATCAGACAATAAAACAACGACTGCAGCAGCAGATGAAACAACGGAGACAATTGCAGAATCCACAGCGGAAACTAAGGCCGACGCAGAAATGGGACCGATTTTTGCCGATTTGGTTGAAAATGGCGTGTTAAAAGTAGGCATTATTGGCAATGACCCGACATTCTGCTTCCACACAGTACAGGACGGCAAAGATGCTCTTGTTGGTTTTGAAGTCGCAGGTATGTATGAGATGGCCGAACGTCTCAGCGAATATCTGGATCGTGAAATCACAGTAGAATTCTATGAAAGTGATTTTACCGGATGTATGTCTGCATTACAGGCAAATCAGGTACATTTTGTAACACGTCTGAGTCCTACGGATGAACGTAAGCAGTCATGGTTGTTTACAGACGTATATCACAAATCCAATGAATGTTATGTGGCTTTAAAGGATAATGTGGATAATGAAAAGTTCACAGGTACTCTGGAAGGCGTTACAGTATGTGGACAGATGGGTTCTATCGATATTACGATGACGCAGCATTTGTATCCGGATGCAGAGATTCAGGAATTAGGTATGGTTTCAGATCTTCTGCTTTCGGTAAAGAACAAAAAATCAGATCTGGCCTGCATGAATGCGGTATCTGCCGCAATGTCCATAGCTGCCAACCCGGATCTGGCCGTTGTTGACAGCCTGACATGGGAACCTACAGATGAGTTTGATAAAGGCTGTGGCCTTTGCATGGCCTATGGCAATGAGGATTTTGCAGACTGGGCCAGCGGATTTTTTGCTGATATTACAGAAGAAGGCCTGTGGGCTCAGATGCAGTCCGATGCAGCAGCCCAGCTTGATGAAACAGCTCTTGAGGACTTTATTGTAGAGTAATAAAAGTTCCAGTGGATGAATGAATCTGGTGGATTTAGGACGCATAAAATGATATAATATCGTTATATGCGTCCTGTTTTTTATCGATGCTAAGAATGGGGAGTAAATAGAATATAAGGATGGATGAACATGAACAAGAATTCGATAGTCCCAATGTACCAGCAACTGGCAGATGAGATTAAAGGGCAGATACTGAGCGGAGAATTGCAGGATTCGGATAAGCTCATGACAGAAGCCGAGTTGGGAGAGGTATATCATGTAAGTCGCATTACCGTGAGAAAAGCTATTAACGTTCTGGCGGAGAATGGTTACGTGACCAAGAAGCAGGGAATCGGAACTTTTGTAACAACAAATAAGCTGAATCGTGTAATAAAGAATAAAGTACTCAGTTTTACTGAGATGTGTGAAGCAGAAGGGAAAAAAGCATCGGCGGAAATTCTTTCTGTGGAGTGGGAAAAGCCCAGTGCCAAGGTGATGAGAAAACTGAGACTGCAGAAAGACGAAAAAGTTCTTCGGCTTGTGAGACTCCGGAAAAATGACGGGACTGTTGTGATGCTGGAAGACACGTGTCTGGCAGCCAGATATGGTTATGTTTCAGAAGGAAATCTGAATGGGTCCATATATGAAATCATACGCAGTCATGGAACGGAGATTGTTCATGCGACCAAAGAAATAGGCATATGTTATGCTACGGAGCAGGAAGCAAAACTTTTGGGGGTAGAACCGAAACAGCCGCTTCTGCTTCATTATGATGTTGCTATGGATGAAAAGGGTGAAGAGATTTTATGCAGTAAACTGTTGATCAATGCGGAACGCTATACGATGACGATCATAATGTAAAAAAACGGCCTGCCGGTCGGAGATATTTCTTTTGAGATACTCTCAGGGCAGACCGTTTTTAAGTTAAAGAAGAGAAATTTCCGATCAATATTCGAGTTTCCACATATATCTTCTCATTGTAAGCGGATGATTTCTTTCCAAAGAGAGCTGTTCAGCATACATACGAAGAACACCACACAGCAGGATCGGATTGAAATATTCCACAACGGAAGACCGAATTACGGAAGAAAGACCAAAATCTTTGGCGTCAACAACCGTCAATTTTGTATCAAATCTTTGCAGGAAGGTCATCGCTCTTGCATCCATCGGACGTGTAGGTCCATCGTTCATTAATAACAGATACGGAACATCTTTTTCAACCATTTCAAATGGACCATGAAAGAATTCGCCACAGTTAAAGGAACTGGAAGCTACCCACTGCATTTCCATCATTAAGAACATGGAAAAAGAGTAAGCGACCATAGCCGTTGCGCCGGAACTCATCACATATAACATAGGCATATCCTTGTAGGCTTTGCCGAAGGCCTGGGCCCGAGGCATTAAGGTTTTAACAGAATCATTGATCAGATCATAGATTTTGGAGAAGCCGTCCTGCATATCTTCGTAATGAGCGTAACCTTCGTATGTATTCAGAATTTCACAGGACAGAGCAAGGACATTCGTCATTTTTTCCATTTTTGCTGCATAGTCTTTTGCAAAACCATGAATGATCTGATATTTTCCGGCAGCAGCTAAAGGGGAATTTTCATCAATGGTTACAGAAATGACTTCTGCACCGAGTTCTGTTGCCTTTTGGGCAGCAGCGACGGTTTCCGGAGTGCCGCCACTTAAAGAGCAGGCAACAACAATGGAATCCGGTCCTACACCTGCCGGAGTGGAATAATAAAACTCATTGGCAGTGTGGAGACTGGCGCGCAGTTTTTTTGCATTGGCATCAAGAAAATATTTTCCCGGATATAAATCTGCCTGGGATGCACCGCAGCCAACAAAATAAACAGAAGCGATTTCAGGTTTGTCTGTTTTGATTGCAGAAACAATTTCTTTTACGTTCATGGGAATCCTCCTTATGAAAACAGGTTATTATTTATTATATAACATTATATAACATTATATTAAAAGAGTCAATTTATTTTAAAAGCTTTTGGGGAATTTTAACTTGTCGACGAATACCTCATTCTGTGCTATGATAATGAATGGATTATGATAGAGACAGAAAGGGGCATTTCCTATGGGAGAAACCTCAGAAAAAAAACATATATGTATAGGCATTCTGGCCCATGTGGATGCGGGAAAAACAACACTGGCCGAAGGGATTCTTTATCGAAGCGGCAGTATACGGAAACTCGGTCGGGTGGACCACGGGGATGCTTTTCTGGATACTTATGCTCTGGAGCGGAGCCGGGGGATTACGATTTTTTCCAAGCAGGCGGAATTAGCCCTGGATAAGTTGTCGATAACTTTGCTGGACACACCGGGACATGTGGATTTTTCAGCGGAGATGGAGCGGACGCTCCAGGTGATGGATTACGGAATTCTTGTTATCAGCGGAGCCGATGGCATACAGGGCCATGTACTTACGTTATGGCGATTATTAAAGCGGCATCGGATTCCGGTGTTTCTTTTTATAAATAAAATGGACCAGGAAGGAACGGACAGGCAGAGGCTTTTGGCAGAACTCAATGACCGGCTGTCAGAAAGATGTGTGGATTTTAGTGAGAGTCAGGATTCAGGTATCTTTATGGAAAATCTGGCTATGTGTGATGAGAACCTGTTGGATAGTTTTCTGGAATTGGGATATATTGAAGCGGAAAAAATTATCTCAGCAATTTCAGACAGAAAGGTATTCCCGTGTTATTTTGGTTCAGCCTTAAAAATGCAGGGCGTTGATGCATTATTGGGCGGAATAGAGAAATATGCTCAGATGCCGTCTTACAGGGAAGAGTTTGGCGCCCGGATCTATAAAATTTCCAGGGATGCCCATGGCAGCCGACTGACTCATATGAAAATTACAGGGGGAGCGCTGAAAGTAAAAATGCCATTGGAAAATGGCGAAAAGGTGGATCAGATACGTATTTATTCCGGTGCGGGATTTGAGACGGTGGATGAAGTTGGCGCCGGAAGGATTTGTGCAGTAACCGGCCTTTCAAAAACCAGGACAGGTCAGGGCCTTGGATTTGAAGGTCGGGGAGCTGCGCCGGTTCTGGAACCAGTGCTGACATATCAGATTAAATTGCCCGAGGGGACCAATGTCCATGATATGTTTTTGAAGTTGAAACAGCTTGAGGAGGAAGAGCCTCAGCTTCAGATTGTGTGGAATGAAGAGCTTGGCGAAATCCATGCGAAGGTCATGGGGGAAATTCAGATAGAGATTTTAAAAAGTCTGATTGCCGAACGCTTTCAGGTGGATGTGGATTTTGGCACAGGCAATATTGTTTATAAGGAAACGATAGAAACAATGGCCGAAGGTGTCGGCCATTATGAGCCGCTGCGCCATTATGCGGAGGTACATTTGCTTCTGGAACCGGGAAAACCGGGAAGTGGTCTGGTGTTTGAAAGCCGGTGTAGTGAGGATGATCTTGACCGGAACTGGCAGCGCCTGATTCTGACCCATCTGGCTGAAAAAATTCATCGGGGCGTCCTGATCGGAGCAGAAATTACGGATATGAAGATTTCGCTGGTCAGCGGCCGGGCCCATACAAAGCATACAGAGGGCGGAGATTTTCGACAGGCAACTTACCGGGCGGTGCGCCATGGTCTGAAGCGGGCACGATCAGTTTTGCTGGAGCCAATCTACGAGTATTGTCTGGAAATTCCATCAGATAAAGTGGGACGGGCTATGGCAGATATACAGAAAATGCAGGGAACATTTTCTGCGCCGAAAACAGAGGGGAATATGACAGTGATCACCGGGACAGCTCCGGTGGTAAATATGCGGGAATATACTTCGGAAGTCATTGCTTATACAAAAGGAATGGGGAAACTTACCTGTACGCCGGGGGGCTATGCGCCGTGCCATAATGCGGAAGAAGTGATTGAGGCAGCGGGATACGATTCAGAGACCGATTTGGACAATCCGACCGGCTCCATATTTTGCTCCCATGGTGCAGGGGTTAATGTGCCCTGGAATGAAGTAACAGATTACATGCACCTGGAGAGTTTTCTAAAAGCCTCTGTGGAAACGTGGACAGAAGAAAATGTTGGGGATAAAGAGCGAGAGTCTTCCGGCGGCGGAGTGATGCGCTCCGGTTTGGCCGAGGATAAAGAGCTTGAGCAGATTTTTGAACGGACCTATGGACCGGTGAAGCGAAAAGAATGGCGGAGGACAGAGACTTGCGGGGGGATTGAACGGAAACCGGAAAAAAAGCCGGAGGAAAACTACCTGCTGGTTGACGGTTATAATATTATTTTTTCCTGGGATGAGTTGAGAGATCTGTCTGAGGTCAATATTACCAGTGCCCGTAATGCACTGATGGATATTCTGTGTAATTATCAGGGCTTTAGGAAGGATACATTGATTCTTGTCTTTGATGCCTATAAAGTAGAAGGCAATCCGGGACAGGTGTTTAAGTATCACAACATTTATGTGGTCTATACGAAAGAGGCGGAGACGGCAGATCAATATATCGAGAAAACGGTTCACCGGATGAACCGGAAATATCAGGTTACCGTGGCAACTTCCGATGCTCTGGAACAGGTTATTATTCTTGGACAGGGAGCTCAGCGGCTGTCAGCTCAGGGGCTTAAAGACGAAGTTGAACAGACCGGCCGGGAGATTCGTCAGATTCTTGATGAACGTCGGGAAAATGACAGAAATTATCTGTTAAATGCCCTGCCAGAGGACATGGTCGATTTGGTTGAAGATATCCGGCTTGGTAAGAAACAGTTTAAATAGACAGAAAAAATGCGGCCTGTACAGCCGCGTTTTTTATACATACTTCCGGATAAAGAACACAATAAGAACCTGGAGAATAAAAATTAATGGAATGCCGATCACAAAACGAAGATGTCTGGTTTTGTGATGGAAGACATACATGCCGGCTTCGGCCCCAACGCTGCCGCCGATGAGGGCAAGGAGAAATAATGTGGATTCGGCAATGCGCCATCGGTTTTTGATGGCCCGGCGTTTATCGATACCAAAAATAAAAAAGGCGGCCAAATTGATAATAACAAGATAAATGATTAAAATAGTAGTTAAATTCATAAAACACACCTGACTTTCTTAGACTATCATAACAGACAATGAAGCATTTGAACAGATTTAACGGAGGTTACTTATGGAGAAGAAAATAATATTTTTAGATATTGATGGAACTCTTATGGATTTTGAGGGACAGCTTCCCGAGTCAGCGAAAAGGGCACTTTGTCAGGCAAAGGCAGAGGGACATCGCCTGGTCCTCTGTACCGGACGTGTGAAAGCCCAGATTTATCCGGAGCTTTTAAAGATGAATTTTGATGGAATCATTGCATCGGCAGGAGCTTATATAGAATGTGACGGACAGGAGATTTACCGGCATGTGGTTGAAAAAGATAAGCTTACACGACTTATTGAATATTTTGAAAACACTCGGACGACCTATATGCTTCAGGCCAAGGAGGGGGTGTTCATGACAGAAAGAAGTCGGACAGCCATGGCCGGTCATTTTATTCATATGGGAATGACAGAGGAAAAGATGGAAAAAGTTATGGTAGCGGATGTGTTTTTGAGGGAAAAGCTTTGCGACTGCGATGGTGTGGAGAAGATGGCCTATTATGATGCGCCCGTATCCATGGCAAAGATTCAGGAAGCCTTGGGAGACTATTTTAGAGTTGAAGGTGCCAGCTATAAGAGCGGCGAGGGAAGTAACGGCGAGATTACCTGTGCCGGAGAGAACAAAGCAACGGGAATTCGACGGTATGTGGCTCATATCGGCGGAGACATGAAAGATACGATCAGCATAGGCGACGGACCAAATGACATGGAGATGCTGGCCGAGACAGCGGTGTCCATCGCCATGGGAAATGCGGATTCCGGCTTAAAAACTATGGCGGATTTTGTGACCGATGATGTGGATCAGGATGGATTATGGAAGGCCTTCAAGTGGATAAGAGAGGTGCCCACATCGAAGGCCCAGTTTATGTAGAGTCAGAACTTTTTAAAGAATCAGTTCCACAAGGAAAACGGCGACACAGGCGGCCGCAGATACTTTAATGAGACTGCCGCCCTTCCAGGCCACGAGGATGGCAATGGCAAAGCCGGCCAAAGCCGACCAGAGATTTTGAGTGGCCGACAGGATAGCCGGGAAAGTCATTACAGACAGGGTAACATAAGGAACATAGTATAAAAAAGACCGGATAAAGGTATTTTTAATCTCTTTTCGGATAAAGGTAAGCGGCAGAAGACGAATGAGGTAGGTGACCCCGGCCATCACGAATATGTAGATGTATATATTATGTGACATTGGTAAAAATCCTCCTTAATTTATTGCGCGTCATTGGTACGGACGGGAAAGAGGGCGGCTGCGCCGCCGGCAATGAGCAGAGTCAGCAGAATGATTCGAAAACCGGAAGAAATCTGATTCAGTAAAGGCAGCCAGGTAAATATGAGGCTGGCAGCCATAGAAACGAGAACCACTCCGGCGATAATCCGGCTGCTTTTGGATGGCGGTACGATAACGGCGATGAACATGCCGTAAAGGGCCACGCCCAGAGCGCTTAATACCCGGCCCGGCAAGATGCTGCCGGAGATGACCCCGAGAAATGTGCCAAAGGCCCATCCGGGAGATGCGACAGCGATGACGCCATAGCTGTAAAAGGGATGAAGTTTTCCTTCTTTACAACTGCATACGCCGAAAATCTCGTCCGTATTTCCATAGGCGATGAAAAAACGATGGAAAAAAGGGGTGCGTTGGTCCAGTTTCTGGGACAGGGCGCAGGACATAAGACAGTAACGCAGATTGATGATCAACTGAGTGAAGGCCATCTCTATGTAGCTGGCCGAGGCAGTAATGATGCCAAGACCGGCAAACTGGCCCGCGGAGGTCAGATTTGTCAGTGACAGAAGGACGGCCTGAAAGGCTGTCAGACCTGCATTTTTTGCCATAATTCCAAAAGTAAACGAGACGGCCATATACCCGAGGGCGATGGGAATGCCGTCTGTCATTCCCTGCCGAAAGGCTGTTTTATGATTCATAACAATCCTCCCAAATCTGATGTATTCTTAGAAAATTTTCTTTTTAAATAGCAGAATCTATTGTAACACGAACAAATGTGGATGTAAAATACTATCATTTTTAATCGCTCTATTTTTTCTTTGCATTTTCCAAGGTTGTGGTTATAATAGAATAAGATAAAACAGAGTTCGACAGAAGGGAGTATGTCCGGATGATAAAAATATACAGAACAGACAACCGATCAATACATGAAGAAGATAAAATTCAGGAGGGGGTCTGGATACAGATGATTCATCCAACCCGGGAAGAAGCCATGCAGGTTGCTGAAGAACTGGATATTGATATTGATGATATTATGGCAGCATTGGATGAAGAAGAAAGTTCTCGTATTGAATTGGAACCGGGATACACTTTGATTCTTGTCGATATACCGACCGTGGAAGTCCGCCATGATAAACGGGCATATACGACCATTCCTCTCGGTATTATTTTACTGCAGAATATGATTATTACCGTATGTACGGAGGATACACCAATTCTGCATCGATTTGTAAAGGGAAGAGTAAAGGAATTCAGCACAAAAAAGAAAATGCGTTTTGTTTATCAGATTCTTTTTCGTGCAGCTTCTTTATACCAGGCCTATCTGAGAGTTCTGGATAAACGCCGGATAGAGATTGAAGAACGTATTGAAGGCGATACGGAAGATGTGGATTTGATGGCACTGCACGAATTGGAGTCTACGCTGGTTTATTTTGCCACGTCACTCCGGGCGAATGGAGTAGTGCTTGACCGACTGACCCGGTACAAGCGGCTGGAACAGTATCCGGAGGACCAGGAGCTTCTGGATGATGTTATCATTGAGAATAAGCAGGCGATCGAGATGACATCTATCTACAGAGATATCATTAACAGTACGCGTGAGCTGCTTTCATCTGTAATCGACAGTCGGCTGAATAACGTCATGAAATATCTGACATCCATAACGATCGTTATGGCGATTCCGACGGTGATCTCCGGTTTATATGGTATGAATGTAAATGCGGGCGGCATGCCCTTTGCCAGTACGCTTCAAGGCTTTGGCATCATCTGTATTATCACACTGCTGATCTGCATATTGGCCCTTTGGCTGCTTCGCAAGAAGAAAATGTTATAGATGAGACGATTTGGGAGAGAAAAGAGGTATTTACTGTGAGCAAAAAGAATGGCTTGATTAAAATGACTTTTTTGGCAATGATGGTTGCCATTGGCGTCGTTATTTCTCCGATTCTGAGAGTAGAAGGAATGTGTCCGATGGCCCATTTGATCAATATTGTCTGTGCAGTTATGATGGGACCCTGGTATTCACTGCTGTGCGCTGCATTGATCGGCATTATCCGTATGATGTTTATGGGGATACCGCCGCTGGCTTTGACCGGTGCGGTGTTTGGCGCATTTTTATCCGGTGTCTTATATCGTCTGTCCGGTGGACGGATGATTTTTGCCGTTGTGGGTGAGGTGATAGGAACGGGAATCATCGGCGCCATGGTATCTTATCCAGTCATGACATTTATCGTTGGAAGAGAGGGGCTGTCTTTGATGTTTTATGTACCGTCCTTCATCTGCGGCACATTGATCGGAGGCAGTGTGGCCTTTATTTTCCTGAAATATTTAAACAAAGGCAAAATGTTGACAAAGATGCAGCAGATGCTTGGTTCTTCTGTGCAGGAGAAGCCGTCTGATTTACGGATGGATGCAGCCGGTATAGGCTTCCTTGGAATTATCGTTTATCTGGCCGTGCTGGTCGTTTCAAAAAATATTTTTCACCTGGACGGGATGATAGCAAAGGCCATTCCCGCCGCAGCGTTGATTCTTGTGGAAGTGATAGCGATTGTTTATTATGTCACCCAGTCGAGTAAGGAGCGGGAGCAAACTAATGTTTAAAGATCAAATGTTGGAAGAAATTTATCAGATTCGGTCAGCGGTGCAGGTAAAGGCGCCGCTGATTCATTGTATTACGAATCCGATTTCAATTCATGATTGCGCCAATGTGGTTTTGGCAGTTGGAGGACGACCGATGATGGCGGAACATCCGGCGGAGGTTGAGGAGATTACAGTGACAGCCGGAGCATTGGCTTTGAATCTGGGCAATATTACCGATGCCAGAAAAGCTTCGATTTTAATTGCCGGAAAGGCGGCGATGCGTCGTGGGATTCCTGTAATTCTGGATATGGTCGGTATCGGCTGCAGCCATTTTCGGAAAGAAATCACGGAAGCATTCCTGAAGCAGCGCACATCGGGAGCGCCGCTTATCTTAAAAGGCAATATGTCTGAGTTAAAAGCTCTGGCTGGTGGCGGATGCATCGTCAGCGGCGTAGATGTGGACCCGAAGGATGTGCTTTCTGAGACGAATCGGGAGGAAACAATACAACTGGCAAAGACTGTGGCAAATACATGGAGTGCCGTTGTCCTTGCATCGGGAAAAACGGATTTGGTGACCGATGGCAAGGAGGTATGTTTGATTGATAATGGCTGTGAAATGATGGGGCGGATTACCGGTACGGGCTGTATGCTGAACGTGCTGACGGCGGCTTATATGTCGGTCGGAAAGCCGATGGCGGCGGCTGTGGCGGCCTGTGTGGTTTTAGGAATCAGCGGCGAGATGGCCGCCGGGCAGAGTCGGGGAACAGGAAGTTTTCAGATAGCCTTTCAGGACGCCCTTTCCTGTATACAGGATGAGGATATTCAAAATTACATGCGGATTTCTTTTTTGGAAGCGGGGGAATAGCAGATTATGGATGCGGAACAGAAGTTTAATAAAATGGAGGCCAAAACAGACTGAAAAAACGGGAGGGCGCATATATTGAAGTGAAATTAAAAGCCGGGGGCGGCGGATGGAATATATTGAAAATGGAATAAAAACGCTGAATGACTTTTTGTGGGGGTGGCCGCTCATCGGCCTGCTTCTGGGAACCCATCTGTTTTTGACAGTGCGGACAAAGGGGATTCAGCGTTTTGTATTTCGCGGGATTCAATTGTCGGTGCAAAAAGAAGAAGGCAGCGAGGGAGATGTAAGTCCCTTTGGTGCATTGACAACGGCATTGGCGTCTACCTTTGGTACGGGGAATATCATTGGTGTAGGAACAGCGATTGCGCTGGGTGGTCCGGGAGCGGTATTCTGGTGCTGGCTGACCGGCGTTTTCGGGATGGCGACAACCTATGGTGAAGCCCTGCTGGCGGTGAAATTCCGGGTGAGTACAGCGGATGGAAGGATGCAGGGGGGAGCCATGTATGTTCTGGACCGGGGACTCCATATGCGTTGGCTGGCGATACTGTTTGCTCTTTTTGGCTGTACGGCATCCTTTGGAATTGGCTGTGCCGTTCAGGTCAATGCCATTGCAGCGGTCTGCAAAGAGAGCCTGAATATTCCGCCGGAGATTGTTGGTGTCGTTGCCGGGGGGCTGGCGGCTCTTGTGATCTTTGGCGGCATTCGTTCCATTGCCGGAGTGTGCGAGCGGCTGGTGCCCTTTATGAGTTTGTTCTATATCGGAGGCTGTGCGGCTATTCTGATTCATAATTATGATTTTATCTTTCCAGCTCTTCGTACCATTGTGGCGATGGCGTTTTCGCCCGGTGCCGCAGCGGGAGGGCTTACCGGTGGCGGAATTGCTATGGCCATGCGTTATGGCATTGCCCGGGGCCTCTTTTCTAATGAGGCCGGTATGGGTTCAGCGCCGATTGCTGCGGCAGCGGCAAAGACGAGCAGCCCGGTGCGTCAGGCGCTGGTATCCTCTACGGCGACTTTTTGGGATACGGTGGTTGTCTGTGCCATTACCGGTCTGGTGCTGGTGAGCAGCATTATGAAAAATCCATCTATTGACATGGCTGTAGCCGGAGACGGCGGTTTGCTGACGACAATGGCTTTTGCCCAGATTCCCATTGTCGGACCTGGAATTCTTGTCGTCGGTATCATTACCTTTGCCTTTTCTACAATTCTTGGATGGGCTTATTACGGTGAATGCTGTACCCGGTATCTGGCAGGAGGGCATGGATTGATTTTTTATCGGGCACTGTATATTTTAACCGCAGCGGCAGCACCGGTAATTCAGTTGAATCTTGTATGGATGACCGCGGATGTTCTCAATGCACTGATGGTTCTTCCGAATCTCGTGTCGTTGCTCTGCATGTCCGACGTCATTGTCCGGGAGACCCGGAGGTATCTTGGATAGAAGATGTAATGCAAAAGTGTAAATGGAGGCTAAAAGATGGAGTTGAAGAAAATCGAGAAGGAATTCTCTGTTTGCAAAGTAAATGACATTTCTGTCATTGATTTTACAGATGAATTTTGTTTTATCGGAAAAACCGACGAAGAACTTTCACTGGTCTGCAGTACGGAGCGGGTTCCGGTAAATACCATTGAGAGGGATGATGGCTGGAAAGCTTTTCGGATACAGGGTGTTCTGGACTTTTCACTGATTGGAATTTTATCCCGTATATCTGCGATTCTGGCTGAAAATAAAATCGGCATTTTTGCGGTGTCGACATATAATACGGATTATATTCTGGTGAAAAAGGAAAATTACCAGAGAGCGTTGAAGGCGCTTGAAACCCAAGGATATAGGATTAAATGATGTGAAAATTCAAAAAATTCTCTTGACTCTCACGGAACGTCATAGGATAGGATGTATATCAGGAACAGGAGGACACAGGATGAGAACGGTAAAAGAAGTATCTGAACTGACAGGTATCAGCGTGCGCACGCTTCATTATTATGATGAAATCGGGTTGTTTGAGCCGACAGTTGTGAGTGAAGCGGGATACCGGCTTTATGATGATAAAGCATTGGAAAAATTACAGCAGATATTATTTTTTCGGGAATTTGATATGCCGTTGAAGGAAATCAAAAACATCATGGAGAATCCTGACCTGGATAAAAATCGGATGCTCCAAAGCCAGAAACAGGTTTTGGTTTTGAAGAAGGAGCGATTGGAGCGGATAATTGCCAGTATTGATGACATTCTGAAGGGAGAGAACAAGATGGATTTTGAGATTTTCAGTAAGGCGGACATTGAACAGCTTTATCAAATGAAGGACATAACTGGGATGATGCTGGAAATGGCGGACTTGTATAAAAATGACAGGGATTTTCAGACAAAGAACGATGGAATATATGGGGCGGGTTCGACGCAATATATCGGAGAAGCAATAGAAGTTTTTTATAAATAGTAACAAAAAATTCTTCTCTGCAAAAGTTTTAATAGACAGGCTTTGCAGGGAAGAATTTTCCTTTTTATCAGCTTACCACATTGATCGGTGTTCCGTTCAGATAGTTTTTGATATCATCAGCGAGGATGGATACAAGGCGCTGACGGGTTTCAAGACCTCTCCAACCCATATGCGGGGTCAGGATGACGTTTTCCATCTGATAGAGCGGATTGTCATCGGCCGGCGGCTCTACTTCCTGAACATCCAGACCGGCGCCGGCGATACGTCCTTCTTTCAGCGCTTCGATCAAAGCGGCTTCATCAATGAGGGGACCACGGGCGGTATTGATGATGAAAGCGGTCGGCTTCATCAGTGCCAGGGTGTCTTTATTGATGATATGATGTGTTTGAGCCATGAGCGGACAGTGGAGAGTCACATAATCGCTCTGGGAGAGAACTTCTTCTAAAGTGGTGAAATGGATGCCCGGTTCATCTCCTTTGGCATTTGCATCATAGGCCAGGATTTTCATTCCAAGGGCCTGAGCGACTTTAATGACTTCCCGGCCGATGTGACCGGCGCCGACAACGCCCAGAGTCTTGTCATTGATTTCTACGTGGTCTACCTGCATACATTTTGTAAAGTTATCGTGATTATTCTCGGTCAGCATGGCAATCTGTTTACGCATGGAAGAGCTGAGATTCATAACCATCATGATGGCTGTGTGAGCCACTCGCTCGGTGCTGTAGGAAGGCACATTGCATACCGTGATGCCCTTTTCTCTGGCGGCATCCAAATCCAGGTTGTTATAGCCTGTACCGGCTTCACAGATGAGCTTTACCGAATCCGGAAACTGGCGGATAATATCGCCGGAAACCGGCATTTCTTTGGTAACAACGATGTCAAAACCCTGAATTCTTTCCAGAATCTGAGACGGTTCAGTCTGTTCATAGACTTTGACTTCGTCGGACAGGATGGAGTAGTCCAGCCGGTTGTCATAATTCATACGTTCCCCATTTAATACGACTGTTTTTGCATTCATTGTAAAAACCCCCTTAAAGTTGCATTTTATAATTTAAGTATACAGGAATGTGGTCCGGGAAACAAGCAAAAAAGGCGAATTAAAACAAGGGGTTGACAATTGAAAGAATGGGAGTACAATATCTTTTTGTAAATGGTTAACTGTGTTAAATAATAACCTTGTTAACTAAAAGGGGTGTAAGGATGGAGAACAAAGAAATACAGGAAGAAATGTTCAGAGCCATGTTCCGGCTAAAGCACTTAAACATGAGCGGTATGCTGAAAGACATTTCCATTGGAGAGTATAAGATATTGGAGATGTGTTCCGGGTGCCCTGCCTTCGATGATGGTGAGGATGGCGCTTCTGTTTCCGGTATGGCAGCTCAAATGCGGGTTTCAGCACCGGCGGTTAGTCGGCTGTTGAAAGGCATGGAGGGGAAGGACTATATTGTCCGTCAGGTGGATGCGAAAGACCGTCGGAATACCCGGGTGTTTATTACGGAAACAGGAAGAGCAAAGCAGGAGGAATGTTGTGAAATATTCCAAAATTATACCAAACGGGTCTTTGGCCGGATGGGAGAGGACAATATGCTGCAGCTTCTGAATCTTTTTAACCAAATGTTGGGTGTTATGGAAGATGAACTGAAAAAGACAGAGAAAGGAGACCGGATATGTTAAAAATTTTCAGCTATCTGAAAAATTCAAAGGCCATGGTGTTTACCATTATTCTGCTGTTGGTCATTCAGGCCGGATGCGATTTATCATTGCCTCAGTATACATCAGATATTGTAGATGTGGGAATTCAGCAGGGTGGTATTGAGCGGGCCACACCGGAGAAAATGCGGAAAGAAACTTATGAAAATATGTGCCTGTTTATGACGGAGGAAGAAATAGAGCAGATAGAACCTTATTATTCCGAAGACGAAGAAGGCAACTACGTGCTGAATACGAAGGATAAGGATATTCTGGATGAGATGGACAGCGTTCTCGGAATGCCGATGCTCATTATCGCTTCTATAGAAGAATCAGGGGAGATGGATATAAATCAGATTCGTCAGGCTGTGGATGCGGGCATGATCAGCCGGAAGGAAATGGTCGCCAAACGGGACGAGGTTGAAGCGTCTTTTGGGGATATGAGTGAATCCATTATCCAGCAGAAAGCTATTCTACTTGTAAAAGAGGAGTATGAGGCGCTCGGAATGAATCTGGATGATATCCAGATGGGATATCTGAAAACAAAAGGCATTCAGATGGTTGGTCTGGCCGTATTGATGATGGGAGCTTCAATCCTTGTGTCATTGTTCGCGGCGAAGGTGGCAGCCGGTGTGGGCCGTGACCTGAGAAAGCGTGTTTTTAATAAAGTCGTATCCTTCTCCAATGCGGAGATGGATAAATTTTCAACTGCTTCACTCATTACACGAAGCACCAATGATATTCAGCAGGTCCAGATGGTGGAAGTCATGCTGCTTCGTATGATATTTTATGCGCCGATCATCGGTATTGGCGGTATATTTAAGGTCCTGAATACAAAGACCGGAATGAGTTGGATCATTGTCGTAGCTGTCGTGGCGATCATGGCGTTGGTTCTGGTATTAATGTCACTTGCCATGCCGAAGTTTAAGAAAATGCAGGATTTGGTGGACCGGCTGAATCTGGTATCCAGAGAGATTCTTACCGGTATTCCGGTCATTCGGGCTTTCAGTCGGGAGAAACACGAGGAACAGCGGTTTGACGTAGCGAATACAAATCTGATGCAGACTCAGTTATTTACCAACCGGGTCATGACTTTCATGATGCCGGCAATGATGTTTATTATGAATGGTATCAGTGTATTGATTGTCTGGACTGGAGCCCATGGTATCAATCAGGGAAATCTTCAGGTTGGTGATATGATGGCCTTCATCACATATACAATGCAGATTGTCATGGCATTCCTGATGTTGACGATGATTTCAATTATGCTGCCGAGGGCCGGCGTTGCTGCAGATCGTATTGATGAAGTATTAAAGACCGAGCCGTCTATCCATGATGCGGAGCAGGTTCGGGATGATGAATTAAAAGATGCCAGGGGTTATGTGGAATTTAGGGATGTCTGTTTCCGGTATCCGGGAGCCAGCGAGGACGCTCTGGAGCATATCAGCTTTACGGCAAAACCGGGAGAAACAACGGCTATCATTGGAAGTACGGGATGCGGCAAGTCGACGATGATTCATTTGATTCCGAGATTTTACGATGTGACCGGTGGGACGATTCGGATTGACGGTATTGATATCCGGGAACTTTCCAGAAATAAAGTTCGTAGCCTTCTCGGATTTGTGCCGCAAAAGGGCGTTTTGTTTTCCGGGACAATTGAATCCAATCTGAAATTCGGCGGAGAATGGATTACAGACGAAGCGATGAAAACGGCTGCTGAGGTGGCTCAGGCAACAGAATTCATCGAGACAAAGAAAGATATGTATCAAAGTCCAATCGCACAGGGAGGAACCAATGTTTCCGGCGGACAGAAACAACGTTTGTCCATAGCCAGGGCAATTGCAAAAAATCCAAAGATATTCTTGTTTGACGACAGTTTCTCAGCGCTGGACTATAAGACAGATGTGGTCTTGAGAAAAGCGTTGAAGGAGAAGGTTTCCGATGCGACGGTCATTATCGTGGCACAGCGAATCAGTACCATTCTTCATGCGGATCAGATCATTGTCCTGGAAGATGGGCGTGTGGCTGGTATCGGACGTCATGAAGAGCTTCTGGAAAGCTGTGAAGCTTATCAGGAAATTGCAAAATCCCAGTTATCAGAATCCGAGTTGAAAGGAGGCCGTGCATCATGAGCGAAGAGAGAAGAAGACCGATGAGAGGCCGCGGACCGATGGGCCGGGGAATGATGCCGGGGGAAAAGGCAAAGGATTTTAGAGGCAGTGTTGGAAAACTTTTAAATTATATGGGCCGATATAAAATTGCCCTTGTATTTGTTCTTATTTTTGCAATCTGTGGTACGGCTTTCAATATTGTCGGACCAAAGATTTTGAGTAAGGCAACGACGGAAATATTCAATGGTCTTGTATCAAAACTTTCCGGTGGAGACGGCATTGATTTTGCCAAAATTGGAAGAATCCTTCTTATATTAATAGGACTTTACGGGATCAGCGCCTGTTTTTCATTTGTGCAGGGCTGGCTGATGACGGGAATTTCTCAGAAAATGTGTTTCCGGATGCGTAAGGAAATTTCAGAAAAAATCAATCGGATGCCGTTGGAATATTTTGAATCCAGGACGGTCGGTGAAGTTTTGTCCCGAATTACCAATGATGTGGATACATTGGGGATGAGCTTAAATCAGAGTGTCACCCAGTTGATCACATCTATTACGACGGTGATCGGAATTTTGATCATGATGATCAGTATCAGTCCATTAATGACGCTGATCGCAATTATTATTTTGCCGGTATCTTTGATTCTGATTACAACGGTCGTCAAATCCTCTCAGAAATATTTCCGCACACAGCAGGAATATTTGGGACATATCAATGGTCAGGTGGAAGAGGTTTACAGTGGACAGAATATTGTCAAGGCCTTTGACAGAGAAGAAGAGGTGCTCAAAGAATTTTCGGAAACCAATGATACTCTGTATGCTTCAGCGTGGAAATCCCAGTTCTTCTCCGGAATGATGCAGCCAATCATGAACTTTGTCGGGAATCTGGGCTATGTGGCGGTGGCTGTTGTTGGAGGTTATCTGACGATTCGGGGAAGTATTGAAATTGGCGATATTCAGGCGTTCATCCAGTATGTACGTCAATTTACGCAGCCAATTTCTCAGGTGGCTCAGGTGTCCAACATGCTCCAGTCCATGGCGGCAGCTTCTGAACGGGTATTTGAATTTCTGGCGGAACCGGAAGAAGATATTACTGTGGAAAATCCGGTGCATCTTGAGCATCCGGAAGGACGTGTTTCTTTCCAGCATGTACGTTTTGGTTATAAACCGGATAAAATGATTATTCATGATTTTAGTTGTGACGTGGAACCGGGTCAGATGGTTGCCATCGTCGGACCGACAGGTGCAGGAAAGACAACGATGGTCAAGCTGCTCATGAGGTTCTACGATGTAAATGCCGGAAGTATTTTCCTGGATGGTCATAATATTAAAGATTTCAACCGGGGCGAATTGAGGGAATCCTTTGGTATGGTTCTTCAGGATACATGGCTGTTTAAAGGAACGATCATGGAAAATATTCGTTACGGACGTCTGGATGCAACGGATGAAGAGGTCATTGCGGCGGCAAAAGCAGCGCACGCCCACCATTTTATCCAGACCCTTCCGGGTGGTTATCAGATGGAATTAAATGAAGATGCCAGCAATGTTTCTCAGGGACAGAAACAGCTTTTGACGATTGCCCGTGCCATTCTGGCGGACAATCCGGTTCTCATTCTCGATGAAGCGACCAGTTCGGTGGATACCCGGACTGAAGAACGAATTCAGAAAGCCATGAATAATCTGATGGAGGGACGGACCAGCTTTGTGATCGCTCACCGATTGTCAACGATTAAGGATGCGGACGTCATTCTGGTCATGAGAGATGGCGATATTATTGAGCAGGGCAATCATGAGGAATTGCTTAAAAAGGGCGGATTCTATGCGGATCTGTATAATTCCCAGTTCGAGGAAACAGCATAATAAATGATTTGCGGTAATATGTACAGACCCCCAAAGGTCAGGCTATATAAGTCAGATTTTTGGGGGTCATCTCAAATTTTGCTGTAAGCCAGGTTTTTTAAATCCAGCCGCCGTCCAATGGGATGATCTGGCCGGTCAGATAAGAATGTTTTCCGGCGAGCTGAAGGGCCAGTCGGCCGACTTCCTCTGGAGTTCCCATCCGGCAGGCAGGAATTTCATCAATGAGCTGATTCCGCTCTTCTTCGGATAAAAAGTGATTCATTTCTGTGTCAATGGCTCCGCAGGCGATGGCGTTCACGGTGATATGGCTTGGCGCCAGCTCTTTCGCCAATGCTTTTGTGAAGGCGTTCATGCCGCCCTTGGAGGCCGAGTAGGCCACCTCACAGGAGGCACCGCAGTTGCCCCACACAGAAGAAATATTGATGATACTTCCTGACTGGCGGGCGACCATGTCAGGAATTACCTGTTTACAGCAGTTAAAAACCGATGTAAGATTGGTCTGAATGATTTCGTTCCATTCTTCGGCATGCATATCACTGAGCAGACCGATGTAAGAGACTCCGGCATTATTGACGAGGCAGTCAATCGGTCCGAGCGCTTTTCTGGCTTCTGTGATAAATTTCTGTGCATCCTCATAACATCCCATATCGCCGATGAAATCAAAACATTGGCTGCCTGTTGCTTCAATATACTTCTTGACTTCTGACAGTTCAGCCATACTTTTTTTGCAGCAGATGCCGACAGACCATCCGGCTTCAGCAAATATTTGAGCAATGGCGCGTCCGATTCCTCTGGAAGCGCCGGTAATTAAAACAGTTTTATGTGCCATAGTTCCAAATCCTTCTATAAAATATTATGGATAATTCTGAGTATAGCACAAAAGATAAAAAGCTGTATACATTTTTAATAAAAAGTATTAAAGAAAATTGGTTAAAATTAAATTGTAAAATGTGATAAAATTCATAATTGAAATTATTCTGTAACAAATTTGTAATTTACATGGGGCTGTTTTATAAAAAGGAATAAAAAAAACCTTTACTTTTTGGCATATTTGCACTATTATAGAGAAAGGAGTTGATACGAACAGGACTATATGATGAAAAGTAAAGGTGGTAAATATGATTTCAAATCAGATTTTACAGACAACGATGGAGGGCTTAAAAGCAATTACCAGAATTGATTTGTGCGTTATGGATACCGAGGGGAAGGTTTTGGCATCCACAATGAATAATGCGGAAGAGTATGAGAATGCAGTCTTAGACTTTGTCAATTCTCCTGCGGACAGTCAGGTGCTCAGTGGATTTCAGTTTTTCAAAGTATTTGATGAGCATCAGCTCGAATTTGTAATTCTTGCAAAGGGTGACAGCGATGATGTCTATATGGTCGGTAAGATCGCGTCTTTCCAGACACAGAATTTGCTTGTAGCTTATAAAGAACGATTTGATAAGGATAATTTTATTAAGAATCTGCTCTTGGATAATTTACTTTTAGTAGATATTTATAATCGTTCCAAGAAGCTTCGGATTGACACGGATGTCCGTCGGATTGCCGTGATCATCGAATTGAATAATGATAAAGAATTGAACGGACTTGAAATTGTCCGGGGAATTTATACAGGTAAAACAAAAGACTTTATCACAGCGGTTGATGAAAAGAGCGTCATTGTTGTCCGCGAGGTGAAGGAAAATGAAAATTATGAGGCGTTATCAAAATCCTGCAAAGGATTATTGGATATGCTTCACAGTGAAGGTCTGACCAGGTGTCGGATCGCTCTCGGAACGATTGTGCATGAGATTAAAGATGTTTCCCGTTCCTATAAAGAAGCCAAGATGGCTTTGGATGTCGGAAAGATTTTCTATAGTGAACGTTCTATTGTAGCTTACAGCAATCTGGGAATCGGACGTTTGATCTATCAGCTTCCGGTGCCGTTGTGCAAGATGTTCATAAAAGAAATCTTTGATGGCAAATCTCCGGATGACCTGGACGAGGAAACACTGATTACAATTAACAAATTTTTTGAGAACAGCCTGAATGTTTCGGAAACTTCGAGACAGTTATATATCCACCGAAATACACTGGTATATCGCCTGGATAAGCTTCAGAAGAGTACAGGGCTGGATTTAAGAGTGTTTGAAGATGCCATCACGTTTAAGATCGCGCTGATGGTTGTAAAGTATATGAGATATATGGAGACATTTGAATATTAAAATTTAAAGCAAGGTACTGGCGATAAAAGGAGGTCATAACGTGATTGTTTTAGATAACGTTTGCAAAACTTATAGCACAGGCGTGTCTGCTTTAAATGGTGTTAACCTTAGAATACGTAAAGGTGAATTTGTATTTATCGTGGGGAGCAGCGGTTCGGGTAAAACAACACTGTTTAAATTATTATTAAAAGAGCTGGAACCAACTTCCGGGAGAATTTATATCAACAGTCAGAATATCGGGCGTTTGCGCCGTCGCAGAATTCCAAAGATGCGCCGCGGCATCGGCGTTGTGTTTCAGGATTTTCGTCTGTTAAAGGACCGAAATGTTTATGAAAATATTGCATTTGCTCAGCGGGTTGTCGGAAAACCGGCTAAGGTGATCAAAGAAACAGTACCGCAGATGCTGGCGCTGGTCGGACTGGCAGATAAGGCGGAATCACTGCCGGGAGAATTGTCCGGTGGTGAGCAGCAGAGAGTTTCTTTGGCAAGGGCCCTGGTGAACAATCCGCCAATCTTACTGGCTGATGAACCGACAGGTAATCTGGACCCGGCCAATGCCTGGGAAATCATGAAACTTCTGGAGGATATTAATAAACGAGGAACCACGGTAGTCGTAGTTACCCATAATCGGGATATTGTTGAACGTATGCAGAAGAGGGTTATCACGATAGACAAAGGTGTGGTTATCAGCGATGAAAAAGGTGGAATAACAAATGATTGGTAGAATGTTTTACGCAATCCGGCAGGGCTTTAAGAATATCGGCCGTAACCGGTTGTTTTCCCTGGCTTCGGTTGGAACGATTACCGCATGTTTGTTTCTGTTTGGTATTTTCTATTGTATTGTAGCTAATTTTCAGTACATGGTGCATGCGGCGGAATCCAATGTCGGCGTGACGGTATTTTTCGATGAAACGGTAACAGAAGACAAGATGCTGGAGATACAGCGGCTGATCGATGCGCGGGAAGAGGTCAGTTCAACGAACTATATTTCTGCGGATGATGCATGGGAGAACTTTAAACAGGATTATTTTGCGGATGGTGATGAAGGAATTCTGGCCGGACTGGATCAGGACAATCCCTTAGTAGACTGTGCCAGTGTTCAGGTTTATCTGGCAGATACATCCAGGCAGGCTGAATTAATATCCTATATTGAAAGCTTGGAAGGGGTTTCAGAAGTGAATGCTTCTGATATTATTGCCGATAGTTTTACAAACTTTAGTCGTCTGATCGGTTATGTGTCTCTTGGTATTATTTTAATTTTGGTATTTGTCGCGATTTTCCTGATCAGCAACACAGTCATGATAGGTATTGCTGTGCGGAAAGAAGAAATCGCGATTATGAAATACATTGGTGCAACGGACCTTTTTGTCCGTGGACCGTTTATAGTTGAAGGTATGACCATTGGTCTGATAGGTTCCGTAATTCCTGTGGCTATTTTGCGGGCGCTTTATCCGATGGTTGTAGATTTCGTTTTGGAACACTTCTCAATATTAAACAGAATACTGACATTCATGAACGTGAATGACGTATTTAATATCCTTATTCCGATATCTCTTGCTATCGGTCTGGGTATTGGTTTTATCGGAAGTTATATGACTTTGAGAAAACATGTCAGAGTATAGGAAGGGAGAAAAGATATGAAACGTTTACATACAAGGCTTCTCAGTGTGGCGATGGCCTTTGCGATGGCTTTTTCGTTTAATTTGACAGTCCTGGCTGCAGATGAAAACGATAAAGAGGAAAAAGAACAGCAGATTGAGGCGCTGGAGCAGGAAAAGGAAGAGCAAAACCAGGCTCTGGATTCCATGCAGACAGACAAGGCGAATACAGAGGTAGAGATTGAATCTCTGGACAATCAGCTGTCGAGTGTGCAGACAGAGATTGATACGACCAACTCTGAGCTGGAACAGACGGAGGCTGAGCTGGAACAGACAAAAAAAGATTTGGAAGCAGCCCAGGAAAAAGAGAAAAAGCAGTATGAGACTTTAAAACTGCGTATTAAAGTGATGTATAAAAAAGGAGATACCGGTTATCTGGAAATTCTCCTTGCGGCAGAAGATATTACTTCTCTGCTGAATAGCACGGAATATATTTCAAAGATTTCTGATTATGACAGCAATCTGCTTCAGAGCCTTCGGGATACAAGAACTCAGATTGAAGCGCTTGAAAAACAGCAGGAAGAAGAAGTAGCACAGATCACACAACTTAAAGAAGAATTGGAAACTCAGGAAACAGAGCTTCAGGGGATTCTGGATGAAAAAGCCGCTTATATTCAATCCTTGAACACGACGATTGAATATACAGAAGAGTATATTCAGGAACTGGAAGAAAATATTTCCATGGAGCAGCAGGCTCTGGCAGAAATTGAAGCTGAGATTCGTGCGGCCGCGGCAGCAGCCGCAGCTGCTGCACAGGAAGAAGCAGCAGCTTCCGGCAACGGAGAAAGCGGCAGCAGTTATGTGGAAGATGTTTCCGGTGCCTATAAACCGTCCTATGGCGGCGGCTGGGTATGGCCAAGTGATACAACTTATCTGACGGATACTTTCGGTTATCAGGATTGGCGCGGCGGCAACCATAATGGTATCGATATTGGCGCAGGTTATGGTTCACCGATTTATGCTGCAGCCAGCGGTACAGTATGGATTGCAGGCTACAGCAGCAGTGCCGGAAACTGGGTTGTTATCGATCATGGCGGCGGCGTGCTGAGCGTTTATATGCATGCGTCAGCTCTGTACGTAAGTTCAGGTCAGTATGTCAGCGCCGGTCAGTCCATTGCGGCTGTTGGAAGTACCGGATGGTCTACAGGACCTCATCTTCATTTCGGCGTTATGGTGGGCTCCTCTGGCGGTTATGATGGCTATTGGGTAGACCCATTAGGATACGTTAGCCCGTGATAAATAAATACATACAAGGAGACAGGATTATCCTGTCTTCTTTTTGTTTGCGCGCCATGGGCGCGCTCTAACGGGTGCAAGTCCCGAACACG
>ERZ1673746.839-NODE-839-length-27968-cov-4.511590_pt1 | contig 27968 bp, 27 predicted proteins | sample MGYA00580205_ERZ1673746 | MGnify/ENA primary metagenome ERZ1673746 (study PRJEB41218, sample SAMN15661771) | gut metagenome | host: Homo sapiens | place: Canada: London | collected 2015-08-20/2019-03-30 | study: EMG produced TPA metagenomics assembly of...
CAACGTCAAACAGCTTCCCAACAAGGAACTCCTTCCACCCACTCGTATCAATCTTTGCCATCGCCGTCTCCGCCTTTCCGCATGGTTACGGTCACGGACTTGTCATCGGCGCTCACTCGGCTCGAATACATCGCTGTATCTAACAGCTTCTCACCAAATGCCTTTGCGTCGATACCCTGCTGGAACATCAGGTAGTCCATCGCCGTCTTACAGAAGTCCTCCTCGTAAATCTCGAACGGCTTCTGTGGCATCTGATAGGACAGGTGCTCGGCCGGGTTGACCCACTGGCACGTATCGTCGCCGGACTGCTTCTCAACCACATCGACCCAATGCGCCTCGATAGCCGCCCACTTGCCGTAGACGTCATGGCGTCCCTTGTTCTTGACCGTCGCCAGGCCGTCGGACTCAATGTAGCAAGCGAAAAACTCCTTGCCCTCCTGCGCCACGCCAGCCTCGAACACAAAGATGCTCGTGGTCACGCCCACACCGAAGAACAGGTCTTCCGGCAGCTTGATGACCTTGCGCAGGCGGTGGTTCTTCAGAATGCGCTTCATCTGCGCCTTCGATGCCTTCTCCAGCTTCTTGTCCGGCAGGTTGAACGCGCACTGGGTATGCGCGGGAACGCTGTCCAGCACGTTCTCCACGATGGTCATGCAGCCGTACTTGTTCTCATACGGCGGGTTCATCAGCACCTTCGTAATCGGCTTGGACTGCATCCACTCACAAGCCGCCTCCAAGCGAGTATCCATCTGCTCGAGGTTTGTCTTGCCGTCCTTATGAATCAGCATGTTCGCGCACGCCAAAGCGTAAATCTCACGGTCGAACTCGATGCCATAGAGCTGCTTGGACTTAATCTCACCGGCCTTCTTCGTCTCCATGCCGCCGGCCTCGCGAATCATGTTCGCCATGGCCTTCACGAGGAAGCCGCCAGAACCACATGTGGCGTCCAGAACGCAATCGTCCATGTTCACTTCGAGAATCTTGTACATGAAGTCCGTGATGTGCTCGGGCGTGAATATCTGACCTGACTCGGACTTCTTCTTGTAACGATTGAACTCGTTGAAGAAGATGCCCATCACGTCCTCGCCACGCCACTCGTTCGAATTGACGCATTCGGAAATCTCGACAACCCAGTCGATGAAGTCATTGATTGCCTTCTGATTGTCGGTCGTGTTCATCTTGATGTCGGAATATTCCTCCAGCAGGATGTCAATCTTCGCATTCTGTTTGCGACTGGCTATCAATGATTTTGCAAGCGTCGAGTGAATCGCCGTATGGAACGTCTCATACCCAAGGTCTTTCAGGCGCTTCAATCCCGCACCGTAACGCTCGGCAACCAACGCGCATGCCGTGAAAATCATGCGGTGATACAGGTTCTTGATGCCGAACTCGAAGTGCAGGCAGTTGTTGATGCGCGCCGTCAGCTGGTAAATGCGCTCCTTGTCAATGCTGTCGACGGTGTAGAGCGACAGGTAATAGCCGACGTGCTGCAACTTGTCGGGTGTCTTGACTTCCTCCACGCCCTTGAACACGCGCACGTCCTCGCCGTTGTACAGAACGCCAACAACCTTCTCGTACTGCGTTTGCACAATGCGGACGTTCTTCAGCACCTCATCCACCTGTGCCTTGCCAAGGGCAATGCGTGTCGCCTTCGTCTCCAACACCAACGCCACGTCTGCCTTGTTCTTAGGCAGATACCAGCCGTCCGGCTTATCGGCAACGCCCACGAACCCCAGCTGATTGAACGTCGTGAGCTGCCCGACACCCGCACGCGCCGCATCGCTATCTACAAGCCCGAGAATGTCACGCGCCAAATCGCGTACCGCATCCTCCGTCAAATTCTTTGCCATCTATTCGTTTCCCTCCTTACCAGTCATGGTTCGTGATGTACTCGTCGGCAGCCAGACGGAAAAACGCGGACAGGCTCAACCCGTGAGCCTTCGCAATCGCCGTCAGGCGCTCCTTATCGCTTTTCGTCATGGAGACCAACGACGTGGCGCGCTCCTCTGATGCGTCGGCGGAAACGCTCGCCTTGGCCTCCTTCTTATCGTGTTCCTTCGCGGCGTCTGCTTCGAACTTGTCAAGCAATGCCGCCATATCTTGCTTCTTCGCCATGTTCAACCTCCTTGCAATAGATACTAAATAGATAATCAGTATCTATTTAGTATCTATCTTTTTAAACTGCTTCTTCTCGAACGGCAGGCCCGCCAGAATGCTGACCTTGCGGCACATCGTGCGGACCGCCTCGGCGGCGGCGCCGTGCCTGTCCACGTTCACGACGGATTTCTGCATGCCCTGTGCCTGCACGATTGCCTCGGACTGCGGAACCTTGACGACGTTTTTCGCCCATGGCTTCTTCTCAAGCCACGCCATGAACGACGCGCACATGCGAAAACGGTTCGTCCCGTTCACCACGATAACCAGCGGAGCATTCGTGTTCTTCGTCACAATAGAGACCGTTCGCGTGAACGGCTCGATGTCGTTCGGCGTCGGTCGAACGGGGATGACGATGACGTCCGCACCGGAAACGAGGTCGCTCAGATTGTCCGTCAGCACGCCCGGCGTATCGACGATGGCAACCTCGGCATCCTCGACCTTCTTCGAAGACGACGCGTCCTTATACTGACCGTCCAGAGAGTAGAGCGACGCGGGCACGCCCTGTCGCACATAGCTCTCGTAAAGCTCGTTGGCTATCACCGACTTACCGGTGCCGCCTTTCTCGCAAACGACTGCGATTGTCTTCATATCAGCACCTCCATCCTATCAAAAATATATACTCAATATCTATATTATAGCTACTGAATAAATAGAAGTCAATACGCAGTAGCTATCGGAGCACGTCCTTTTGCAGACCAGAGCAGGGGCTTTGTCTGGGCTTTGTCCGGGCTTTCGCTGGTCTCCAAACGGGCTTCACGCCTTCGCCTCGCTCCGTCCGTTCCGCCGCGTTTTCCGAATCCGTCTCATAAATGAGCGGACGACGAAAACCCCGATTTTCCGCCCCTTGCGCGTACGCCCGTCAACAGCCCTTCTGAAGGTCTCTTCGTAGCCCACGAGCGGGAACTTGAGAAAGGGAGCAGCCTGACGCTGCTCCCTCATCTTTTCTGCTACTCGTCGAACTGCGTGTCCTTGTCCGCCGACCTCGGCGCACTTGGGCTGGCACTTCGCGCCCTGACATAGCGCGCCCGCATGGTCTTGGCATGTGCCTTGGTCTCGCGCTCGTCCTCGTTGGACAGTGCCTTCTCTGCCGCCTTGAGGCGCTTCTCGGCGTCCCACATGTTCTTGCGGGACTCGTAGACGCGCCTCTCCGCCTCCTCGCGCTGCCTGCGGGCCTCCTCCGCGAGCGCCTCCTGAATCATCATGCGCAGCATCATGGCGGTCATGTCGGCCATCATGCGGGACACGGGGTCCTTGGCGTCGCGCCCCGCCTTGGCGAACACGTGCATGCCGGCCAGAAGCCCCGGACATGGGCTTTGCAGGGTGTCGAGTGCCTCCTTGGAGGCATGGAACTCGCGCCTTGCGGCGTCCACGTCCTCGCGCAGCTTCGCCAGCTGCTCGTCCGGGTGGTTGCGCGCCTCCACGAGCCTCTCGTAGCGCTCGTCCATGAAGGACTTGCCCGCCTCGCGTGAACGGTGGATGTGCGCCTTCTGGAGGTCGGACGCCATCTCCGACACGTACGCCCGGTCGAGGTCGTACACGTCGAGAACGAAATCCGCAGGGGGCTGTTCTGCCGGTTCGGCCGTCTCGGGCACGTCGGGCACGTCGAGAAGGACTTTCGGTGCCGGGGCGTCCTGCTGCGGTACCTCAAGCTCGCGCTGCTTCTGGTCGAAGTACGCCTCGATGCCCTCGCGGGTCAGGTCGTCGGCGAGATTGGAGGCACGGCGCCTTCTCTTGCGCCTGCCCTTGCCGTAGGGGTCGCGGGACTTGTAGCTCCAGCCCACGGTCTCCTCTCCGGTCTTCTCGTCGGGCTTGCGGGTCTCGTTCAGCTCGACGCCGCGAACCTTCAGCTCCTCGAGGAACTCCTCCATGTTGCTCGCATGGTCGCGGGCGTCCGCCACGCGGTTGCCCAGAACGCGCTCGAAGGACTCGATGCCGAACTGCCCCTTGCGCTCGGCCCACGTGGTCTTCTCCCTGGCGGGTTCGGGACCCACGACGGTGAACCCCATCTCGCGGCTCAGCCGGTCGTTCTTGCGCTTCACGGTCGCGTGGTCGGTGCCGTGCGCGATGGCCGTGCCGGATACCAAGTCATGGTTCGCGATGGTCGCATGGACGTGCACGCAGCCGCCCTCGCCGTCGGTGTGGACCGTGACCCAGCAGGGGGCGTTCGGGGCCACTTCCTTGCACAGGGCATAGCCGTATTCGCACGCCCGCTGGATGTCCTCGGGGCTGTCACGGGAAAGCTCCTCGGGGGACCACGAGACGCGCAACTCGTAGCCCTCGTTCAACCTCGTCCCCTGGCTCTGCCTGCGCATGGCGGAGCAGAACCGGATGAAGTCCTCGCGGGTGCCCATGTCGCCCATCTGGGCGGCGATGCGGTTCGTCTGCTCGCGGATATTGCGCGTGCGCTTCTTGCCCTCGCCGAGTTCCGTGTACGACATGCGCCCGCGGACGTTCGGCAGGGGCTGGATGTGCGTCGTCGACATCAGCTTCCACCCCCTCCAGAAAGAATCTTATCGCCGCGCTCGCCGTACCAGTAATCGCACAGCTTCTCTAGCTGCTCGGGGATGTCCGGCCACAGCAGGGCCATGGCGCGGAACACGTCCTTGCCGAAATCGGTGCGCAGGCCGTCCACCTCATCGGTCAGCTTCGACAGCTCGCCGCGCACCTCCTCGAGACCCGTCTTGCACTCGCCGAGCACGCCCGGGGAGAGCGAACCCGGATGCGACTTGGTCTCCGCATTCAGCGCCCGGGCAATCTGGTTCACGTTGACGCCGATGCTCTTCGCCTCGGATGCCATACGCTCCGCGTCGGCGTTCCTCGTCACGACGTACGTCGGTTCAACATCCCCGCCCTGTACCTTCTCCACGCAACTGCGGAGAAATGCGGAGCGGGTCATCTTTTTCTCGGAGCAAATCGCGTCCAGCGCGGCAAGCTCCTCGTCCGAAAACCGAACCTGGACCGTGCGCTCCTTGTTCGGCTTCTTAGCCGCCTGACGGCGCACGCGGCTGCTCCTCATGTCTGAACTCACACCCACGTAAAACACCTCCTTTTTTAATGCAACGTGCGCGTTGATTTTCTACGACAGAATCGACGCTAAAAAAGGAGCGAGCATGGGACTTGTCCCTACAAAACTTCGGATTTTTCTACAGAGTAGAAAATTCCTTCGTTTTGTCGTTACACGTCCCGCTCGCGAGGGGGCAGTTTTCACTGCCCCCTTCGAACCCCCAGATGCGCCCTGTTCCCAACCAGCTTTCGCCGACGACTCGGCGAAGCATCCCATTCGGAACGGGGCACCCCGGACACCCCTTGCGGGGTGCCGGACAGGAGGCACGACTGCCTCGCTACATGCCCTCGCCATAGCCCGCCACGGGCATAGGCTCGCGTCCGTCCGGGACGGACGTGCCGCCCGAATCGGACGCGACGGGCGCGCCGTTTCGGGCAGGGACGGCACCCTGCGAAGGCGCCTTCTTGGTCAACAACTTATGCAGATAGCGCCCCGCCTTGCGCATGTCGGCGACGCTCATGTCGCCCAGCTCGGGGCAGCTCTCGTACATCGCCTTGCCGATGTGCTTGAAGCACTCGTCGCGGCGCTGCTGCATCTCCTCAATCGCCTTGTCGATGTCGGAAATCTTCTTCTTAGTGCTCATGATTTATTCCTCCTAATCTTGTGTTGGAGCTAAGCGCCCATAGTCACGAAAGGCGATAACTCCGGCTGTTGAAATAAAAAACGGGATGGCGAAACTCAAGCTATCAATACGGCGGAAGCTGGTGGTAAACCAAAACATAGGAAAGCAGACTGACAAACCAAGCCCAGGTTCGAGTGCGGGTTGCCGCCTGTATCAGACTTATGGCGGTGATTGTCGCAAGCGGAATCAGGGCGACGGTGACCAGAATCTTTGCAATGCCAAGCCCGTACGGCTTGCCCTTCTTCTTGCCCTTGGGAATCAATTTCTCCATCGCATCAAGGTGCTTTGAATACAGCTCACGCTCTTCCGCCGTGAGCGTTCCATCGCTCGCATGAGTGCGAAGCAACGCGACCTCGTCGGGCGTCAAGATGTCCGTGTCCTTGTCGTTCTTAGGTGCCTTGTTGATACCTAAACCATTCATTCCTTTGTTCCTCCTTTAATCAGCCGTTGCCGAGGTCTTCGATGGTCTGCTTACCGCCATTGGCTTGTTCCTCGATGGTCTTGCCTTGTTCCTCGGCTCGTTTCTTCGCCGCTTGATAAACCTCGCTATTGCGGTAAACGGCATCGCGGAATGCCGCATCGTTTTGAATGGCATCAGCAAACCCGCCGAATACGTTCTCGCTCAGCAAATCATCGCGGACCGAATCCTTAACGAGCAAATGATGGAAGCTGCTCGTGATGTCATCGAAAGGCGTATTTGCTTCCTCTGATTGGATGTAGTTCGCGTACGTCCTTATGTCGTAATAACGAGAATCCAAACCTTCGACAGCAATCGGCGTAAGCGCCTCATTTGTATTCGGCATCTCGCCGGTCAACGCGTAGCCCAGCTGATACGACGTGTAGGGAACAAGCAGACTCAACTCGGACAGCTTGCAACCCGAAATGCTGAACAGACCGATTAGAGCCAGCAATGCCAACGAGACGACACCGCGAAAGACGATGCTCTTCTCCGCCTTGGGCGAATATGCCTTGTTCTCCGCTTCGACTGAAGCACCGGCAAGCGCAAGGGTCTGCTGATAATCCTGATAGAGCAACCGCTCGTTCTCATCAAGGCCGTCGTGGCGTGCCTTCAGACGCCACTCCGCAACCTTCTCGCTTTCCCATTTGAAACCCTTCTTAGGCGGTACAGCACCCGAGGGCGGCGACGAAACAGCGGAAAGCTGCTCCGTCACATAGTCGTCGTACGCCCGCTGCTCTTCGGGCGTGAGCGTTCCGCCGTGCTTTGCCCTCAGGCGAAGTCGAGCCAGCTCATCAGGCGTCAAATTGCTCATGATTTACTCCTCCTCAATCGTCGAATCAGTTGTCGTTGCATCTTCCGAAGTGGCCACGCCTACACGAACGAGACCGCGAGTGCGTTTCGAACCGCGATACAAGTGGGAGCGATTTGGATTCGAGCCTCGATACCCCGGCTCCTCCCACTCACGGACGTCATAGATGCCAATCAATCCCTCGGGCGTGTCGTACATCTCGTCGGGGACGGAAACCGGATTGTCCGAATAGTCCCAGCCTTCGTAATCGGAGATGATTCCCTTGACGTCGTTGATGAGCGATTTGCGACTCTGGCATCGTCCGCTCGGGTTGTTGCGAATAAACCAACGGCGATACAAATCGAATACGAACTGCCACGGCAAAACGTCCCATGTCGCCCGTATGAGAATGTCATCGAGGAACTGGCGAACCGGGTCGTTCGTCAGACGGAAATCATCCAGAAGCGCCAAGCAGGCATCAGGCTCATCCAGCTCGTAATAGTCGGTCTCGGCGAGCACGTGGTACAGCACGTACTCGAGGACTTCGGGTCGGTTCAGGTAGTCGCCCTTGATGTACTTGCGCTCGCAGCCCTCGAAGCGCTTCTCGAACGGAATCACCAGCAGGCGGCGGAGCATGGATTCGGACTTATCCCGAACCCTCGGAATCTCGTTGACGCACTGCACCATGAAACCGTTGAAAAGCACGTCGCGCGGGTCGCGGTTCTTGCGGTTCATCTGGAACGGGTCGCCCGTGATGATGCTCTTGAGCGATGCCGCGTCGTCCACGAACGTGCCCGTGTCGTTCTCGTCGGTGATAATCACGGACGCATGCATCAGCGACGTGAGCATGAAATCCTTGCCGAAGTTCTTCAGCGGAATGGAAGTCCAGTCGCCTGCTCCGCAAAGATTGCGAAGCAGGGTGCAGAGCGTGCCCTTGCCGTTGTTGCCGGAAGGGGAATAGAGCCATGCGGATTTATTCCAGCTCACGTACGGGCGAACCGTTGCGCCGATAATCTGCCACAGGAGCGAGACCACATCGGGGTCGTCGGACAGCTCGTTCATCCACGACACGACATCCCAGTCCGTGCCGTCATCGTAGTTGTGGATGACGGGGTTCCGGGCACGGTCAACGAAATTGACGTGCTTCTTGCTCGTGAAGACGAACGCAGGGTCGAACGCCATCAGAATCTTGTTGCCGTAATCATAGATGCCGTTGTTCACGGCGACCAAGTCGCGATTGCGACAGCGCTCCACGCGAGGGCAAATCGCGCGAAGGGCCTCGATGGTCTCGTTTACGTCCTTGATGGTGCCCGTCTTGCAATAGCCGCGGATAAGGCTCTTCAGATTCTGCTCGCCAACGTCGTAGCAACCCTCGTTGTCGCCGCTGTACTGGTAAATGCCGATGTCAAAGTTGCCGTCGTCATGCGAATTGTTCCAAAGAATGCCCACCGCATGGTGCAGCTTGTACAGGATGACGGCAATCTGCAGGGTATGGAGACCCGACAGGCGCTTGTAGCGCTCCGCGCCCTCCTTCTTGTCGGGGTAGGCGTCCTTCAGCTTCGCACCGGGTGCCGCGTTCGGGTCGCGCTTGCCAAAGTTGTACGCGTCGATGCAACGGTTCGTCAGCGTCAGAAGCTCGAACTTGAGCGTATCGCGAAAGGGCGGGTTCTCGGGGTCTTTGTCCTGCAGGTAGAACAACGTCGCATACTCCAGCAAATCGTCGTACGCGATAGTCTGCTCGGAGCAGAACGACACGATGTCCGCTGCACACTCATCGGGAAGAACGGGACCTGTCAATTCCTCTTGAATATCAGGCGCATCCGTGCTAAAATCTTTATAAATTGATTGGGCCGTCCCGGAAGCTGTGCAGGCATCGGGGCGGTTTTCTTTTGCCTCCATGTTCTCACCTCCTTAATTCGTCAGCTCGACGTGCTTCACGTTCTCGTTCTTCCACGCCTCAAGGTCATCCATCTCATAGCGAACCGTGCTACCGACCTTGTAGTAATTCGGCCCCTTGCCCTGAGAGCGCCAGACGCGGAGCGTGCCTGCGGTAAAACCGAGGAAATCTGCCGCCTCATACGTCGTCATGTAAGAGGGCTTCGACCCTTTCACTTGCTGCTTTGCCTTAGCCATAACCAGCCACCTCCATGTTCAAAGTCCTTTTCGCGAAACAAAAAAAGCTCCCGTGGAAACCAAAGAAGGACAGAGGCGCAAAGCCTTGTCTATCTCGGTTTCCACGGGAGCTTCGTGTTCGTTGTTTCGCCCGTGACGCACGGCCTATTCGACCGAGCGCTCGGCTCCTATTCCCGATAGCAACCCCGCATCAAGGACGGGACGGGTGCTGAGCCATTTATCTATACAACTTTTATTATACGGCGTTAACACTAACTTCGCAACACTTATTATTTCGTTACCCCTGCTCAGAGCCTATTTCCGCTCATTTATGGGCAGAAATCAATTCAAAAAAGTTCGCTCGCGCCCCCTGAAAAAGTCGGAGGCAGAAGAAGTACGCCAAGGAAAAGGGGTGCCATTCCGACGTGCGCTGCACACCTTCGGCACGCCTTGCACACTTCGCTGCACACCATTTTTCATTGAAGTGTGCAGGCTATTTTTCTTGTTTTCTCTCGTTTATGAGCCTTTTCCAATGCTTTCTCGCCGCCCTGCACGCCATGCACACCTTTTTTCCAATGACTTATATATACGTGAGGGAATTTATATATTTTCATATATAAGACTTATAAAATGGTGTGCATAGTGTGCAGTACCCCTAAATCCCCTGATAAATCAAGATTTAAGCTGCACACTATGGCCAAAAATGGTGTGCAGGATAGTGTGCATGGTGTGCAGGGTAGTGTGCACGAACGACGGAACGCGCAAATCGGCATGACCTCCCAAGCCCATGCCGCACCCCTTCTGTACGTCCACCCACATCCGACTGCCGCCCGCAGGGCGGCCACCCTTGCATCGAGCGAACGCGAGATGCACAAGGGCGCTCGAATATCCCTCAGACCGCTTCAGAGGCGTTTTAAGGCACGAAAAAAGCCCGAGGGGTACACGAGTACCCCAACGGGCTTAAAACGCCTTAAAACGCAAAATACGGCGTTTCGCATCAACGAAAACGGAAAGGGGACGCCATCAGGCGTCCCCCAACCTATACACAAGCGCAAACTCATTCTTGTAAAAGAAGAGTTCGACGCTTCCTCTTTTGGTGGAGATGACGGGAATCGAACCCGTGTCCGAAAAGAGGTCCACGCTAGTATCTCCGGGTGCAGTTCACCTACAGGATTCCCCCATCGGCAGGCCGGTAAACGGGCCGCCGCTTCGGTAGCTTCATCAGTTCATGGCAGCAAACAAAGCTTGATGCTGCTCACGTGCACCGCTAAATGATGCCTTGACCCCGGCGCGCGGTAAGCCGGGCAAGACAGCTGCCTTTAATTAGGCAGCGACAGCTAATTTATTGTTGTTAGCTATTTTTTTGGAGGCGTTTTAAGTGCGTCCCCCGAGCACTACCCGCTGCTTTCGCTTTCCTCTCCCCGTCGAAACCTTTACATCCCCATATAAAAGGCTGTTCGATGACAGCCTTAACGGCGCTGCTCTTTCATGGCGCGGTCGATGTCCCGTTTTGCTTCCCGCGCCGCCATATCGGCTCTCTTGTCATAGAGCTTTTTGCCTTTGCACACACCAAGCTCCAACTTTACTTTACCACGTTTGAAATAAAGCTGCAAGGGGATCAGTGTATATCCTTGCAGCTTCTGCTGCTCCTGCAGGTGTTTGATCTCCCGTTTATGCACCAGCAGCTTGCGTTTACGCACCGGGTCCCGGTTAAAAATGTTGCCTTTCTCATATGGGCTGATGTGCATGCCCAAAACATACAGCTCACCGCCATCGATCTCCACCCATGAGTCCTTTAGATTTACTGCGCCGGCACGGATGCTTTTCACTTCCGTTCCCACCAGCTCGACGCCCGCCTCCATGGCTTCCATGACAAAATAGTCGTGGCGTGCCTTGCGGTTCACTGCGATCAACTTGCTGTTTTCCTGTCCGGCCATTTTGTCACCTCCTGCCGTGGGATAATAGAATACCCGATTGCGGCCCCTTTGTCAAGTGCTTCGCCCGCACACGTCACAATTCGCCGCGGTTTGCCAGTGAACGCCCCAGTGTTACCTCATCGGCATACTCCAGATTACTGCCCACGGGAAGGCCATAGGCAAGCCGCGTGGCTTTCACACCCAGAGGCTTGACAAGCTTCGCCACATACATGGCTGTCGCCTCCCCCTCCACCGTGGGATTGGTCGCCATAATGATTTCCTTTACACCGCCTGCCTGAATACGCGCCAACAGCTCTTTGATGCAGAGCTGTTCTGCGCCCACACCGTCCATCGGAGAAATCAGCCCGTGCAGCACGTGGTACAGCCCCCGATATTCCCGCGTGCGTTCAAACGCCGTCACGTCCCGCGGGTTTTCCACCACACAGATCACGCTGTGGTCCCGCGCCTCTCCGGTACAGATGGCACAGATCTCATCCTCTGTAAAATTCTGGCACACTCTGCAGCGATGGATTTTCGTATGGGCTTCTTCAATGGCGCGGGCAAAGTCCAGAGCTTCTTTTTTATCCATGCTCAGCACCTGATACGCCAGGCGCGTGGCGCCTTTCCGGCCGATGCCCGGCAGCTTGGCGAATTGTTCGATCAGCCGTTCCAGCGGCGCCGCGTTATATCCCATAATGCGATTCTCGCTCCTTCTGCGTTCTTCCCGTTACAGACCCAGCCCCGGAATATTCAGTCCGCCCGTCAGCGCACCCATTTCCTTTTCCGATGCTTCGTCCACCACACGCACCGCTTCGTTTACCGCCGCAGCAATCAGGTCTTCCAGCATTTCCACGTCATCTTTTTCAACAACGTCCGGGTTGATTTTCAGCCCTGTCACCTGATGTTTGCCCGTCATCTTCAGTTCTACCATGCCGCCGCCCGAGGTGACGCTGTACTCCGTGTTTTCCAGTTCCTCCTGCTTCAGACGCATATTCTCCTGCATCTGCTGCACCTGCTGCATCAGCTGCTGCTGGCTCTGCTTGCCGTACCCCTGCGGTAATCTTGCTTTCATTACGATTTCTCCTTTATATCATTCGTTTTCGTAAACTATTTCAACACCCTGCCGTTCCAGCTGGCTTAGAACGTCTTCGGCACTCTGTCTGGCCTCTTCCTCCTGCCTTTTGCGCTTGTAGGGGCCGATGGCATATCTTGTGCCCGTCACTTCGGCAATGGTTTTTTTGATAAGGTCTGCCGAATAGTCATTTTTGCGCATATACTCCAAGAAAAGGTCGCTTCCGTCGATCAATACACGCTTGCCATCATAAAATGCATTGGAATTGCGCAAATATACAAACAAAAGCTGATCCTTGGCCTCCATCGCCGCAACGACTTTTTTCCATGCCGCAAACGGCTCCTGTACCACACCGTCCGCCAACGGCGGAGGCGGCGCCAGAGATGGCGCCGCCGGCTTCGGCGCGGAAGGTTCCTTCTTCGGTGCCTGCTGCGGAGAGGATACAGCCACAGGTTTGGCTTCGGCGGCTGAAGCAGGCATTTGGGCAGAGGACACAACCGCCGGTGCAGTTTCAGCAGCCGAAGCAGCTGCCGCACTTAACTGCGCTCCCGGCGCAGAGACAGAAGCCGCCGCAAACGGCTGCGGGGCGGCAGGCACAGCAGCAAAGGGCTGCGAAACAACAGGATGAACCGTCTGGACATCCGGCGCATCCTCGCACAGCTTGAACAACGCGACTTCCAGCTCGATGCGCGCGTCGGTCCCCTTCCCCATCTTGTCCAGCGCACCACATAAGATCTTGATGGCGCGTACCGCATCATTCTGAGGAACTTTGGGCGCAGCCTCCAGATACTTCCGCTCTTCTTCCGGGCTCACACCTACCAGCAGACCTTGTCCGCCGGACATTCCGGCAAGCAGCAGATTGCGGTAATGCAGGATCATTTCATCGCACAAGCGCTTGATATCGATGGATTTCTCCCGCAGCTCCGCCACCAGGCGAAGCGCGCCCGCCGCATCCTTCCTTGCCACGGCACCAGCCAAATCAAACAGGTAGCTTTTATCAGTCACGCCCGCCATACGGCGCACAACGTCCGCATCCACCTGGTTCGTCACGCCTGCGCATGTATCCAAAATGGAAAGCGCGTCGCGCATCGCCCCGTCGGCCAACCGCGCGATCAGCCCGGCGGCATCCGGCGTCAATTCGATTTTCTCCTGCCCGGCCACATACAGCAAACGGCCCTCGATATCCTGAGGCGCAATGCGGGTGAAATCATAGCGTTGGCATCGGGACAGAATCGTCGCGGGCACCTTGTGGATCTCCGTGGTGGCCAAAATAAAAATAACGTGGCTGGGCGGTTCCTCCATTATTTTGAGCAGCGCATTGAACGCCGCTGTGGAGAGCATGTGCACCTCGTCGATAATATATACTTTGTATGTGCAGACACTGGGCGTGTAAGCCGTTTCATCCCGCAGATCCCGGATATTGTCCACGCCATTGTTGGATGCGGCGTCGATTTCCACAACGTCCATCACACTGCCGTCGTCAATACCCGTACATACCGGGCATTGTCCGCAAGGGTCTGCGCCATTCCGGCTTTGACAGTTCACTGCTTTGGCGAATATCTTGGCGCAGGTCGTTTTACCGGTGCCGCGCGTGCCTGTAAAAATGTAGGCATGTCCTACTTTGTCGTGCAATATCTGGTTCTTCAGCGCCGTGGTAATGCCCGCCTGGCCCACAACGTCCTCAAATGTTGCAGGACGCCATTTACGGTAAAGCGCACGGTACATATTCACGGCCTCCTTTTGAAGATGCGGCAAAAAACAGGACAGGACGCGGCGCTAAACGCCCGTTATACGGCTCGGCATACAGAGGACAGGCTGCCTGCGGCGCACAAGGCAGGCCACTTAATGCTGCTCGGTTCCCCGCCTGACATGGTTCATGGAGCCCCGTCGCACAGGGCCCGCCCTCTGTATGCCGAACAGTACAAACCTTCGCCCTGTCCGGTTGTTCTCTGATGCGGCTCCCCGGCCGCCGCACCTTCGCCTTTATACGGAACTGCAGACATGCGTGGCCACGGCCGCGCCTCCGGGTGTTTCGGGTTATATTATACTATATTTTCAAGCCGAATGCAAGAAAAAAGCGGGACGCGGCAAAAGCCGCGTCCCGCCTGCACGCAGGCATTCTTATTTAATGATCTCTCCGCTGTTGGGGCCGCCCGCAGCATTGCTTTCGTCGGTATCGATATGCATAGCCGTAGCGAATTTCTCGCTCACACGAATGACCACATCATCGAACACCAGCTTACGGCCGTTGCCGCCTGTAACGACCTTGACAATATCCTTGTCCGCCACGCCTGCGGCCTCGGCATCGGCCGGAGTCATGTGGATATGCCGCTTGGCAATGATAACGCCCTCGCCGATCTCCACCTCGCCTGCCGGACCGACAAGCTTGCAACCGGCAGACCCGGCCACATCACCGGATTCACGCACCGGTGCGACAATACCAATGGAGCGCGCATCGGTCATGCTCAGCTCCACCTGCGTGGCGCTGCGGCACGGGCCGAGAATCGAAACATTGGCAAGCTCCTTCTTCGGGCCGACAACCGTCACGCGCTCGTTAGACGCGTACTGGCCGGGCTGAGAAAGCTCTTTTTTCACAGTGAGCTGATATCCTTTGCCGAACAGGGTCTCCAGATCGGCCTCGGTTACATGCACATGACGGGCAGAAGTTTCCACAAGAATATTCATTATAAGTCCTCCTTCCAGGTACAATACTATTTTAGCAATCCGCATTTAAAACCGCAAGGGGTATGTGCTATAATTAAAAGAATAAAGCAATAAAAGGTGATTAAAAATGGATTTTGAGCAATTAAAGCAAACCTGCCTTGTGTGCGAAAAGTGCGATCTGTGCTGCACCCGCACCCACGTCGTGTTCGGCACGGGAAACCCCAACGCCGAAGTTCTGTTCATCGGCGAGGCGCCGGGACGCAACGAGGACGAGCAGGGCCTTCCCTTTGTGGGACGCAGCGGCCAGCTGCTGGACCAATACCTGAAAGCGATTCACCTGGACCGCGAAAAAAATGTGTTCATCACAAACATCGTCAAGTGCCGCCCGCCTGAAAACCGGGACCCTCTGCCCAATGAATGGGACGCATGCATCCCCTATCTGCGCGAGCAGTTCCGGCTGATCAAGCCGAAAATCGTCGTCTGCCTGGGGCGTATCGCCGCGCAGCGCATCATCCGTCCGGATTACAGCGTCATGAAAGAGCACGGCCAGTGGGTGGAAAAGAACGGCGTTTACTTCACCGCCACACTCCATCCCGCCGCGCTGCTCCGAAGCCCGGGCAACAAGCCGCTGAGCTTCGCAGACTATGTCGCCATCCGCGAAAAAATCGAAGCCGTGTGCACCCACACTTATGATTGACCGAAGCGCAGGCATTATCCTGCAAACCCGCTGTAAAACAGCGGGTTTTTGTGTCAAAATCGCAGCATTTACATACTATGGACTAAAGGGGTGTATGCATATGCAACAGCAGGAATTGGATTTCTTTTTGGGAGCGCTTTCCCCCACCGGTTTTTCCAGTTATTACACACAAGTTGTAAAAGATGCGGAAACACAGACCTCGGCCCTTTTGAAGGCCGGCCCAGGCTGCGGCAAATCCACCCTGCTGCGGCGCATCGCGGCCCATCTTGAGGAACAGGGCGAGACTGTGGAGCTCATCCACTGCTCCAGCGATCCGGACTCTTTGGACGGTGTCATCTGCGGCGCGCGGAAATTTTCGGTAGTGGATGCTACCCCGCCGCACGGCGCGGTACATAAACACACTTTTTCATGAAGAATATATAACGTCATATTTAATTATTGCAGAATACATTGCGAATGTTTAAAATTCGACTTTTTCGGCAAAACAAGCATTGCGTTCGCCCAAAAGCAGGTTCGCGGCTTCGTTTTCATGCTGCACGCGGTACTTTGCGGACAGAACATACACAGAATACGGGACCCTTTTGTACGTATTTTCTAAAGAAAATGAGCAGAACGGAAAGCTGCCTTTAAAACAGCTTTCCGTTCTGTTATATACGTCTGCCGAATCTCGCCGGCGGTGTGTTTTACATATCTTCCAGGGGATTCGACCACGTATAGTGCAGCTTTGTTTTTCTCCAGTCCATGCGCTCCATCATGACGTCCATAGGCGTTCCCGCCTGCTGCACAGGCCGGAAGCTGACGATATTGTTCGCAGACGTCTTTCCGAAGAACATCTCATCACAGAAATCCACAATGGCGATCCAATCCGCCGCCTGAAATTCGTGTTTTCCTTCTCGGAAATGCAGAGCATTTTTTTCGGGGACACCCAAAAAATCAAACACTTCCTGCGCGGCACGCCAGGTGACCTGGGTGCCGAACGTGTTAGCCCAAACATCGCCCAAGCCGTCCGTTGTGATCAGTGCGCGCGGCGCAATCAAAGCCTTTGCGAAGTGCATATCAAAGGGCAGGCGGTCCTCGTCTTGCAGTGTTCCCAGTTTGTCCAGAGAAAAGTTTGCCATAAACTCCATCTGATTTTTGGCCACCGGGAAATTGGAACGCGTATAGCGCTTTTGCCGCGCACCGAATTCTCCAAAGGTGTCCGTCCACCAGTATCCCAGCATGTCATTGATGCTGCCGGCCGTTTCGCACAGCCCAATGCCTTCGCCGTAGCGTCCGCCCAAAAAGCGGAAGCAGCCCGCCCCGCCGCAGCCGGAGCCGTTGGGTGCGCACAGCGCGATGCGCTCGTCGTAAATTGCAGCGCACAGCGCCACCTTGCCGCCGCGGGAATGTCCTGTGGCGATGATCTTATCGGTATCCGCCCAGTCTGTTGTGAACAGATAATCCACCAGGCGGCTGTGTCCCCAGGCCCACATGGCAATGGCGCCCCAGTCGCACTCCGGGAAAGCCTTCGCCACAACACCGTTAATGGCGTCCCCGTTGTCCGGAGCGAGCTGTTCCTTGTCGAATTCCATAATGGCATAGCCTCTGCGGCAGACGATCTCCTCTTCTGCCGGAGAACCATGACGGCCCGTAAACTGGTTCCATGTGAAAACAGGGACCCTGCCTTCTTTCACCGGCCGGATCAGGTCTGTATAAAACACGACCTCGCCCTTCCGTCCTGCCGTGAGCTTTATTGTTTCAGCCACGGCCTTTCCGTTGTAGACAGGACGCGAGAAAACGACCTCGCCTTTTGTTACGCCGGAATCTTTAGGCATATGTCCGTACAGGTAATGGGCAAGCAGTTCTTTGAGATATTCCCGTTGGGCAGGCCATTCCTCAGGCGTCATCACACGGCTTCCGTCCGGTTTTTCAAAGGAGTCCGGAAGTTCCGGGATACTGGGCAAATCGTCTTTTTTGCGAAAATAGTATTCCATTATTCTTTTACGCCTCCAATCATAACGCCGGAAACAAAGTATTTCTGTACAAACGGATATACCACAAGAATCGGCAGTGTGGAAACCACGATGGTCGCATATTTAATAATCTCCGCCAGAGCCGTTACATTGGTCGCCTCTCCGCCTGTATTCACGATGGCGTCCGCAGAGCTTGTGAGCAGTATCTCACGCAGGAAGAGCTGCAGCGGATACAGCTCGCGGCTGCGCAGGAACATCGTCGCGGGCAGCCATTCGTTCCAGCGGGCCACAGCATAGAACAGCAGCACCACGGCTACGGTTGCCTTGCTCAGAGGGATAATGATGCGGAACAAACAGGTGAAATCAGACGCGCCGTCCAGCTTCGCAGCTTCGATCAGGCTTTCGGGTACGCTGGCAAACGCCGTGCGCATCACGATCATATTATAAGTGTTCAGTGCCGTCGGGAGCAATATCGCCCAACGCGTATCCACCATGCCCAACTGATTGATCCACAGGTAAAACGGTATCATGCCACCGTTGAAGTACATGGTGAACATGATAACCATTGTCAGCGGCTTCTTGAGCAGATAGCCCTTGCGGCTGAGCACGTAAGCGCCCAAAAACGTAAGCAGCATGCTGATGGCAGTACCGGCGACAACATAAATAAGCGTGTTCATATAGCCGGAACCCAGTTCACCCGTGAACACATGCTTGTATGCTTCCAGTGAAAAGCCCGCAGGAGCCCAAAGCACCGTAAAATCGTGCTTGATGAACTGATTCGGGTCGCTGAAAGAAGCAAATACCACATACAGAAAAGGATACAGACAGATGATGCCGATGAACGCCAGAAAAACATAATTCAGGATGTTGAACAGGCGGCTCGCGCCTGATTCTCTTTCAACCATTGCCGTTTCCCCTCCTTACCACAAGCTGGTCTCGCTGACCTTGGCGCTGATTTTGTTCACCACAACGACAAGGACAAAGTTGACCAGAGAATTGAACACGCCAACGGCTGCGCTGAAGCTGAAATTCGATTCAACGATGCCCTTGCGGTAAACGAATGTGGAAATGACGTCTGCTGTTTCGTAAATGCTGCTGTTGTACAAAAGCAGTATCTTGTCATAGCCTACCGTCATAAACTGGCCCACGCGCAGGATAAACATAATGATGATCGTGGGCAGGATGCACGGCAGCGTCACATGGAGCACACGGCGGAACCGTCCGGCGCCATCCACTGCGGCCGCGTCGTACAGCGTCGGGTCCACGCCGGAAAGCGCCGCCAGATAAATGATAGAGTTCCAGCCGATGGTCTGCCACAGATCGCTGATCACATATACGGCGCGGAAACGCTCCGGGTCCAGCAGCATCGTTTCCTGGGGCACGCCGAAGAAAGCCAGCAGTGTGCTCACCAACCCGGTGCTCTGCGTGAATTCCTTGATCAAGCCGCAGATAACCACAAGCGAGATGAAGTGCGGCAGATAGCTGACTGTCTGAATCGTGCGCTTAAACAACTTGTTTTTTGCCTCGTTGAGCAAAAGTGCAAACAGGATCGGCGCAGGAAAGCACACGACGATGGTGTAAAGGCTGACCAACAGAGTATTGCGGATGACACGCCAGGCATACGGCCCCTGAAAAAAGCTGATGAAATGTTTGAAGCCTACCCAGGGGCTGCCCCAGATACCGGCGCCGAAATTGAAATCTTTAAAGGCGATTTGAATACCCGCCATCGGAATATAAGAAAAGCAGATGTAAAACACGATGACCGGAATGGCCATGATATAGATCCATTTGTTTTTGGAAATATCCTTTTTGATGGTCTGCAGGATGAGCGGCGATTTTTTCATCGGCTTTCCTCCTTTCTGAAAGAGCGCCCCCTTGACCGGGGGCGCTTTTGATTTTGATTCAATGCCGCGGTTTATTGAACACGGCTGTTGTAACGTTCCAGTGCTGTTGTCTGAAGCTGCAGCACGGTATCAAGGCCGAGTGCCTTCAGGTTGTCCTGATATTTCGCAAAGTTATCCAGAGATTCGTTGCCCATAACAAACTTCGAGAACATCTCTGCCGCATAGGTGGAAAGCTCGTTGTAAGCATTGGCATACTCCGCCGATTCCTCGGTGAGCATCGTCGTGGAGGGCAGCCCGGCGCGGACCGTGCCGTTCGCACTGGAGGACCACAGATCAAGCGATTTCAGGTTTTCGTCTACTTCGCCTTCCTGCAGCGTATAATCACGTTTGGATTCCAAGCGCTGGGAGTGATCCATCGGATACGGGCCATTCAGGTTGCGGTAAACGCCGAACGCTTCGCTGGGGGCAATGCCCTGATCGTTGTTGACGATGCTGTCCGTCAGCTTCGGCCAGCCGTCCACGAATTCATAGCTTTCGCCTTCGATGCCCCAGTTCAGGATACGGTTGCCTTCCTCGCTCCAGCCGTAATCCAGTACCCTACACGCGGTGGCAATATCCTCACAGGAAGTGGTGATGGCCGCGCCCGAACCAATGTAGGCAGCGTTGCCCTGCTTGTAGACGAGCTGCTGCCCCTCTTCGAGCACGGGGTTCAGCACGCCCACAGGGTAAAATTCAGAATTGGGGTCGTCAGCCAGCACCTGGCGGCGCAGATTGCCCAGGCCGGTAGGCATCATTTCAACCCAAGCGCCCACTTCACCATTGATGACCTTGGATTGTACGTTCGTACGGTCCTGCACCATGAAATCCGGGTCCAGCAGACCTTCAGAATAGAGCTTGTTCATAAAAGCAAGATACTCCTTGTAGCTGTCCTGTGCCGGGCCATAGAAGATGGAGCCGTCGTCCTTCAGTGCAAATGCTGTGTTCCCGATGTCATATCCCACGACCGGCACCGTGATATCGTAAGCCGAAGAGAAGCACTGAGCCATCGTCAGCATCATGGCCTGGCAGGAAAGAGGATATTTGATGCCCATATCCTTAAACGCCACCAGCGCTTCATACCAATCGTCCAGCGTGACAGGAATATCCAGCCCCGCTTTATCCAGCAGGTCCTTGCGGACCACCAGGCCGATGAAGCTTTCTTCATATGGTTCACGGTCAATGGTGCCCTGCCACACATCGCTGTCCTGGCTCGTATAGGTATAAACCCCAGGGAAGCAGTAGATATTACCGGAGTCTGTGGTGATCTCCTGCCGGACGTCCGGATGCGCGTCCAGATATGCGGAAAAATTGGGGGCATATTCTTCAATGTAATCGTTCAACGCCACGATCTTCCCATCCGCGATCGCCGCATCCGGGCCGCCGGGATAAGACGTAGCCCAACTGTAATACATAATGTCGGGCAGGTCGCTGGTCGCCACGATCAGGTTGAACTGCTCAGCAGACTGGCCGCTGGCCGGCTCCTGCCAATCAATGTCCACGCCCACATTTTTCTCATAGAGCTGCCAGCCCTTGTGTTCCGAAAAGGATTTCACTTGATTGGACGCCATGTTTTGCGGGTCCATCCACCAGGATACGGTTGTTGCCGTCCCGGCGGTGCTGCCGCCTGCGCTGGAAGCAGAGCCTGCCGCGGGCGCGGAAGAGCTTGCGCTTCCACCGCAGCTGGCCAGCGAGAGCGCCATGACTGCACATGCGAGGAATGCGGAAATGATCTTCTTCATGTTTGTACCTCTTTTCACTCCATTTTTTGTTATCCCGAACAATTCGGGGTTTCAACGCTTTCAGCCTAACAGTAATCCGTCAAAATTGCCATCTTTAGTTTTTAATGCAATGTATTTTTGTTTTGTATTTACAGTTTTTCGCCATCGCTAGTTTTTTGTCTATCACTATTTTTTTCAAATCTATTTGTAAACCGCACAAAAAAAGCGGGAAAGTTTTGTCAACCTTCCCGCCGAGACGACATTTCAAGCTCAGCTGTTGATGCTTCCGGGCGTCGTGCCCTCATATTTTTTGAAGATACGGATAAACGTATTGATATTTTCGAACCCGGCCTCATGCGCGGCTTGCGCGACCGAAATGTGCCGTTCCAAAATACACTGCTTCGCATATTTGACGCGCAGGCCGCTGATGTAATTCAAAAGGCCGATCCCTGTTTGCTGTTTGAACAGGTTAGAAAGATACGGTACGCTCATGCCCAAGTATTCCGCGGCCCGGGATACATTGAAATCCAGGTCTCTGTAATGCTCATTCACACACTGCATGATGCGCTCCATCGGCTGTTCCCGCGCTGCGCCCGCCGCAGTGCGGAAGCCCTCACAGGCGGCGGATGAACGGAGCACCGTCGCCACCAGCATCTGTGCTATCTCATCCCGCGTGCCTGCGTGGCGCAGCAGATGCAGGTCCGCCCGCAGCGCCTCCCGCTGCTGCTCCCACACCTCGGGCATGGTTCCCAGGCAGCGCAGAATACCGCACAACAGGTCATACGCCAAACAGCGGCACATGCTGACAGGGAGCTCCTGCTCTTCCCAATTGTGCCGCAGGATCATCTGCAGAACAGAAGCTGCTTCTTCTTCATTTCCTGCCGCGATGTCGCGCATCAAAAGCTCTTCCTGCTCACTGGAAAGCCGCGGCACCTGCGCCGGCTGCAGAGTCGGCCCGCATTGTTCCTGACAACCGGCGGCTTTTTCATTCTGTTCGCGCAGCGCTTCGTTGGCCGCCAGATAAGCAAGATGGATGTTTTTAAAATCCCGCCATGGTTTTGAAAAGGCGCACAGAAAATCCCCGCCCGCCTCCCGCGCCGCGCGTTTCAGCAAAGCGTCCAGCTCCGCCACGGTTTGTTCGATCCCGCTGCCGGTGGCCGCGTTTAAAAGTATGCTCCACTGGCGTCCGCGCGGCAGAAGATAAGCCCGGACGCCCTGCGCCATATGGTTCAAAAGATCCTCCAGCGCTTCACGCTCACTGCCGCTGTCCAGCAGCGTCTCCGCTCCGCCTCCGGCGTCCAGCAGGACCACACCGAACCAATCGCCGCTGAAGCCGGCATCCAGACGCTCCAGGACCTGATGCAGATGCTTTTCATCATATACAACGTCGCCTTCAATGCAGGACTGCACAAATTCCTGCCGCAGCTCGTTCCTCTGGTTCTCCCACAGCATTTGTATCTGATCTCTGCTGCTTTTTGCGTCTGTAAACGCAGCCAACAGCTGGTCATACTCATTTCCGCTCAGCGCGTGGCCCGCTGTGCCGGCAAGTTCCTTGCGAAGCCGGTTGAGCGGCTTGTATTGGATATACAAAAAACACAGACACAGCACCGCTGTCATGCAGACCATAGCCAGCATGACCGGGAGTGCCCGGCGGATGATCCAATCTGACTTTGCACCGATGGAAGACATCGGTACGACCGTGATAAGATGCCACCCGGCTTTCGGGAGCCGTTCGCGCTGTATCCAGTAGAGTTGTCCGCCCAATGTGATCTCCGAGTCCTCCGCGGAAGACACGTCGGCATTTTCCAGCAGCTCCGCGACCGCGGCGTCACCTGTTGCGCTCAGCAATGAGCCGTCCGAATTCAGCAACACTGTCGTACTGTCCTCAACGGCGGAGTTTGATTGGATCATTCCCGCAATGGTTTCGGGGTTCATCACTTGTACCAATGTTCCTTTTGGCGTTCCGCCCACAAGGGGCACGCTCGTCAGCATCAATGCTTCTGATTTTCCGCCTGTTTCAAACACATACAGCTCGTTGTAATGATATTCCTGCAAAAGTATGGTAAAATCCCCGGCAGACATGGCGGCTTCCAGCCCCAACGAGGTGTAAAATTCATGCAGCCTGAAAATGGCGTCACTGGAAAGAGCCCTGCCGATGTTGTCCATATAAAGATATCGGCTCACCTCTCCGCCGGACTGGAGCGCGTATACCGAAAGAGACTGCTGAATGGGCTGCAAATTGTAATATTTCGAGCCGCTTGGGTCAGGCGTAGAAACAAAATCGTTTACCAGATAATCGTTGCTGATCTCATACGCACAGCGCTCCAGTTCATCGAAATAATCATTGATCGCGTTGTTGCTCTGCTTTTGCAGCGTCTGCGTAATAGATTTGTATTCACTGATGAGTTGGTTTCGCGCATTGCGCCCCAGCATAATGCACATGACCACCATCATCAAGAGCAGCAGGCCATAGGAAAGACACCAGGTATACAATACGCTTTTCCGTTTAAACATCTTCCCCATCCCTCTCCTCAGCTGTAAAACTCATTATAGCATACATGCAGGCGGCGCGCAAAACGTCGAAACAAAAGACTGCGGACGCCCTCTCTTCGATAGCGCCCGCAGCCCCAATACATCTTTAAAAAATAGCAGCAATATGTATATGCCGTACAGCCTGAGAGAAAAAGCCTTTATTTTTCGCCACACGCGGGGAACCGCACGCAAGCATATCCTCAACCACACCTTCGAAATGCACGGAGGCGACACGCCGACGATTCATACACCCCGCCATCAACTTTACATGATGTTTGTTTGTGGAGATATCTTCGATTTTCCGCCGAACCCCACCGTCTTTCCAAAGTGCGATTCCATAGGTTCTATGAACCACACCGTGCTCATCTCTTATTGCTCCTGCTGTTACAAAATAATACTCCAACTGGAATCCGCCCTTTCCACTGAAAATAATTACAGAATCCAGTATACTGAAAAAAGGCGTTAATTGGCGTTAAGAAATCACGGGCAGCCGCCAATCTTCCGTTAAGAATTATTCCTTTTCCCCGTCCAGCATCCGGTAACCGACGCCGGTCTCCGTAAAAATATATTCCGGCTCCGCAGGGTTCTTTTCCAACTTGCGGCGGATATTCGCCATATTCACGCGCAAAATCTGGTTGCTGCCCCCTGTAACGCCGGGGCCCCAGGTCTCCCGCATCACAAAGTCGTAGGTAAGCACACGCCCGGCATGGCGCGACAGCAACGCGACGATATTATATTCCGTCTGCGTCAGATGCACATCCGCGCCGTCTACCGTTACCCGGCGCTTGTCATAATCGATGCGCATTTTGCCCGCACGGAACACGCCGCCCGATGCATTTATATCCGCTCTGTTCTGGCTGTGACGCAGCGCTGTGCGCACACGGGCCAACAGCTCGCTGGTCCCAAAAGGCTTTGTGATATAATCATCCGCTCCCAGATCCAAAGATTCCACCTTATCCCGCTCATGGGAACGCGCCGATACAACGATCACCGGCGTCTGTGTCCAGCTGCGCACCGTACTGAGCACTTTCTGCCCGTCGATATCCGGCAGGCCCAAATCCAGAATGATCAGATCCGGACAGTAGGAGGACGCCATCATCAACGCCTCCTCCCCCGTGGCTGCGCGTTTCACCTCATACTGGTTCGCGCGCAGAACCGTTGTGATGAAACTGGCAATGTTGCTTTCATCTTCCACCAGTAAAATCAAATATTTGTTTGCCATTTTTATTCCTCCTCCAGCGGAAGCCGAAATGTAAACTCCGCGCCGCCTCCAGGCACGTTGCGCGCCTCCATGGTTCCGCCGTGCGCTTTTACAATACTGTTGCAGACCGAAAGGCCGATTCCCATGCTGTGGTGGGCGTCCGCATGGTCCTCTCTGTCCCTTTGAAACATGCCGTCAAAAATATGCGCAAGCCGTTCCGGAGAAATGCCCGCGCCGTTGTCACTAACGCAAAATTGTGCGTTTTTCCCCTGCCGTGACACGGTAAGCCTTGCTCTTGTATCCGGCGGAGTATGAAAAGCCACGTTTTCCAGCAGATTTATGATCACCTGCTTGATGAGCATCGCATCCATGGGCACCATCAGCAAATCGTCCGGCACAGAAGCCGAGATCACGCGTTCCGGGAAACGTTTTCGAAATTTTGAAACAGCTTCTGCAACAACTTCCTCAGCCGCCTCCGGTACTTTATTCAAATTCGCTCCCACCGCCCCGTCTACACGCGTAACCGTAAGCAGATTTTCCACCATACCCACGAGCCATTCGGCATCTTCGTGTATCTCTCCCAGCAAAGTAAGGCGTTCTTTTGCTGTGAGCACACTGTCATTTTCCAAAATCGCAGAACTTGCCCCCAGAATGGAAGTAAGCGGCGTGCGCAGGTCATGCGACACGGCTCGCAGCAGATTGCTGCGCATCTTTTCGCGCTCCGCTTCAAGCTGAAGCTGTCCCTGTTCCTTGATGCGGGCCGTCATCGTGCTCGTTGTGACGGAGACAATGAGCGCGCACAAAATCGTTACAGGATAACCGGGCAGCGTGAAATTGAACGCCCAGTACGGATAGGTGAAAATAAAGTTGGTAAGCAGCACGCCCGCGACTGCGGCAAAGGTTCCGTACAAAAAGCCCTGGGTAAACCTTGCAATCATGAACGCCGCCAACACATAAATGACCTGTACAGCCGCCATGCAATCATCTCCCGGGTTAAGTTCCCGCAAAATGATGCACGACGCTGTCGCCAGAAACAGACCGAACAGCGTTTTCAAGCAGTCTCCTGCAGATACGGGAAAGCACCGCTTGAAAAATCCGCTTATGCGGTTCGCCACAAAAATCACCTCTCCCTGTCTCATGCTCAGGAACTGCAATAGAAAAGCTCTTCTATATAATAACAAAATCCAGCAAAAATTCCTAGGGCAACACCGCAAAATTCACGGCTGATGCCTTAAGCGTCGCCTCGCTTGCAGATTTTCCGGCAGCTGTCACAAAAATGCTCGCGAATACACAAAGTATTCGCTGCGCTTTTTGTTTAACCTGCCAAAAAATCTGCCGGCGCGATTCGACACTTAGAATTGTGCGGTGTTGCCCTAGTACCCAGCTTTTGTGCGGAACGGCAGATACAAATAAAATACGGAATATGCCACAATCTCCACGGCATCCACGAATTTTTTCTCAAATCAGCCAGTCGATTTTTATTTCCTGCGCACCTGTTTTACCATCTCTTTCTCCTATCTGAACATCTTGAATAAAAAGAGCCGCCAGTTCCCTTGTCAGAGCGGATGCTTCCGTAATCTCCTGTAAGTAAGTCTCCAGTTTCGTCCTGCCTCCCGGCGCTTTTTGTTCCTCTTTTTCCTCAAGAGCCAATGCTTCGAGCCTGTGTATCAATTCTTTTTTGTCCGCAAGGTAAACCCGGTTCAGTTCCAGAAACTGTTCTTCTTCCAGGATGCCGCGGGATTTGTCCAAATACAGGTCGTGCAATGCCTTGACCCGCTGCTCAAGCTCCATCTTCAGGCGCAATTGTTCCTTTGTACGGCGTTTCCGGTCGCTCTGTGCAAGATCTTCCATAGCGCATACATCCGCCTGCTGCGGATCGAAATAGCGATTTATATGACATTGCAGCCGGCGCAGCACCTCCTCCTCCAACCAGTCCAGGCGGATGTTATGATTTGTGCACAGAGGCTTGTGCGTCGCATACAGCTTGCACCTGAGATAAGAATATTTGCCGGCGGCCCGGCCGTTGCTGTAGCGCTGCATCGCGCTGCCGCACTGCATACAATGGACTTTCCCCGCCAGTGGATGCACCTCTCCCAGCCCCGTGGAGCGTGTGCGCGCATGCAGCATTTCCTGTACGCGCTCGAACGTTCTGCGGCTGATGACCGGCTCATGGGAATCTGGCACAATGATCCAATCGCGCTGCGGTACAGAAGCCATCTTTTTGGATTTATAGCTTATTTTTTTTGTGCGCCCCTGTACAAGGTCTCCCGTATACATCTGATCCCGCAGGATACGGCTTACTGTCGTGCGGTTCCACAGCCCATGGTCGTTGTGCGCTGCGCCGTTACGGTACGGATAGCCCATCGCCTGCTTGTGCCTCGTCGGGTTCGGCACGCCGTCCCGGTTCAGAATGGCCGCGATGCTCTGTGTGCCATGCCCCGCCAGATACAGCGCGTAGATGCGCCGCACCACGGCGGCCGCCTGCGGCTCCACGATCAGCTTATTTTTATCCGCCGGGTCTTTCCGGTAGCCGTAAAGCGGGAACCCTCCGATGTATTGTCCCGCCCGGCGCTTGTAGTCGAACACAGTACGGATATTTTCCGATAAGTCTTCCAGATACCACTCGTTGACAAGGCCGTTGATCTGCCGCGCTTTTTTGTTACCCTTGATGTCCGTGTCCACGTTGTCGACCGTAGCGACAAAACGAATGCCCCACTCCGCGAATAAGCCGTGGATGTATTTTTCGACCAATTCCATGTCGCGCGTAAAGCGCGACTGTGTTTTCACCAGCACAATGTCGAACCGCCGCGCCTCTGCATCCGCGATAAGCTGTCGAAAGGCCGGGCGTTCCCGGTCAATGCCGGAGTAATCTTCATCACAATAAATATTGTAAATGTCCCAGCCCTTGTCCAGCGCGTACTTGATGAGCATGGATTTCTGATTTTGGATGCTCTCGGACTCCGATTGCTTCTCCTCATCCTCCCGGCTCAGCCTGCAATAAATCGCCGCCGTCATGGCACTACCTCCTGCACAGTGTTCTGCCGCAACGGCAATACAGTCACATCGTTTTCGAAACAGCCGTCACACAGGAAGAATTTTCTGTACGGGATTGTAAGTATTGCTCCATTTTC
>ERZ1673746.853-NODE-853-length-27641-cov-32.952911_pt1 | contig 27641 bp, 28 predicted proteins | sample MGYA00580205_ERZ1673746 | MGnify/ENA primary metagenome ERZ1673746 (study PRJEB41218, sample SAMN15661771) | gut metagenome | host: Homo sapiens | place: Canada: London | collected 2015-08-20/2019-03-30 | study: EMG produced TPA metagenomics assembly of...
TTCATTTTTCTTCCCAGAAAAACTCAAACCGGTTCAACAGGCTAAAGCCCATAAATTAGAACACCCTTGATAGAATCAATGTTTTTTCGACATTTGATTTCCTATCAAGGGTGTTCTTTCTCTTTCGCTCTCTTATTTGAGCGCATAGTATCCCCTTTGTTCTTATTTTCAGGACCGCACTTTTGTTAAGCTACATTTTCATCTTTTTTTGACTCATATTTTTTCAGTTTGCCAGTGGAAAAACGATGATATTTATTCAGATTCCGGCCTATAGCATACAGCAGAAATTCTCTGTATACTTTTCCTGATGAGCGGTAATGGAACCGTCTGAAATCTTCATTTTCTTTTATATCTCCAAAATGTCCCTCTGTCTGAATGGAGCGTATCTGGCGGTTCAGGATCCCTTTTTCACTCTGGATATTGGCATGGGTTTCCTCTTTTAGATCTTCCCAGCGTTCATTGATCTTCATGACCTTGTTTTTATCCTGGTCTCTTTCTGCATTATATCTGTACAGACATTTTGCTTTATGTTCGCAGCCGCTGCAGTCAGGACAGCCATATACTTCCAATGTCTGTACATATCCGGCCTGTTGTTTTGTTTCTGTCCGCATATGGCACAGTTCCCTTCCATCGTGACAGACATAATAATGCTCATCTTCGTAGATCATACTTTTCATGTTGTAATACTTTCCGATATCTTCTGTATAAGCACGTGTCCTCCGTTTTTCATGGTCCTGCAGTTTTATATAACTGGTTATCCCATTCTCTTTCAGATACAGCAGATTTTTTTCGCTGCAGTAACCGCTGTCAGCGGTGGCCTATTCCGGAAAGATATCAAAAACTGCTTTATGTTTTTGGAGCACCGGAATCAGGGTATTATAATCCGTCCGGTCATTGCTGATATAAGTATGGATGATAAAATAGTTCTCTATTGCAACCTGTACATTATACGCAGGTTTCAGCTGGCCGTTAAGCATATGGTCCTCTTTCATACGCATAAAAGTGGCTTCCAGATCTGTTTTTGAGTAACTGTTACGGTCTTTTCCCATGATCTCAAAGCAGTCTTTGTATCCCATCAGACGTTTCCCGCAATCCTCAAGTTCCTCATAAAGCAGCTGGATCTCTGGTTTTTTCCTGCCTTTTCCACGGACAAACAGGATACTTTCCTGTTCCGCGATTTCTTTCAGCCTCATCTGAAGCTTCAGCAGTTCCAGAGGCGAACAGCTGTCGATTTCTATGACCGAATTGTTTGGCAGTTTTGAACCATCGCAGGCCACGAGTTGATAGCCTTTATAATTCTTTTGGAATGGAAAAAGGGAATTAAATTCATAAAACGAAAATTGGAATGCCTCTAGAAGTAGTTTACTTCTTTGCTGGCTAAAAGCTGAAGCAGAAGGAGTATCAACAGAAAACTGAAAATAATCTAATAATTCTTTTTTTAAACTGCCACTTTCCATAGAAAGAATAAATTGAATCGTAGCTGCAAAATCAAGTTTTCTGCTTCTTGAAAAATCAGCGGTCGAGTTCTTAGAAAACAACCAGGGAACAGCCGCCATCTGCTGGATGAGGGATAATAAATTGTTTTTTACATGTTCAGCAAATATCATCATACGTTACCTCCAAAATGTAATACATTCAAGAGGCTTCACCACACATTTTTTTATACTTGTCAAGTACTTTTTTAGAAATAATTACAAAAAAAGAGCAGGGTACATATTTCTATATACCTTGCTCTGTAAGGGATATGCTCTTAATGTCTTAACTAAATGACATTGTTGTCGTTAGCCATCTTTTTTTCTTTTTTATAAAAAAGTTTAGGCGGGGTCGGCTCATCCGAGCCGTTCCCCGCCCTGTTTAGGACTGTCTATTTCCCGACAGCCCCTTTCTAATATGGATTTATTTCGTCATACAAAATCAACTCTAAATCATTCTGTAACCCTAAAGCCACTGGATTACAAGAATAATGGCTCTAATGCAACTGTTATCAATTTGTTATCAAAAGACCTCTTAAAGCGCCGCAACCCGCATAAATACTGGATTCTTTCAACATTTCAACTTATTCGAACTCGTCTTTTACAATCGTACAATTGCGATTAAAGTGTATTATAAGTGCGTTTTTTATTTGTTTTATGATAATTCATACGCATAATCCGGTCCGTCCATAATATTTTTGTAGCCAAAATGTAGCCGCAATTTTTTGTTCACCTCATAGAAAACAATTCACTGCCGTCGGATTTTTATGACTCATAGCAAATTTTTTCTGGCGGCTTACAAGTAAACTATGGAGGTACTCTATGAAAGAAAGATTTATTGAAAACAACATTGAATACATTCTTAGCGAAGATGGTATGTATTACCCCAATTTGCAACTACCAGAGGATAATGACATCCGTCCTATAGGATTATACGGTGCTCTCCGCAAAACATACTTACGGGAACACCATCCCGTTTTGTATATGAACTTGCTTCTATCCGATACTTTGACAAAACACCTCGCAGATACAAATGAATCCGCCCATGAGCGCATGGATTTAATTGTAAAACAAATGGCAAAACAGCAAGGAGTCAATGAACAGCTAAAATCTTATGATTGGCTCAAATGGTTACAGGTCATGAATAATATCCAAGCCTCAGCAAGGGAAATCATACTCTCTGAAATAGTATACGCATAACTACCATCTTTGACGGTCGGCGCTGGCACTCCATCAGCGCCGATCTACAATTATTCATCCAACATCAGTTTTCCCGCTTTTGCTTTCGCTTTTAATCGGGCAAGTTATTCTTTTTCAACCTGTTGAATGCTTTTTTCTGGTGTTGGTAAATCTTCCGGCATTGTACAACCTATTTTCTCAATAATGCCTCTCACTTCTTTCCCAACCAATGAATAGCTGTTGCCACCTCTGCACCAGTAATCTCAACTTTCCGCAATTTTTCTTCTATCTGCGATATTCTGAACAAATTAGTAATAAGCCCCGTACTACCCATATAGTCACGAATTTCCCCTATTTCTAATTTCTAAACCCAAAAGATCATTCATCATATATTATCGGTAACAACAATATCCATACTATTTTGACTTAATCAAACGAGTAAAAAATTTCTGCAGGATATAATAATTCTATAGCATATAAATCTCATCTTCTGAAAACCAACAGTTTGATAAGGCCGTATCTTTAACTGATTTCACATTCTCCGTATAGGCAACAACAGCCAAACTCTTTTGTGCTCTTGTGCAAGCAACGTAAAAGAGACGCGCCGTTCTCGTGATGCTGGTATCCTTACCCTCACGCTTATTTTTTACGTCAATATCGCTTTGAGCTTTTGCGCCAAACAACTTCTCGTAACTAAATAAAAAACCTCTGGCCTGTGCATCGTCCATAATAACCATAACTCTAGGGAACTCTAACCCCTTAACACCCTGATGTGTAGCAAAACGAGTATTGTCAGTAACATATGATGAATATTTTTCTAATTCATAAAATGGTACAGATAATGCATTTCTTAGAGCAGTTACCTTTTCGTTTTCACCTTGGGAGAATCCTGTTAACAATTCATCAACGCGACTTCCAACCTTAAATAATCCTGTATCTCGGATGGATTTTAAAACCTCCAAACAAGATGGAATCTTTTCGTCGGCCCAGAGACGCATTAAAGCCTCTACTGCGGCCTCAGCTTTTTCAAGCATTTTAGTTTGATCACTTAGTTCGGATGCAAAAGCTTCTTTGTTTAACAAAGGAGAATTCTTTCTAACAATTTTGGCGACCTCAAAGTCATTTCCGCTCTGATATGCTGTCACTAACGGAGACACAATCTTTGACAAAATCGACAATTCCGTAATAGATCCATCACGCAGCGATGTATCGAATTTTCCTGAATTGTTTAGTGGCATATATAAATCAGAAAACCCGAACCGGCTTGCCGCCATATGATGTTCAAGAATTAGGCTTTTATACTGCGTATCGTCATTCCAGCCGATATCTCCAGTATCTCGTGCCATAAGCTCTGCAACCTTCTTCTCGACATCCTCTTTATCATCCGAAGTTGAAGCAATAAAAAATCGCACAATTCCTTTTTCTGCATCACTTCTTGCCTGTTGTTTTTGACCATCTACAGTACTCCTTATTGAGTTAGCTAAGGCAACAATACGATTAGCGCTTCGATGATTCATTACTTTCACTGGTTTTACCCACTCATCAGGAATACAATTAGCAAGATTATCTTTGCCATCGTTATAAATTCTTTGCATGGTATCGCCGAACATTCCCACAATAAATCTTTCTTTGTATTTTTCGCATACGATAAGTAAGGCGTCAACCAGTTCCTTTTTCGTATCTTGACTTTCATCAATAAGCAGTATTGGGTATTTTGCTGCTAAAATATCCTGCATAGTTGGTTCTGTCGCAATAAACTCTGTACTCATTTTGACGACTTCGCTATGACTAAGGGAGTCATATCCGACATTATCTCCATTTGGATTATAAGAAAACTTTTTTACTGTCTTAATTTTTGCAAGTCGTTCTGCTTTCTTCTTAATCTCCTCGGCTCTTTTTTCGCCTGCTTTACCGCCACGCCCCTTAAGCTGTTTTTGCTTAAGATCTTCAATTTCCTTTTGGACAGATCGTGTGACCCACTCCTTTATATCTGCCTGATAACTCTTTATTAAATCCCACAAAAAGCTATGTATCGTAGATACGGAAAAGATTGGTTTATACTGTAGTCTCTTGGATATTTCGTCGCAGGCCGCATTTGTGTAAGTAATTACGGCGATCTGTTTACCATTCATTAAAAGACTTTCGCCTCGTTCTTTATCCAAGAAAGTAAGCGTGTTTATGAGACTTCTAGTCTTTCCTGAACCTGCTCCTGCAAATACGAAGAAACATTTAGGGGCGTCTATAGAGAAGCAGTCTTGTATCTCTTGATCTACATGATCGTCAATATGGTTATCTATGGAACATTCTTCCAAGGGCATTATTTTTGCCATCGTCTCATTCCTCCGGATCTAAATATGATTGTAGCCACTCCAACCCTTCATCAATATAGTCAGGAACTATAAGTTCGTCTGGATCTATGGCATAAATCAAATCTAATGCAAATTCGGCCTTTTGATCAGATTTACCACTACGCAGTATTTCATATACTCCTTTATGGAAATCTTCAAAAGAGCTTGCTGAATTAATCGCATCGCTCACGCTCTTTACTAAACTGCCAGTATCATCTGTCGATATTCCTTTAAAAAGTTGATAATTCGTATATACGAGGCAGTCTTCGAATGTGCTTGCAATAGCCTCTTTAACAGTACCATCATAGTCAATAGCAACCGGAGTTTGGTATGCAACCCGGATAGAGTATTTGTATGGCGTTTCCTTAATTATTTCCTTCTTTGCAGAAGGAATCGCCAAGAGCTTGTCCAAATCTTTTTCCTTAACGAGCCATTTTGCAATTGTATAGTTGCTGCTAATAAGACCTTTTCCACGTTCTGGGCAAGCCGCTTTATGATGTCCTTCTTTTTCCGCTGAATCCATGTCTGCAATAACGAGCGTAGGTATACATAGCTTTTCAATCAATGGATTGAGGCGATGCGAGTGACGACCATTTATGCTGAGTATCGATATATATCTTTGATACAGCTTGGGATATTTGTTTCGTATGAAATGTGGCAATAGCATATTCTCCGCCGAACCCTCGACCAGAATCACGGCATCAGCAAAGAACAAATCGCAATGTGTTGCTTGCAAGTAGCGCGTAACAAATTTATCGGTTTCATCTTCCTTCCCGAATACATCGGAAAGATTTATTACCTTTGATGTTGCAATTGTGCTTTCCGAACCTTCCGATAGCCGTTTGAAATAGCGCAAATCTGCAAAATCGGTTTCTCGGGCGACATGGCTTGAATGAGTGCTAATTACTAGCTGTGTAGCAAAATTCTCATTCTCTTTAATAAATTTATGATTTGTTAAAACATCATATGCTTTACGAATAAATACTTGCTGTACCTGTACGTGGAGATGAGCTTCCGGTTCTTCAACCAAAACTAAATGCAACGGCTCTATCGCTCGGTCAGAATCTTTCTTTGCCTGTTTAGCTTTTCCTTCGCGCATCCAGTCGTCCCTGAATCTCATTAGGTCAAAGACCATGGAGATAAGATTCTGATAACCGAGACCGTTGTATTTCTCCGGTAATTTTAGACTGTCATCGCTTTTGCTAAGGGCATATTGTACAGCAGCATCATGCTTTAGAGTCTCGCCCGTAGACATTTTTGTGACAATGGTGAGTTTGGGATCTGCTATTCCGGGGTACCCCAATCCTTCTAACTCATGAATTGCCGGTGCAAATTTTATTGCAAGATTTCTGTCAAATGCTTTCCTCGCTTCCTCGGTAGCCTGCAAAATATCTAAATCCTCTGGGGAAGGGGATTTCTCTGGATCGAGGTGCTTGTCATAATAGCTACGCATTTGTTCAGATAACTGTTTTTTAGTCCTCTCGGTTCCATCTGCATTGTCTGGGTCCGCAAACCCTCGCTGTGCATCGATCATGTCCACTTTAATAATCCCTTTTAGTGGATTATCAGTAAAGCATTCCATTTCGAAAGGCGTTGTCTGCGGCTCTTCTGCTTCTGCTTTTGCCGGATCTAAAATAAATGTCTTAATCGAAAAATATATATTAAGATTCTTCTCTAGGAATTCGCACAGGTTTTTCGGATATAATCTTATTTCAACTTTTTCTTTCGCTTTTTCAGTTTTACGTGCTGCAAAATATGCCTCTCTATACTCTGAAAATAGCTTAGATATATCTTTCGGCAGAAAGGCCAACCTAACGCCTAATTTACCTCCGCGCCATTTCAATGTTGGAATAATGCCAGCCACATAGTGTATTTCGTTTCGCGAAACATTAAGCCATATATCCATTTTAGGAACAAACAATTCCCATTCTGTCAAGTCAACAGGTTCTTCGCATCCTTCTTGTATCCATCTATCTCCAATCTGATTGATATTTGAATGTTTTGATATGGTTATATCATTAAAAGTAAAACTCCTATCTGCAAGGAATTTGCCAAGAGCATCCATAGCGGATGTTTTTCCACTATTATTTGCACCAACGAAAAGCGTGATCTTTTTACTGAAATCTATATGGCACTGTAAAAGTTTTCGAAAGTTTTGGATATTTATCGCCAGTATTCTCATACTCTACCTCCGCATTTCACCAACAATTATTTTTGTTAATTATAACATAAAAGTGACAGGACACAATATGAAAAAAGGGGCACTCTTATTAAGCCTTATACTGTCTTCTGAAATTGCAATGATATTCTACAAGAGAGTTTGTTTTTTCTAAAATCGTATACACATAACAATTTTTTATGACCAGCGTTGGCTCTCCGCCAGTGCCAGCCTGCAATTATTCATCCAACATTAGTTTTCCCGCTTTTGCTTTCGCCTTTAATCGGGCAAGTTGTTCTTTTTCAACCTGTTGAATGCTTTTTTCTGGTGTCGGTAAATCTTCCGGCATTGTACCACCTATTTTCTCGATAGCGCCTCGCACTTCTTTTCCAACCTTATAATGAGTAGCTGTCGCTGCCTTTGCACCAGTAATCTCATCTTTCCGTAGTTTTTCTTCCGTCTGTGATATTCTGAACAAATTAGCAATAAGCTCCGTACTTCCCATATAATCAAGAATTTTTTGTCCTACTTCCAACCCTTTTCTCTTGTGTATATCATCAACGTCTAATCCACCATATAATCCCATATACCCGGCATTTTGGAAAATCGCAAATTCTTCATTTGTAATGACTCCTGCGTCATGCGCTGTTTCTGCAAGAAGTTGATTCCACTGTTTAATATCTCCACGCACTACCAACCGTCTTCTGTCTTCGTCCAACTCATTAAAATGATCTGCCACTTCCTGCCGATACGTTTGAATAGCAAAATAGGTTTGTCCTAAAGCTATCACTTCTTTTCGTGGATCTCCGTTCTGTACAATCAAATAGCAAGCATACCGAGTAAGCTCATAATCCTTAACCGGCTTACTCGTTGCACCAGCACTTACGATTTTCCTGACCTCAGGAAAATCGTCCGCAATAACGTGACCACTGTTTTCACAAGCAATCATGGCACGCTTAATCACCTTATGAAAATTTTCCCATTTATTGTACTCCAAGGCTGGTGCCAACTCTCTAGCTGACCAAAATTCACTACCATCATTTCGAATATGCTTTATATCTTCAAATCTTTTGTATTCTTTAGCTTTTAGTTTACTCATTATAAAGTCCCACCTTTACATTTTTCTAACTTCAATATTTCATCTTTTATTTTACAACCACTTCCAATATATTTCTACTAATTTCTCTCAAAGCCAAGCGACTACCCTAAACATAAACAAAAGCACCGGGAACCGATGCTTTTGTAATAATTGCTTTATCATATATTGTTTTCCATAACCGTTTGTTATTCCGCCACCTCAAGAAGTTTCTTGCTAACTCGTGTCTGAACAACCAAATAATATGCCGTCTCTGCTGTATTCATTTCTCCATCATCCCACGCTTCAAAATCTTCTACTACATCAGCATATTTGCTCATGTAGCTTGCATAATCAGCCAATAACCCTACATCGGTTCCATCGGATTCAGCATATTTCTTCATGAACTCACAATACTCATTCATGAATTCTTCATAGCTGTCCATCGCCTGCTTAAACTCTGGTCGCATACCATCTATCAACTCTGCACTGTCACTTGAATTTTCCTCAAGTTCTGTCTCTTGCTCAGCTACTGAAGGATGTTCACTTTCCTGCTCTGTTTCAGATTCATTCGTTTCAGTTTCATCAGGTTTTCTAATCTGAATAACCATTACATTATTTCCCTGATAAGATAGTGAAAGCTTATTCCCATTCCCGTCTTTAGCATTGTAAAACTTATCCCCTCTTTCATAATCAACAGAAAAGCCATGATCTGAACATTCATCCGCATAAGCGTTAAAATCATCTATAGATGTTTCTCCAACATAAATATAGCAACCATTTTCTGTATCTGTAGAAACCTTGCCAACTGTAGATTTCGGTAATGGAAGCAAGCCTGCAATTTCACTCTTAGGCCAGTTTAATATTCCCATTTCTATCGGAGCGTCAAGATCTATATACATAGTTTCCCCAATGTAACTTAAATCCAATCCATAACCTTCTTCATCAAAAGCAGTATAGTTATCTCCTGTTTTTTCACTCTCAACTGCATATCCCATAGATTGACATTCTTCTATGTACGCATTGTAATCCCCTTTGGATGTTTTTTCTACATGTAGGATCAAATGTTCACCATCATTACTGATAATCGTTCCTACGTTTGATTTTGGTTTTGGAAGCTGCTCACAAAGTTCCACTTCATTCCAATCAAATTTCTCTTTCCTATTTCTGCTGATAGAACCGATCCCGCCTAATATCAGTATTATAATAAACAAGACAAACCACCATCTCTTAAAAAACGGCTTTTTGTTCTTAGCACCACATGACGGACAAATCTTTGCATTCTTTGCTATTGGTGTATTACAATTTCTGCATAATACCATTTTGGGTTTCTTTGACATCTTTTTTATCCTCCCTGATTTCCTTTAATTTTTATTCTAGTTTCCTAAAATACGTTTCTTTTCTGCATCAAATTCTTCCTGCGTCAATATTCCATCATCCAATAGGCCTTTTAGTTCTCTTAATTGCTCTACCTTACTTTTTGACTGAACATTTGAGCTTGATATATTTTGCACATTTTGAGCTATTGTATTGCCAAATGCTAATCCAGCACCCAAACCAGCCAGCCCACCTTCCTGATTTGCTGCATCTCGCATGGCTCTTGCGGTTTGGTGATTATTATCACGCTTGGGAGCCACCGTTCTCACACTTGAGAGCCACTTTGTTTTCAATATAATTCTCACGCTTGAGAGCCACCCTAAAACACTATATATTGTATTGTTATAAATGGCATGACTAACCATTGCAGTCATGCCATTGCTATCATAGACATATGATGTTATCTTAACGAATCAATTACAGCTTTTGCCTTTTTAGAATCGTACAGCTTTCTTAAATTGTTATCTGTTGTTGGTATCGTATAAGAGTTATGGATGATTCTATCCATAATGGAATCTGCTTGTGTTCCACCTCCCAGTCTCTCATGCCAGTCTTCCACATCGTACTGCCCCACAAAAATCGTTGGACTATTGCCACATCTCTGTTCTATGAGTTCATATATAAACTTCGATTCCCTCTCGTTAATTTTGTAGTTTAACCATTCATCAATGATCAAAACCTTATAGTTCCCAAGTCTTTTTCTATATCGGACCTGCTCCCTGAGATTATCTTTGTGATTTTGAAAATGCCCCAGCATATCAGGCATTCTGATATAACAGGTCCGTAAAGTTTGTTTACATGCCTCCACTCCAAGTACACATGACAGATACGTCTTTCCAGCACCTGTCGCTCCTGTAATAATCAGATTGGTGGCAGCACTTACAAATCCCATGGAAGCCAGATTGACAATCGTATCTTTGTTTATTCCTCTTGCTTCACAATCAAGAGTTTCAAGATTTGCATTCGGATACTTTAACTCTGCATTTTTTGTAAGTCTTGCAATCAAACGATTCTGTCTTTCTGTTATAAGTTCCGTAAGGAGATGCTCCAGTCTGTCATTGTAATTCAAGTTTACCAATGATACATCCTTTTCCTGATTTTCTATGACAGATACCAGATCTCCCAGTTCCAATACTGCTAATTGTTTCTTGATTTCTATATTCATTACTTTGTACCACCCTTCCTGTAATAATCCGCACCTCGTACGATTCCATGGTTATGCTCTTTTTCGTTCACAGATTTCATTTTATTCTTCTTGTTTTTAGATATATCCTTTATATAAGCAATCAGTGTATTGTATGTAATCATATGGAAGTCCTTTAAAGCCCTCCTGCAAGCTTCCTCCAGTGCTTTTTCTCCATAGATACTTGCGATATCAAGAACTGATCTGACATCCATAAGAGCCTGTTCTTTTATTTTTGCATTCTCATAAATTCTGCATACCACAGTAGTTGTATTTGCTCCTATCTCTTTCGCTTTTGCAGTAGTTGATTCTACAGTTTCAGGAGTGTATAGCGGATACGGAAGGTGCGATGCATCTGTTCTCTTACCGTTTTTAAGTCCTGATGGAAGGCGCTTATGTTCTGCGATCAGTTTATGTGACGAATAAATATAAACCATTACATTGTTGTATCTTACATCAACGTATTGATTCAGATAGTCACTGGGAACAGAATATTGCCCTTTGCCAAACCATATATGAGAGTTCGGACCAACCTTATGCTTATAGGACCACTCACATATCTCAAAGGGGATTAGGGGCAAAGCCCTTAGCATTGGTTTCTCCCCGGTTTCAAAAAGAACCTTTCTGCTGCCATCTCTCTTTTGAAATTCCTTGGAATTAAGCTTAGTAAGAGCATCCCTTATGCCGCGATTCAGAGCTTCCAGGGAATAGAATGTTTCATGTCTTAACATGCCAATAATTTTTCTTGCAATCTTACCTACGGATCCCTCCACGCTTGGTTTTTGCTTGGGTCTCCTAACTTCAGCCGGCATGATTGCGACTTGATAATGTTCGGCAAAAGATAAATACGCATCATTTAAGATGATCTCTCCATGTTTTGGATGAGTGATAACTCCGGTTTTCAGGTTATCACATACGATTTTCACAGGAGAACTTTCAAAGAATTCAAGCATATGTACATTACAATACAACCAGTCGGACTGGTTCATAGAAGCTGCGGCTTCAACGTATGTATACTGACTATAGGGAAATGTTGCAACAAAAAGGTATGCAGTACACTCTGTATTCTTATCCGGATCAATATAACTCATCGTTGGACCTGACCAGTCAACTTCAAGCGTAACACCTGGTTTATGTTCTATGTGGCTGGTATATTTTTTACTGACTGTATACCTTTTATAACCTCTGGCAAATGTAGGATAGGAGCAGGCCTTTACCCCTTCTTTCTTACATTTCTCACAGTATTCTTCCCACAGGAGAGCCTCCGTAACGCCAACTTTACTAAGTTCCCTGTGAACATATGCATAATCAACCGGAGCATAACTGCTTTTGGGCTTGAACTTATCAGGATAAAAGAAACGATATAATTCATCGTCAGTCATCATCAGAAGTTCTTCCCATTCTCCGTTGTAACCATCAGAAGCTTGTCTGATCCGTGCAACGGAATTCCGGGAAACACCAAGAACATTGGAAATTTCCCGGTCACTTAAATTCTTTTGAAGCAGTTCTATGATCTGCCTCACTCTTGTTTTCTTAAACATAAAGAAAACCTCCTTAAAATGTATTTGAAAGATAAAATCCTTCATGAAACACAGTTTAAAGGAGGCTAATATATTATATCAATATCTGCTATCGTAACTACTATATATAGTGGTGGCTCCCAAGCGTGATAATAATCAATGAAAACGAAAAGCGCCAAATACGCAAAGATGCGCCGGGGCGAGTACCAAAGCGTCATTTGTCCTTATGGCTACCGCAAGAGTGCAGACGGGCGCATGGAGCCGGACGAGGACGTTGCAGGGATTGTCCGGCAGATATTTGAATGGGCGGCTGACGGCAATACAGCCGCAGAGATCACGAGGAAACTGTATGCCCTGAAGATTCCTACGCCCGGAGAATACCGGAGGGATAAAGGCAAGGATCACTACAATGTCTCCCGGACGCACGGCGTTTGGAGCAGTTCTACGGTTCTGCGTATGCTGGAGGACCAGCGGTATATCGGCACCTATGTGATCGGCAAGCGCAAGGTACAGGAGATTGGCAGCCGCCGCATGAAGCTAAAGGATGAAAGCGAGTGGTTCAAAATTCCAGACCACCACCCGGCAATCGTAAGCAAGGAACTGTTTGAGAAAGCCAATGCTTCAATCAGGCGTTTCTCCCTTCCCAATAAAAAGCGGCGTGACTACCTTCTCCGTGGAAAAGTATTCTGCGGCTGCTGCGACCATGCCATGTCGCTCAGGAATGATGCCTGGTTTTATTGCCGCCACTCCGAAGTGGCAGAAAATCTTCCTTGTCATGGGGTGCGGGTAAAAATGGCTGATCTGGAGCAGGTGGTCTTTGAAACAATCCAGGTGCAGATGTGTCCGGCGCTGGGAATTGACAGCGGCAAAGACAAGCTGGATTTGCAGACGGTTCAGCAGGCCGAGCATGAAGATAAGCTGCGCTCTATCCAGGACAGCAAACGGCGACTCTATGAACAGTATGCACTTGGAGAGATTGACCTGGAAACCTACCGGGAGCGGAAAGCGGTATATGACGCAGAACTGGTTCAGGCAAAGAATGTCCATGCCGCTATTACCGCACAGACCAAACAGATACAAAGCGATTATGAGGCAAGGTTGAAACAGCGTGAAATCGTTCAGGAAGTAGGCAATGCCGACACTCTGACGCAAGCCCTGATTGACCGGCTTATCAGTAAGGTCTATATCTTTCCGGGAGACCGGATTGAGATTGAATATGTGACGCAGGATGTCTTTGGTGTTAAAGAAACGGAGGAATCAGACTATGAAGGCAGCTTTTTATTATAGGCAGGACAGCAAAAGTTTTGGCTGCCTTTTACCTGATGAAAAAGAAAAATTGAAGGCTTTTCTTGATACTGAACAGAAACACAAGCCGGAGGAAAAGCAAAGAAATAATCGCCGGTTAAACTTTGAAAAAAGATAAAATTTTTTTGTCTTGGGCTTGACATACGGGTGACGGAGATCATGTACCCGGATTCTTTTTACCCCGCTTTCCTTACAGCCACGGTCCATCTCGTGGGAGAGATAATATTTCGTTACCGGGAAAATCCGGTCATCCGGCTGCAGGCTGTAATACTGTTTGAAAAAGTCCTGCATCTCATCACATAAAAACTGGGGCATCTTTACAATCCGGTTGCTGTTCTTGGTCTTTGGGGTAGAGATCACATCCTCCCCCTCCAGGCGTTGATAAGACTTATTGATCCGCAAGGTTTTCTTCTCAAAATTGAAGTCCGAAGGAGAAAGGGCGAGAAGTTCGCCTTCACGGACTCCGCACCAGTAGAGCAGTTCAAATGCATAATAGGAAAGCGGTTTGTCCATCATTGACTCGGAAAATTTTAAATACTCTTCTTTCGTCCAGAATTCCATTTCCTTACTTTCCTCTGCACCCATTGTTCCTGCTTTCTGCGCCGGATTGGCTGCCAGATCATAGAATTTCATTGCATGGTTGAAAATCGCACTTAATTGTCCGTGAATAGTTTTCAAATACGTTGGGGCAATCGGTTTCCCCGACTTATTTTTCAATTTCCGCATGGCATTCTGCCAATCAATCACATCCTTGGCGGTAATCTCAGATACTTTCCTCTGACCCAGATAAGGGATGATTTTACTACGGATAATATTTTCCTTTGTCAGCCAGGTACTTCTCTTCATACCTGGCTTTACATCCTCCTCATATAATTTGCAGAAGCTTTCCATCGTCATATTGACACTTGCTCTTTTCTGGAGTTGGAACTGATTCTCCCATTCCATTGCCTCCCGCTTCGTTTTAAAGCCACGCTTGCATTTCTGCTTGCGCTCTCCTGTCCAGTCCTGATACCTTGTCATAACGTACCATGTATTATTGCTTTCATTCTTGTAAACTGCCATTCTTAGCCCCTCCCATCATATGATTTTGTTCCATAGAACTGCTGGTAAAAATACTTGCGGTCAACACGACCGGGGATGGTCTGGCATCCCATCGCTTCCAGCTCCCTGTTCAGCCTTTTAATCAGCTTGTACGCATAGGATTCGGAAACTTCCAATGCCTCCATCACTTCATCCACTCTCATAAACATTTTTTCCATTGATAAATCCTCCTTTGTTTTTACTATACATTTCTGTATTAGCTATATGTTGCTATACTTTTATGCTATACTTTTTCTATCAACAACAGATAGGAGCGATAGTTATGGCGATTGGTGAAAGAATCCATCATTTCAGACTTCTGCATGGGTTCACGCAGAAGTATCTTGGACAGCGGCTTGGCTTCAGCGATATGCAGGCAGATGTCCGTATTGCACAGTACGAAAAAGGGGCACGCAGCCCGAAAGAAAAATATCTCAATGCACTGGCTGATATTTTCGAGGTATCTCCCCATGCACTGGCTGTCCCGGATATTGACAGCTATGTAAGACTCATGCACACGCTGTTTGCACTGGAAGACCTCTACGGTCTGCATATCGGAGAGATTGACGGGGAACTTTGCCTGCGGCTTGATAAAACCAAGGGTACCACCTACCTTTCTATGTTTGATATGTTCCATGACTGGCAGGAACAGTCTGCAAAACTGGAATCCGGCGAGATCACAAAAGAAGAATACGACCACTGGCGGTATAACTATCCCAATGTAAAAAAATAAAAAACCAGCAAAAAAGGCCTTACCAAACTGATTTCACTCAATTCGGTAAGACCTTTTTATGTTGGTCAAAAATAATATTTACCTGATAACCTCCGGCTCACGCAAGAATAAATGCATGGTTGCCAGTGTTATCATTTTGTTATCAAATAGAACCTTGATGTCTCTCAAACGCCCTGTTTATGCGGGTTCGCAGATTTTTTTCATTATTCGAATTCCTCAGCGGATAACTTGAACTGGCTGTTTTTCTCTGCTTTTTAAAGGATTTATTATCCATATTTTTCAAAAAATGCTCTCGTATTTGTACCAGTCCAAATTTTTAGAGCCAAAATAGAGCCAGCCAGAACCGCCATTTTCTTCTTATCTGCCCTATCTATATATTACTGACGCAATGTCAACATCTCATATAGTAGAATATGCTTCAAATTTTTTTATTTGATAATCTCTAATACCTAATTTCTCAACAAAATCTTTTGCATTATTTTCATCCTTTTCAGAATGATACGTAATATTCCAAACACAATCTTCCGAAACAGATTCTTGTATCTTTTGAAAATACGAAAAATCAATGTAAGTTAAAGAATGTCCTAAAATAAATATTTTTTTCACATCATTTATCGTATCAAAAAAACCCTTATTCCTTGCTATAATTTCATCCGTATCTTTATAAGTATCAACAAAATACCTTCCAATTTGATTCCTTTTCTCTGATTCTTCCCGGCTCATATTCATTTGATACTCAATCCATTCATCCATTTCCTGATATGTCAACAATAGAGGTTGTTTCCCTGCATAGGCAAACACATTATGATGTCCAATAATAAGCCTTTCACTGCTTAATGCCTTTCCATGAATATATAGAATATTATCGTTTAATATATCATATACTTTTTCCAATGTATCTGTATAATTGAAGTTAATAAAAACATTCTCATTGTTAATTATTTTACGAGAAACAACAGGTTTTGTTTTTATGATAATACTTTTTACCCACTCTAACAAATACTCTGATATCTGAGTAGAAAATTCCAATTCATCTGAAATAGCTCGATCATAGTTGTAATAATTATCATCATAATTCAGATATGCCGCTTCACTCATTTCTTTTATTTCTCCATCATCAAATGAACCTAGGGCATTTTCAAAGTCATTCCACAAATCATCCTCAAAAATATATTTTGTTAATTGCTCGTAAAGTTCTCTATTATTATTCCAAATGTAATCTCTAAAATCGGAATATTTTGTCTGCAAACCATGTGCCAAATCAAATCCATTCCCAAGTATTATCAAATTCCTCATATAAAGACTCTCGTTTATTATGTACCTTTCTTCCTTATCTGCCCTATCTACATGGCGCTAGCGCCATGTAATTATTACACCAATAAGGAAAGCTATCTGCGCTCCCTCAACTTCTCCAATATCGCCATAACGTCCGGCTGCGTTGGCGTGAATTTGATGCCACGCTTCAACATACCTATGACTTTTCTCGCTTTCCGCTCAATTTCTCTGGCGGTATGTTCACTCGTCAACATCAGATGATTTCCAGCGATTGTATATTCCCGTTCTATGTATTCTTCTGTTATCGGAAACATATCTTGTATCAGAAATGCACTCTCCCGGCTGTCGTCCAATTTGACGATATGGAGAATGTCACAAGGTTTCCCGGCTTTTTCTTTTTTCTCCATAATCCGTCTGTATTTGTCAATGCGGCTGGACAATGGTATCATCCAGTATATCCCGGTACTTGTATCTTCAAAACAGTAATAATGCGGTCTATTTCCTGCCTTATTCCCTTTGAGATACGGGTCTGGCATATCTTCAAAAAATTTATCCTTGATAATATAAAAGCCTGTTTTCTTCATTTGCCTGTCCTCAATACGGAAAAGTCCCTCGCCTTGCGGCGAAGGACTATACTTTCAACCCAACCATTTATATACCGCATATCGGTCAGCGGTAAACTTTCAACCCGACCATTTATATACCACATATCGGTCAATGGTAGACTTTCTTTGTACCTACATTCTATCAAGTGCAAAGAGGAAAGTCAATAGGGCTTTCCTCTAAAATTGTATGCAAAATATTTCAAATTATGCCCTACTCGCTGATTCTTGAATATTTCCATCGATAAGTATATATTTTACTTTTTTCCTATCCTCTGTTTTCAATGAATTATAGTAATCTTGAAAAGAATCTAAGCGTTTCCTATGCCCATTATCAATAACTAGATATATCGCTTTTTCTGTATTTTCTTGTGCCATATAAAGTGGCAACTGCTTTTTTAATCCATGCATAAGTTGTGGATTAGATGTAAGCTTAATCTCTACCAGTATTTTCTGAGCCGCACCTATTGACAATTTAAAATCAACAGGACCATGTCCATTATGCACTTCCCTTGATAAATCGATGTTATTAGCCGAACAATAGGCATCTGCAATTCCATAAAACAAAAGTTGTGCAGCTGTTTCATGTTTGGGTTTATTTTCATCATATAATAAGCGCCATAACCCATTATCTTCTATCAATTTTTTGAATTTCTGACAGATTCTTTCCACAACCGTTCCCATTTCCTCTATACTATGCGGTTGAGTTAACTCAAGTGGATAGTCATTTACCTTATCTTTTGAAATTCGATACCATATTATTTCTCCAGCAGGATCATTATCAAAATCATATTCTGTTGCCACAATTTTCTTGTAACTGGAAATCATCTCATTTCTATAATCAATTTTTACTTTCAGAAGATGATCTATTTCTTCTTTGGTTAATTTTTTTCTTTCTCCCAAATCAAAATACTGATTGATTTCATTTCTTACCCTTTCATTTTCAGAACAAGCAAAGTCAATATCGTCAAAGCACTCTGTTATTGGTAACGGGGAAAGTATTTGTTTTGGCAATAGTAGTATGCTTGTTTGGTTATAGGGATTTTCACACAATCCATTTTCATCTTGCGGCACACTTAATTCATTGTTTATTCTGATATTATATTCCACAATCTGTTTTCTTAAAATATAAGTCAATAAATCACTTACTCTGTCACATCCTACTTTTTCCTGAAAAACATTTAGCAATTCAAAAATGACCGGATCAACTTCTCCTGATTTTTGCAATTCTTTAATAGTTTCCAAAATATTTTTTCGCAGTTCTTTACCAATAGCATTTCCACTAGTTCCTTGATTGGAATACCCTAAACATGTCCCTTTAATTTCTTTAAAGGTAAGTAATCTATCAGCTTTTTTCCAATACATATCTCCTAATGATTTGGAATGCTTTAACAAGACAATGATATTAGAAAAATATTCTTCCGTAAGTTCAGAAGCCTTTGTAAATTCTGGCAGTGTACAAATTCTTAATAATGCAGGATCAATAAAGTAGTTTGAATCCACATCTAAAATAATATCTAATGCTCCTGTATTTTCAAATACTTCCTTATCTACTTTAAATTCATCAGTAAATGATTTCGGCATTTAATAATCCCCCAACGCATAAGGGCAGGCTTTACCTGCCCCTATGCTTCTCTTTCCTTTTCTGCTGTTTCAGTTCAAACTGTCTCTGTTTCTCTGCTTCCCGCTGTTCCCGGCTCACAGTCTTGCGTTCAGTTTTGAACTGCTCCTGCTGTAATTTCAAAGCCTGTTGCGACTTCGTGCCTATCCCGGTATTCTGTACCTGTTTTCGCACTTCTCTCTGTACTCGTTTCGGATTGCGACCAGCTTCTTTTACGTCAGTTGCCACAGCCGGACCAAATTTCAGTCGATAGTAATTTTTCAGAACAAAATCGTATATCTCATAATCTTTCGGCTCCGCCCCAAACGTAACCTTACATACAGATAGCTTTCCCTCCGATATGCGTTCAAACACGCCTATCCAGAATGGTTCCTCAAAAAATACTGTCAATCTGCCCGATACTTTGTCCATGACAATTCCTCCTTAAAAATTGTACTGAACAAAGAATGGACGACCCAAGGAGGGAGGGCTACTTACACCAAAGCGGTGCGGTCGGACTACCTACCGGCTCTATAAGAGATATTATCCCTTACGTTGTGTTTTTATCTCTGCACTCTGATTTTAGCATATTATCAGCAATTTTTCCACAAGAAATAAGGGACACAGCCGCCGCCATACCCCAAATTCCTATCGTTCCAATGCCCTCTCAATTTTCTGCTTCTGCCCTTTCAAATCGTTCTGCTTTTCATACAAGCTATCTCGTTCTTTACAGAGTGATTTCATGCGTTCCAACTGCGTCCGCACTCCCTCCCGGCAATGCGGCTCTATCCGCTTATATTCTCCGGTCAGACTGCGTATCTCATTATTATTTGATTTTATCTGTTCCGACACACATATCCAGTCAATCAGATTGCGTACTTCCATATCCGTATCATACAAATCCGTTTCCGAAAGAATTTTCGCACACAGCCGAACCATGACTTTTTTCTCCATATCTGCCACTGTATCAATCCCCCTATCTGCTCATTTCAAATGCACGTTTTGGACGCTTTTTTGCCTGTTCCGCCCGTTCCAGAGCCTTAGACCGCTCAACTATCGACTGCACCTGTTCTCTGCCAAAATAACGCTCTAAACGCCCCAAATCCGCCGCTTTCTCCTGCAATCGGTCAATAGTGTCTCTCTGCTCCATGACCTTATCTGTCAAGCGGCTGATCTGCTGTTCCTGCCGGGTAACTTTATCTTTCAGTTTCTTCCCCTGTTCCGCAAGCTGGACGCATTTAATCGTCAATGCTTTTATCGTCTCTTTCAATTTCTCCACAAGTGGAGAGGCTTTTTTATCCTTATAAGCCTTTGCAGACATCAACGCCGCTGGTTCCGGCAACTGCCACTTCTCGTCCTCGTCATAGGCGTGTATATTCCGTTCCATAACCGCCTTTGACTGAACCATTTTCTCAATCTCCTGTTGCAATTTCTTCTGTTGCTTCTCCAATTTCTCATTATCAGACAGCAGCTTTTCCTTGTCCTCTGCCAGCGTTGCCGCCTGCTCCTTCAGCAAATTACTTGTTTCCGAAAGTTCCGATACTTCCTGCCGGATTGTTTCGCCCTCCTGTCGTATCTGCTCTGTTTCCTGCTCTGCTTTCCTCTGCTGAATCTGAATATCTGATAATCGTTCTTTTCTGTCAGAAATAGATTGCTCCAGTTCCGCAACTTCCTTTGCCCGTTCCTTTTTTTCAAAATCCAGAACGGATAAATGCTTCTCATGCGTGCCTTTCTTCTCCCATTCAATCCCATGTTCCAGCATGACAGCGGCGAGTTGTTCTTTCTCATAAGCCACCCACTGATTTAATTCCGTTTCCCGTCTTGTGCCGCCTTTAAATCCAAGAGCCGCTAACGCCTGTTTCAAAGATACTCTTGTATCAAGCCCCCGTTTGCTTCCTGTCGTATACGGTACAAAATCTATATGAAGATGTGGGGAAGCTTCGTCCATGTGGAGGTAGGCGCTGAATACCCTTAACGTAGGATTTCTCTGCTGGAAGTCCTGCATATATTTATCTAGCACCTTTGCCGCAAGCTGTCCGTTCTCTGTCTTTGCCCCCATGTTGTCCTTATCCCCAATTTGCAAAATAATTTCATGGAATGGCTTCTCCTGCTTGCCGGAACGGATTTTCTCATAATAATCATCAACCCGGCGATCATTTCTGGTCTGCTTCTCATTGTATCGGACGAGTGCTTCATCAAACAATTCGTGATATACGTCCTTAACATTTTCATTGCAATATTCCACGTTTAGACAGCTTCGCTCTGGGTCAGTATTCTTTGCATGGAATTTTCTGCTGTTATGGTTGACAGAGCCTTTTCCTGTCATAAAGCTGATCGTTCGCTTCACTCAAAATCCTTTCTCCCTGTCCGGGTAATCAGCCCCGGATACGGCGCATAGGCTTTGTTACTTTCGCCGAAAGTAACGCAAAAGCACTTTTGACAGGCTCCGCTCTATCAAAAGCTGCCTTTGCGCTCTGCCGAGAGCTTTTCCGTCCTACGGACGGGGAGGCTGTTCCCGCCGCTTTGCTTCCGCCGCCATAGCTTTTCGGATAGCCGAAAGTACGTTTCTTGTTCCCCATTCCGGCTGTCGTATCATATCCGCCCTCCTTTTCAAGACCGCAACAACGCAAGGTCTATATCTTTTGCAACCTTGCAGACACCAAGTCCGCAAATTCTATATACTCTGCATTGTTGCGCTGTTGCCTTATTCCGATTTGATTTTATCCAATTCCCAATACCACGAATTGTTTATCCGCTTTGCTTTGATACCCAATTCCTTTTTTGCATTTTCAAGCGTCCGTCTGGATATGCCCTGTTCCTCCGCCAGATTGAAAATCTCATTGCTCTGCATGGCATTGTTTGTTTCCGCTATCTCTCGGAGCAGACGCTTCGCCTGTTCCAGCTTATTCGCTTTCGGAGCGATACCGCCCAGCACTTCATCAGCGGTAATCTCATAATCTCCGAGCCAGCGAAAACCGTCCTCTGATAATTCAAAGGCTTTCGGGTGTCCAAACGCCGCCAGATTGTTTTTTATCTGGACTACCGCCCTTATATTTGCTTCGCCCTCCACTCTGCCGACCAGCATGACGCTTCTTGCCACCGCAAAGAAATCGATGGAACCCATGCCCCGGTATGCCGCTTTATTTCCAGCCGCTTTATTCATGTGCCCTACAAGTACAATGGCACATTGATATTTCTCCGCCAGAGCCGCCAGCTTCTTTGTCATATCCCTTGCTTCGTTTGCCCGGTTCATATCCATACCGCCGCCGAGATACGCCTGTATTGGATCTAAAATCAGCAGCTTTGCCTTTGTCCTTATGACTGCTTCTTCCAGACGCTCATCTATCATGGAAAGTGATTTTATACTCTCATCAATAACGGAAATATTTTCGCAGTTCGCTCCTGCCGCTTCCAGCCGGGGCTTCACCGTATCAGCAAGCCCGTCCTCCGCACTCTGATAAATCACCGCCAACGGCTCCGTCAGTTTCATTTCACTATCTATGCCTTCGCCTTTTGACAGCTTCGCCGCTATATTCAGTACAAGCGTTGTCTTGCCGTCTCCCGGATCACCCTGCACAATCGTCAGTTTCCCATAAGGGATAAATGGATACCACAACCATGCCACCTCCTGCGACTGTATCTCCGACATTTTAATCATCTGTAATTCTGTTCTGGTTCCCTCCATAAAGTCCTCCATTTCTAAAAAATTCCGTTGTCACTGGAAGAAACCTCTGCTATACTTGAATTGTGATTGTTGATAACAGGGGTTTTCCAGTTATCACAGCCCTAACAGTTGCCGCTGTCGGGGCTTTTTTCTTCGCCTTGCCACAGATACTTTGCACCGTCCAGCATCCAGAGAATTGCTTTCAGCATATCCAGACAGTCATTCCTCATGTCCTGCAATCCCTCCGCAGATAATGTGGCTTCTGCCTGTTCAAACTGTTCTGTCACTTCCCGGATATTGGTCTGCATGATTTTCAATTCCTCCACCAACTGATAAATCAGCTCTTTCCTGCCGACCACGCACACCCGGTTATAAATGCAGGAGCGGACAAAATAATCCTTTTTTGACATTCCGCTTGCTAAAATCTTTGCTTCGATTTCTTCCCTCTCTCTGGGCGAAATTCGGAAGCTGATTGTCGGATATTTGTGTGTGCCGCTCATTCTTCGTCCTCCCTGTTATTCTCCATTTCCAGCCTGTCCGCAAGCTCTCCCTGTTTATTTGGGTATAGATGTGAATAGGTGTTCAATGTGGTTTCGATTTTTTCATGCCCCAAACGCTCCGCAATCGCAAGCGGTGTAAAGCCCATTTCCACGAGCAGAGAAGCGTGCGAGTGACGAATATCGTGCAGACGTATTCTTTTTACCCCGGAAGCCTTGATACCTCTGATAATTTCATGCTCCATATAGGACTTCGTAAAACGGAACATTCTTTCATCTGCCATAATTCCGTATAAATGGGAGATATACTCTCGTAATTCTTCTGCAAGAAACGGCGGTATCGTCACAGTCCGTTTGCTCTTAGGCGTTTTCGGCGGCGTGATAATGTCTCTACCATTCAAACGCTGATAAGATTTGTTGATTGAGATTGTTCGCTTCTCCAAATCAATATCCTTATAAGTCAACGCCAGCAACTCCCCTATTCTCATACCCGTCCAATAAAGAAGCAGGAACGCCATTTTTGTTTCCGGCTTATCCTCTACAGTCACAAGGAACTGTTTGAACTCCTGCTTTGTCCAAAATTCCTTTTCCCCTGCATTACTTTTTCCAATACTCCCGGCTTTCCGACAAGGGTTGTCTTTCAAGTCATAGTATCGAACCGCATAATTGAAAATCGCTGATAGCTGATTATTGACTGTTTTCAAATACGTTTGAGAATAACCTTTTTTCATCAGAGCATTTTGCCATGCCCGAATGTCGGAAGCCCTAATCTCGCTTATGCTCTTTTTCTTGAAATACGGAATGATTTTCAAATCAATAATGAATTTCTTTGTCCGCATGGTATTCTCACGCAGACGGTGTTCCATATCCTCATAGTAAATTTGAACGAAATTCTCAAAATTGATATTCAAATCTTTCTGCTGTTGTTGCAGGAAATCCCGCTCCCATTGCTCCGCTTCCGCCTTTGTTTTAAAACCTCTCTTATTTTTCTTGTGGCTCACGCCCTGCCAGTCCTTATAGTAAAACTGGCAGCGCCACATTTTCCCGTCTCTTGTTGCCGACATAAAAGTCCTCCTCTCCTACATGGCTACGGTCAGACCGTAAAATTTTTCTTCAAAGTATTTTGTCGGAACCTTGCCGCAGATTGTCCGATATCCCTTTGCTTTCAATTCTTCGTTCAGCCCCCGGATAATCTTGTAGGCATAGCCTGTTGACACGCCAAGCATTTCTGCCGCTTCCTCTGCTGTTACATACATTTTTTTCGTTTTCTCCATTCATTGTCCTCCTGTTTTTATATTAGGGACTTTTGTCCCTTTCTTGTATTTTGATTATATAGGCTCTTTTGTCCCTTGTCAATATATTTTTCAGATTTTATTTGCTTATTTTAGACGCATATGTTAGAATACAAATGTCCCTATTTTTTAAATTATCAACATTAAAGGAGTTGTCCTATGACAGTAGGAGAGAAAATTAAGACGTTCCGAAATATCCGGGGAATTTCACAGAATATGCTGGGGGAACTGGCAGGTATAGACGGAACCACTATCCGCAAATATGAGTTGGGAAGCCGGAACCCTAAGCCCGACCAGCTTTTGAAGATTGCCAACGCTCTGGGTGTGAGTATCAATGTCTTTACAGATTTTGATATAGAAACCGCTTCCGATGTTCTTACTCTGCTTTTCAAAATGGATGAACAGATAGATATGGAAATTGACGGGGAAAAGGATAAGGACGGAAATCTCATTCCAGACACGATATATATTCGTTTTAAGCACCCGGAAATCAACAACCGCCTTGCCAAATTTGCAAAAGCCAAGAAATTGCAGGAAAATCTGATTGCTTCCAAAGACGCATTTCCAAGCGAAGAAGCCTTTCAGCATGAAGTCGAGCAGATGAATGAAACATGTGAGCAGATCAAGCAGCATTTAGTTGATACAAATAAAGTTGTGAAAAAGGGAACTTCTGGTATCGCTGTCAAGGTATATCCAGAAAATTAGTAGCGGGAGGTAAATATCTTGAATACAATATTTCAACGAACAAATATTTCAGAACCGGCTTTATTCAGTCCGTCCGATACAACGAAAAAAATTGATAATTTCCCGGAGATATGTGTTTCCACGTTTTCAGAGAATATTATTCAAAAATTTTCTTCACTGGACAATACCGAAAAGATATCAGAACTGTATACCGCAAATGGTATGATACCCGTTTACAAAATCCGCTATAAAGATACAGATATTGCTTTCTATCTGTCCAGAGTAGGTGCGCCTGCTTGTGTCGCTGGATTTGAAGAAATTATTGCTATGGGAGCAAAAAAGTTTGTTTTGTTTGGTTCTTGCGGTGTGTTGGATAATGATAAGGTAAAAAACAATATCATTATCCCTGTTTCTGCTGTCCGTGATGAGGGCACAAGTTATCATTATATAGCACCCTCGCCAGAAATTGAAGCAGATCCACATTCAGTTCAAATATTAGAAAGTGTTTTATCAAGTTGCGGTTATCCGTATGTAAAAGGGAAAACATGGACTTCGGACGCTATTTACAGAGAAACGCTACCCCTTATTCAATAACGCAGACAAGAGGGCTGTCTTGTCGTAGAAATGGAATGTGCTTCCATGCTGGCAGTTGCTGAATACAGGCATATCCCTTTTATCCAATTTTTGTACGGAGCAGATAATCTTAGTTCTGATACATGGGAAATCAGAGATTTGAATTTATATGGTCTGAACAACGCAGAAAAATATATGGTACTTGCCTTTGAATGTGGACTGGCTATGTAAAACAAATAAGGCAGGTATCATGATACCCGCCCTAAATCCAGTATTCTTCAAATAATTAGAGCCATTTTAGAGTCAACCGCCATAAAACAACGCCGGAAATGCCCATTTTATCAGCATTTCCGGCGTTCTGTCCGTTATTCAAACTCGTCTTTTGCATTCGTGCGAATGCTTATAAAGTGTATTATCAGTTCGCTTTGTATGTGTTTTATGATTGATTTTCCGCACAATCCACTTCGTCCGTAATGTTTTTGTAGCCAAAATGTAGCCACTATTTTTATTCACCTCAATATAACTCATTCACAATTCCCAAATTTTTTCATATTCAAAATGAGCTTTACCCGGTGGCTTGCAAGTTCTTCCTTAACTGAAATTAACATTTGGGTAACTTGGAAGGCTTGATTTTACTGGATTCTTGGAATGTGGTGTTTCAAACACGTTACAAACGCAGGGCTTCTCATTACTCTCTCCTCAGAACACCTCAAGACCTAAATATAAGCTTTATATCAGACTCTTACTCTCCACTACCTTAAATAGATACTACTGTCTTAATTGAAATATATCTAACATATCTACAAAAGCTTTTCTTTAAAAAATCCATGTTCCACATCCACACTATTCATTCTACAAAATGTTCTATGTAACTCCCCTTATCATTGCAAAACTTCTATAATAAAATGGCATCCTTACACCATACGTGAATACTTTATTTCGCATTTAATCCCATTTCGTTATCCTGATCGTGGCTATACCAAATCGATTCTCTTTTATGTTGGAGATCTGCAACATCTTGAATAAGAGTATAACAAGTCCGTTCAAAATGCGGTTTTAAAATTGTATATTCTGATACAGGTCTAAATTTTAAATTATTAATATAATATGAAACTAGTTTTTTCACATCTTCTTTAGATGAAGTTTCATTGTCAAGAATATCTTCTTCCAAACCCATATCATAATCTTTACTGTATTTTATAGTATTCTCCATTTGTACATCTGTTTTTGGAACTTCGGAATTGTCTGCCGCAAATAAATATACATATTTACACCCTACTAATTCGGATATTTTCAATATATGAGGAACAATTATTTCCCAAAAAACATATACCCCAAATTTAAATTCTATTTCAATATCAGGCTTATAATTTGCATCCTTACACAAAAATTTAATATCAATAGCAGGATAGGTTTCTTGAACATTTTTTACAAACTCACTGTCGCCAGCTTGATTTGACGCTTCCTCACGTTCTTTTTTTATTTCCGCCTGCTCTTGTGCATATGAAATTAGTACTGTTGCTCTATCTGAATTTTCAATCTTCTCATCAAATAACGCATACGCATCCTCCAACAATTTGTATGCCGCATCTTGTTCTTCCTTGCTTAATCCTTCTAAATTACTCTGTTTTATCGCTTTTACTAATTTTTCTACACATTCACGTTCTACAAGCGACATTTTTATAGTATTTAATTCTTTATATAAGATTCCGCAATTAAGAGCATAGTAATATGCAACCTTTCGTGTTCTCTTATCTCTAACTAAAAAAACTTTTGTATCATTATTGCTATCATCATTCCATGCTTTATTATTAAGATATTCTGCAAGTATGCTGCCACTTTTTGCTTGTAAAAATTCTTTAATGTCTTCCTGATTTGATCCATACATTCTTAAATTTTCAACAATCAAATTTTCAGAAAGATACTTTTTTTGTTTACTAATCGAATCCATATGACATTCTCCAAAAAAGGGGCCGTTGCAAAATAGATGAATAATCATCTATGGAGCAATGGCTCCATTTTTA
>ERZ1673746.856-NODE-856-length-27516-cov-86.862095_pt1 | contig 27516 bp, 27 predicted proteins | sample MGYA00580205_ERZ1673746 | MGnify/ENA primary metagenome ERZ1673746 (study PRJEB41218, sample SAMN15661771) | gut metagenome | host: Homo sapiens | place: Canada: London | collected 2015-08-20/2019-03-30 | study: EMG produced TPA metagenomics assembly of...
CATGTACGGTTCTGAGGGGGGAAGAGGGCAGTAATGCCCTTGACCTACCCGATCGTCCGTCCGACCTGCAACAGCGTGACGGACGAGGAGTTAGAGCCGGGAACGAGATTGCCAAGCAATTTGCCGGGAACAACGTGGATGTCATCATCTACGCCGTGGAGAAGTCGTTGGACAGCTACAAGTTCAACCTGCTGCACTGCAAGCAGACGTTCATATCGCAGCTCAAAAGCGGGGCTATGGGCGCACGTACCATCGACGAGGGAGCTATGGACGAGAAATCGGGCATGAACTTCTCGGAATACATGGCACTGCTCTCCGGCAATACCGATCTGCTCGACAAAGCGAAGTTAGAGAAGCGAATTGCCTCGCTCGAAGGGGAACGCAAGTCGTTCAACAAGGGCAAGCGCGATTCTGAGTTCAAGCTGGAAGCCAAGACGGGGGAACTGCGTAACAACACGGCTGTCATCGAAGCCATAACGGAAGATTGGAACCGCTTTCTTTCCGTTGTGCAGACCGACAAGGAGGGCAACCGCCTGAATGCTGTCAAGGTGGACGGCGTGGATTCTACTGACGAAAAGATTCTCGGAAAGCGTTTGCAGGAGATAGCCAAGAACGCCACGACGGGCGGATTGTACAAGCCCATTGGCGAGTTTTACGGTTTCCCGATAAAGGTGGTCAGCGAGAGGATGCTCAAAGAAGGGCTGGAGTTTACCGACAACCGCTTCGTGGTGGAGGGTAACTACAAGTACACCTACAACAACGGGCATCTGGCGATGGCTGATCCGATAGCCGCCGCACGAAACTTCCTGAACGCATTGGAGAGGATTCCGTCCATCATCGACCAGTACAAGGCGAAGAACGAGGTGCTGGAGAAGGAGATTCCGCAGTTACAGGAGATAGCCGGCAAGGTGTGGAAGAAGGAGGACGACCTAAAACAGTTGAAGTCCGAACTTGCTGCACTCGACCGAAAGATACAACTGGAGCTTGCGCCGCCTACGCCGGAAGTCGCCGAAAAAGAAAAGGACGGGCAGAAGATCAATCCGGATGCGGGAGGTGTACGGAACATGCCACCACAACCCACCGAAGATGTACCGCAGATACGCAGCCCGGTGGATGAATGCAGTCCGTCTGGCAATTTCATTGCCGACCATATCATCATCGGACGTCCGGGTTTTCAGATCAAGGATGAAAACCGTCCGAAAGGGATAAAAATGTAAATAATAATGAAGCAAGAGAGATAATCATTTAATATCGTCCTCTTGCTTCATTTTCACTCATTAATCTACAAATTTCATTGCCATAATAATCATGTTTGCTTATAAATCATAAAAATAGCAGTATTTGCTTGCTTGACTAATTTATTTAGACTAACTTTGCATATACTAAATTTCATTTGATGATGGAACAACTTACCAAGCGTGAAGAAGAAGTGATGAACAAGTTTTGGGAGAGAGGCGAAGCTACCGTTAAGGAGATTATCGCCACTTATCCCGAACCTCGTCCAAGTCGAACTGCCATATCTACATTCGTGAAGTTTCTTGTTGATAAGGGCTTTTTAGGTCATAAACCGGCTGGGAACAACGGATTCATCTATTATCCCCTTATAGAAAGAGAGGAGTACTGTGGTAACAATTTGATGAATGTAGTACAGCGATATTTCAATAATTCCATTCGTGGAGTGATAAGCACTCTTGTAAGGGACAGGCAGATGTCGGACGATGAAGTCCGGGAATTGATAAATCAAGTGATAGAAGGTAACCGTCAAAAATGAGAAGATTACTGTTTATACTAATATCTCTGTCTTTTATATTGCCAGCTTCCGCTGATGGAAACAAAACGATAGAAAAAGCTCTTTTGGAATATGTCAGCGATAAAGATGCCCGGATTGGTATTGCTGTCATAGTCAATGGCACAGATACAGTATCTGTCAACGGCAAGCGGGATTTTCCTATGATGAGCGTAGTAAAATTTCCGTTGGCTCTGATTGTTGCCCAATGGATAGATGCTAACGGCTTGTCGCTGAACGATTCTATTGCGTTCAGTCAGAAAGCCTTAAAAGAGAATACTTATAGCCCGATGCTCAAAAGGTATGGTAAAAAACGCAATACCATGACTGTAAGAGAACTGCTTGAATGGTCTTTGGTGGAGAGTGATAACAATGCTGCCGATATACTTTTGAACCATGTTGGCGGAATATCCAGCGCAACTAAAATAATGAGAAAAATTGGTGTCCCAGACAATATTGAAATTGGAGCCTCGGAAGACGATATGCACAGGGATCCATATCTTAGTTATCTGAATAGGACAACACCTTTGGCAATGGCGGAGCTATTTGACAGATTTGATAATGAGATGAGGAACACATCACTATCGTATTCCGAAATCGCAACTATGCTTGAACAATGCCGTACCGGGATTGACAGGCTTGTTGCGCCCTTTTTGTCAAGTGATGCCACGATTGGACATAAAACCGGTACTGGATTCCCGACACCGGATGGACGCATCTCAGCTATAAACGACTGCGGATATGTTAACCTGCCCAATGGTGCGAGGTACTCCATTGCGGTGTTTGTAGCTGACTCCGGCTATGATATGGCAGAAACGTCAGCTATCATAGCTGAAATTTCAAGAATAGTATGGATTGGTTTGACTGAACATAAAAAGGACTAAATATATGGAACAAAAATTTTGTCAAAGTTGCGGGATGCCGCTTACCGATGCAAATATCGGTACAAATTCAGACGGGAGCAGAAGCGAGGACTATTGTGGCTACTGCTATAAGAACGGTGTGTTCTTACAGGATTTTAACATGAATCAGATGATTGAGTTCTGCACACAGTTTACCGACCAGATTAACAAGGAAACCGGTTGGAATCTGACACCACAACAGGCAAAGGCTCAAATGCAGCAACTCTTTCCGACGTTAAAACGCTGGAAGCAGAAAGATGAGAGAAGTTTGATTGAAAAGGCAGCACATCTTCTTTCTCAGTGCAAAGAAGTTACGTTAGCTTCGGTCAATGCGGACGGTTTTCCGCGTCCTGTGCCTTTGGATAAAATCCATTCGGTAGGTTGCAATGATGTCTGGGTAGTCACTGCTGCTGATTCGGAGAAAGTCAAGGATTTCAAAGTCAATTCTAAAGCTGGACTATCATATTCGTTTTACGGCGATAGTGTCGCGTTGCGAGGCACAGTTGAAGTCATTAAAGATGATGAAACCCGCAAACGGATGTGGCAGGAGCATTTTATAAATTACTTCCCAGCCGGCCCGACAGATCCAAACTATGTGCTTGTGCATTTCATCGGCAAAGAGGCAACTATCTGGATAAACCATGAATTTGCACATATTACTCTATAATTCTATAAACTATGCGAAATCCGGAACAAACAGTCGGCAATATGGCCGACAAATTAAAAACCGCCTTCATAGGTTCTGTTGACGAGCAAGGATTCCCGAATGTCAAGGCTATGCTCCAGCCTCGGAAAAGAGAAGGCATAAAAGTATTCTACTTCACAACCAACACATCCTCGATGCGTGTGCGTCAATATCTCTCAGACAACAAAGCCTGTGTATATTTCTGTGACAACCGCTTTTTCAGAGGTGCAATGCTTCGCGGAACAATGGAAGTGCTAACAGATGCCCAAAGCAAGGAAATGATTTGGCGTGACGGAGATACGGAATATTATCCGGAAGGTGTCACCGATCCTGACTATTGTGTGCTTAAATTCACTGCAATTTCCGGACGCTTTTACAGCAACTATCATTCACAGGAATTTTCGGTTGATTGAATTTGTCCGTTTTTTACTATCACGGCAGGATATTTCGCCATAATTTTGTTAGATGCAAACTTTCAGAGTTATACAACCATCTGATATTCTGAAGCCATTTATCCGATATTATTGGATATTACAGTCTTCATCGTCAGGCAGCGTATCACAGCGCACGTTGCCTATGGGTTGTGCATCCCTTGTATTCCATCGTGGCGAAAGATTGCGGATTATCAACCGTCAAGAATTACAGCCCCGCAGTTTTATTTGCGGTCAGGAAAGCGGATATTCAGAGATAATCGCGGCAGGAAATATCGAGATGATTGTTGTCGTATTCCAGCCTCATACGGCAAAGATGTTTTTCGGTATGCCTGTCAATATCCTCCGTGACAGGAACGTTGCGTTGTCCGATATTGGAGACATGGCACTGCTTGATCTTGCAAAAAAGATTGAAGACTGCGAAGATCAGGATGCCTGCATTGATTTGATTGAATCCTATTTATGCAAACGGTTGATTCATGAAACGTCGTACCATTTGCCTCGGCTTGCAGAAGTAATCCGTTACATAAACAATTCAAGACAGGGTAATATCAAAACGCTTGCTGATATTTCATGTCTGAGTGAAAAGCAATTCTGTCGAGTTTTTTCAGAAAATGTAGGAACAACGCCAAAAGAGTTTATGCGTATAGTAAGGCTTCAACGCATATTATCGGCAATGCAACACAATCCTGAAATTGGGTTTGCACAACTTTCTTATGATTGTGGATTTACAGACCAATCTCACATGATTAAAGAGTTCAAGCTGTTCTCTGGCTATACTCCGACAGATTATATCAAATATAATTCTCCTTTCTCTGACTATTTTTCATTATGAGAAAGGAAATGCAAGTGCTTCGGATAAATATGAAACAAATCGTTATCATAGCAGTAATAGTATGCCTTTCAACTCTTGCAATGGCACAAGAACGGCATTATACCTCAACTTGCGGTAAGACAACGAAAACAATAAAATGGTCTGAGGAACGTAAGGGCGGAAAAGTATATTTGAATACATTTCAAGATAATGAAAAGCATGAATATGTAATAGGCCACGGGTACAAGACTGAGAGCTGGAAGATGGTCAATGCTTCTACAACAACAGATTTGACCGTAACATTAAACAATGGAACTTATAGCATTTCTGGCTTCTTGAATGGAAAGCGGATTTCTAAAACAGTAAAAAGTAAAGGGAAACCGTGGTATCAAAACATTGCATACAACGCAGCTCTTACATTGAAAAATGCTAAATCTGTGGAGTATGAGTGTTTTCGCCCCGACAATATGAAGTTATATACGATGTCGGCAACTAATAAAGGGCTTGAGAAGTTTGACGGCAATAGCTCTGCCAGAATCGAGGTCGGACTTACCGGCTTTATGTCTGCGTTCTGGAGCTGTGATTATTATTTTAATTCAGATACTCGTATGTTTGTGGGCTATAAGGGTATAAACGGAGGCCCCGGAACACCGGAAACAATAATATCCGTTTCAAGATGAAATCAATAATATTCTACCGTTCATCATACAAAGGCAATACGTTGAAAATCGCCCAATCTATGTCGGATGCTTTATCTGCTGAGCTTGTCCCAATAGATAATGCCCCACAGGCATGCCTGTCTGATTATGACTTAATCGGATTTGGATCCGCTATTAACTTTGCCGCTCACGACATTCAGCTTCAGAGATATGTATCAGGGCTTAATCTCAAGGGTAAAAATATATTTGTATTTTCCACTCGTTGCCGTCCTTTCTTAGGCGCATATCATAAGCCACTCAGAAAAATAATAGAACGAAAAGGAGGCAAAATAGTCGGTGAGTTTTCATGTCGAGGTTTTGACCGTACCGGCCCGTGGGTCGTCATGGATGGCTATAATAAATCCCGTCCTGATGAGCGGGATTTATTCAAGGCTCGACTGTTTGCGGAAAAAATACGGTGGAAACTGCACCCGCTGACAGATGTAAGAAAAATGCCTGTCACGGAATATTCGGGCGGTATTGCGTTGCGACGTATAGAATCAGATATAGTTATCGGTAACAAAGTGGTGTTTCTAAATACCACTACCTGCGTGCATTGTAAAAAATGTATCAAAATATGTCCAATGCACATATTTGATTATGAAGATAAGGTACTCCCGGTTAATGAGAATAATTGTATCCAATGCCGGTTGTGCGCAGACAACTGTCCTACATCCTCAATCTATATAAACGAATCTTTTATGAACGGTTTGCGCATTGCTTTCAGAGAATCGTTCAGCGATAAATTACAGACAAGTTATAAATCCGGAAATGCAGAATAAATCTATCTGTTGATTTGGATTGTCTGTTTTTTACTATCCCACTTTTCTGTATCGCCGTAACTTTGCAGCGTACTAATCAAAATAATAAAAAGTATGATTGCATTTTTTGAAATTCCAACCAATGACTTCGAGAAATCGGTGTCATTCTATCAGGCACTTTTCGGCAAAACGCTGGAGGTGTCAGAGTTCGGCGACGAGAAAATGGCGTGTCTGATGAAAGACGGCAAGAGCGTATGCTCAATCTCTTCTGCGCCCTCATTCCCCGGCTTCGCTCCTTCCACTGGCGGGGTATTGGTGTATCTCCAAGCAAAAGACTTGGACAACGACGTGAAAACAGCTATGGACAATGGCGCAACTCTCGTTACCCCTAAGACAAAAATACAAGCGGAAGGCTGGGGCTACTTTGCCATCATATCTGATCCTGTTGGAAATCGCATCGGACTTTATGCTGACAAGTAAAGAGCCGTAAACGTGTGGAAATGTGGAGAAAGCCATTCGGTTTTCTCCACTATCCGCATACATAATCCATTTTTTCTGCCATATTATTTTGTTGTCTAAATATTTTAGACTACCTTTGTATTATTAAACAGTCTAATGCAATTAGACCAAATAGTAACAGGTATGAAATCGCTTACAGAACGAGAGGAAGAAGTAATGAACTTCTTTTGGGAAAGAAGAGCTCTTTCGGTCAGAGAACTCCTGGACCTTCACGATGAGCCACGTCCAAGTCGGACAACGGTGGCAACTTTCGTGAAGTTTCTTGAACAGAAAGGTTATCTCGACCATAGGGCTGAAAGTTTCGGATTCGTATATTTCCCCATAATAGAGCGAGAGGAATATTGCGGTCACAATCTGAAAAGCGTAATAAAACGGTATTTCGATAATTCCATTCATAATGTCGTAAACTTCTTGATTAAAAGTGAAGAATATAGTGATGAAGAGGCAAAAGAAATGATTTTGCAAATATCAAAAGCAGAAAAGGAATAAAAATGGCAGGCATATTTTTAGCATACTCATTATTGGCAAGCACCCTTCTGATTGTAGTTTGGGCGGTGTATAAATGTGTTCTTTCCAATGCCCGATGTTTTCGGTTTAACAGGATATTGTTGTTATCCTGTATAATATTTGCATTCGTTTCCCCAATCGTTATCCTTAATCCTTTTTGGATAGCGGATATAGTGGAGAATAATACTGAAGTCGCTTTTAATCCTGTTGAGATTGCCTATATAGCCAATACGGTATCCGAGGAAATAACTCCGATATGGGATTATATAGTGACACTTTACCTTATAGGAGCTATTTTTATGTCCCTCTATTTCCTTGTTTCGTTGGTAAGACTGGCAATGTTCATTCTCAAAGGCGAGCATATAAAACAGGACAGCTATCATATTATACTTCACCGACACAATGGTGTGGCCCCGTTTGCATGGTGCGGATATATCATGATGCCAAGACGTGACTGGTACGAGTTTGGGCAGATGATAGTATGCCATGAAAAAGCGCATATAGAATGTCGCCATTGGATTGACTTGCTTTTTATGCAGGCAGGGTTTATTATTACTTGGTATTGTCCGGCTATATGGCTTCTGCGCAATGAACTTCACACCCTCCATGAGTATGAAGCCGACAGCCGTGTGCTTGCATCGGGCGTAAAACGAGAAGAGTATCAGATGTTTCTAATAAAAAAGACAGTTGGAGCAAGGTTCGCAACTCTTTCCAACTGTCTCAATCACAGTTCACTTAAAAAACGTATAACTATGATGTTATCAAACAAACCGACAGGCAAAGCCCGTGTGCGTGCCTTTGTCATTGTGCCTGCGATGGCACTTGCGTTAATCGGTCTGGCCACCCCTGCGGTGTCAGCAGTAATCAACGAAGTATCTGCCGCTATGCCGGTGGAGGAACTACGCTACAAAATTAGCGAAAAATCCGATCCCACCATTCGCGTGACAGAAAGAAGTTCCGATGTGGTAGTGACGGAGAAAGCGGATGCGGACGATGCCGTGCCGTTCATCAGGACAGAAACCGCCCCCAGCTTCCCCGGCGGCAAGGACAAACTGAGAGCTTTTATCAATAAAAACATCTCCTTCCCAGAAACCGCATACAAAGACGGCGTTCTTAACATGGATGCTGCCGTACAGCTTACCATCGCCAAAGACGGAGTTGTAAAGGATGCCCAAATTGTTAAAAGCTCCGGCAAGACACTTGATGCCGAAGCTCTACGTGTAGCGCGTATGCTTCCCAAATTCCACCCCGGACTAAATAGCGGGCTGCCGACGGAATCAAGCTATACGCTGGACTTCAACTACTATATTTGCAACGAATATTGGTCATCAAACGGCGAATAGCAATTAAAAGATTGGTTATATTGTGGTATAAAAATTATTTGATATTTTTTTGTCTGTAAAACGATAGATGCCATAAGTTTGACTGCCATTATTGACAGTTGCGACCAACAAAAATATCGTCATAAATACTTAATCTGGTACTTTGGATTTGCCGTGTTATGTAATACGGCATATCCTGTATCAGAAAATATCTATATAAGCATGGAACAATCATTAGAACAACGGATAACACGAGTTCTGGAACGGTGTGAAGATCTCATCCTTGCATCTATTGACAGCGACGGATTTCCCCGGCCTGTACCTATGTGCAAAATTCACTCTGCCGGAATCAATGAAGTATGGGTATCAACTGGTGCAGATTCAGTAAAAGTTGCACAGTTCAGAGAGAATCCGAAAGCCGGGCTTTGCTATTTCGAGAAAGGCAGGTCTATGGTAATGACCGGCTATGTGGAAATCATCCGCGACGATGAAAAACGAAAAGAGCTGTGGGAAGAATGGATGTACCGCCATTATCCGCAAGGCCCGACAGACCCTAATTTTGTGCTTCTTCGTTTCATTGGCTCCTCAGCTACAATCTGGTATGAAGGAGAGTTTGTACATGAAGTAATTGCAGAAAAGGAAATGTAACGACATAATACATTTGATAGAATGGAGAATTATCATCAGAAAAGTAAATGGAGCAGTTTTTGTATACTGACAACTACAATTATCTTTATTGTGGTTGTTGTGACAGCATTTATGCCTTTGTATAATGGTGCCGAACGTAACAATATCGTCATTAGCATTGTATGCGGTATTGCACTGATTGAAATGATTGTCATGGGACTATATTACTGCCCGGTATCAATAAATGTTTCCAGAAATCAGTTGCTCATTAGAAGATTTTTTACCCCTAAGAATATTCCATTAAACGAAATTGCATCAGTTGAAATATATTCAGGAAGCACTCGGTTTTTGAAAGTATGCGGCAGCGGTGGAATGTTTGGCTTTTATGGATGGTATAAAAATAAAGAGCTTGGTAAATTTTTTATATATGCCACCAATCTCAAAGAATTGATTTGTATAACACTTATATCAGGCAAGAAATACATGATTTCTTGTGAGGATGCCCAGAATCTGTATAATGAGATAAATCACCGTTTAAACAACATTCATAACAATGAAAAAGATAACAGCAGATAACAGCAGAATATCAGCATGTGGACTTTATTGTGGAGCGTGCAGAAAATTCTTGTCAGGAAAATGCCCCGGATGTAAAGACAATGAGAAAGCATCGTGGTGTAAAATCCGCCAATGTTGCAAAAGCAAAGGCTATCATACTTGTGCCGAATGTGAGTGTGACGTAAGAGAGTGTAAAACTTATTCCAACTTTATAAGCAAGGTATTCGCACTGATTTTCAACTCAGACCGTCCGGCCTGCATTCGTTATATCAAAGAGCACGGCGAAATGGCGTATGCAGAAGAAATGGCAAAGCGAAAAAACCAGACCATAAAACGGAAATAATATGAAACCAACCATTATTACGGTTCTAACATTGGCATTAGCTGTATTATTCGGTTCATGCAACGACCAATCAGATTCTCCAATATACGGGAATTGGAGGCTTGAAAAGTATAATTGTATTGCTACATCATCTTATGGGCTTACACAAGTCGATAAGAACGAGAATTATGTGTTGCAGTTAGATAATACCGGTGTATTTTACTGTACAACAGACTGCAATAATATCTCCGGCAATTTTGAGACGGATAAAACAACACTTGCGTTCTCCAATATATCCCTTACTGAAAAAGCCATTGAAGGCATAATTTCTTGTGATGATATGCTACTGGAGAGAAGTATCGAGGCAAATCTTAGATGTATCAAATCTTATGAGCTAAAAGATACGTCCACGATGTACTTAATGGATGCTGATAATCATATCCTGATTGTACTAACAAAATAATAGGCAAGAAATTATGAATCGAATAATCGTTGCGGCTTTTATAGCTGCTTGCTGTATGGTTAAAGCTATGGCTCACGATAAAAATATATCGGGCGCATGGCGTGGCACTCTAAAAATAACTCCGCAAGTAGAGTTGAAAATTGTGTTTAACTTCAAGATTGGAGAAGATGGGAAACCGTCCGTAACGCTTGATTCTCCGGATCAGGGAGCATATGGAATAGCTGGAGAAGTGAATTTCATTTCATCCGATTCTGTAAATGTGGCAGTCAGACTCATCGGATTGACGTTTGCCGGACGGAAACACGACGGTAAGCTGATTGGGAAATGTAGTCAGGGCGCAATGAGTACCAATCTTGAATTATCTCCGGGAACAGTGGAATTAAAGCGGCCTCAAACTCCCAAACCGCCATATCCATACATAACAAAGAAAGTTAAGTTCAATAACTTATCAGATAACGTTACTCTTGCTGGAACACTTACGTTGCCTAAGAGTTTTACAGAGGCAACTCCGGTTGTCGTAATGGTGACCGGCAGTGGATTGCAAAACCGCGATGAAGAAATTTTCGGGCATAAACCATTTGCCGTTATAGCAGACTATCTTGCTCGTAATGGTATCGCCTCATTACGGTATGATGACAGAGGGTATGGAGATTCCTCTGGCGATGGTAAGATCGCAACGACTAAAGATTTTGCAAAGGACGCGAAAGCAGCATTGGAATATATGCGAGCAGAAGAGAAATTCAATAATATCGGTGTGTTAGGACATAGTGAGGGGGCAACTATCGCTTTTATGTTGGGAGCTAAAAATGATTCTGAACTATTTGTCAATCCCTCATTTATTATTGCAATTGGCGCACAGGCAGTTCGTGGCGACACGGTTCTGATAGATCAGAATGCGACAATATTAAGGCAGGGAGATACGCCGACTGATTTAGTGACGGACTATGTAGAAGCTCTGCATAAGATGTATGAACTGAAAATAATAAAAGGTCACAGCGTAGCTTCTGACAGTATTGAAGCTATATATTCAGATTGGGGAAATACTCCCGTTCATGCTTCTTTGAAAGCCAATCTTAAAAAGATTGCATCTGACTCCAACCCATGGTTAAATTTCTATATTGGTTTTTCGCCGGCTGAAAGCATTGCGAAAACAGATTGCCCGATATTCGTGCTTTATGGGGAAAAGGACATACAAGTTCGTCCGGAACTGAATATACCTCAAATGCAGCGAATCGCACCCGAAGCGACAGTAAAACTTTATCTTGGACTTAATCACCTTTTCCAGCACGCTCAAACAGGCGCAGTACAAGAATACGGAACGATTGAAGAAACAATCGCCCCCGAAGTCCTTCAGGATATTGTCAATTTTATATCCTTCAACCTTCATTAAATTTATGATTTCAATCCGCAAGCTGATCTCCTGTGGCTATATTCTAATATTTATACTAATAGGAATAATTATTTATTACTATCAGTATGAATGGAAAAGGCTTGATGCATTAGAAAAGGAGAATCAAGCCACGGATGAATTGCGTCGGTATGTTAACGACTTAAATTTTCGTTTAACAAGAATTTCTCTGTTAGGAGAAACCATATTAGAATGGGATAATAAAGACATTGAAACTTACCATTTGCAGTGTATGGCAATGGACAGTATGTTGTGTCGTTTCAAAGCAATTTATCCGATAGAACGTATCGACAGCGTGCGTTATCTTCTTGAGGATAAGGAACAGCAAATATGCCGAATTGTTCAGGTGCTTGACGAACAGCAGGCACTCAATGAAAAAATAGCACGGCAGGTTCCTGTAATCGTGCAAAAAAGTGTACAGGAACAACCCAAGAAATTGAAACGGAAAGGATTCTTGGGCATCTTCGGAAAAAAAGAAGAAGCAAAACCTACTGTAACTACCACGATGCTCCATTCTCTTAACCGGAATATGATTGCAGAGCAACGGGCGCAACGCCGCCGTCTTTCGGAACACGCCGACAGCCTTGCGGTACGGAATGCGGAACTTAATCGACAGTTGCAACGTATGATTTGCCAGATGGACGAAAAGGTGCAATTAGACCTGCAAAAACGGGAAGCTGAGATAGCAGCCATGCGAGAGCAATCGTTTATGAAAATTGGCAGTCTGGCTGTGTTTGTTCTCGTTCTATTGATGATTTCCTATATAATCATACACTGGGATAACAATCGTATAAAACAATATAAACGTAAAACTGCCGATTTGATAGGGCAACTGAAACAGTCCATTGAACAAAACGAATTATTGATAGTTTCTCGCAAGAAAGCTGTGCATACCATCACACATGAACTGCGTACCCCACTGACAGCAATTATAGGCTATGCCGGATTGATGGAAAAAGAGATTGATACGGATAAAATCGGTCAATATATCCATAACATCAGGCAATCCTCCGACCGTATGCGTGAAATGCTCAATACGCTGCTGAGCTTCTTCCGGCTGGATAACGGTAAAGAACAACCTGTTATTTCCGCTTGCAGGATTTCCACAATTATGCACATTCTTGAAACGGAGTTTGCGCCAATCGCAATGAATAAGGAACTGGTTTTTACTGTAACAAACGACACGGATGCTGTCGTCTTGACTGATAAAGAGCGTATTCTGCAAATCGGGAATAATCTTCTGTCAAATGCCATCAAGTTTACCGAGAGCGGCGGCGTATCCCTGACAACGGATTATGATGACGGTCTGCTGAAACTTATCGTCGAAGATACGGGTACGGGCATGACCGAAGAGGAACAGCGACGGGTATTCGGTGCGTTTGAACGTCTGTCAAATGCCGCCACAAAAGACGGTTTCGGACTGGGATTGTCCATCGTGCAACGTATCGTGGCAATGCTTGGTGGTGTAGTACGGCTGGAAAGTGAGAAAGGCAAAGGCAGCTGTTTCACTGTGGAAATCCCCATGCAGACAGCCGAGGAACAGCCGGAACAATCCCGTCAAGGATATGTCCGCCAAAATGAGACATATCATGAGGTAATCGCCATTGATAATGACGCAGTGCTGCTCCTTATGCTGAAAGAAATGTATGCACAGGAAGGAATACATTGTGACACCTGCACCGATGCTGCGGAGCTGATAGAACTGATACGAAAAAAGGAATACAGCCTTCTTCTGACGGATCTGAATATGCCGGATATAAACGGTTTCGAGTTGTTGGAACTGTTGCGCACATCCAACGTTGGCAATTCAAGGGATATCCCGGTGGTGGTGACAACCGCTTCGGGCAGTTGCAGCAAGGAAGAACTTATGGATCGTGGTTTTACCGGTTGCCTGCTCAAACCGTTCTCCATATCGGAACTGATGGAGATTTCAGACAAATGCGCCATAAAAAGCAACCGGAATGAAAAGCCGGATTTCACCTCCCTGCTGTCATACGGCAATGAATCCGTCATGCTGGAGAAACTGATAGCGGAAACAGAAAAGGAAATGCAGGCGGTCAGGGAGGCGGAACAACGGAAAGACCTTCAGGAACTGGATGCCCTGACACACCACTTGCGCAGCTCGTGGGAGATACTCCGTGCCGACCAGCCATTAAGGGAACTTTATAAACTGCTTCATGTGAGTACCGTTCCTGATCATGAAGCATTGAGCAATGCAGTGACAGCCGTGTTGGACATGGGTTCGGAGATCATCCGGCTGGCAAAAGAAGAAAGGAGAAAATATAATAATGGATAAAACAAGAATCATCGTGGTGGAGGACAACATCGTGTATTGCGAGTTTGTCTGTAACCTGCTGACGCGTGAGGGATTCCGCACCGTGCAGGCTTTCCACCTCTCGACTGCGAAGAAACTTGTGCAACAAGCAAAAGAAAACGACATAATAGTTTCAGACTTGCGTCTTCCCGACGGCGACGGCATCGACCTTTTGCGCTGGATGCGAAAGGATGGCATGATGCAACCGTTCATCATCATGACCGACTATGCCGAAGTGCATACGGCAGTCGAAAGCATGAAACTCGGTTCGCTGGACTACATACCCAAGCAGCTTGTGGAGGACAAACTCGTCCCTCTGCTCCGCAGCATATTGAAGGATCGACACGCAGGACGAAGCCGTATGCCCGTGTTTTCCCGTGACGGCTCGGCGTTCCAAACCATCATGAAGCGGATAAGGCTGGTAGCCCCCACAGATATGAGTGTGCTGATATTCGGAGAGAACGGCACGGGCAAAGAGCATATCGCCCATTTGCTGCACGACAAGAGCAAGCGGGCAGGAAAACCGTTTGTGGCTGTGGACTGCGGTTCGCTCACCAAAGAACTTGCGCCGTCGGCGTTTTTCGGACACGTCAGAGGGGCGTTCACCGGTGCGGACAGTGCCAAGAAAGGATATTTCCATGAAGCCGAAGGCGGCACGCTGTTTTTGGACGAAGTAGGCAACCTCGCACCGGAAACCCAACAGATGCTTCTGCGTGCCATACAGGAGCGGCGATACCGCCCCGTTGGTGATAAGACGGATAGAAGTTTCAATGTCCGTATTATCGCTGCCACCAACGAGAATCTGGTAAAAGCGGTCAATGAAAAGCGTTTCCGGCAGGACTTGCTGTACCGTCTGCACGACTTCAAGATAACCGTTCCGCCGCTGCGTGATTGTCAGGAAGACATCATGCCGCTGGCGGAGTTTTTCCGTGAGATTGCCAATAATGAATTGGTGTGCAAGGTTAGCGGATTCAGCTCCGAAGCACGGAAAGCGTTGCTGACCCATTCATGGCCGGGCAACGTGCGCGAGCTTCGGCAGAAAATCATGGGCGCGGTGTTGCAGGCGCAGACGGGACTTGTCACGAAAGAGCATCTGGAACTTGGAATAACCGAAACAACCTCTGTTACCGACTTCTCCCTGCGCAACGAAGAGGAAGATAAAGAGCGTATTATACGCGCTTTGAAGCAGGCTGACGGGAACCGCAAGGCCGCCGCCGAACTGCTTGGAATAGGCAGGACAACACTCTATAATAAACTGGAAGAATATGGATTGAAGTATAAATTTGAGCAATCATAGCCCGCAATTCGCTGAAAATGGCTATCTTTGCATGACATATCAGAAGGTAACGGCGATTGGCTGAGCCTTTTGCCGCCTATATATAACATAAGACCGCAAGGCGTCCTAATGGGAATCTGGAAAATTAACATTAACAGGAACTATTGCGTGATTGCTTATGCTATGCCTACGCATAGCGTGCATTCACCTATTCCTGTTAAGGGCATTCCAGAGCCTCCATTAGAAGTAGTGTGATTTGCACGCTACTTTTTTGCCCTTGCCCAACGAAAGGAAACGATAATGGGTAAAGTACAGATTCTTGCCGTCCTCACGATGGACGGTTGTCAAAGCTCCGAGTTATACTGCAAAGCGTATAAGGAACTGCGCCTTGAAGATTGTGGTATCAACGAGATAAGGGAAAACGCCCTTTATCATATCACACCGGATTATTCCATCTCCATGCTTGACGAATGGCGGAAATCCACAACAGACATCTGCTATCTGGCAGAAGTCACTCCCGAAAAGGCGGATTACATCAACGGACTGCTGCGTATGCGTGTGGTGGATGAAATCATACTTTATACGATTCCTTTCATTGCCGGAACGGGAAAGCGTTTCTTCCAGTCCGCTTTGCCACAGGAACAATGGACGCTGACCTCACAGAAGGCATACCGCAACGGAGTGGTCCGCCATATCTATAAAACGTGCGTCTGATGTCCGGAAAGTGGACGAATGTTCAGTAAATGAACACTTTAAGTTAAATACAATTCCTGTCAGATAAATAAATTGCTAAATTATCACACTGAAATCCAGCACCTTGCAGAGAGCGTGCCGGATTTTTTGTTTTATGGACACGCTTTTTGCCAATTATATTCATGTGCGTATACCGAGAAACAGAGTGTAAAATTTCAAAATTGACAGGACATGAATTATTTTTTATTGGCGGAAACCGAGTTCTTCCGCCGTATAAACGAAGCCGGGGACTGCAATATGGAAACGGCATACACGGCTTTCGCCACGCAAGTGATCGAGCTATGCAGCGGCAATGTGGACACCAACCGTACCATCATCGCGCTGGCTTACATTGAAATCGAGTTGCAGCACCATCCCGTGCGCAATCTTCCCGAAGAAAAGAGGGAGGTTGCAGCCTACATCAGCAAGGCACTCTCTTTCGTTAGGAAGATGCAGAAGTTCCTTGCCGCTCCCCAAGTGCCACCACTAATCCCCATCCGTACATCCTCCGACAACACAACCGAAAATCCCGCCTCACCCCTGCAATGGACGGGCAACGCCATCGACCTCGTGGAACTTATCTACGGCATCAACGAGATGGGCTGCATCAACAACGGCAACATGCCGCTCAAACAGCTTGCCCCGCTTCTCTACAAGATTTTCGGGGTCGAATCAAAGGACTGCTACCGCTTTTATATCGACATCAAACGCCGGAAGAACGAGAGCCGCACCTATTTCCTTGACAAAATGCAGGAAAAACTGAATGAGAGGATGCTTCGCGACGAGGAAATGGAACGTCAGAGAAAGTAGTCTTGCACCAGTGACGAATCAGGGGGTGACGTTATGCTGCTCTCTAATTTTTATAAAATGTTCTTGCGGATAGACACTTTTCGCCGTCTATTCGCAAGAAAGCCAGCGAAAAACGCTATCTTTGCAATTAGGTTACACAATTGTATATGAGCATCGACAACCTTGACATAGTAAAAGGGCTGATAGCCGAAAAAGAATGCGGACGTGTGGAGTTCAAGGAAACCACCGGACAGTTGGAGCGCGGTATGGAAACGCTTTGCGCCTTCCTTAACGGGAAGGGCGGCACGGTATTGTTCGGTGTCACCGACAAGGGAAAAATCATCGGGCAGGACGTGAGCGACAAGACCAAGCGGGACATAGCGGAAGCGATCCGGCGTATCGAACCATTTGCGACTGTTAACGTTTCTTATATTGAAATCCCGGACACCGGCAAAAGCGTCATCGTCCTGTCTGCGGAAGAACAAAGATATATGCGTCCGTTCTCTTGCAAGGGACGGGCTTATATACGGGTGGAAAGCGTGACGTCCACCATGCCGCAGGAGATATATAACCAATACCTGATACAGCGTGGCGGGAAATACACTTGGGAGGCAATCACAAATCCCGACCTCAAAATATCCGACCTTGACGAACATGCCGTCATAAGTGCTGTTCGCGGAGGAATCAGAAGCGGCCGTTTACCCGAGGCAACCATAAGGGAAGACCTGCCGACCATTCTCGAAAAATTCAGTCTGTTGCATGACGGGAAACTTAACAATGCTTCCGTAGTGCTGTTCGGTCGTGATTTTTATTACTACCCCCAATGCCTGCTCCGGCTGGCACGATTCAAAGGCACGACAAAAGACGAGTTTATAGACAATCAACGTGTCACCGGGAATATCTACGCGCTGCTGGATGCGGCAATGGCGTTCTTTTTCAAACATCTGTCACTTTCCGGCAAGATAGAAGGGCTATACCGTGAGGAAGAATTGGAAATCCCGTACAAGGCTTTGAGGGAGTGCTGCATAAATGCGTTGTGCCACCGCCTGTACCACCGTCCCGGTAGTTCAGTGGGAATCGCCATCTATGACGACCGTGTGGAAATAGAGAACAGCGGAACCTTTCCGCCAGATATAACAATGGAGAAACTGTTAAGCGGGCATAATTCAGAACCACAAAACCTCATTATAGCGAACGTGCTGTATAAAAGCGAGGTCTTAGAAAGTTGGGGACGGGGCATCGGGCTTATGATAAGCGAGTGCCGACGTGTCGGCATCCCGGACCCCGAATTCCACACGGACGGAAACAGCGTATGGATCGTTTTCCACTATACCCGGAAAGCAGTCGGGTATAACCCAACAGTCACCCGACAGTCACCCGACAGTCACCCGACAGTCACCCCGCAAATGGAAAAAGTGTTGTCCGCAATCGGGAATCAGACACTCTCAACAAAAGAGGTCATGGAGATGATAGGATTGAAGGACAAGAGCAATTTTCTGGAGCTTTACCTGTATCCTGCAATAAGGCTGGATTTAGTAGAACCGATTTATCCGGAAAAGCCTAAACACCCGCGACAAAAATACCGCCTTACGGAGAAAGGTCTGAATTTAATTAAAAATAAATAGTCATGAACTCGCAAACTGTAGAAATAACATCTGCTGGCATTAGGAAAATATTGAATAAATATACTCCAGAGCGAGCTATTGCCGAATATGTATGGAATGGATTTGATGCAAAAGCGACCGTTGTAAATATTGATTTTGAAATTGACAATGCAGAATTGGACACAATCAAAAATATTAGAATAACAGACAATGGTACAGGCATCTGCTATGAAGAATTACCTATAAAATTCAAAAAATTCTATGAGTCTCAAAAGAGAATAGCCAACGAGAATAATACTGAATTTACAAGAGGAAAAAACGGTTATGGTCGTTTTACTTTCTATAAATTTGCAAGATTTGCTAATTGGGAAACACGCTATAGTAAAGATGTACAAATAATGTCTTATGACATTAGAATTGATAGCGACACTTTAAAAGACTACACTACAACAGAGCCACTTGTATCTGATAACACAACAACAGGTACTTGTGTCGTTTTTAATGAGATTTCTTCTGATATTTCCAGTTTGTTTATAACGAAAACTCTTATCCCTTATCTAAAGGCTGAATTTGCGTGGTTTTTAGAATTGAAATCCGAATATCAAATATATATCAATGGGCAAGAATTAGATTATTCTTCTATAATAGCAGAACAAGAATCAATATCACCGATATTATCACATAACCAGAAAAATAACATCAGCTTTCAATGCAAGTATATCCGATGGAATGTGAAGATGAATGATGAATATTCTCGATTTTACTTCTTGAATAATGACTTGGAGTTGAAATTTACCAAAACGACATTATTAAATAAAAAGGGAGATAATTTTTGGCATTCTGTAATTGTGATTGATGATTTCTTCAATGGAATCAATTGTGATAGCGAATTAGACGATAATACTGTCCAACCTAAATTGTTTGATAATTCTGCCGATAGAAAATTATTTAAAGAACTAATTACGCAACTCAATGAGTTTCTTAAAAAGAAAAGACGCCCATTCCTAAAGGAGCAAGCAGAAGTTATGGTAACCAAATATAAGAATGAAGATGTTTTCCCTAAATTTGGTACTGAAGATTGGGATATAGTGCGTAGAGAAGGCTTGGAAAACTTCGTAAAGGAACTATACGAAGTAGAACCTGCTGTTTTCATGAAGCTGAACAAAGAACAAAAAAGGGTTTTCTTAGAACTTCTGAATTTGGTGATGGATAGCGGTGAGCGCGATAGTCTGTTTAAGATTTTAGATGCAGTTGTTGAACTAGACTCGAACGACAGGAAAGAATTTGCAAAAATATTAGAAATAACAAGGTTAAAACAAGTCGTTTCCACGATTAAGCTTATTTCAGACAGATTGCTGACACTGGAAAATCTAAAAAAGATTGTTTTTAATCATACTTTACAAGCCAATGAAGTTCGTGATTTGCAGTCGTTCATAGAAAAACACTATTGGATTTTTGGCGAAGAATATAGAATGGTATGTGCGGAAGAGGTCAAATTTGAAGAGGCTTTAAGAAAATACATTTATATTCTGCGTGGAGTTAGCGAGAAAAAATATATTGCTCATCCTAATAAATACAAAGAAATGGATTTATTTCTTACTGGTACTGATTTTAGGGATGGGAGACCTCATAATATAGTTGTAGAAATCAAAAATCCGACAACTATAAAACAATTAAAATCAGAACAGTTGAATCAATTAGAACAATATATGGATGTTATTCTAAAACAAGATTGTTTTAATGATGCTAATGAGTTTTGGACTTTCATTTTAATAGGACAAGACTATGATGATATTGTAGGTCGAAGGGTTATAAATAAACTTACAGGTCTAGTCCAAAATGACAGTAATTATAGCCTCTATGTAAAAAAATGGAGTGAAATAACAAATGAAGTGGAGCGTAGGCTGAAATATTTGCTTGATAAGCTCAAAATAGAAAGGGCCACTTTATCTAAATCCCAATCATTAAATGAGGTAATGAATGAAGTTTCAAATAACACGGCCGCAATGGTTAGTTGAACTTGATAAGTATGTGACATTTGATACCTTGTATAATAAGTGATAAGAGGGATATGTCATAATGCCCAATATAAAGAATTACAAATTACTCCTGTTACAGCTATCTGCGACAGGAGTAATTCTCAAAATGAGAGTCTGATACATCCTTTTATTGTTATATATTATTTCTGCTGCAACAGATGCGCCAGTGCCGGGTCGTTATGTATGCGCTGCAACTCATCGGCGACAATCTGTTTCACGTCAGACTTGATGCGGTTGTAGTTCTCTTGTACTATTTCCTTCATGCAGTCGTTGCCGTCCTCATCTGTAAAGTCGGTAATGACGGGTATCGGCTTGTAGGCTTTCTCTTCACGCTTCACCTTCTCGGCATCCACGACAATCTCACAGTGGAAAATCTTCTGCTCGATACGTTCGTTGAAGTTGTCGGACACCGAACCGACAAACATTCCCTGCGTAAGCCCGGAAATCTTGCTTGGCGGGATAAGCGCGTCCATCTGTGTATTGATGGAGGTGGAAACGTCCTGCCTATTGATGGAAATGGACTGCCGTTTCTGCAAGACCTTTCCGAAGCGTTCGGATAGCGTCTTGGCGGTTTCACCCACCACCTGCCCGGAGAAGATATTGCCGACGGTGTTCATCACCACTTTCGCCTCTTTATCGCCATAGTCGCGCACCAACTGGCTGAAATCCTGAAAGCCCAGACACACGGCAACCTTATTGCTTCGTGCGGTGGCGATAAGATTATCCAGTCCCTTGAAGTAAATCGTCGGTAGTTCATCTATAATGACCGACGACTTCAGCATACCTTTTTTATTGATGAGCTTTACGATACGGGAGTTATACAGACCGAGAGCCGCACCATAAATATTCTGACGGTCGGGATTATTACCCACGCACAAGATTTTCGGCTCTTCGGGATTGTTGATGTCTAACGTAAACTCGCTGTCCGACATTACCCAATAGAGTTGCGGGGAAATCATGCGCGAGAGCGGAATCTTAGCCGACGCGATCTGTCCCATCAACTGCTCCGCAGCTCCTCCGAGCCATGCGTCCATAAACGGCGAGAGGTAGTTCTCCAGTTCCGGGTAAGAGGTCAGAATCGGGAAAATATCCTCGTAACGGCGGTTAAGGAACTCAATTGCATGGGGGAACGTGCAATACTTACCGTTCTGGAAAATTTTGAGATACCAGATGATAGCCGCGAAAAGGATGATGGGCGATTCTACGAAGAAGTCGCCCTGCTTTTGCACCCACGACTTATTGAGGTTGAGCATTATCGTATAGGCACTTTCGTAGGCATCCGTAATATCCTCCATAAAGTCCGGGTGAATGGGATTACAACGGTGCGAGCGTCGCGGGTCGTCGAAGTTTATCACATAAAACTTTGGCTTCACCTTGTAGCCCTCCGGGTGGTTCAGCAAATGATTGTAGGCTATCGTGGACAAGTCGCTGAATTTGAAGTCGTACACATACATCGAGAAGCCCTTTTCAATCTGCTGCTTGATAAAATTATTTACCACCGCGTATGATTTACCACTGCCCGGCGTACCCAACACGATGGAAGCCCTAAAGGGATTCACGACATTGATCCAGCCATTGTTCCAACGCTTTTTGTAGTAGAACCGTGTCGGCAGATTGACCGAATACTCACTTTCGATAAGCCGTGTTTCCTGCATGAAACTCTCGTTCTCGTTGTTGAACACATCATCCATGAGGTTGTGCTTCAACAAGCGGCTCATCCACAGACCGCCCATCAGCAGACAGACATAACCTGCGCCAACGGTCAGGATATACAGTCCCGTCACCGCCTCTATCGGCAGCGGCAAAGCCAGTATCCACCAGTTGAGGAAGAACAGCACGAAGCCAACGGCAAGAGCCGTCCAAATTCGTCCCCAAGTGATTTTCTCACCTTTCACGCCCTTTGTCCCCAGACAGGACAGGGCAAGCAGGAGAACGGAAAACAGTTTCGTGTACAGGATGGAACGGAACAGCCCCGCCGTGCGGTTGAAGTTCATCAGTATTCTGTCCACCACGCCGATGTCCACACCCCAAAGCCGGATGGCTTCATAGCAGAACCAGTACACGTTCATGACCACTAAAATAATACTCACGGCACGCAGAAAATCCATGATTTTCGCCAATGCCCTCAAATCGTCTTCTTGTTGTGACATACATTGATTTTTTTGATTGTTGAAACTCTTGATTACATTCCCAAGCCCTTGCGCTTCTTCTTTTTCTTCTTGCGCTGCATCGCCCGGATGAAGGCTTCCTCTTCGGCATCCACTGCCGGACCTTCGGGGGCAAACAGGTTCATGCCACCGGAATGGCTCTCGTATTCCCCTTTGGAATATCCTTGCCTGTTCTCCGGTTCCTCCAACGGAACGGAAAGCGGAATCGGCGGCTGTCCGGCATAAGGCAGCGTGAAGTGTTCCTGCAAGGCGTTGGCGGAAAGCTCCTTGCCCATGCGTGAGCCGTTCAGCACGCAGCCCGTGCGGTGGTCGATGAACGTGGCTCCGTAGATGCGCCCTTCCTCCGTGTAGCGCAGTACGGTGTCGATGCCCTTCCCTTTGAGCGCGGCTACAAACTTCTCCTTGTCATATGTGCCTTCCAGCACGGAAAGGACGGTGCGTTTCGTCATGTCGGCAAGTTTCCTGTCCTTAATCTCCTGCTTGGAACGGGTAAACTTCTTCTGCACAGCTTCATAGCCGACGGACTTTCCGAACAGCGAGGACTTGAAAGGATTGCCGACCTTGTTGCCCTTATCGTCCGTGACGGAATAGACCAGCCCGTGATACTCGCGTCCGCGCACATTGCCATGCGCTTCCTCCACCGTCATATTATATAAGGAAAGGAGTGCGCGGTACTCGCCCATCGTCTGAAACTTGTGCCTGCGGTTCAGTTCTCTAATCACATTCCCCGCCTGCTTCTTCACGTCGCCCGCAGAAGCGTCCACTTTGCGCAGCGGCGTGTCAAGACGGCGGTTCTTGCGTTCCGCGTCATGCAGCCCGTATTTCCGTTCCAGTTCGCGTGTTATCTGCTTGCTCCGGTAAAAGTTATTCCGGGTGTCTATGCTCCTGCCGTCCTCGTCCACCCTGACCGTCACGATATGCAGATGGTGGCGGTCGATGTCCTCGTGCTTGAAAACGAGATACGGCTGGTTACCGAAGCCCATCTTCTCCAAATACTCCCGTGCGATGTTCTGAAACTCCGTATCCGTCAAAATATCATCGGGATGCGGATTGAGCGAGATATGCACCACCGGTTTCTCCACCTTCGACCGCACGGGCATCATGCAGAGAAAGTCCTCCATCGCCCGGTGGATGTCCATCGTTCCCGTACCGTCATTGTAGATGCGGTTGGTCGTCAGAAGCCGCCCTTTCGCCTCGTTGATCTTCTCCCCGTTGTAGGCAATCGCGCCGTACAACGAGTTTCCTACACTGATTTTTGCGACCATTTTGCCTCCAGTTCCTTTGAAAGTTCCACAATCTTACGGCTCAGTTTTACGAGTTCGACGGTCTGTTGCTCCAGCTTGTAGAGCAACGCCATCGCCTTTTTCTCGGAAAAATGCAGCCTCAGTTCCTTCACGACTTGGTTGTAGTTCGTGCCTATTGCGCGGAACTGCGCATGAAAATCAGATAGCTTGGTGTAGTAATCCACCAGCGTTTTATCCACTTTCAGCACCTTGAACGGTTGCCCGAAGAAGTGCGCCTTCAGGAAAACCGACTTGGCGTAAACGCCCGACTTCTCGAACATGGAGAGGAAACGGTTGTGTTCCTCCTCGCTGAAACGGACGGTGTATCTGAACACCGCCGGATCGAGTTTGGGATTTCTCCCGCCTTTGTTTCTTTTTTTTTCACTCATATTACTTTGGATTTAGCGGTTTGACGGCATAAGCCGCCGCCTCATGGCACAGACACCGTAGGTTTGAGAGGCTTCCCGACTTCGGAGGGTAAGCCCGCCCCCTGCAAGGGCAAGGCGTTTTCCGGGATGCTCAAAATATTTTGAGCGGCTGAAAACATACCTTGCTATGTTCAGGTGAACATAAAAATCCGTCGGGGACGGATTGGGGGAATGCCTTTCAAACTCCGGGCTGCGCCACCTGCGGCGCACCCTGCCGTTCGGGTGCAAAGTTACGCCCTTAACGCGGTATCGGACAGAGGCTTGACCCGGACAATCAGTGCCAACCGGCGCAACGTGCTGCCACTTGCCGGAGAAGTGATACGGATTCAAAAATATCCTTGTTTATTTGCAGCATGATTCAAGAAACGAACGATTTGAAGATATGGAAAAAGGAACTTTCAGATACCCGGCAAACCGCTTCGGCGGATATTTGCCAAACCGAATATCCGAACTGTCGGATACCCGGTTTTCCAGTGACGCGGTGATTCAAGGATTCAATGACTTCATGACGCAATGCCGTCATTCATCGGTTATCCGAATCCCGGCTTCACCATTGAAGCAGATACGTAACGGACCCATCTGTCAGTGTTTCACGGACGCGGATATGTATGTCACCGCTTCCGTACAGGAACAGGAAAACAATTCATCAACCATTAAAAGCAATAGAACCATGAGTAATGAAATCTTCGTTGCATTCGCAACACAAAAGGGAGGCATCGGCAAATCGACCGTCACGGCTCTTGCCGCCAGCTACCTCCACAACGTGCAAGGTCACAATGTCGCCGTCATAGACTGCGATGCTCCGCAGCACAGCATCCACGGACTGCGTGAACGTGAAACGAAACTTATCGACGAGAGCCTCTACTTCAAGGCACTCGCGTGTGACCACTTCCGCAAGATCAGGAAGAACGCCTATCCGGTCATTGCAAGCGACACCCTCAACGCCCTTGACGATGCCGAAAGGATGCTTGCCGAAGAAGAAGTGAAACCGGACATCGTATTCTTCGATATGCCGGGAACGCTGAAAAGCAACGGCGTGGTAAAGACCCTTTCACAGATGGACTACATCTTCGCGCCCATGAGTGCCGACCGCTTTGTCGTGGAAAGCACCCTGCAATTCGCCGTGATGTTCCGTGACAACCTCATGACGACCGGACAGGCGAAAACAAAAGGGCTGTACCTGTTCTGGACGATGGTGGACGGCAGGGAGAAGAACGGGCTGTACGACCTGTATGAAGATGTGATTGCCGAAATGGGGTTGTCGGTGTTATCCACCCGCCTGCCCGACAGCAAGAAATTCCGGCGCGACCTCTCGGAAGAGCGCAAGAGCGTTTTCCGCTCGACCATCTTCCCGATGGACGCATCCCTGCTGAAAGGGAGCGGCATCCGTGAGTTCTCGGAAGAAATCAGCCGTATCATCAAACCTCAATGAACATGAGCAGCAGAAAAGTGAACACCGAAGGCATCGACGAGGAACTATTGATAGCCTCCATCGGCAGACGCAAGCAGGACGGGACCCTGTACCGCGCACAGGAGCCGCCCCTGCCTGCCCCCGAAGAAAAGAGCGTCCCGGAAACGGAACCACCGCCCACGGCATCCCCGTCAAGGGAGAAGGTGCAGAAAGACACCGCCCGCCGCAAACGGCAGGAGGATGACTATTCCGGTCTGTTCCTTCGCCGCAACGAGATAAAGACACGCCAGTGCGTCTATATCAGCCGGGACGTACACAGCAAGATTCTTAAAATCGTGAACGACATCGCCGGACGGGAAATTTCGGTAGGCGGCTATGTGGACACCGTGTTGCGCCAACATCTGGAACAGCACAAGGAGAAAATAAACGAACTGTACAAGAAACAACGTGAAGACTTAATTTGAATATGGATATGAATCAGGAAAAGAATCAGAAAAACAGAAGTCCGCACCATGACGGCGGAGGTATGCTTGCCCATGTACAGGCGAGTGTGGAAATCCTGTCGCCCGTGCCGGTAAGTGGCAAATGCGGCGAAAAGGACTATGAACGGCTTTTCATCCGTGAACCCGAAGTAAAGGCACGCGAGGGGAAGATGGCATACGTGCGCCCGGAGTATCACGACCGCATCATGCGCATCACCCGTGTGATCGGGCATGACAGGCTTTCGCTGTCCGCCTACATCGACCATGTGCTTACACACCACTTCAACCAGTGCGAAGAGGCGATAAAGAGCCTTTACGCCCGGAATTACGATGCAGTATTTTAACCCTTAAAAGAGAACGCGTATGAATGGAACAATAAGCATGACTGACATTCTGCTGGCCGTATCGGTCGGCTGTAACCTGTGGTTCCTGTTCCTGCTGCTCTACGACCGCATCATGGAAACGAGATTCGTCCGCTTCCTTAAAGGCATTGCCGGGCTTTGGCGGTCATTGGGCGGCACGGAGGTGAAGCAGGAAACGATACGGGAAACACCTCCCGCAGAAACATCGGACATCATCGGCAAAAGCCGTTTCAAAATGGCATCAACCCGGACAACCGCTGCCATACCGACGCAAGAAGCCGCCACTTCGGAAAAAGGCATTGAGCTGTCGGAGGAAGAGGCTACTTTTGACGACGGAAACACGGAAACCGTGTCCCACCCGGCACAAGTCCCGGAGGAAAAACTCGATGAAACCTTCACGAGCATCCCGCCTTCGGAACTGGAGTTCGGGGAGGATGAACCGGAGGACGGAACGCACGACACACCAAGAGCTACGGGAAGCAGTTTTGACGAGATAGACGATGCGGTCAGGGCTGCCAAGAACCCGGAAGCGACAACGGCAGAACGGGAACGTGCGGCAAAGGTCTTCTCCGATATGGAAGGAACGGAACTGTACGAGAAACTGATGTCCGGCTCGACGGAACTGAGCATCCGTATCAAGGGGCTTATCGAAGTACGGCTGAAGAAACCGAAAAAGGAATTTACCGTACCCGACAACATTGACGAGTTCAATATCCGGGACTATGTATAACGACTAAAAAAGAGTGGAAATGAAAACGTAAGACGGCATCACACCATGCGCACGGCGGTACAAGGTACAGCCAATCCGCAACGGACACACCCAAGTCC
>ERZ1673746.857-NODE-857-length-27493-cov-11.621365_pt1 | contig 27493 bp, 24 predicted proteins | sample MGYA00580205_ERZ1673746 | MGnify/ENA primary metagenome ERZ1673746 (study PRJEB41218, sample SAMN15661771) | gut metagenome | host: Homo sapiens | place: Canada: London | collected 2015-08-20/2019-03-30 | study: EMG produced TPA metagenomics assembly of...
GCGATAGCCCGTGCGAATCGTTCGTGCAGCGCCGGGCCCGGCTGTCCGCTCCCCTACAACGCATGACTGGCAGCTTTGTGAAATTCTCCATTTTCCATTATAAATTTTCAATTATCAGTTTACTCTTCCCTTGCCCAATCGAGGCTCCTGCCGACGGCCTTTGCCCAGCCGCGGCGATTTTTTTCGCGCTGCTCGGCCGTCATATGCGGCAGGAAGCTGACATCGCACCGCCACTGGCGGCGCAGCTCGTCCGGATCGTGCCAGATGCCGACGGCGAGCCCGGCCAGATACGCCGCGCCGAGGGCCGTTGTCTCGCGGATGACGGGGCGGCGCACCGGCGTGGCCAGCATGTCCGCCTGGAACTGCATGAGGAAGGCGTCGCGGCTCGCCCCGCCGTCGACGCGCAGCTCGCGCAGCGGCACGCCGGTGTCCTTCTCCATGGCGGCGACGAGGTCCATGCTCTGGTAGGCGATGGATTCCTGCGCGGCGCGGATGATGTGCTCCCGCTTCGTGCCGCGCGTGATGCCGACGATGGCCCCGCGGGCGTACATATCCCAATACGGCGCACCGAGGCCCGTAAAGGCCGGGACAAAATACACGCCGCCGGTGGAGTCGACCTTCTGCGCATAATACTCCGCGTCGCTTGCCTCGCTGAGGAAGCGCATCTCGTCGCGCAGCCACTGGATAACGGCCCCGCCGACAAAGACGCTGCCCTCGAGGGCATAGGTCACATGGCCGCCGAGCCCGGCCGCAATGGTCGTGACAAGGCCGTGGCGGCTGACGCAGGGCGTCTCGCCCGTGTTCATGAGCAGGAAGCAGCCCGTGCCGTAGGTATTCTTGGCCTCGCCGGGGGCAAAGCAGCACTGGCCGAACAGCGCGGCCTGCTGGTCGCCCGCCGCGCCCGCGATGGGAATTTCCACGCCCTGAATGTTGCAGGTGCCGAAGTCGCCGCTGCTCGGGCGGACGTCCGGCAGCATGCAGCGCGGGATGCGCAGGGCCTGCAGGAGCGTCTCGTCCCAGTCGAGGCGGCGGATGTCAAAGAGCATGGTGCGTGAGGCGTTCGTCACGTCCGTGGCGTGGACGCGGCCGCGCGTCAGCTTCCAGATGAGCCACGAATCCACCGTGCCGAACAGCAGCTCACCGCGCTCGGCGCGCTCCTGCGCACCGGGCACATGGTCGAGGATCCACCGAATTTTTGTAGCCGAGAAATAGGCGTCCGGCACAAGGCCCGTGACGGCCCGAATGTGCTCCGTCAGCCCGTCGGCGCGCAGCCGGTCGCACAGGGCGGCCGTGCGGCGGCACTGCCAGACGATGGCGGGGTAAATGGGGCGGCCCGTGGCCTTTTCCCAGACGATGGTCGTCTCGCGCTGGTTCGTGATGCCGATGGCGGCGATCTCCGCGGGGTCGATGCCGCCGCGCGTGATGGCCTCCATCATGACGCCGTACTGGCTGGAGTATAATTCGAGCGGATCGTGCTCCACCCAGCCCGCCTGCGGGTAGAGCTGGGGGAATTCCTTCTGCGCGGAGGCGACGATCTGCTGGGAGCGGTCAAAGACGATGGCGCGGCTGCTCGTCGTGCCCTGATCGAGGGCGACAAGGTATTTTTTCATGGTTCCTCCTCAGTAAGGCAGCGTGCTGCCGCCGATGAATTCGCGCAGGAGGGAATCCTGCGGCACGAGATCCGCCGGGACGTCCGGCAGCTCCCGCATGACCTCGACCACATCTGACAGCTCCGGCAGGGCAAGGCGCTCCAGTTCGTCCCGCAGCAGCGGGCGGTAGACGCCAAGCTCTGCGGAATAGAACGAGTCGATGCTGCCGTGGGCGCGCGGCTTGAAGGGCATGATATAGCGCTGCTCGCCGCGGTCGACGCGCTCGCGCATGGCGATGGTCTCGGACAGGGCGCGGCCACGGCCCGTGCTGTCGCGCAGCATACGGCGGACGAGACGGATCTTCGACGGATGGAGCGGATGGCCGCTGCGCGGGGTGATGCGCGTGCGGACGCTGACATAGATGCGCGTCGTGCGGCCGTCATAGCCCGTGACCTCCGGGTTCAGGGCGTGGATGCCCTCCAGAATGACCAGCTCGCCGGGCCGCCTGCGCAGCGTGCGGCCATCGAAGACACGGACGCTGTTTTTGAAGTCATAGTGCGGCAGCTCCACCTCCTCGCCCGCCAGCAGCTTGCCGAGCTGCTCCTGGAAAAACGGCACGTCGACGCGCGACGGGCGCTCGAGGTCCAGCTCGTTGCGGCTGAAAAGCTCCAGCTCCCGCTCCGTGAGCGGGCAGAAATAGTCGTCCATGGAGAGCGTGTGCGTCTCCATGCCGCGGCGGTCCAGCTCCCGCTCGATGAGCAGGGCGGTCGTCGTCTTGCCGGAGCCGGACGGCCCCGCCAGCAGCACGGCCGGGCGCTCCTGCGCATGGGCGGCGATGAGATCGGCCGCGCGGACGATCTGCTGTTCATAAAGTCTGCGGTCATGCTCCAGCACCGCGGCGGGGTCCTGCGCAAGCAGGGCGCTGAGCTGATCGGTCGTCATAGGGCGTTCCTCCTCTGGGTCCCGGAAAAGCCGGGACGTGTTTCCTTCCAGTATAGCACAACGCGCGGGAAAATGTTGACGGATTTCTGATTTTTGTGCAAATTGCCGGTTCTTTCGACAGCCCGCCGCATGCCGCGGCAGGGCCTTGCACAGCTTGTCAAAAAAGTCCCTCCGAAACTTTCGGCTGGGCAGATTTTTTGACAGTCTGCTTGCATTCCTTACCTGTCTCCTCTATAATATAAACTGTATGATTATGGTTAGGAGAAAGAAAGCAATGAGTAGTTTGAAGGAAAACAAAATGGGCACGATGCCCATTGGGCGGCTGCTGCTGACCATGGCGCTGCCGATGGCCCTGTCCATGCTGGTGCAGGCGCTTTACAACGTGGTCGACAGCGCCTTTGTCGCGAAAATTTCGGACGTTAATCAGGACGCACTCAACGCCGTTTCGCTGGCCTTCCCGGTGCAGAACATCATGATCGGCATCGCAACGGGCACGGCCGTCGGCGTCAATGCCCTGCTGTCGCGCGCGCTCGGCGAACGCGATGCGGACATGGTGAACCGCTCTGCCCTGAACGGCGTCTTTCTTGCCGGGCTGGGCATGCTGCTCAGCGCTCTGTTCGGCATTTTCTGCGCGGAGCTCTTCATGCGCTCCCAGACGTCGAACGAAGCCGTCATTGCCTACGGCACGGCCTATATCCGCATCATCACGATCGCCTCGTTCGGCATCTTCGGCGAGATCATCTTTGAGCGCCTGCTCCAGTCCACGGGCCGCACGATCTACACCCTCTTCACACAGGGCACCGGCGCGGTCCTGAATATCATTTTTGACCCCATCCTCATCTTCGGCCTGTTCGGCCTGCCGCGCATGGAGGTCGCAGGCGCGGCCGTGGCCACGGTGCTCGGCCAGATCGTGGCGTTTATTCTGGCCATGATCCTCAACCACCGCAAAAATCCGGACGTCCGCCTACATCTGCGCGGCTTCCGCCCGGACTGGAAGCTCATCGGCCGCATTCTGGCCATCGGCGTGCCGTCCATGATCATGGTCGCCATCGGCTCCGTGATGTACTACGGCATGAATCTCGTGCTCATGCGCTTTGAGCACGTCCGCGTGGGACTCGGTGAGGTCGGCACGGCCGTCTTCGGCGCATACTACAAGCTGCAGAGCTTCATCTTCATGCCGGTGTTCGGCATCAACAACGCCGCGCTGGCTATTGCGGCCTATAACTACGGCGCGCGGAAGCCGAAGCGCATCCTCGGCGTGCTGAAGTGCGGTATCCTCGGCGCAACGGCGCTGATGATGATCGGCGTGGCGGCCTTCCAGCTCATCCCGCAGGTCCTGCTCGGCCTGTTCAACGCCAATGCGGACATGCTGGCCGTCGGCGACCCGGCGCTGCGCACCATGAGCCTCGCCTTCGTGTTCGCAGGCGCGTGCATCATCGTCGGCGGCGTGTTCCAGGCTCTCGGCAACAGCGTCTACAGCATGATCGTCTCCATCGCGCGCCAGCTGGTCGTGCTGCTTCCGGTGGCCTACCTGCTGTCGCTTTCCGGGAACATCGACGCCGTCTGGTTCGCCTTCCCGATCGCGGAGGTCGCCTCGCTGGCGATGACGGTCATCCTGTTCCTCCGCCTGTATCGGAAGAAGATCCGCCCGCTCAGCCGGATGCCGGCGGCAGAATAAGCGAGAAGGAGGAACGGCCCGATGGTCATTCTGCTGAAACAGCATGCCCCGCAGGCGGAGCAGGAGCGCCTGCTTGCCTGGCTGCGGGAGCTTGGCGCGGAGGTCCGCGTCACCGGCACGCCGGAGCGGCCGTTTTTCTGCCTGACGGGCGACGTCTCCCGCATCGACCCGAGCCTTGCGGCGCGCTTCCCGGCCGTAGAGGACGTCCTCCGGCTGACGGAGCCGTACCCCCTGTGCAGCCGCCGCCTGCACCCCGAGCCGACGGTCGTCTCCGTGGGCGGCGCGCGCTTCGGCGGCGGGCACTTCGGCCTGATCGCGGGGCCGTGCGCCGTGGAATCGGAGGAGCAGATCTTTACGGCAGCCCGGCAGGCCAAGGCCGCGGGCGTCTGCCTGCTGCGCGGCGGGGCGTTCAAGCCGCGCACCTCTCCCTATGATTTTTCCGGACTGGGCGCAGAGGGGCTGCGCCTGCTCATCGCCGCCGGGCACGAGACGGGGCTTCCCGTCGTGTCCGAGCTGATGAGCGCCGCCCAGCTCGACGCGTTCGCCGATGTGGACGTCATCCAGATCGGCGCGCGCAATATGCAGAATTTTGACCTGCTGCGGGCGCTCGGCCGCAGCGAAAAGCCGGTGCTGCTCAAGCGCGGCGTCGGCGCAACGCTGCAGGAGCTTCTGCTGAGCGCGGAGTATCTTCTGGCGGCGGGCAACCCGCGCGTGATGCTCTGCGAGCGCGGTATCCGCACGTTCGACACGTTTACGCGCGGCACGCTCGACCTTGCGGCCGTGCCCGCCCTGCATGAAATGACCCATCTCCCCGTCCTCGTCGACCCAAGCCATGCGGCCGGGCGCGCGGCCCTTGTGACGCCGCTGGCGCTGGCTGCCGCGGCCTGCGGGGCCGACGGCGTGATGGTGGAGATGCACCCTGACCCGCTGCACGCCCGGTGCGACGGGGCGCAGGCTCTGCTGCCGGAGGAGCTGGCAGCGCTGTCACAGCGGCTGCACGCCGTGCGGGAGGCCTGCAGATGAAGATCGACATTCCCGTTTCGCAGCCCTACCGCGTGGACATCGCGCCGGGGCTGCTGGACGACCTCGGCCGCTATGTTTCCTCGGGAACGGCGGCCCTTGTCGTAACCGAGGAGCATGTGGCTCCGCTCCTGCTGGAGCGCGCCTGCCGCGCACTGCGTGCTGCCGGCGTGCGCGCCGTTCCGGCCATCCTTCCCGCCGGGGAGGAGACGAAGTCACTGGCGCAGTATGCCGCCCTGCTCCGTAAGCTGGCCGAGGCGGGCCTGACCCGCGCCGACACGGTCGTTGCGCTCGGCGGCGGCGTCATCGGCGATCTGGCGGGCTTTGCGGCCGCGACATGGCTGCGCGGCATCCGTCTGGTGCAGGTGCCGACGACGCTGCTTGCCATGGTGGATTCGTCCGTCGGCGGCAAGACGGCCATCGACCTGCCGGAGGGCAAAAACCTCGTCGGCGCGTTCCATCAGCCCGCCGCCGTCGTGTGCGACCCGCAGCTGCTGGACACGCTGCCGCCCGCCATCCTGCGCGACGGCTGCGCCGAGGCGCTGAAGACGGCCGTGCTGTTCGACCCGGACCTGTTTTCCCATCTGGCCGCGCGCGGCACGGACTTCGACCGCATGACGGTCCTGCCCCGCTGCATCGCCTGCAAGCGGGACGCCGTGTGCGCCGACGAATTCGACCGCGGCACGCGGCAGCTGCTGAACCTCGGCCACACGGCCGGGCACGCCATCGAGGCGCTCAGCGGCTACCGTATTTCCCACGGCCATGCCGTTGCGATTGGCCTTGCCATAATGGCGCGGGCCTTCTGCCGCGATGCCGCAGAGATCGAGGCTGCGCTCATAAAGCTCGGTCTGCCCACCCGAACGGAATTTTCGCCGGAGCGGCTGGCACAGGCCGCGCTGGCGGACAAAAAGCGCGCGGGAGAGCGCATCACGCTCGTCATTCCCCGTGCCATCGGCGACTGCGTGCTCCGGGAGGTCCCGGTGGACACGCTGGCGGATATTTTTGAAAGAGGAATGTGACATGGAGCTGTTCCTGCCGCACGGCCCGCTCGGCGGGCGAGTTGCCTCCATTGCGTCAAAATCGCAGCTGCAGCGGCTGCTGCTGTGCGCCGCGCTGGCCGACCGCGAGACGGTCGTGCACGGCGCTTCGGACGCCGCGGACGTGCAGGCGATGTGCCGCTGCCTGCGGGCGCTCGGCGCGCGCGTGACGGCGGACGGAAAGACACTGCGGGTGCAGCCGGTCACGGAGCGGGCGCGCGGCGCGGCGGATTGCGGCGAAAGCGGCGCGACGCTGCGCTTTTTGCTGCCCGTGGCGGCGGCGCTCGGGAGAGAGACGACGTTCCGGCTGCACGGCCGCCTGCCGCAGCGGCCGCTCGGCCCGCTGTGGGAGGCGCTGGAGCTGCACGGCGTCCGGCTGAGCCGCCCCGCGCCGGATGAGCTTCTCTGCGCGGGCAGGCTGCAAAGCGGCCGCTTTGCGCTGCCGGGAGACGTCTCGTCCCAATTTTTCTCCGGTCTGCTGTTCGCCCTGCCGCTGCTTTCCGGTCCCTCGGAGCTGCATGCGGCCACGCCGCCGGAATCGGCGGGCTATATTGCCATGACGCTTGCGGCACTCCGGCGCTTCGGCATCGTCACGGAGCCGCTCCCGGACGGCTGGGCCGTTCCCGGCGGGCAGCGCTACCGCTCCCCCGGTGCGGTCCGGGCGGAGGGCGACTGGTCGAACGCGGCCTTCTGGCTTGCGGCGGGCGCGCTCTCGCGGCCGGTGACGGTCACAGGCCTGCAGGCAGATTCTGCGCAGGGCGACCGCGTGATTCTGGAGTATCTGCGCCGCTTTGGTGCAGAAGTTGCGCAGAACGCAGACGCCGTGACGGTCCGTCCCGCGCCGCTGCGCGGCTGCAGCCTCGACGTGCGCGCCACGCCCGATCTGGCTCCGCCGCTGGCCCTGCTGGCGGCCTGCGCCGCCGGGACGACGCGGATCACGGGCGCGGCAAGGCTGCGCTATAAGGAAAGCGACCGGCTCGCGAGCATCGCCGCCGCACTGCGCGCTCTCGGTGCAGACGTGCGGGATCTGCCGGACGGGCTGGAGATCGCAGGCGGCAGGCTGACAGGCGGCACGGTGGACGCCTGCGGCGACCATCGCATCGCCATGCTGGCCGCGATCGCCTCGGCACGCTGCGATGTGCGGCTGCGCGGGGCGGAATGTGTGGAAAAATCGGACCCGCATTTCTGGCAGACGCTTGCCGGACTGCGGAGCGGAACGGAGGAGAGCAGGTGAGCAGCAGCTTCGGAACGGTGCTGAAATTACAGCTTTTTGGTGAATCGCACGGCCCGGCCGTGGGCATGTGCCTCGACGGCTTCCCCGCGGGCTTCCGGCCCGATCTTACGGCCCTGCAGGCCTTTCTGGACCGGCGCGCGCCGGGGCGCAGCGCCCTGACGAGCGCCCGCCGCGAGGCGGACCGCCCGGAATTCCTGAGTGGCCTTGCGGACGGCCTGACCTGCGGCGCGCCGCTGACGGCCGTGCTGCCCAACGGCGACGCCCACCCGGCGGACTATGCCGGGCTGGAGGATACGCCCCGGCCGTCGCACGCGGACTACCCCGCCACCGTAAAATTTCACGGCGCACAGGCCGCCTCGGGCGGCGGGCATTTCTCCGGGCGGCTTACCGCGCCCCTGTGCGTGGCGGGCGGCCTGTGCCTGCAGCTGCTGGCAGCACAGGGCGTGGAGATTTTCGCCCATATCGCGCAGATCGGGAGCATCCCGGACCGCGCGTTCGATCCCCTTGCGCCGGAGCGGCCGGGCAGCGGCTTTCCAGTGCTGGATACCGCGGCAGGCGAGGCCATGCGCGCGGAGATCGCAGCGGCCGCTGCTGTGGGGGATTCCGTCGGCGGCGTGGTGGAATGCGCCGTGACGGGCCTTCCCGCCGGAGTCGGCGCGCCGATGTTCGGCGGCATGGAGAACCGGCTGGCGCAGGCGCTGTTCGCCATCCCCGCCGTGAAGGGCGTGGAGTTCGGCAGCGGCTTTGCGGGCGCGTCCCTGCGCGGCAGTGAAAACAACGACCCCTATTACATGAAAAACGGCGCGGTACGCACGCGCACGAACCACGCGGGCGGCATCCTCGGCGGGCTTTCCACCGGCATGCCGGTTTTATTCCGCGCAGCCTTCAAGCCCACGCCGTCCATCGCCCTGCCGCAGCAGACGGTGCGCCTGTCGGACGGCGCGCCCGTCACGCTGGAGCTGCGCGGGCGGCACGACCCCTGCATCGTCCCGCGCGCCGTGCCCTGTGTGGAGGCTGCGGCTGCGGTCGCGGTGCTGGACGCCGCACTGGAGGCACGGATATGGAAGCTTTGAACAACCTGCGGCAGGATATCGACGCGCTGGATGCGCAGCTCGCGGCCCTGTACCGCCGCCGGATGGACGTGGCCGCGCGCATTGCAGCCGTGAAGCGGGAGCAGGGCCTGCCGGTCCTGCAGCCCGAGCGGGAGCGGGAGCTTTGCGCCCGGCTGACGGAGCTGGCCGCCCCGGCCCTGCAGCCCGGTATGCAGGCCTGGTTCGGGGCCCTGCGCGCCGCGAGCCGCGACTGGCAGGAAAGCAGCCCCGCCCCCGGCGCGAGCCTGCGCTGCGGCCTGCTGGGCGAGCACCTGCGCCACAGCTATTCCCCGGAAATTCACGCCATGCTCGGCGCGTATTCCTATGACCTGTTCGAGGTCCCGCCGGAGGGGCTGGCGGACTTCCTGCACGGCGCGGCGTGGGACGGGCTGAACGTGACCATCCCCTATAAACGCGCCGTCGTACCGTTCTGCACGGCGCTCTCGCCCATGGCAGAGCAGACCGGCAGCGTGAACACGCTCGTCCGCCGGGCGGACGGCACGCTGTACGGCGCAAACACGGACGCGGGCGGCTTCCGTCTGCTCCTGAAGCGGGGCGGCGGCATCGCGCCCGGCGAAAAGGCCCTTGTGCTCGGCTCCGGCGGAGCCTCGCAGACGGTGCAGGCCGTGCTGCGGGCGCAGGGGGCCGAGGTCGTCGTGATCTCCCGGCGCGGGCCGGTGACCTACGACATGGCGGAACAGCATGCGGACGCGCGGCTCGTCGTCAACGCGACGCCCGTCGGCATGTATCCCGAAAACGGCGTCTCGCCGCTCGACCTGCGGCGGGTGCCGCAGTGCCGGTGCGTGCTGGACCTTGTGTATAACCCCGCGCGCACGGCCCTGCTGCAGCAGGCGGAGCGGCTCGGCCTGCGGGCCGAAAACGGCCTTTCCATGCTGGCGGAGCAGGCCCGCTGCGCGGCGGAGCTGTTTTTGCAGCGGCCCATCGACCCGGCGCGCACGGCGGTCATCACGGATACGCTGCAGAAGCGCATGCGCAGTCTCATCCTCATCGGCATGCCCGGCGCGGGCAAGACGACCGTCGGCCGCCTGCTGGCACAGCGGCTGGGCCGCGACTTTTTCGATGCGGATGACGAGCTGGTGCGGCGCTTCGGCTGCGATATCCCGACATTTTTCGCGCGCGAGGGCGAGGCTGCCTTCCGCGCAGAGGAGACGGCCCTGCTGGCCGAGCTGGGCAAACGCTCCGGCTGCGTCACCGCCACGGGCGGCGGCTGTGTCACCCGGCCGGAAAACGAGCCGCTGCTGCGGCAGAACGCCGCCGTCATCTGGCTGCAGCGCGCGCTCGACCGGCTGCCCGTCGCCGGGCGGCCCGTGAGCCGTTGCACGCCGCCGGAGATCCTCTATGCGCAGCGCGCCGCGGCCTATGCCCGCTTTTCCGACGGCACGGCCGACAACAACGGCACGCCGGACGAGACCGTCCGGCAAATTCTGGAGGCATGGACATGAACATTCTGGTGCTGAACGGCCCGAACCTCAACCTGCTGGGCCTGCGCGAGCCGGAGCTTTACGGCCGCGAGGACTATGCCGCCCTCGAGCGCTTCATCCGCGCGGCGGCGCAGGAGGCCGGGGCCGCGGTCACGATCCGGCAGAGCAATTTTGAGGGCGAGCTTGTGACGTGGGTGCAGCAGGCCCACGGCGTGTTTGACGGCCTCGTCATCAATGCCGCCGCCTATACGCACACGTCCGTCGCCCTGCTCGACGCGCTCAAGGCCGTCCGCCTGCCTGCGGCCGAGGTCCATCTGACGGACATCGACGCGCGGGAGCCGTTCCGCCGCATTTCCTACGTCGGCATGGCCTGCGGCGCGCACTTCAAGGGTCTCGGCTTCGAGGGCTACCGCCGCGCCATCCGCTGGCTCTGCGGTCTATAAAAAGCGCGCCGTCAGCGCAGCGACCAGAAACCCCGTCAGGTCGGCAATAAGCGCTGCGGGCACGGCATAGCGCGTGCGGCGGATCCCGGCCGCGCCGAAATAGACGGAAATGGTGTAAAACGTCGTCTCCGTGCTGCCGAGCACAACGGCGGCCGTCCGGCCGATGAGCGAATCCGCGCCATACTGCGCCATGAGGTCCGCGCCGACGGCCAGCGCCGCAGAGCCGGAGACCGGCCGAAGCAGCACCAGCGGCAGCACCTGCGGCGGCAGGCCGAGCACGCGCGCGGCGGGCGTAAGCCAGCGGGTAAGCAGGTCCACGGCCCCGGAGGCGCGCAGCAGATGCACGGCCGTCAGCAGCATGACAAGGGCCGGAACGATGGAAACGAGCAGGCGCAGACCGTCCAGCCCGCCCTCGAGCAGGGCGGCATAGAGGTCCTGCCGCCGTGCGAGCGCCGCAACGGCCACGGCGGCCAGCAGCATCGGAATGAGCAGGTCAAGCACGGCTCGCCCTCCCGAAGAGGAACGCCGCGAGCAGCCCGGCCGTCACGGAGCACACAGACGTGAGCCAGACGGCGGGCAGGATGTCGAACGGCGCGGCGGCCCCGTTTGCCGCCCGCACGGCCGCAACGGTCGTGGGCAGCAGCTGGATGGACGCCGTGTTCAGCACGATGAGACGGCACATCTCGTCCGTGGCGCGGGCGCTGCCGGAGCGCTGCTGCATCCGGCGCACGGCGGCGATGCCCATGGGCGTGGCCGCATTTCCAAGCCCCAGCAGGTTGGCCGCGACATTGGCCGTCAGGTAGCCCATGGCCGTCTCGTCCTGCGCCGTCTGCGGGAACAGGCGGCGGAAGGCCGGCCGGGCAAGCCGGGCCAGCGCCCGCATGCCCCCCGCGCGCTCAAGCGCCTTTGCCGCCCCGCTCCACAGGCACAGCGCCCCGGCAAGGCCGAGCGCCAGCCGGATCGCGGAGGCCGCTCCCTCCAGTGCGGCGGCCGTCAGCGCGCCGGTCTGCCCCGTGAGCACCGCCGCGCCGAGCGCAAGCAGCACCATTCCCGTCCAGATCCATCCCATGACCATCGTGTACCCCTCCCGGACATCTTCTGTAGCACTATATGGAAAGCTTTTCCGAATTTTGCATAAAGAGCTTGACAGAGTTAGACAAAATGCTATAATGAAGATGTAATCTGACCGGATTCTGCGCAAAAACAGAAATGGGGGGACTGCGCAATGAGAGCAATGGGTATCATCCGAAGACTGGACGAACTGGGCCGCGTTGTGATCCCGGTGGAAATGCGGCGCATGCTGGACCTGGCGGACCGCGACACGGTGGAGATCGCCGTGGACGGCGACCGGATCGTGCTGCAGAAGCACACGCCCCGCTGCGTGTTCTGCAGCCGCAGTGAAGCGCTGGTCGAATATCACAACCGGCGCGTATGTGCGTCGTGCATGCGCGAGCTGAGCGCCATGGGCGGCGGAACAAAGGTCGCGCGGCGGCGCACGGAGGACTGAACCGCTCTGTCTCCCCTCTCGCCGCGCCGAAACGGAGAAAAAGCAATGAAGGATATCCCGGTCTTTTCCTGCCCGGACGGCATCGCCACGCTGATCCTGCGTGAGGTCCCGTTCCGCGGCGAGGGCTATATACTGGTACGCGGCGTGTTCGGCACCCTGGAGGGTCTGCTTGCCGAATGCGCAGGCTTCTGCCGCGCGGCGGGTGCGGAGCGGCTGTTCGCCGCGGGCGAAGCGGATTTTTCCGGCTATCCGGCCGCCATCCGCATTCTCGGGCGCAGCGCGCCGCGGGAGTCGCTGCTGCCCGCGCCGGAGGCGGTGCGCCTTGTTCCCGTCACGGAGGAAACGGCAGCGGACTGGGCGCGGGAATACAATGCGCGCTTCCGGGCCGTGCCCGCAGCGGCGAGCTGCAGCCCGGCGGAGGAGCGCGCGCTGGCCGCGGGCGGCGAGGCCCTGTGGATTGAGGACGGCGCGGTGCGCATTGGCCTTGGCCGCGTGCGCGGCGGCGAGCTGCTGGCAGTGGCGGCGCTGCTGCCCGGCGCGGGCGAACGCTGCGTGCGGGCGCTGGCGGCCCGGTGCGCAGGGCCGGAAGTGCGCCTGACGTGCGCAGAGGAGAACGGGCGCGCCATGCGGCTGTATGACCGGCTCGGCTTTTCCCGCGGCGCGGAGGAGCGCGTGTGGTTTTCCATTTGATACTGATTCCTGATTAAAACATTTCATCAGGAATCCCGTGTGCTACGCACACTCGCATCGTGCTGACGCACGCTGCGCCGTCTCATGCAGAATCTGACGCGCCCTCGGCGCTATAAAAAGCTTTTAAAGCTTTTTATCAGATTCTAGTATGAGGCTTGCAGCCGGGCGCTGCAGCGGGTATAATAAACGGCGGCAGGAAAACGGCGGCAGGAAGCGCTTCCTGCCGCCGTCTAATTTTGAATCAGAAAAGAGTATGACAATGAGCTTTACCGGATTTTATCCCGAGACGATCGATTTTCTGTGGGGAATTCGCCTGAACAACAACCGCGAATGGTTCGAGGCGCACAAGGCCGACTATCAGCGCTTCCTCTGGGAGCCGATGAAGGCGCTGGCGGCGGACGTCGAGGCCGCATTCACGGGTGTCGAGGGCCTGCGGATGCGCGTTTCACGCATTTACCGCGACATGCGCATGCACCCGCCCGTGCCGTATAAAGAAACATCATGGATGTGCCTGCGCCACGACGGTGCAAGCTGGCTGGAGCACCCGTGCCTGTTCTTCGAGCTGACGAGCGAGGGCTACAGCTACGGCCTGCTGCTGTGGAACCCGCGCGCGGCCGCCATGGAGCGCTGGCGCACCCAGCTCGGCGACCGGACGGAGGAATTCCTGCAGATGGCTGCGCGCGCAGAGCGGGAAACGGGCCTGCGGCTCGGCGGCCGGGCCTATGTCCGCCCGAAGCAGACGCCGGACGAGCGTCTTGCGCCATATTACAGCCTGCGCAATGTATCAATGATGCGCGAGTGCCCGCTGGGGGATGAGCTGTATACGCCCCGGCTGGCAGAGACCGTCCGCGATACGCTGCACGCCCTCCTGCCACTGTATGAGTTCTGCCTGTCCGCCGTGGGATGACCGGCAGAGACTGCCCCGCTGCCCGCTATGTTGTAGGGGTGGGACAGCCGGGCCCAGCGACACACTTGCAGTTCGTACAAGCTGCCGTTAAAATGGAAAACGCCTCCGATTTGTCATTGCGAGGAGGCCGCAGGCCGACGTGGCGCCCTGAGCGCGCAGCGCGAGGAAGTGCCCTTGGGGTGCAATCTCGGGAAGGCACTCACGATTTCGCCGATGACTTTCCTGTTATCCAACTTGGTGCTGCGAGATTCCCACGTCGCTTCGCTCCTCGGAATGACAAATCTGGAAGCCTGTCAAATTTCTGCGATTTTCTCCAAAACACGCAAATTGATACTTGACTTTTTCTCTATATATGTTACGATATAATTGTGGAAACCCGCCGTCCATGGTTGATCCCGATTGACGGTGTACGGTTCAGAGACGGTTGCCTGTCATCCCGCGGGTGCGGAATGGAGGCAGAAATGTATAGCCCCTGCGGGAAATAACCCACGGGAGGTGATACATATAACACTTCAGGATCTGTTCTGGGTTCTTTCGATCATCTGGCTGATTTGCCAGATCATCGACTGGCTCCGAAATGGAAAAAAGTGAGCCGTCTGACGCGACCAGACGACTCACTGGTTTGTAAATGCTAAAATTCACAAACCGGAAAGATGTTTTATGATCGTGGCAACCGTCCGGGTTTCCACATCTTTATTATATCCGCTCGCAGCAGAAATGTCAAATACATTTTGACGGAAAATGTCCCGGTAAAACGTTTTGCGCTTTCGCCGGGGCTTTTTGTGATCCGGGCATGTGCCGCGAGATTGCACCCCAAGGGCACTTCCTCGCGCTTCGCGCTCAGGGCGCCACGTTGGCCTGCGGACTCCTCGCAATGACAAACTTGAGAACTTCACGCCACAGAATGTGTGCCGCAAAGATTGCCAGCCTGCATGGCGCTCAGGGAACGCCGCTACAGACGCAATTGGTTTTTACGTTTTTATCGGAAACCGGCACGAATCGTGAGTTTTACGCCGGGCCCGGCTGTCCGCTCCCCTACATCGCACGGCCGAAGGCCTGCGTATTATTCATTCTTCAGTATTCATTTTCCACATGCCCCTGCTTTTTCCCTGCAGATTTACGGATTCACGACATTCTGCGGCTTGCCTGCCAGGAAGGCGCGCAGGTTTTCCGCGCTGATGGCCTGCAGGCGGCGGCGCGTTTCGAGCGGAGCCCACGCGATATGCGGCGTGAGGAAGCAGTTCGGCGCGGTCAGCAGGGGGTTGTCCGCGCGGATCGGCTCCGCAGAGACGACGTCCATACCGGCGGCCAGCAGCTTGCCGCTGCGCAGCGCGTCGGCCACGGCCTGCTCGTCCAGCAGCCCGCCGCGGGCAGTATTGAGCAGGATCGCCCCATCCTTCATCTGCGCCAGCGCGCCCGCATCGATCATGCGGGCGTTTTCTGCCGTCTGCGGGCAGTGGAGCGACACGACGTCGGACTGCGCCAGCAGCTCCGGCAGGGAGACGAAGCGTGCGCCCTCCGGCACGGGCTTTTCATGCCGCGCTGTGACGAGCAGCTTCATGCCGAGGGCCTGCGCGACCGTGCCGACGGCCGAGCCGATGGCGCCGTAGCCGACGATGCCCATGGTCTTGCCGTCCAGCTCGATGAGCGGCCGGTCCCAGAAGCAGAAATCCGGGCAGGTCTGCCACCGGCCCGTGTGCACGGCCCCGGAGTGCAGGCCGACCTGCTGGCAGATCTCCAGCAGCAGGGCAAACGTCATCTGCACAACGGCGCGCGTGGAATAGCCAGGCACGTTGCACACCGTGATGCCGCGGCGCTTTGCGGCGGCGAGGTCGACGATGTTGTAGCCCGTTGCGAGGATACTCACGAGCTTCAGGTTCGGGCAGGCGGCAAAAATATCGTCCGTCAGGCGGACCTTGTTGATGAAAACGACCTCCGCATCGCCAATGCGGGCGGCAGCGTCCTCCTGCGCGGTACGGTCATAGACCGTCAGCTCACCGAGGGCGGCAAATTCATCCCAGCTCAGGTCGCCGGGGTTGGCGGCATAGGCGTCGAGAATGACGATCTTCATGGCTCACACCCCCCAGTACTCGCGCGCGGCATGACGGCTGACAAACGAATACCATGCAATGGCCGCGATCGGGAAAACGATCTCCAGAATATTGCACACCAGCGTATCCATCGCCGGGATGAATACGACGAGCGCCGTGAATGCACCGCACAGCAGGAACGCGGCGCCGATGATGATCAGGCGCGGCAGGATGTAGTCGATAAAGCCGTCCGGATCGATGCAGTCGTCCTTCGTGCAGCCGCCGGGATAGAGCAGCTTGTTATCAAACAGGACGCGGTCCCGCCTGAGGCGGAAGACGGTGTAGAACAGGTAGAGCGCCACGGCGGGCAGCAGCACGATCATGAACCAGTCGAGGATGTTGGTCAGCTGGGTCAGGTCGGCGCCGTTCGAGCCGCTCTGCGCAGCGTCCGCGGCATTGGCGGCGGTTTCAAGCAGGCGTGTGAGCATATGGGATCTCCTCCTATGTTTCGATACCATGATTATAGCAAGTCCGGCCGCGCAATGCAACTGCGATTCTCCGGGCGGGCCGAATGCATATTCGGGTTGCATATTCGTCCCCCGCGTGATATGATGAGAGAAGCCAAAAAACAAAAGGAGGTACATCATGAAAAGAAGGATCCTTGCCGTGCTTCTGGCGCTGGCCGTTGTGCTGGCGCTGGCGCTCCCGACGCTGGCGGCCGTGCCCGCCGACACCGTGCCGTATAACACCGGCACGCGCCACGAGACCTGCACGGCCCTGAGCACACAGGCGCAGCAGTATTACACCGACGGAGCGGAAACCCTGCTGAAGCTGTCCGGCAGCACCTCGGACAGCTCTCTTGAGAGCATGGACAGTGCGCTTTACCGCGCGCTGCAGTCCCTGATGACGGACACCATGACCGATTCCGTCACCTATAAGTCCCTGCCGACCTACTGGGCGCGCACGGATGCCTCGCAGGGCAAAGACGGCCTGCTCCTGTTCTACAGCGACACGACCGGCGGCCGCATGAGCCGCGAGCACGTCTGGCCGAAGAGCCGCGCGAGCTTTATGCAGCAGAATGGCGGCAGCGACCTGCACCACCTGCGCCCCGAGGATTCCGGCGTGAACTCCACGCGCAGCAACTATACCATGGGCAACGTGCTGGGCGTCTATCCCGACTGCAGCACAAAGGCCTTCAACGGCAAGACCGTCCTGTGGTACAGTACGAAGAACGACCGCGTCGAGGTCGCCGACAATGTCAAGGGCGACCTGGCACGCGTGCTGCTGTACGTCTACTGCCGCTGGGGCCAGCCGAATCTGTTTGAGAAGGTTTCGACGGACAATCTGCCGCCGTATGACAGCGACGACCGCGAGAACACCGGCATGCCCGTCATCGAGAGCCTCGACACCCTGCTCGAATGGATGCAGGAGGACCCCGTGGACACCTGGGAAATGAGCCGCAACGACTGTGTCCAGCAGGTGCAGGGCAACCGCAACGTCTTTATCGACTATCCGGAGTTTGCCTGGCTGCTGTTCGGCCGCGAGCTCCCCGCGGATTATGACACGCCCTCGGGCTATTCCCACGAGCACGGCAGTGAGGACAAAGGCTTCACGCTCACGGCCGCCTCGTCCGATGAGACGCGCGGCACGGTCACCGTCCGCAGCCACACTGTCACGGCCTTCCCGGCCGAGGGCTACTGCGTGGGCGGCTATACCCTTGCCCCGGCGGATGCCGCCGTCGTAAAGCAGAACGGCAACGTCTTCACCGTCAGCCGCATGACGAAGGACTGCACGCTGACCGTGCAGTTTGACCCGCGCACCCCGTCCACCGTGCACTTCTCCGTGCCGGAGGGCGTGACGGCCCCCGCCGATGCGGCGGGCTACACCGGCGACACGTTCCTCTTCCCGCAGCCGTCCGGCACGCCGTCTGACACGGCGCACGACTACACGTTCCTCGGCTGGGCCGCTGCCCCGCAGACGGACACGGACAGCCGCCCGGACTTCTCCGCCGCGGGCGCAGAGCAGATGTTCACGCAGGCGGAGCAGACGTATTACGCGCTCTACTATTATAAAGTCGATGATCCCGACGCCGTCGGCGACGAGTACCGCCGCGTGATGGTCGCTCCGGACGACTGGACGGGCAGCTACTGCATCGTCTCGTCGGACAAGGGCAAGATCATGACGAACACCCCCGGCTCAAAGCCGACGTATCTGGAGGCCGCCGACATCGAGATCGACAGCGGCAGCGTCCGCGACCCGAAGTGGGTCTACACGCTCACGGCCGCCGGAGACGGGACGTACTATGTGCGCGACGCGGCGGGCCTCTACCTCAGCTGCACCGGCAAGAAGAACGTCTCTCTGACGGAAACCCCGGATGACACCTGCCGCTGGACGCCGACGCTGAACGGCCTGCAGTCGGACAACGGCATGCTGCAGTACAACGCCAGCGCGCCGCGCTTCACGACCTACACGAGCAGTCAGAGCGCGGCTCATCTCTACGCGCCCGCCGCGGGCTCGAAGACGTGGTACACGACCCTTGGCGGCTCGGAGCCGACGCCGCACGAGCACACCTGGGGCGTCTGGGAGATAGTCGAAGCGGCGACCTGCTTTCATGACGGGCTTGAAGCAAGAAGCTGCACGGGCTGTGACGCTGTGGAAAGCCGCGTGATCCCGGCCAACTCCGATAACTGCCCGTCCAAGGCGTTCACCGACCGCCCGGACAAGGGCTGGTACCACGAGAGCGTGGACTATGTCCTTGAGACCGGCCTCATGAACGGCATGGGCAAGGGGAAGTTTGAGCCGGACACCACCCTCAACCGCGCCATGGTCGCCACGGTCCTCTACCGCCTCTCCGGCGACAAGGTCAGCGCGACGAACGCCTTCCCGGACGTCCCGGCGAACGAGTGGTACGGCGAGGCCGTGGCATGGGCCCAGCAGAAGGGCATCGTCACAGGCTTCGAGGACGGCACGTTCCGCCCGATGGAGGAGATCAGCCGTCAGGACATGGCGCTCATGCTGCAGCGCTATGCGAAGACCGTCAAGGGAACGGACACGACCCCGACGGGCGACCTCAGCCGCTGGCCGGATGCTGGTCTGGTCGGCTCATGGGCTGTTGACGCGCTGCGCTGGTGCGTCGGTGCGGGCATCATCAACGGCAAGGACGGCGGCCTCCAGCCGACCGGCAATGCCACCCGCGCAGAGTTCGCGACCATCCTCATGCGCTACGCGAAGCTGTAACAGGACAAAGCACAAGGGCAGGCCAAGTCCGCATTCACGTAAGGACGAAAGGTGCTCAAAAGAATACGGCATAGCTTACGATCATGTAGGCTATGCCGTTTCTTTTTGCTCTTGTTGTGAGATATCGACTACGCCGATAAAGTTCCACCAGATGACCAAGATCTGCTTTTTTGTCCGTCAATCCTTTCGCTTATTATACCACGCAGATATAATACCTATGTTAAGCAAGAGGTTTTTGGGACGATTGGAACACCGAAAGACTGGCTTTTACGACCCGGCTGACAAAATGGATCATTTCCTCTTTGCTGTACTTGTCATAGCCCTCCACAACGACATGCATCAAACCGTTTGACAGATGGGTATACATCATCTCAAGCTCTGTTTCGCTGGCATTGGGCAGTTCTTTCCGCCAGTAAGCAATGCTGTCCTCCTTGGCCAAGGCGATCATCCGCATCAGGACGGTCGAGCTTGTGTTGCCCAGGATCAGCACCCGGCAGGCCTCCTGATTCTGATCGACCATATCATAAATGGCCTCGATCAGCGCCGTCACATCAAAGGAATTGACATAGCGAAGGGATTTCTCAAATGCATCGATGAGTTCATTCTCAATGCTCTCCATCAGGGCAAAGCAATCGCTGTAATGGGCATAGAAGGTGGCACGGTTAAGCTGCGCCAGCGCGCAGACCTCCTTCACCGTAATCCTACTGACCGGCTTTTCCTTCAGCAGCTCCAAAAAGGACTGCTTGAGCACCATTTGCGTATAGCGTTTCCTTGCATCCAGCTTCTCCATTTTGCGCTCCTCACAAAAAGTTTACAAAATTCTGCAACACTCCGGCACGCCGTGTTGCTTTTCTTTCAATTGCAGGGCAAATGCCGATTGTTTCTGATCTGCCTCTCCAGTATACTATACTTGTGAAAGATAATCAACACCTGTATGATTATCTTGAGAGGAGGTCTTTTGAATGTATGATAAATATCTTGTTACAGGTGCTACCGGCTTCCTCGGTAGGGCTGTTGCGGAGAGGCTGGTGCGCCGCAGAGCGCAAGTGTACGCGCTTGTGCTGCAGAATGACCCCTATATCAATTTGCTCCCCAAAGAAGTCCATACCGTCATCGGTGATGTGTGCGCCAAAAACTCGCTGACAGACTTCTTTAAGGATGCCGACAGCCGTACCTGTGTGATTCACTGCGCCGGTATCGTCTCCGTCGCGTCCAGACCCGGTCCGAGGCTCTATCAGGTCAATGTAGGTGGGACAAGGCAGCTCCTGCAGCAATGCATGGCGCATAAAGTGGGCAAGCTGGTCTATGTCAGCTCCGTTCATGCCATCCCGGAGCAGCCAAAGGGCTGCCCCATTACAGAAAACTGTGAATTCTCGCCGGGGCTTGTGGACGGTGATTACGCCAAGAGCAAGGCAGCTGCCACCGAGCTGGTCTACGACGCAGCGGCGTGCGGGTTGAACGCCAGCATTGTATTCCCCTCCGGCATCATCGGGCCGGACGATTTACAGGGAGGGAGCTTCACCTCAATGGCAAGATCCTTTCTTGCCGGGAAGCTGCCTTTCGCCGTTCGCGGCGGATATGACTTTGTGGATGTGCGGGATGTGGCAAATGGCATTCTCGCCTGTTCCGAAAGCGGAGAGCCCGGTAAAGGCTACATTTTGTCCGGCCACTATGTCACGATTCGCAGGATGCTGCAGATCATCGGGGCGGCGGCAAAACGGCGGTATCGGCCCATCTGCTTGCCTCTGGGTCTTGCAAGGCTGGCCGCTCCGTACTACGAGCGCCGGAGCTTGAAGGATCGAAAGCCATTGTTTTTCACCCCATATTCCATTTCCGTTCTTGCCTCAAACGGCTGCTTCAGCCATGCGGCTGCATCGAAGTGCTTTGCATATCAGCCGCGCCCGCTGGAGCAGACCCTGCGGGATATGGCCGCATGGCTCATTGCACAGAAGGAAGCGGGCAAGGCGCTGCCTCATCTCATCCGGCGCCCCACGATCAGCGGCGCCCGCTGCTGAGCTGCTCTGTGTTTCGGCCTTCTGCAGCACATCCGGGTTATTTCTCCGGGTGTGCTGCTTTTTATCGCTCCGCTTGTCCTCTTGCTTTTCTTCCGAGATTCGTATATACTGAAATTGTGTTGTACTTTTTTATCGGTATGGAGGGGACGGCGCGGCACGGCTGGGCAAGCGTCTGACAGGCTGCCCTGCAACCTGAACGCCTGCAAAGGAAAGGGAACGTTATGACCTGTGACGAGGTTTTTTACCGCCAATATCTAGGCGGCGACGACGCGGGGCTGGAGGCCCTGATGAAAAAATACGGCGACCCCCTGACCCTGTATATTGACGGCTATCTGCACGACGTTCACGAGGCGGAGGAGCTGATGCTCGACGTTTTCGCCTATCTGTTCACCAAAAAGCCGAAGATACGGGACGGCGGCTTCAAGGCGTATCTCTATAAGGCCGCGCGCCACACGGCGCTGCGCCGCAAGAGCAGGCGGAAGCCCTTGTTCAGCCTCGACGCGCTGACCAACGAGCCGGACGGGCGGCTGCTGGCGGAGGAGGTTATCCGGACGGAGGAGCGAAACCGCGTCCTGCATTTCTGCATGGGTGAAATGAATCCGGACTACCGGGAGGTTTTATATCTCACCTATTTTGAAGATATGAGCTACGCGCAGGCGGCGGAGGTCACGGGGAAAACGGTAAAGCAGATCACCAACATGGTGTATCGCGGAAAAGAGAGCCTGCGAAGGCTGCTGGAACGGGAGGGAATCACAAATGCGGAGTCATGAGGAGCGCGTCGCGGAGACAAAGCGGCGCATCGCCAAAATTGAGCGGGGGAAACGGCTGCGGCGCAATAAGATTACCATGGCTTCCGCTGTGGCGGCGTGTCTTGTGCTGCTCATTGGCGCGTCCCTCGCCATGCCCGGCATTGCCGCAAGCATCCGGACCGGCGACTACTCCGGCTTTGAAACGGCGGCCAGCATGTATGGCGGCGGCGCTCTCGGATATATCGTCATCGGGCTTTTGGCGTTTCTTCTCGGTGTGTGCGTGACCGTTCTGTGCTTCCGGCTGCGTCAGATGAACCGGGAGGACGATCAGAACAACGAAAGCGAGGGAATTCATGGAGCTGATTGAGAACCTGCTGCAGCTGCTGGTCACGTTCGCCGGCGCACTGCTTTCGGGCCTATCCTACCGCAGAAGCCGCAGGCAGGCGTATTTTCTGCTGCTTTGCTTCTACGGCTGCTTTGCCCTCGGCGCGCTCTACTGGACGCTGTATCTGCTGCTGTTCGATACCACGCCGCGCGTCTTTTATGTGTCGGAGTTCGGCTGGGTGGCGAGCGTAATTTTTCTGCGCATTTTGCAGGCCACGCTCTCCACTCCGGAGGAACGCGCCTTCCGCTGCCGCAGAGCATGGCTTGCGCCTGCGTTCGGCCTTCCGCTGCTGGCGTTCTACTGCACCTTCGGGGACATTCTCTCCAACCTGATCTGGTGCGGCATGATGATCGCGCTCTCTTACTGCGCCATTCGCGGGCTTGTCTATGCGAAAACGCAGACGGGCGCGGCGCGGAATATACGGTATTTCCACATCGGCGTGCTGTGCTTTGCATTCGCGGAGTATCTGCTCTGGACGGCGGGCTGCTTCTGGCCGGATACCTCTCTGGCAAGCCCCACCTTCTGGTGCGATCTGCTGCTGACCCTTGCCATTCTGGGGCTGCTGCCCGCCACGAGAAAGGCGGTGGACGCATGACCTACATCGAAAAGATCTTTCTGTGCATGGTGTCCCCGCTGCTGGTGGCCGCTTTGTGCATGGGCAGACGGCAGCTCCGCTTCTTCCTGTTCTGCATTGCCGGGATGGGGGTGTGCCTGCTTTCGGCCTATATCAACACCTTCCTCGCGGCGGTATGTCAGGCGGACGCCCTTGCCGCCACGGCGGAGATCGCGCCGGTGGTGGAGGAAATCATGAAGCTGCTGCCGCTGGTATTCTATCTTCTGGTATTCGAGCCGGAGGGGGATAAAATCAAGGCTGCCGCCATCACGATTGCCCTTGCCTTCGCCACCTTTGAAAATGTCTGCTATCTGATCCAGAACGGAGCGGACCGCTTCTCCTTCATCTTCTTCCGCGGTTTCGGAACGGGCGCCATGCATGTGCTGTGCGGCGGCATCGTCGGCGAAGGGCTGGCGTATGCCTGGCAGCGGACGTGGCTGAAGATCGCTGGCACCTGCGGTCTGCTGGGCGCGGCCATCACCTTTCACGCCACCTACAACCTGCTGATCGTCTACGGCGGCGCGGCGCAGTACGTCGCTTACGTCCTGCCGGTGCTGCTGATGGCGGCGGGAAAGCTGTCTGCCCTCCGCATTACGCGGAGAGAATAACCAAAGCCTTCCACTTGAGAGCTGCTTTTGAGCGGCTCTCAATTTTTTTGAAAATCTTTATATTTGGGGTGAGAGTTTTTCCGTTTTTCTGTACCTATATCAGTGAAGGGACTTTTACGTCACCACGTTCGAGCCATGAAGAGAGGAGTGGGCCAGAGACATGTATGATACCGCAAGGCGGGTCGCGCTCGTCAAAAAGCGGAGGCACGAGTACGCCCGCCGGAAACAGCAGCGCGAGATCTGCGGACTGTCCGCCGCGTGTATGCTGCTGTTCGCGGCGCTGATGCAGACGGCGAGCACAGTCGTCGGGCCGGGGCAGAGCGCCGCACGAGGTGTGTTCGGTGCGATGCTGCTTAGGGAGGACGCGGGCGGCTATGTGCTGGTAGGCGTTGTCTGCTTTGCAGCGGCGGCGGCGATCACCGCGCTGTGCTTCCGGCTCAGAGGCAGGGAAAACCAGAAAAAAGACGGGACAGGTAAGCCAGACCCGCAGAAACAGGAGGGAAAAACGACATGAAAAAACGAATACTTAGCATCCTGCTGCTGTGCTGCATGGTGCTGACCATGCTGCCGACAGCGGCGTTTGCAGCGGTGAGCGATTCGCTGGGCAACACGCCCGAGGAAAATCAGGCGATTTTAGAGCAGCTCTCCGCCCTGACTGGCGGCAGCAGCGACCAAGTGCTTTCCATGCTGAACGCCTTGGGGCTGCTGGATGAAGACGGCAATTTCAAGGTGGATCAAACCATCACGCTGGACGGCCGGGTGTTGACACTGGCGGCTGTCATGGAGCTGCTGGAAAATCCCGCCACGGATCTCACCCGTATCGCCGACGTGGATGGGACTCCGGTGGCGCTGGGCGATTTGAAAACCATGATCCAAATCGAACAGGAGCTGCAGCGGATCAAGGACACCTATTTCTCCGGCAGGGAGTTTACCGGGGAAGCACTGGAGAATCTCAATAGCCTGATGGAGCAGCTGGAGCTGCAGGGCATCAGTTTGCAGTATTCCGCCTCTGCCACAAAGCCTGAGGGCGTTGAGACGGTGGATATGAGCGGCATGATGAGCCAAACGCTGGAGGTTCTCGCAAACAACACCTGGAACTCCGGGACTTTTACTATATACCGCGGAAAACCGGTCGGCTTTTCCTACCGCATTCAAAAAGGCCAGCTCAGCAAGTATATCACCAATGTGGAGGTCTCGATAGACGGGGTGAGTGGGGTCGAGCAAAGCGACGGGTCCTACAAGCTGACCTATGACGCAGGCTCAACTTACAATTTAGCTGGTCGTAAAATCACTGTCAATGTTCAAACCAGAGGAGGGAACTCAGACTGGCTCGCGAATTCTTATTCCTATGGCGACCTGCTGGGGATGATCGAATTTTACGATGCGGAAAATCTGGTGTTCTATGACGGCGCCGGTTATGCCGACCACTGTCAGCTCAAGCTAATCAAGACGGTTGGCGTCCCCGCAATACAAACAGTAATGACCGCGCTGAACTATGAGGAAAGATACGAAAGTACAGCCACAATACAGGGGGATATGTATATTCCTTTGCTGGCAAATGAATACACTACAGCCCTTGGTGCCAACAATCCGGACTTCGTTGCGCTAAGCGATACCATCAGAATTCTGGAGGGCGCCCGCAACTCGGTGCTTCCCGCCGGCTCCGACCCATTTTATCAGCCATACCAAATCGACGCCAGCATCGAGTTTAACTGGAGTACCGAAAAAGCTGCCTATACTGGCGATGCGCCGTATGGCTGGTATAAAAACCAGCCCTATGCCCCGTTCTATCTGACGGAGTACAAGTTCAATGGAAAATCTCTGGAGCTCAGCAACAACAGAACAAAAGCGCTGAACTGTACGATCAACAAGGGCAGTACGGTCAGCATCTCCCTGCAGTCTACCACGCAAAACAGAGGGGATCAGCGGTACTATCTGCCCTTCCGACTGTATATGAAAAGTGTACAGGGCGAAATCCAAAATTCCTGGGCCACCACCAAGAACAGCAACGTCACCGCCAGGTTGGTGGACACGGACGCCCCCACCATTCAAAGCGTCACGGCCCCGGCGGGAACCTATGCCAGCGGACAGCACGTGCCCATCACAGTTACCTTTGACGAGTTCGTGGATCTTAGAAGCGCCAGCGTGACCATCAATGGCAAAGAGTATACCGCCGCTGAGCTTTCCATGAACAAATACGGTGTCACGGCAATGCTCTGGTATCCAGTGCAGGATACGGATGCCACCACGGTCACCGTCAATGGTATGACCGGCGTGAAGGATGTTTTCGGTCATACGCTGGATACCACGCCCTATCAAAGCAACCCGATTGCCGGCGTTGAGCTGAAGAGCGTCTTGATGCGCAATGCCCCCACCGCACTGACCGCCGACTACGACAACGGCAAGGCATCGTTCACGATGAACGCCAACATGGAGCAGGCCTACAAGACCGTATACAGCAATTATCACACCCCGGCAGGCACAGACCCGAAGCAAGCCCCATTCCGCCTCGAGCTGAGGTACGACTCCGCGGTTGAACCAATCCATCTGCAGGTCTATCTGGACACAGAGAAAGAAGCCTTCACCATTGGCGACTATGCAATCGCACCCGCGGCTTACACCCGCACCTATACGGTGACGCTGCAGGCCAACGAGGGCACGAAAGACGCTCCGAACTGGGTGAATGTTCTTCCCCTGACCCGGCAGTTCACGGTGGCAAAGAAAGTTTCCGCGCACACGGTGACCATCGTCCCGGAAGCGAATGACGCCGACTATACGATTTCCCTCGCCGAAGCCGCCCGCCCCACGCTTCAGGCAGAGGTTTTGGGGGAAAACGGTGAGCAGGCCACCTACACCACCGGCAAATGGAGCAGCAGTGACACGCTCATTGCCACCATCAACGAGGATACCGGCGTTGTTGCCACCACAGGAACCAAGGTGGGAGCCGTCACCTTTACCTTTACGGCGGACAACGGGACTGTGGACACTGCCGATGATGTGACGGGCGAGTCAAAGCCCTATACCGTGACGGCAGGCAATTCCCTGGCACTGGTGATTCCCGGCGGCGCGTCCATTGTGACGCGGGTAAATCAGCCCGCCACCGTGCTGTGGAGCTCCAACGCCGCGCTGATGGTGCCGAACAAAGAGTTCAATTACAGGATTGACCTGTATGAGGGCAACTACACGAATGAGGCGGAGCTGAGCGGACTCAAGCCCGTTGCGACTTATACCGCCGGCAAGGATAAAAACAGCGTGCGGATCCCGGAGAATGTGCTCTCCAATCTCTCCAGCGGAAATACCCCGGCCTACACGGTGCGGGTCTCCATGCCGCACCCTAACGCCGAGGGTGAGAACGTCCGCCTGTCGGCACTTGCCTGGATCATCGTGCAGGCACCACCTGCCACGGCCAAGCTGACACCGCCCCAGAGCATTTACCACAAGGATACCGACGGCACCGTCAATATCAACTGGTCGGTGGAAAATGCCACTGACGGCGCCTCTCAACAGCCCACGCTGACCATTACCCGGGTCACAGAGGACAACAACACCCAAGAGGTGGCCCGTGAGCGCCTATCCGGTACCTCCGGAAGTTTCTCCCTGCCATTACAGCGTGTGAAAGCCGGCAATCTGAAGGACACCTATCAGGTGGTTTTGAGCGTGGAGAACCCTGTTGAGGAAGCTCCCAGCACTGACTCCTTCCCCCTGTATGTCTACGATGCCGACGCACTGAAGGTGCAGGACGGCAACGGAACCACGATTTCTGCGCTGACCATGGACAATACCTCCAAGGTCAGCGGCCCCCTGCCTACCGATACCGCTGAAATTTTGCAGCTGCGCCAGGAGCTGGGGCTGATCGAGTACATAGGCATCAACTATGACGAGTACGGATGGAACTCCTTTAAAGACGGGATCCAGTGGCTCTCCAGCAACAACAATGCCATTTCCGTCAACTACAAGCAGGGCGGACTGTATGAGGACATCAGAAACTTCTCCTTTGATTCCTACCTTCCCGAAACCAAAATGGCGCTGTCCGCCTTGGCTAACGGCACCGCAACCGTCACGGCTACCCATGCCGCCACGGGTATGCGTGCCGCCGTACAGGTGACAGCGAAAACGCTGCAAAATAAGTTCTATCTCTTCCAGCTGACGCCTGCAGCGGAAACGACACTGCAATACACCGACGGCAAAGGTGTGCCCAAAACGGTCACGACCAACAGGGAAGGCGTGCTGGCGCTTTACGAACCCAACGGAATCGCCAGTGAGGTGTCTCTGCGGT